>Ga0210398_10006062_pt1 | contig 11178 bp, 8 predicted proteins | sample IncBWC4OmetaG_FD_161047 | JGI IMG/M metagenome (GOLD analysis project Ga0210398, IMG submission 161047) | Forest soil microbial communities from Barre Woods Harvard Forest LTER site, Petersham, Massachusetts, United States - Inc-BW-C-4-O | ecosystem: Environmental > Terrestrial > Soil >... | reverse complement strand
AGATTGCAATTTAGGGACTGAAGTTTTTCAATCAGTTCGATCAGTTCGGCGCAGTCGTCCTTGAAGAAATCATGGTGGGACACTATCAAGCATGGTTTGCCTAGCAAGAGATCGAAGGCGAAGTTTTCTAAACCGTGAGAGGCATATCTGCGGGTGAAGATCGGGAAGGTTCCGTATCTCATGATGGCAACGTCCCAAACATCCCTGATTCGGGTCCCGATATTATCGGAGTCAGCAGGAAGTGTCTCCGTATTGACTGCAGCAAGGAAGCCGTTGCGTTTGAGGACTTCCGGACACATCGACGAAAACACTCCTTGCGGGAAGATCATGACAGAATCGTGATGAATGCCTGTCCGAGCCTCATGATTTCGCATTCTGGACTGAGCAAGCTTGGCTCTGTTGTTCAGGACCTTTGGCGAAGTGTCACCAAACTCAGCTTCGATGTGGTCACAACCATGAATTGATACAGAGAAATCCCCCAACTCGCCTCCGAAAAATTCAGCCCCAGTGTTAGAAGTACGACGCCAATTCCACGGAATGAAGGCGATGTTTGTTGTGAATCCGTACCGACGCATGAGATTGCGCACCATCCCAAAATCACAGGCTCCGTAGCGCTGTCTCAAAAGGGGATCATCAATGATCAAACAAGCGCCAAGTTCTTGCGACCGCCAAGCAACATCTCGGAACATGAGCTTGACAAACATCACGAGCGGCACAACGGAGCAGAAGTCGCCTTTTATATCGTAGAAAGCTGCTCCTAACGCTTCGTCAATATCGATCATGTGCGAGCTTGTGCAGAAGAAAACGGGAGTATCGCTGTGCTGGAACTGGACGAACACCGGAGATCCTCCGGCAGAAATGACACTCGCAAATCTTGATTCTTGGCGAGCGGCACCGACCAGAATGGAGTCTTCTTTCCTCAATCGCGCCGAGATTTCGAGACCAGCCATCGGTCCGGTCACGGCAGCTAGCGCGCTGGACACGTGAAGCGACTGGTTCTCCGCAGGCGCCGGCCGCAACAAGAAATCGGCATTCTCGAACAGAGACTGGAGCCCCTGCTCGCTAGCATCCCGGTTGTCGCCTGCATAGGCGTAAAAGGCAGCCGGTCGCGGAACTGAGTGGTTTGTTTTTTGGATCTGCTTTAGTGCCACCGCGACGGTCTGCACCAATCCGAACACGATACAGTCCTCGGCACGTCCCTCCAAGTCCGACAGCTTAGACACTTCCACAGTTTCCCAAGGCACACTAAAGAAGTCGAGAATACGGGCCAGCCGAAGATGCTGCGTTGTCGGATTGCCTTCGCTTAGGAGAATTGCCTGTTTAGCCAAGAAACGATTCCTTTATGTGGGTCCTAGATCGCAGACGACTTAGGCGGGCCTTCGCGCGACCACGAGCGAGCGCATGGCACGGTCGCGAGCAACAAGATTCAAGAAGGGACTTAGGACTCGGCAGCCGAGGGTCAGAGCGCGTCCGGCTGAGTGCGGGATCCAACAGAAGTTTTCCTTTTTGACGATCTCGAACCCCGTGGTCTCAAAAGGTGAGGCATACTCCTCAAGCGAAGGCAGATAGCACTCACCCCAATTCTCATCTACACCTCGCAAGCGACTGCGAAACGCAGGGAAACCGTCATTCATATCGATGTTGATGCATACGCCTCCCGGTCGCAGTAGGCGATAGATGTCTGCGGCACAATCCACTTGTTTTCCAAGGCGGTGGCAATACCGGAAGGTATTCACACCCATAACCAGGTCGAAGGAGCCAATTTGATTTTCATCCCCACCAAGTCCCGCGATTAGGTCTTGGGCCAGATGTTCGTTGCGGGCAACATAAAATTTCAGTTTCCCCGCAAGATGGAGTGGGAGAAAGGCCTTTGCTTCCTTGCCCGCAGCCTCCACTAGACGAGGAGAAAAATCCGTACCATATCCGCATTCCACAGGAACTCGCCTCTTCTCCAACAGTCCAACCAAGCGGGTAATGTTCATTCCTCCGCCACAGCCAAACTCAAGAAGACGAAGAGGTCGAGTTGTGGAATTGCGTAAGTAGGAATCCACGACGTCCATATATATACGAGCGTAATCGTTTTCTAGGAGATACGTGATCCCGTAGCCCGCCGTCTCCGTGGTGTATTTGCGCACTGCGTCCTCGGAAACATATTCATCGAGAAACTTTTCATATAACTGTTCTGTCTTTTCCATGGCCTTTTCTAGTTCATCCTCCGTAGCAATTTCCAACGATCTTTTTCTCGTCTCAATTTCGGGTTCTTGAGTATTCATCGACTTGCTCCGCAATGAACCCGGGTGTCCGCGGTCTCGCCGAAAGCTTTGTCGACGTAGGGTTCTGCGCAGTGAGTACTGTCGCGCGACTCTCGCGCATTATGGATTCGCATTTGCAAACCCGGCAGATTATCCGCGTGATCAGCCAAGACTCTGGCGCGTAGTGCGTCGGGTTCGACACTATCCATTTCGAACACCACCGCCCGACGCTTTCGAAACCACGATATCGCTTGCCCGGCTGTTGCAAACCACGCGTCTCGATTCTTCAAACCCTGAAGCAGGTCACGGTAACAAGCATCCCACAACCTCTCCGGGGCCAGACTACGATCGTGCCAATTGGTCGTCAGACAGCCTCCAAACTGGGCTGCATTGTCCACCAGTCCTTCGAGAAGCGCCGTTGCCTCTCGTGGAGATAACCCCAGGTAATTCGGGTAAAACATCGCCGTGTCCATCGCATGCAACGGCAATTCGAGCAGTCGAGCCGCTTGCAGCGGCTTATACGCCTGAGTTGTCCCGGCTCGATATCCCACGGTCTGGTTGTAGCCAACCGTGGAATCGTAATCGGCTCCCGCCCTTTCCAGGACCACCGGCGATTGTTCATTAAAATAGAGCCAGTGCATTCGCACGCCGATCTCCGAGACCTGCGTTAGGCTCCGAATCTCTTCGAGTTCTTCCTGGCCCTTGGAACTGTCGAGCCAAGCGTCGATTCCGTGCAGCCCCACTTCGCCACCCGCAGCCGCAATCTTCGCGATCATATCTGCAATGTCCTTAGCGCCGTAGCGAGCCGCGCGAAACCCTGGGGCCACACCGTCGGATGTCTTTCCGGGCTTCTCCTTGAAAGGAATCACAAAGAACGTCGAGCGTAGTCCTTTTTCCAAGTCCCGATACCGAGCATCGAAATCGCGCCAGAAGTCTTTCGCAAGGCCCATATAGACCAACGGCAACTTCAGAGCCGCCGCCCAGTTTCTAAAAAGGCTACGAACACTCATCCTCCCGCGGAGCACGTTGATCAATGAGCCGACCACCGCACGGTAGAGGAATCCGAACATCGTACGATCAAACTTGTGTTGTCGGATCGAGGGATGATCTACATCGTGGGTCAGGCACACAATGAATTTATAACCCTCGGGAACCGGCGGGATTTCGACGTGCGAAAGGCCACTGGCGACAATCAAATCTCGCAAGATCGCGATATGTAAATCCAGCGTCGGAATGCTTGCATTGGCGGGAGGCTGGCCCGCAGTCAGTAAAGTACGTACTTCATCGAAGATGTCATAGCCGATCCGCGTGATTGTCCTTCCCTGATATTGGCATTGACGCATCGCTTCTTGCTTGGATTCCGCGTCAACCAAGATGCCCCTTCCCTTTTCTCGAAAGGTTATGCTGTCTCCATAGATCGGAACTTGGGCGCCGTTGTACGACATCATTCTGTTGGTTCTTCGGGAACCAATATCGATTGTTTCTTCAGCGTCAAACGGAAGTTTCTGGCCGGAATACAGTAGAACCAGCTTGGCAGTGCCTTGGTCGAATAGGCTGTTGGTGCTGCAAAGCAAGACTTCATAACACCGGTCGCTCTGGTAGAACTCCCAGGGAGTTTTGAACAACTCGAAAAACTCAGAGACGACTGCATGGTCCGCGGGATTTGCAATCACACCGATCATTGTCAGGATTGGGCGGCGTGAGGGCTAAGAAGTTCGCTCACCAGGTTCACCAGGGTTTGTCTCTCCTGAGCCCAGGTGTGGGCCAAATAAACCTGCTGTCCGCGCTTCGCCATTTCCACAGCCTCGTCGGCATGTGTAGCCACATATTCAATTTTCTTCGCCAGGTCGTCCACGTTGCCGGGGTCGAAGTAGATCAGGGAATCTTCGCTGAAATAATCTTGGATCCCTGAAGTTCGCGGGCAAATTGCGGGCTTGCCCAGGGCCAGATACTCGAAAATCCGTGTTGGCGTATTAATCTCGGTAAATGCATTGCGAGGGTTTGGAATAATTCCCACATCACAGGCTTCAATTTCCTGGACCAATTCCTCCTGCATCTTTCCGCCGAGATAACGCACATTTTCATCGAGACCCTGGGTTCGAACATCCTCCATAATGCGGTCTAGAAAAGGAGTTCTGCGGCCAAAAATGCGGAATTCCACCTCGGGCACAGACTCTTTCACCCGTGCCAGAGCAGCGATAGCCAGATCCAGACCATTCCGCTCAACGATCGAACCGTGACACATGATCACGAAACGCTTGTTTGGAGTTTGGTTTCTGGGCTCGACCTTACTAGTGACTTGAAAGGGGAAGATGTCCTCATTCGGAGAATTCATCACCACCCCAATTTTTTCTGGAGGGCAGCTTCGCGTGGCAAAAATCCGCTTACACGTGACATTGACCGTGATCACCAGATTCGCGCATGCCAGGCTCCATTTCTCGAGTCGCTTCACAACCCGGACGCTCAAACTGTCTGGGTCCAGGTTGAAAATGGTCGTCATGAGTTCGGGCATAGGGTCGTGCTGATCAAGAATCACCTTTGCACCCAGCATTCTCGGTATCAAACCGCTCAGGACTAAAACGTCGGGCATGTTGTGCACATAAACCAAGTCATAGCGATGTCTTAGCGAGCGGAGCGCCAGAAAAGCGGAAGCCATCAGAATGAAAGCAGAATACTCATAAGCGTATCTAAGCTTTCCACCGCGACCGTGTGAGATCGGAAGCCGCCAGGTGTTGATTCCATTTACCACCTCGCGCTTCGGAGCCGTTTTCTCTCCCTCACAGAAAAGATCTACGATCATGCCTTGCCCGAAGAGTGCATCCGCAGCGCGGCGGGGCCGAGGATCGTACGGAAACAGCGAAAACGTAACCATCGCGGCCCGTTTGCCCTGAAGATCCGGTCTAGTCGAAAGGCCCATACCCTTCACCGAGGAAGAAAGGTGCGGATGTCCGTCACTAGTCTGTATCGCCGGTCCGCGGTCTGTGCCCGGATGGACCTCGTTCGTGACAAATCGGACTGGGTTCGGCACGATACTAGATTTACGTTCGCGCCCGAAGCTCTTCGTTAGGCCAGACCAGAAAGTATCAATATAGTCGTTCATATTCTCAGGGGAGTTAATGGCTGATTCTAAAGTCCACGGTTTGACTACCGGTTAGATTCATTGATGAAGATGTGGTGCAGAAGGATAAGGGTCCCACAATTGACGTTACTGTCCGCCAAGAACCTGTACCGCCAGAAACGCCGCGGCCACTGGCCTATCGGACTGGGCTCCCGCATTTTTCCGCAGTGGCGGTAATGCTATCAACATCTCTATTTAGCGCGTCGCGCTCGATCTTCTTGCGGTTCGAGGCCTGGATCGCATTGAGCATCGCTGAATGGTCAAACTTGCTCAGGATTTCGATGTTTGGCATGACGCAATGGCCACCGATCACTCCCGGAAAGTACTTCACGGGAGGAAAGAATTTTATTTCGTCATAGAACGAAATGATCTCCTCATAGTCGGCGCCCGATTGATCACAATATCTCTCGAGCTCCTGGGCCCAGGCGATCATGAGTCCGAAGTATGTCGTTTCGGTTAGCTTGGCCAGTTCAGTCGCCTCTGGAGATGTAAGGACCTCGGTTTTCAGGCCCAGAGACTTGAAATGCCCAGCGGCTCGCTCCCCGTCCTCAGGGTCCATCGCCCCCACAAACTTCTTATAACTACGCATCTCAGCGAGCATACGGACATGTTTACCGCGAACCGGGCTGTGTACGACGGCCGTGCCCGTTCGTTGAGCCACGGCTCTTGTCGTCCCGACGCCCACGGTGCTATTGATGATGGTCAACGCGGGCTCAAAGCGCTCAATGTAGCGAGCCGTTTCCCCGACAAAATCTTGGATCTCAAACGGGTAACAGACATGCAGAACATCCGGCCGACTAACGCGCTCGCCCGCTGGTGCAACGTCCACCCCAACTGCATCGTGGTGCTCGGAAATGAGCTCAAGCAGCGGTTTCCCCACCTCGCCGAGTCCAACGACAACTATTTTCTTGTTTTCTTTCACCTGTTCCTCCCCTCCAAGCATCGCATCGATTCGAAAGACCTCTAAAAGTACTGACTGGGGGCTAGAAAGTTTTCTGCCGGTTTCCACTGGCGGGCGAGGAAGCGGCGATCGCTACAGAACTAGACCGCACCGGTAGCACAGGAGGCCGACCGACACTGAAGTACTGGAATCCGTGGCCAGCCGCTTCGGATGAGTTCAGCATGTTTCTGCAATCCACAATCAGCTGCCGCTCGACTACTGTGCTGAGCCGATCCCAATCGATCCGCCGAAACTCATCCCATTCGGTGACCATCAACACGGCGTCAGCTCCCTGCGCGGCCGAGTAGGGGTCGTTGCAGTAAGTAATTTGCGGAAGCTCCATTTTCGCCTTTTCCATCGCTTCCGGGTCATACGCGCTGACAATCGCTCCCTCGTCAATGAGGATCTTGATCAGCGCCAGGGAGGGGGCAAAACGCACGTCGTCGGTATCTGGTTTAAAGGCAAGACCCCACACCGCCAGCTTCTTGCCGCGATACACCCACAATTCCTTGCGAAGCTTTTCCACCACGTGTTCGATCCGGCGTTGATTGACCTTCTCGACTTCTCTCAACAATGAAAAGTCGCAGCCCGATTTCTCAGCGATCCGGATGAACGCCTGCACATCTTTAGGAAAGCAGAACCCTCCAAAACCGATCCCAGGATTCAAGAAGGCGGGGCCGATTCGAGGATCGAGGCCCATTCCCTCGGCGACTTTGGTGACATCCGCTCCGACTACTTCGCACAGATTGGCCACCATATTGATAAAGGAAATCTTCATTGCCAGAAACGAATTAGAGGCATGCTTAATTAATTCTGCTGAATTGGTATCCGTAGCCAGGAAGATCGGGCGCTTGCGGCTTGGGCAACTGGAATGGATGGGGCAAGTAAACTGTTGTTCGACGATCGGCGCATAGATCTCCCGCAAAATCTCCGCCGCACGTGGCGAGTCGGCACCAACCACAATGCGATCAGGATGAAGAAAGTCTTCAACCGAAGTTCCTTCTCGCAGGAATTCCGGATTTGAAGCCACGTCATACTGCAGTCTATCCGTGCTATGCACCGAAAGGTGCTTTTGAAGCTGTTCGCCGGTCTGGACCGGGACGGTGCTCTTCTCGATGATCAGTCGATACCCTGAAGCCCGCTTTGCGATCAGCCGGGCGATTCCCTCAATAGCAGAAAGGTCCGCGTCGCCATTGGCCAAGGGCGGCGTTCCGACGCAAATAAAGATCGCGTCTCCCCAAGTAATGGCTTCGTCTGTGAGTCCGAACCTCAACCGGCCAGACTTCTTACCGTTCTTGATAACGCCCTCAAGGTGAGGTTCAAAAAATGGCATGACTCCATTCTGCAGCTGAGCGAGCTTTTGAGCATCACTTTCACTGCAGAAGACATCGTGACCGATTTGGGCGAGGCAAGCAGCGGTAGTAAGACCTACATAGCCCGCACCAATAACTGAAAGTTTCATCGCTTTGATTTTGTCCTTGCCCGGATTATCCAGGCGGCTTGCCAGGAGAAGTCTTATGCCCGACCGTCGGCCGTGGCCAAAGACTTTCCGTCGGCCTCGGCGTGTCTGCGAGTGAACTTGGCGGTAAAGCTGAGAACCTCATCCACCACTCTCGCCTGCTGCTCCGCGGTCAGTTGCGGAAACATAGGCAAGGAGACGATTTCGGCAGCCGCTTTCTCTGCCACAGGCAGGTCCCCCAAGCGGTAGTTCAGCCCCGTGTAGGCCTTCTGCAGATGCAAGGGAATCGGATAGTGAATTCCAGAACCAATGCCAGCCTTCTTCAGATGGTTCATCAGTCCATCTCGGTCGTTGGTGCGAACCACATAAAGATGATACACGGATCGAGACCAGGAAGGCTCAAAGGGCAGAACAACTTCATCTGCCGCAGTGAATAAGCGGCCGTATTCAGCGGCACGTTCCCGCCGTTGAGCATTCCACTTAGCCAGATGAGTCAGTTTCACATGCAGGAGCCCGGCTTGAATCGCATCGAGGCGTCCGTTATAGCCTTCTACATCGTGATAGTACTTCTTCGCTTGGCCGTGGTCTCGCAACATTTTTACCTTGTCCGCGAGAACAGGATCGTTTGTGGTCACCGCGCCGGCTTCGCCGCACGCTCCTAGATTCTTACCCGGGTAAAAGCTGAATGCGGCCGCGCGTCCCATCGAACCCGCTTTCATCCAGCGATTGTGCTTGCGGGAAAAGTACTCAGCTCCATGCGCCTGGCACGCGTCCTCAATCACGGTCAGTCCATGTTTCTCAGTCAGTTTGAGGATCGCGTCCATGTCAACCATTTGTCCGTAAAGATGCACGGGGACAATCGCCGTTACCGGGTGGCCACTGCGTGGACTGATGAGCTTGCCAGACTTGTCCTTTTTGCACTGCTCCAGAAACTCTTGCAGCCGTTCCGGGGACATGTTGTAGGTGCGTTCGTCAATATCGACAAATTCAGGAAAGGCGCCCGCCTGAGAAATGGCTTCCGTGGTAGCAATGAAGGTGTGAGGCACCGTCAAGACCACATCGCCAGGCTTTATTCCGCTGGCCATGATGGCAAAGCGCAAGGCATCGGTACCGCTGCTGATCGCGATCGAGTGGCTGGTGTTGCAGAACGTAGCAAATGCCTTCTCAAATTCTTCCACCATCGGGCCACCGATAAATCCTCCCGTACGCAACGCTTGGTGGAAAACACCGGTGAGTTCCTGCTCGAGTTCTACGTGGGGAGTAATCAGATCAAGAAAAGGAATACTGTTTGGCATATTATTTGAAACGCTCATTGTGAAGCCTCCATAGTCCGTTCGATATGACGTAAGAATCTTGCTGGGTTGCCGGCGACAATGCTATTCGCGGGAACATCCTTAGTGACCACACTGCCCGCGCCTACGATCGCATTTTCGCCAATAGTGACGTTGCAAAGAATGGTGGCGCCCGAACCAATCGACGCGCCTTTCTTGACCACCGTTCGCTCTACCTTCCAGTCGGCTTCAGTCTGTAGCTTGCCTTCGGTGGTGGCGCGTGGATAGCTGTCGTTGATAAACATCACTCCGTGACCAATGAAGACGTTGTCTTCAATGGTCACGCCCTCACAGACGAAGGTATGACTTGAGATCTTGCAACGTTTGCCGACGGTGGCATTTTTCTGCACTTCGACAAATGCGCCGATCTTAGTGTCGTCGCCAATCTCACATCCGTAGAGATTGATAAATTGGGAAAGCTTGACGTTCTGCCCCATTTTGACGTTCGGGGCGATACAGAGGTGGGAATTCATAAGTTGAGATGCGCTCCGCTAAATCATTCCTGAAAACATCTGGTTCAACAGCTGAGGGGAAATACAGGGTGAAACACCAAATCAAGGTTAGAGATAGACAAGAGTGCCCCGTTTTTCAAGGGACTGGGTGGCAGCTTCGAGCATTTTGACCACCCGAAGGCCTGCGGCTCCATCATTGAAGGGGACCCTGTCTTGAGTGATGCAATCCACGAAGTAAGCCAACTCGTGGGTGAGAGCTTCAATCCTGTCGACCTGGGGCGACCACATGTCACCCGAACGGTAATTCACCAGCAAATTGTAGAGTCCCTGCTCATTCTTGACATTGATACCCTTATCGTAAACCCTAATTTTCTCGTCGGCTTCAAGATCATTCCACACCAGCATCTTTTTCTCGCCTCCGATGAGGGTCATACGCACCTTGACCGGCGAGAGCCAGTTGACATTGATGTGGGCGATGATCTTGTTGGGAAAATACAGGGTTATAAAAGCCACATCCTCGAAGCCGTTGAGGTGGCTCTGCCCGGTTGCGACCACAGCCTCCGGGGTTTCCGCGATAAGGTGATCGATGATCGAAAGATCGTGAGGCGCCAAGTCCCAGATCACATTCACGTCGTGTTGGAACAGACCGAGATTGACTCGTGTCGAGTCATAATAGTAAAGGTTTCCCAACGTGCCTTCCTTAAGGAGTTGCCGGATTTTGTTGACCGCCCCGGTGAACAAGAAGGTGTGGTCCACCATGATTTTTAGGTTTTTCTTTGCCGCCAGGTTGATCAACTCTTCGGCTTGGGCTGAGTTGCTGGTGAACGGCTTCTCGACGAAGACATGCTTGCCGTGCTCGAGCGCCGCCTTAGTCAATTCGTAATGCGTCCAGACCGGTGTGATCACCGCGATGGCGTCCAGATCCTTGGCTGACATCAACTCGGCCGAATCGCTGGTCACGCGCACGCCTGGATAGGTTTTCTGAACACGCTTTCGCGACGCGGGACTCTTGTCGCACACCGCCAGAACCTCGGCTCCGTCTAGCAGGTCCAGATTTCGGACCACATTCGGACCCCAGTATCCGTATCCAATCACACCAAACTTAATCATATGTTTCACTCACCTATTTATTCTTTAATTTGCGAAACCGGGAAACACCTTGCGTGCAGAGATCAGACAGGAAGATCAGACTAGCATGCACCTTCGCCTAACATTGCACCTGGAGTCCGGAAGATGATCTTTATATCCATCCAGGGGGACCAATTCCGGGCATAGTGGAGATCCAAGCGGACCATATCATCGAAATTGATCCGACTGCGACCGCTGACTTGCCAAAGCCCAGTAATTCCTGGTTTTACTTCCAGCAACCTGCGTCGATGCCAGAGATCGTAGGCTTCGACTTCGTAGGGAACCGGAGGACGCGGCCCCACCAGCGACATTTCTCCGCACAATACATTGATGAATTGCGGCAGCTCGTCCAGACTGGTGCGGCGCAAGAACGCCCCCACCTTGGTGATACGTGGATCCTTGGTCATCTTGTAAACTCCGCCACCATTCCCATTCGAGGGATGACGCTCGGCTTTCCCGGCAATCAGTTTCTGGACATACTCCTTGTGGGTGCTAGCA
>Ga0210398_10006061_pt1 | contig 11178 bp, 11 predicted proteins | sample IncBWC4OmetaG_FD_161047 | JGI IMG/M metagenome (GOLD analysis project Ga0210398, IMG submission 161047) | Forest soil microbial communities from Barre Woods Harvard Forest LTER site, Petersham, Massachusetts, United States - Inc-BW-C-4-O | ecosystem: Environmental > Terrestrial > Soil >... | reverse complement strand
ACCAGACGATGGGCACGACCATCACCACGTTGCTGAGCAGCGTCGACACCAAACTGTAATTCCGAAACCCTGGATGGCGGGACTAACCCACCCGCCATCCACAAAATAGCTATGGGTTCAGGGGGGGACGAGGGAGCATGCGGGTCGTCAGGAATGGTTTCTCAGCGGAGCTGCGAACCAGCCCCGCTAAGAATTCATTCCAGGGAGCACGATCACCCTGGGAGGGGAAGTCAATGAGCCGCGGGAAGCGAGTTTACAACCTAATAGTAAGATCACGCGGCCAGACCATGGCCGAGTATGCATTGATCCTCGCAACGATAGCGCTGGTAGCCGTCGCCCTGGTGGGTAATGGGGGAACCATCGTAAATGAACTAGTAAACAATGTGAGCGGACTGCTGCTCTGATCGGCGACGACGGTCTTTGGGAAACTTGTAATGACGGTATATCCAATTCCTCGCCGCAATAGCAATATTCTGACTATTTGTGCCAACCCTCTGGCTATTCATAGGTCATATTTGATAGTCAATTCCACCGTCGACCTGACTAAAGTAGTGTATCTCCAATTGAGAATAACAAAATGCTAGTGTGCACAACTAATTATTTGCAGATAGCCGGTCTGCCACGATGCGGCCGGTGGGGAGGGGAGATATGAGACGACCAATGGTATTCGTCTTGCTGGCGGGATTGGCCGCGATGTTGGCGTCGGTGATGGTGTACTCCGCCTTGAAGCGGAGGGAAGCCGAAGTTCAGAACGCCATGTCGCACAACGTCGAGGTGGTGGTTGCGGCGTACGACCTTCCGCTCGGCACCAAGATCGACACGGGTGAAGTTAAGTTGGCGCGCTGGTCGGCCGACAGTTTGCCCGATGGCGCGTACACCGATCCCAAACAGGTGCTCGGCAGCTACGTGAAAAACTCGATGGTTGCCAATGAGCCGATCGTGCAGGCCAAGCTGTTCACTGGCGACAAGACGGCGGGCGTAATGCCGTTGTTGATCCCGTTCGGGATGCGCGCCGTGTCGGTTCCGGTCGATGAGGTCAGCGATGTCGCGGGCTTCGTCTTGCCGCATACCCGGGTGGACGTGCTGGTTGCGACCCAGTCCGGAGGCAACGGCGAGAAGGCCTTCTCGAAGGTGATTCTGCAGAACGTCGAAGTGCTCGCGGTAGCGCAGGAAGTCGAACAGAAGAAGGACGAGCCGGAAATTGTGAAAGTCGTCACGCTGCTGGTGACGCCGCAGGAGGCCGAGCGCCTGGCGCTGGCGAGTCACTCGGGGACGCTGCGTCTGGCGATGCGCAATTATAATGATAACAAGATCGTTCTGACCAGCGGCAGCGACATTGACCAGATGCTGCGGGCATACAGCCTGGCGCCCGACGTTCCGGTGATGGCAGTTCAGCCCGAACCTCATCACATTGCGGTGGCGCCTCGGCCGAGGCCGGTCGAAGTCGAGATTCTTCGCAATGGCAAATCGACCGAGTCAGTCTCGTTCGTAAATGAAGCGGCGGCGAATTTCGAGGATTCGAACCACTCCGCGGCCCATGTCCGCAAGGCCGCGGCGCACACCGACGAAGATAGCGATGACGACGCGACGGACTCCAGCGCCGATACGACAGGTTCAACGACCGTAGCTAGCGCTCCCGAGCCCGAGCATCACGACCTGGCTTCGCCGCTCGTTAACCCGAGCAGCGCGCCGGCCGCAAACCCAAATTATGTGCCGACGCCAAAGACGATCGACATACCTTAAGCAAGCCGCGAAGACGACGAGGGGAATAAAGATGGACTCAAAAAGAGGATGTGGACTGCTTCCATGGCTGGTCGCGGCTTTCAGCATGCTCATGCTTCAGCCCGGCCTGCTGCTGGCCGACGACCCCGGCACGATAATGTCTCTCTCTCTGAATGCGGGTGAGAGCTACATTATCAACAACGTCGGCCCCGGCGAGACGCCGGCCGTGACGGTGATCAGCAATCCGCACGCGCTGGTGGTGAATAACGCACCGGGCAAAGTCGTGCTGATGGGCGCCGAGGCGGGCGAATGGACCATCGGGATCAAAACCACTGACGGCAGCAACGTCAAGTATGACGTCGTGGTTAAAGCAATCGGCAATATCAACAACATCAACCATCCCGGGAACAGTCCGGCACCAATCACTGGCTCGGGCGCGAGCGTCGGCTCTGCGGCTCCAGTCGTAGCCAGGATGGACCCGGGCACGGGTCCGGTGGTTGCATCCTCGTCCTCATCGACTGTTTCATCTTCAACGAGTGCAACCTACACGCCTAGTACGGAAGCGTACGCGGCCGCCGCTCCAGCGGCTCCGGCGCCCGCAATGGCAGGATCGGGGCCAGTTCCTCCCGCCCCTATCAGCCACGCGAACTTTGATTTCTATCCGTCAGTTCCGGCTGCTTCCTACGCTCCGCCAGCTGCGGGTCAGACCGCCTCGGCGGCGTTGTCGAACGAGCGATACCGGGTCGATCCTTCCGTCAGTTTAAACGGCGGCGAACTGCACTCGGGCGCGATTTCAGGCGGACGGCACTATCTGCCCGAGGATTCAGTCCAGATGCAGACGGGCACTTCGAGAATTATCGATTTCGCGACCAAGCTGCGCCGCGTTTCGATCGCCGATACGACGATCGCCGACATCCAGGTAATCAATCCATTCCAGGTCAACCTGATAGGCCATAAGCCTGGCTTCACGACACTGGCGATTTGGGATCAGACAGGCGAGTACCAGGAGCGCCCGGTGCGAATCGATCCCAACGGCAAACAGCAGGTTCTGCTCAGCACGATGGTGGCGGAACTGGACCGCAGCGCGGTAGAAAACCAGGGCACCAACCTGTCGGCGGCGCTGAGCCACGCGGGCGTATCGCTGGTAGGTTTGCCGGGTGCCGTAGCGACGCCGTTCAACGGCTCAACGAGTGTGACCTCCCCCTCTGGCGTGGTGACGAACGTCAACGCTTCGCTGGAACCGGCTGGATCCCTGACCGACCTGATCCTCTCGCAGGGGATGACTTACGGTTTGGCGTTGGGCAACAGTAACTACGCGGTCCAGGGATTCTTCCAGTATCTCGAGAACCACCAGCTCGCGAAGATTCTCGCGCAGCCGCATCTGCTGGCCAATTCCGGTGAAGAGGCAAAGTTCCTCTCGGGTGGAGAAATTCCGATCGTGGTCGCGCAGGCACTGAATACCTCGATCGTATTCAAGCAGTTCGGCACTTCGGTTGAATTCGTACCGACGGTCGTGGGTCGCAATGACATCGAGTTACTGGTCAAACCCGAAGTATCGGAACCCGACTTTGCGGAGGGCGTGCAGTTGTTCGGTTTCACCGTGCCGGCATTCGTGACTCGGCGCGCGGAAACAATGGTGCAGCTCAAAGACAATCAGACGCTGATCATCGCCGGGCTCATTCTGCATGAAAAGAAGACCCAGGTTCAAAAGGTCCCGTACCTCGGTGACGTGCCTTATCTCGGCGGACTCTTCCGCAACACGAGCTATTCAAACACCGAGACCGACCTGGTCATGAGCGTCACGCCGCAAATCGTGCAGCCGCTGCCTGATGGCGCGTCGGTTTACAACCCGACTGCGGTGCCCGATTTGACCACTGAACAGATCGAAACCCGCCGTCTGGCTCAACCTGACGCCTCGCGGCCTCGATTTTAGTGAACGGAGGGCAAGACATAGCCGAGTATTTAGTGCATGATATGGCACCGCATAACTGAAGCAGGGAGTGTGTGAAGTGTCATCGCTCGGTAAAAAAAATGATGGACGGCATGGCGGACTGAAAGTCCAATTGGTGGGTCAAAGCGACGACCATCGGACTGAAGTCCGGGACGCCCTCGCCGCCTTGGGCGACCCCATGCTGGACATCAACGAAATCGAACCCGATCCGGACGCCGCCGGTGACGTCAACTTTGACGTAGCAATGGTGGTGTTCAACGGCAACGATGAACTCTCCTTGAGTTATCTCAACAGCCGGGCGGTACAAGAACCCCGTCCGGCTCTTTTCGCGCTGCTGCACGACCGTTCCCCCGAACTAATGAAGCGGGTGCTTCGCGCCGGGGCGGATGAACTTCTGTTCCTGCCGCTGGATCCCGGCGACGCCACCCGGGCGTTGCTCAAGATAAGTGAGACCCGGCGCCGCGAAGAGGTTCACGTCGGCGGCGGCACGATCGTTTCGCTGGTGAGCCTGATAGGCGGCACCGGCGTAACCAGCCTGACGGCGAACCTCGGCCTGGCGCTGCGCTACGCGTTCGATAAGCGGGTCGCGGTGGTAGATCTCGACTTGCAGACGGGCGGGCTCTCGGTGTTCCTGAACCTCGAGCCCGAGCGCACGATCATGACGCTGACCGAGGGCACGCGGAAACTGGATTCGATTCAACTCGAATCGGCGCTGAGCAAGCACGCGTCGGGAATCTATCTGCTCGCCGCGCCCAAGCGGATCGAGGACAGCGAGCTGGTCAGCGACGCGACCATCGGTGCGACGCTCGATCTGATGCGCCAGCTGTTCGATTTCGTGATCGTGGATTGCGGCACGCATATCGACTCGAACACGGTCGCGGCCTGGGAGCGCTCGAGTCATCTGTTCTACGTGCTCGACCAATCGATCGGGGCTGCGCGATGCGCGTGGCGATTCGTCGATCTGGTGGGACGGCTGGGGCTGCAAGGGATCGAGCCGAGCTTCATTCTGAGCCGCTTCGTGTCAGGGCATCCGATAACCGAAGATCAGTTGAGCCATACGTTGGCCCAGTCGATTCACACGCGGATTCCGCGCGACGAAAAAGTTCTCGAGCGGGTGCAGTTAAGCGCGCAGGATTTGTGGCAGGTGGCGCCGAACTCGCCGCTGGCCAAGAGCGTAGAGGAGCTCGCGCGACGGCTGGAAATGGGCAATCAAGCCCCCGACGTCGATTCCGGTAATTCTCTGGTCTCGCGCCTGTTGAACGTTATCGGTGCGCGCAGTTGAGGCACAACCATGAAGCTCGTTGATAGAATCTCGCAACAGAACAGCACCACGCCGGTGCCCTTTCAGCGCTCGCTGATGAGCAACGGACCGGCGAAGCGGACCGTCAAGGATTCGCAGGCCGAGGGCTTCCAGCAGCTCAAACTCGCGGTCCATAACCGCCTGTTCGAGATGCTCGACGTTACGCGGCTCGAGAGCCTCGAGCCGGTACTCGCGGCGCAGAAGGTCACCGAGGCGATCTCCGCAATTCTCGATGACGAAGGCCGCCTGCTCACCGACACCGACAAGGCTCACCTCATCGAAGAGATCAAGAACGAGCTGCTGGGACTCGGCCGCTCGAGCCGCTTCTGTGGGACGATGAAATCACCGACATCCTCGTCAACGGACACAACCAGGTTTACGTCGAAAAGCGCGGCAAGCTCCACGCGACCGAAGTTAAGTTCCAGGACGATCAGCATTTGATGTTGATCATCGATCGGATCGTATCGCAGGTCGGACGCCGGGTTGACGAAGCCTCGCCGATGGTTGACGCGCGGTTGCCCGATGGCTCGCGTATCAACGCGATCATTCCGCCGCTGGCGCTCGACGGCCCGTCGCTCTCGATTCGCCGATTCGGCCGCAAGCGCTACAACATCGATGATCTGGTCGACAAGAAAACCATTGTGCCCGAGATCGTCGAGTTCCTGCGCACGATCGTGCGCGCGCGCCTCAACATCCTGATCTGCGGCGGCACCGGCTCCGGCAAAACGACGATGCTCAACTGCATGTCCTTGTTCGTCCCGGCCGACGAGCGAATCGTGACGATCGAGGACTCGGCCGAATTGATGCTTCAGCAGCCGCACGTGGTCAGGCTCGAAACGCGGCCGGCCAACGTCGAAGGCAAGGGCGAAGTCAGCCAGCGCGACCTGGTGAAGAACACGCTGCGTATGCGGCCCGACCGCATAATCGTCGGCGAAGTCCGCGGCGGCGAAGTATTCGACATGTTGCAGGCAATGTCGACCGGTCATGACGGCTCGATCGCCACCATCCACGCCAACACTCCCCGCGACAGCATGGGACGCCTCGAAATGATGATGCTGCTGTCGGGTGTGCAGATTCCGCAGCGCGCGATGCGCCAGCAGATCGCGTCGGCGCTCAACATCATCGTCCACGTATCGCGCCTCTCTGACGGCTCGCGCAAAGTCATGCGCATTTCAGAGATCAGCGGAATGGAAGGCGAGATGGTGATGATGCAGGACTTGTTCGAGTTCAAGCGCACCGGTATCGGACCCGGCGGCGAAGTGCTTGGGGCGTTTCTAGCCACCGGGATTCGATCAACCTACTCGCAGCGGCTCGAGGCTGCGGGCTACAAACTCGACGGCAAACTTTTCCGCCAGACTACCGGATAAATACCTATGGACTTTTTATTGGCAAGTGGCATATTCGCGGTCGTCTTCATAGGCGTGCTGGCCTTCACCAGCAGCCGCGGCACCGATGTCGAGCAACAGCGTGAGTTGGCTCGGCGCCTGACGCGTCCCGCTGACGAAATCGACATCGACGTCATGCGCAAGCGCCGCCCCGAAGAGGGTGCGATGCTGGGTGGGCTGTACCGGCTGAACCTGCTGCGCAGCCTCGAAGAAGCGATGTGGCAGGCCGGCATGTACATGAGGGTCGGCGACATGCTGCTGATCATCGTGTTGATGTTCGGCGCAGGATTGTTCGGCGGGAACATGATGTTCCACGACATGCTGATCGCGACCGGCATCGGCGTGGCGGCTGGCTTACTGCCGCTGTTCTACATCCAATTCCAAAAGAAGCGGCGTTTGAAGGCGTTTTCCAACCAGTTGCCGTTCGCGCTCGACCTCATCAAGTCGTCGCTCGAGGCGGGACATTCACTGCAACGCGCGCTGCAAGTCCTGGTGGCCGAGTTCGCCGATCCGCTGGGCAGCGAGTTCCGCACGGTGCTCGAGCAAAACCGGATCGGGCTGCCGCTGCCTCGCGCGCTCGAAGACATGCTCAAGCGAGTTCCGGAAGACGACCTGCGGCTGCTGGTCGTCGCGGTGCGCGTGCAAACGGAAGTCGGTTCGAGTCTGGCGCAGATTGTCGGCCGGCTCTCCGAAATCGTGCGCATCCGGCAGCGCTTGCGGTTGCAAATTCGAGCGCTCACCGCGCAATCGCGCTTTGGCGGCCTCGTCGTCGGTTGCCTGCCGATCGTGGTGCTATTCCTGTTCAGCCTGGTTCAACCGAGTTACACCAATCAGTTGTTCCACGATCCGACCGGTCAGAAGATTTTGAAATTTGCGATCGGCTCGGACCTGCTCGCTCTCATTACTATCAGGCGACTACTAAGGGTGAACTACTAATATGAGTCCGTTCATGATTGGGGTGGTGGTCTTTATCCTGGCTGGCGGGGCGTGCGTAGCTTTGTATCTCGCGTTCTCGCCGGAGAACCGGGCGGTCGATGATCGATTCGCAGACCTGGCGGTCAAGATGCGCGCCTCGCAAGGAGCATTCGACGGCGACAATCAGGATGACAACGTGCTCCGCATGCTTTTCCGATGGGCGGCAAAGCGTGTCCCACCGCCGAACATGGATAGTCCTACCGGCGAGAAGCTCCAGCAGACCTTGGCCCAAGCTGGATTTCTGAAGTCCAGCGCGCCGCAGGCTTATCAGGTCGCGCGCGTGATGATGGCGATCGGATGCGGCGTGGTCGGCCTGTTGGCCGGCGCCATCTTCTACGGATCGCTGGGTACGTCACTGCTGCTTGCAATCGGCGGGATCGGGATCGGAATTTTCGTTCCCAGCTACTATTTGGGACGGCGTGCGCGAAGCCGCCAGGGGAACATCGCGAGACAGCTCTCGGACGTGCTCGACCTGCTGGTGGTATGCGTCGAAGCGGGCATGGGACTGTTTGAAGCGATCCGAATCGTCGGTTCGGAATGCGAGCGTCAGGGGCAGGAAATCGGCACTGAGTTGAACCTGGTCGCCACCGACATTTCCGCCGGTGCGAGCCTTGGCCAGGCGTTGCGCGGGCTGGCCGACCGGACTGCGGTTGACGATATCAAGCCGCTCGCCGCGACCTTGATTCAGAGTGAGCAACTTGGCGCGCAGATCGGGCCGGCCTTACGCGCCAGCTCCGACGCTCTGCGGCAGCGCCGCCGGCTGCATGCCGAGGAAGACGCGCAGAAGGCGTCGATTAAGATTCTCTTCCCGCTGGTCATCTTCGTGCTGCCCTCGATGATCGCGGTGATTATCGGACCGGCAATGATCGAGGTTTTCAAAACGCTGACGAACCAAGGCGGCTGATTTCAGCGCTCGCCTGAGGGCAATCCAAAAATAGCCTCCCAGGAGGCCTCGGACCGGCGCGGCGCCGCGTGGGTCCGGGGCCTGTTTGTTTTTTGGTACTCGCGATTAGGCTCGCAACCGACTCCACCAGAGCATCCTGTCCCGGACAAAAGGAAACGGCCGCGGATTGCTCCGCGACCGTTTCCTAAAGATCTTACGTCGATCCCGCGGCGTCTTGGCCGCGGGATCCCGATGCTACAGACTAAGGCGTTTCATCAAACGATATAGCGTTGTGCGATCGACGCCTAGCGCGGTGGCGGCGTCGACGCGGTTGCCGTCAGCGGTGGCGAGGGCCGCTTTGATACGGACCGCGGCCGCGCGATCGAGGCTCTCTTGCAGCGTGCCCTCGTCCTGAGCGTCGGCGGGCTGCGCGGCGCTCGACGCATGGTTCGAGTCTGCCGTCGATGCCGGAGCCGCCGTTCCGTTCGGCGACGAATCCGCACCAGCCGGTCGCGCGATGCCGGCGACCTGGACCAGGTCTTCGTCGGCGCCGTCGTCGTCGAAGGCGAACGCCTCGGGCATCAGGGTCTCCTGCCCGCTCATCACGACCGCGCGCTCGATGACGTTTTCCAGTTCGCGCACGTTGCCCGGCCATCGATGATTGAGCAGCGCCTCCTCGGCTTCAGCGGAAAGCATCAGGGGACGGCCGGCATCGGTGGAATGAAAGGCGAGAAAATGACGCGCCAGCGGCAGGATGTCTTCCAGCCGCTCGCGCAGCGGCGCGATCTTGAGCGGAATCACGCTCAGGCGAAAATACAGGTCAGCACGGAAGCGGCCGGCGGCGACTTCCTGACGCAGCTTGCGATTGGTCGCCGTGACTATGCGGACATCGACCTTGCGCGGCTTCGAGCCGCCAACTCGCAGCACCTCGCCGTCCTCGAGCACGCGCAGCATCTTGGCCTGGAAGTCCGGGCCCGCCTCGCCGATCTCGTCCAGAAACAGCGTGCCGCCCGAGGCGCGCTCGAAACATCCCGCGCGATCGCGGATTGCGCCGGTGAACGATCCTTTTTCATGGCCAAACAGCTCGCTCTCGACCACACCGTCAGCCAGCGCTTTGCAATTGATCGCGAGGAACGGACCATCGGCGCGATTGCTCCAGTAGTGGAGCATCCGCGCGACCAACTCCTTGCCGGTGCCGGTCTCGCCTTCGATCAGAGCGGTCGTGCGCGACGGCGCGACCCGCCTTATCATCGAAACGAGCTGGCGGCTCTTAGGCGCCTCGGCGATAAACCCGGCGGCGATGCTGGCGACGTCGAGCTGCTCGCGCAACTTCCGGTTCTCGCGTTGTAGCGCGCTCATCTCGACCGCGCGGGTGACGACTGCATTCAACTCGTCGTTGTCGAACGGCTTGGTCACGCAATCGAACGCACCCCCGCGGAGCGCTTCCCTGGCAGACTCAGCAGCCGGCAGCGGCACGCTCATGACGACCGCCATGTCCGGGTCCTTAATCTGCACTTTCTTCAACAACTCCATCCCATCCATCCCCTGCATCCTCATGTCTGCGATGATTACGTCTGCGCCCTCGTGTTCGAGCACCTTGAGGGCTGCCTCGACCGTTGGGCAGGTTTCGCATTCGTAACCAGCCTGTGAAAGGACCACCGCGGCGCCTCGTGCAACATGGAACTCGTCGTCGACGATTAAGACCCGAGCCCTATTCTGTCCGTTGCGCTTTTGCACGCTCATTCCCAAGGCCCGCATTCCTATGGAGGGGCAAACGCGGCTTAGTGTAGCATTCTTGACCTCTCGGTAGGGGAGGTCAATAGGGGGTAAAACTGCTTGATTTAGCTGGATTTTTTGGCAAATAAGGCGTTGCGAAACAGAAACGTTCGCATTCACGGCCGATCATGATGGAGACATGTCGAAACGGGTGGGTGCGATGTAGCCACACCCTCGCCGCGCCTAATTCGAGGACGTGTTTCGCGAAGTGAGGGGTATCGGCAGCAGGCCTGGCGGCGAATTCAGGTATCCCAACGCTGGCTCATGCTGATAGTCGGTTTCGTCGCGAATCTGGCGGGCGTTGTCGCGCGCCTCGCAGTCGCTCTGGTCCTGTCCATGGCAGGTGGTGTTCGCAGCGATCTGCGTATCGGATGACGCGCATCCGTACAATCCGGCGGCCGCCGCCAGAATCGCGATGGCAAAGAGTCGTTTGCCAGTCATGAAACTCCCCGCCGGATAACGTAGCAGATTATTTGATCGCGTCGATACGACAGTATGCGCGTTGGCCGAAAAACCCCGGCGCACTGGCTATTCCGGTCGCGCGCCCGAAGACGCCTGAGGTCCCCAATCATTTGATTGGAAACAAACTCAGGCTCACAATTGTTATCGAGATAGTGCTCAAGATTAGTGAAGGGGAAAGACTATGCTCAAACTGACGACATTGGCGCTGGCATCGGCGCTGCTGCTCGCGAGCGGCTGCGGTGCGCAGGCTCAAAGGATGGCTCTGCAGCAGAGCTGCAATAGTGGCGATCAGAGTGCCTGCCAGCAGATTGCTCAGAACGCTGAGCCGGCGAACTATCCGCCACCTCCAAACGTCCGCGTATTTCCCGCGGGCCAACCGGCAGTTGGACCGGGGGGATCGTTCGGCGGCGGACTCGGCGGATTGAGCGGGATCGGCGGGGCGAGGTAAGTGCCGGAGCCGGAGCCCTAGACGGACTGCCAAGCAACCTTGCGGACCGTCTGCGGAGGAATGGCTCCCCGGGCCGGATTCGAACCAGCGACATGACGGTTAACAGCCGTCCGCTCTACCGACTGAGCTACCGGGGAGTGTTTCGGTTTATCTGCGCTGAGCCTGAACTACACTCGATATACGCGGATCGCCGCGAGATCAAGAACCGACATTATAGCCGTAGATCGGCTGCGTGAATCAACACGAATCGCGCGAGTCCTCGCGTCATTCGGGGAC
>Ga0210398_10006060_pt1 | contig 11178 bp, 17 predicted proteins | sample IncBWC4OmetaG_FD_161047 | JGI IMG/M metagenome (GOLD analysis project Ga0210398, IMG submission 161047) | Forest soil microbial communities from Barre Woods Harvard Forest LTER site, Petersham, Massachusetts, United States - Inc-BW-C-4-O | ecosystem: Environmental > Terrestrial > Soil >... | reverse complement strand
GAGGATCACCTTTTCAGACGCCAGCGTTCTCAGATTATGCTTGCTGGCATCGCGTGCGACGTCTGATGAATTATTCAAGATCGACAGGCTTGGTTCGCCAACGATCGTTGAGCAAGTAGCCTAACAATCGGCTTGAGCGATCGCATGGTGGCGTCGCCGGTAGGCCAAGAAGGGAATGGGTGATCTGGATGAACTGCCTGGGTTTTGGGTCTGCGCAACCGCGCGTCGCTCGACTTCATTGCGATGCGCCGGCTTAGACCTCGTCGAGTTGCGCTGGACCTCCACGGGTTGGTCGGCATGAAGGACATCTTGCGGTTGTCCGGAGGCGTAAAACTGGAACCGGCTGTTGACATCTGGTTAAACGACGGCCCGGTTGAGCTGCGGTCCATCGCGCAAAAGTGGTTTGCGCAGATGCGGCAATGCGGTGACGATGTCCGAGAGCTGATGCACGATGGTTGCCCCGTCGCGTGTGTAGAGGATGCGCCGTTCGGATACGTCAACTCATTCAAAACTCATGTCAACGTCGGCTTTTTCCATGGCGCAGTGCTCGAGGACCCCGCCGGTCTGTTGCAGGGAACCGGCAAACGCATGCGGCACGTGAAGTTGAAACCCGACCGCGAGGTCAGCGCCGCGGCTCTCAGCGATCTCATCGCTGCTGCCTACTTGGATATCAAGGTGCGCCTCGGCGACGATCGGTCTTCGTGAAAGACGTGACACGGAGCCAGCGCCTAGCAGCGATTTGTGAGGCCTCGCGCGCGCGCTGCTGCGGAGAGGCTCTTCTCCTCTCTCCCATGAGGACACGTGCATGATTATTCGCAGCTGGAAAGCAGTGGTTCTGCCAAAAAACGTCGAAGCCTATGCGCGCCATTTTCGTGATTCCGTATTACCCGAGCTGCGGGGCAATCCGGGGCACAAAGGTGCTTATCTCCTGAAGAAAAACGGCGACGCCGGCGTTGACCTCATCGTGCTCACTCTGTGGGAGACGATGGCGTCGATACACAAGTTCGCGGGTAATGCTGCCGATGAAGCTGTAGTGGAGCCGGCGGCCCAGGCTGTCCTTGCATCATTCGATCTCAAGGTGCAGCACTATGAAGTTGTCTTGTCGTCGGTCAGCGAACCGCCAATTCGGGCGAGTTGAGCGAAGGAGGGAATATGCATTATTTGCTTTTCTACGAGTTCGTCCCTGATTTTGTTGCGCGCCGCGCGCCATTCCGATCCGCGCACCTGTTGGCAGCTTGGAAAGCGCAGGCGCGGGGAGAACTCATTCTGGCCGGCGCCTATGCCGATCCGGTGGATGGGGCAGCGCTTCTGTTCAAATGTGAATCACGGACGGTACCGGAACACTTCGTTGCGGCAGATCCCTATATGGTGGGGGGGCTTGTAACTCGGTGGTATGTTCGCGAATGGACTACGGTGGTGGGGGAGCAGGCTACAACGCCTGTGCGGCCTGGCGCTTAGTTGGTGGATAAGCGGCCGTGAGTCAATCGTTCGTCATTTCGATTTCAAGCGTGATCCCGATCTCGCCGAATATCCGACTGACCTCGGGTGCGAGATTAAAGCTGCTCACGGTCGCGGGCGAGAGCGTGACGAGCAAGCTGATTTCGCCGCCCTCCGACCGGATTTTGTGAAGTAACGCGCCATGCGATTTGCTGAGGCGCACGGCGCACAATGACAGCGCCCAGGTGAGATTGCGTGCGACGGCCGCGTCTATGTGCTTTTGCGCGGTCACCAGGGTGGGAGCTTCGGGAAAGGACAGGTTCTCGAACCAGGTCGCGGGATTGAGCGCCGCCAACCAATAGGATTCGGTGTGAACCGCGGCAGGCGCAACGCGACTGCGCAATTGGCGCGGCTGACCGGCCTGGAAGGAGTGTTCGGGTTCGATTCGAAGTTCTCTTGAAATGGACTGAGGATCGATCGAAGGGTGACGGATGCGCAGGGACAACTGGAACGGCAGTGGCTGTGATTGGGCGCGTTTTGTAGCTTCCATGATAGGGATTCCAGGCGTGGTGGATTAGGGTTGGAGCGACATTGTAATCCAGGGAGACTACGCCAAGGCCCGGTAGTTCCGGGCAAGCGCATGTTCAGCAAGCATTCCGTAGCCGCCGACGATCTGCTCGTACTACACTGCATCGGTTCTGGCCCACGAAGCGGGCCATGATTGGCAATGAGGCTGTCGATGATCTGGATAAACTGCATTCGCTTGATACTTTCGCAACCGCGCGCAACTCGGCCTCATCATTAGAATCTCCTTGTACTCCGCGACAGCATCCCTTGTGACTCTGCTCATCGTTGCGGGTTGTTCCGGAATGCCGGACAAATCAGAGCAAACCGTTGATATTCGACTGTCGTCCTCTTTGAATGCCTGCTTCATAGCCGACATCGAGGTTCCTTGCGGTGAAGTAGGGGCAAAGCTTCTTTCCATGAATGTGCCGCTAAGCAGCCACATCCACTGTGTTGGAGACACCGTTGTGAGTTACGAGTTGGTTCATTCCATATTAGAATCCTTGGATAAGGCGGGGTATTCGACCAAGGTTGGTTTTCTAACCGACTGACGGTTAGGAAGAATCATGACCGCGGAAAAATCGACGATGGCTCTCGGCTGGCGGGTCTTCGGCCTGGGGGTGCTGGCGTTGGGCATGCTCTGTCTGGTGTGGGGGGAATTCCTGCCGGGGCAGCCGGTACCCAAGAACTTGCCCGACCGCACCGCCCTGGCCTACGCCGCCGCTGCGGTCATGCTCGTCGCGGGCGCCGCCGTCGAGTGGCGTCGGACCGCGGCCTGGGGCGCCGCGGCACTCACCGCCTACTACGCGCTGATTGTCGTCATCCTGATGAATGGCCGCGTGGTGCTCGCCCATTACGCGGAGTATGGCGCCTACAGCGGCGTCGCCGAGCAGCTCGCGATCGCCGCGGGCGGCCTGATCATTTACGCCGCCACAGCCAAGATCGATGCGGCCCTCGCCGCACGCCTTACGCGCCTGGGCCAGTTGGCGTTCGGGGTGTGTGCGCTGTTATTCGGCGGAGCACATTTTTTCTATATGAACTTGACCGTCCCGCTCATCCCCAAATGGTTGCCGCCTACGCAAGAGTTCTGGGCGTATGCGACCGGAGTTGGCCACATCGCCGCCGGCGTGGCGATCCTGACGGGCGTGCAGGCCCGACTCGCCGCGATCCTGCTGACCGCGATGTTCGCGTCCTTCACCCCGTTGGTGCACCTGCCGATGCTCCTGGCAGATCCCTCCAGCCACTTTATCTGGAGCGAAAACGCCTTGAATCTCGCCCTGACCGGCGCCGCCTGGGTCGTGGCGCACTCGCTGGCGCGGCCGAGGCGCTAGTGAAGCTGCCGCTTCTGCTCGGGCTCACCGCGGCATCGGTGCTGAATGCCGCCGGCTTTGACACTCCCGAGGATGCGGTGCGGGCTCTGGAGAAAGCTTACGTTCAAAAGAGCGCGGATGATGCGGTTGCGGCGATGGATTTCGTCGAGGAGGGGCGGCAAATGCTGCAAAAGATCAATCCGGCACTGGCGAACGACGCCGAAATAATCAAACAGACCGCCCAAATCCTGGAGCAGTCATTTCGCGATGAGCTTCGCACAAAGGGATTTCCCGATTTCACCGGGCTGAAGTGTTCGTTCGTGGCGAAAGCGCAGATCTCTCCGGAGTTGGTCAAGCTGACCGAACAATGTGTATCTGCGGGCGGTGGTAAATCAGTCCAGGATCGGATCGTCACCAGGCGAGATCTGGGGTGGCGCGTGACTTTGCCGCCTCCCCCCTAAACAGGGAGTTCGCTGATGTATGACGCCGATGCCGAACGCTACAAAGCATTCCCTATGCCCTATGCCCGCTGTGGCGCCAGCGGACTCAAACTGCCGCGGGTCTCGCTCGGGCTCTGGCAGAATTTTGGGCTTGCAACGCCCTACGAAAAAGCGCGCGACATGATTCTAAAATCATTTGATCACGGCATTACGCATTTCGATTTGGCCAACAATTACGGTCCGCCGCCGGGCTCCGCCGAGGAGACCTTCGGCCGGATCCTTGCGACCGATCTTGCGGCGCATCGCGACGAGCTCATCATCTCAACCAAAGCCGGCTACTTGATGTGGCCCGGTCCCTATGGGGAATTCGGATCGCGAAAGTATCTCCTTGCGAGTCTCGACCAAAGCTTGAAGCGCATGCACCTTGATTACGTCGATATTTTCTATTCGCATCGATTTGACCCCGACACGCCGCTGGAGGAAACCATGGGCGCGCTCGCCACTGCCGTGCATAGCGGCAAGGCGCTGTACGTAGGCATTTCCTCCTACGGACCTGAAAAGACGAGTGAGGCGGTGAGGATTTTGCGCGAGTTCAAGGTTCCCTTGATCATTCACCAGCCCTCTTATTCCTTGCTCAATCGCTGGGTGGAGGAGGGCCTGCTGGCGGTGCTCGAGCATGAAGGCGTGGGCTGCATCGCGTTCTCGCCATTGGCTCAAGGCCTCCTGACAACAAAATATCTGAACGGCGTCCCCGACTCGTCGCGCGCGATGCGCAATGAGTCGTTCCGCCAATCGATGCTGACCGATCAGAATCTTGCCAACGTGCGCGCGCTCAATGATGTTGCCCTTCAGCGCGGCCAGAGCCTGGCGCAGATGGCGCTCGCCTGGGTGCTCAAGACGCCCGTCATCACCAGCGCGCTCGTGGGCGCCAGCAGCTGGGCGCAAATCGAAGAGTCCCTCGGCGCATTGCGCAACGTTTCGTTTACGCAATCAGAGCTCGACCGGATTGACGCGCACGCGCGCGATGGTGGACTCAATATCTGGGCCGCTTCCAGTCAATCCGGCCGAACGCAGCAAAAGCCGGCCGGAAATTGACGTGGCAGGCGTCGTTGTCGAGAATCGTGTATCTCAATCTCGTTCTCGTTCAATCTAAATCAGGCGAACCTTTGTTAAACGTCGCAGTATTCCCTTTCATGTTGCTTGCTGCATTGGGCTTTGTACTCAGCGTGGCCGCCCATCTGCTGGCCATCACCGGGATCGAAATCCCGGGCGGAAGATTGGTATGGGGACTCCATGTTGGTATCTTCGCCGTGTGGATTCCCGCGGTTCTGGTCTCGGTGCAGACGGCGCGTCTCGGCAACAGGAAGGACTTTTGGAAAATCGCTCTTGCGGGGTGCCCTCCCTGGATGCGCTACGGTCTTCTCGTTCTATTCGGCTACGCGATCTTCAATTTCATTCTGTTCATCAGCGTTGCCCCTGCACATACGCAGCAGTTCGGCAATACTCCGCCGCCATCCGTGTTGCGCGGATTTTCCGGCCATTGGATGATCTTTTACGCGGCTGCCTTCGCCATCCTTTATTCTCGAATACACGCGCCGCAACTCTACAGGGTGCGGAAATGCCCAAACGGCCATGTGGTCTCACCAGCAGCGCGATTTTGTCCCGACTGCGGTTGTGCAGTACCAGATGCCATCGGATTCACCTAGCCTCGCTGCAGGCGTCGCCACCGCACCGCCACCAATGGCATTTTCGCTAGTGCGCTGCGGGACTGACGGCAGTCCGCTAACTCCGATCTCCGATGTACCAGAGGCGATAGTGGCGACCTACCGCGCAAACGCGGATCTTTATCGACGCGTGAGGTTCATCCCGCCATGGGTGAGCTACGTTGCCGTCGATGACGGCCGCGCGGTCGGCGGCGGGGCCTTTGTCGGACCGCCTCGTGACAATCGGGTGGAGATTGCCTATTTCACGCTAAAAGAATTGCAAGGTCTCGGTTACGCGACGCGCACCGCCACCGCACTTGTTGCCATAGCGCGCAGCGCCAATCCCTCGATAGTCATCTCTGCGTTCACGCTGCGGGAATCCGGTGCTTCAACCAGGATTCTTCAGCGACTAGGCTTCAAGCTCTTCGGTGACGCCGAGGATCCTGATGCCGGGGATGTCTGGGAGTGGCGGACCTAGCATGTTGCTGTTTCGTATTGTGCTGGTTGGCACTCTGGCAGCGTCGGCGTGCTCCTGGCGTTCATGTGGGCGCTGATCGCGCTAAGTTTCACGGCGTAACAATTGAGGTGCTCGATGTCTTCCAGAACAGCCGCTTGCTCCTGCGGGCAACTGCGTATTGAAGTCGAAGGCGACCCTATGGGCGTTGGCATTTGCAACTGTCTCGCCTGCCAGCGGCGGACCGGCAGCGTGTTCGCGGCACTGGCCAGCTTCTCGGTTCCATTCAAAGTCTTCGGAACCGCGACCGAATACGTTCGTGTCGGCGATCAAGGGGCCAGGTTCATATTCAGGTTCTGCCCGGTCTGCGGTACGAACGTCTTTCGCACCGAAGACGGCGACGACGAATCGGTAAGCGTGGCCGTGGGCGCTTTTGCCGATCCTGCCTTCCCCGCACCCCGGGTTTCCGTCTATGACAGCCGTAGACACCCGTGGGTGCAGTTGCCGCCGGGCACGCGGACCTTCGCCAAGGATCCCACATGAACAAGCGCGGGGGTCTACCGGAGCGGCCCAGGTGACGCATAATTGCTTATCCGGCGCAGGTCGCGCGGCCCAATGATTTTGCGAGGCACGCAATGTCCAAACTCCGAGTCTTAAACTTTGCGGTTTCAATCGATGGTTACAGCGCCGGCCCGAACCAGGACCTGCAGAATCCGCTCGGCGTGCGGGGTCCGGAGTTGATGGATTGGTTTTTTCATACACGCGTGTGGCACAACATCCAAGGAGAAGGCGATGCGGAGACCGGAATCGACAATGAAATTGCCGAGCAGGGCTTTGCCGGGATCGGCGCCTGGATCATCGGGCGCAACATGTTCGGTCCGGTTCGAGGCGCCTGGCCGGACGAGGCCTGGAAAGGCTGGTGGGGCGAGGAGCCCCCGTTTCACACCCCTGTCTTTGTGTTGACTCATCACCCGCGGCCGATTCTGAAAATGCGTGGCGGCACGGATTTTCATTTTGTCACCGATGGAATTCACGCCGCTCTGGAACGCGCCACCGCCGCAGCGAATGGCCGCGATGTTCGCCTCGGTGGCGGCGCGGCCACGGTGCGTCAATTTTTGCGCGCTCGACTCATCGACGACCTACATTTACCCTTGCGACCGGTCCTGATGGGATCGGGCGAGAAGCTCTGGGATGGCATCGATATGCATGCCCTGGGCTATGAATGCGCGAACACCGTTGCCGGCGAGCGCGCAACACATCTATTTCTTCGCAAGCGGGTGTGACCACCGGGATGACCAGGCGCACCGCGCAGTGCAGCTGCGGACAGCTTCAGGTTGAAGTGCAGGGGGAACCTGTTCGCGTATCAATATGCCACTGCCTGGCCTGTCAGAGGCGAACGGGCAGCGTGTTCGGCGAGCAGGCTCGTTTTTCCAGTTCTGGATTCAAAGTCACCGGCCGATGTGTTGAATACGTTCGAGTCGGAGATGAAGGAACGAAGATCACATTTCGCTTCTGCCCCGGCTGTGGTGCCACGGTCTACTACACCCTGGAAGGAGCGGAGAGTTTGATTGCGGTACCGGTCGGCGCCTTCGCGGATCCGGAATTTGGCTCGCCCACCGTATCGGTCTACGAGCGCAGGAAACATTCATGGGTTCAGGTGCCGGCGGAGTTCGAGCATGACCCCTAACAGCCGGCGCAAATCCCGGGCATCGCGCTAGCGAGCCGTTGCCTGCAACGCCGGCGCACGCTGTCCGTGCTCAGCCTGCCGCGCGGGCCGGCGATGCTCCAAGATAGTCTTCAATCCGTTTTTGGGGCGCAGGGTGATGCGCGCCTGCAGCTTGATCTCTTGAGGTTCCTTGAGTCGCAATCGAAATCGCTGCGCGAGTACGGCGAGGATCAGGATCGCTTCGGTCATGGCAAGGGTCGCGCCGATGCAAATACGTGGGCCGCCGCCGAAGGGCAGGTACGCGAAGCGCGGACGCTTATCGCTTAGCTCCTTCGAAAATCGGGTCGGGTCAAAGCGCTCCGGGTCATCCCAGAGGCGGCGGTGGCGATGCAATATCCACGGCGACACAATAATCTGCAGTCCCGGCGTCACCTTGAATCCGCACAGCTCGTCGGCCTCCTTGGCCACCCGCATGGACAGCCCGGGCGCCGGCGGGTAGACGCGCATCGCTTCCTCGATGACCATGCGTGTGTACCGAAGATTGGGCAGATCTTCCACCGTCGGAGTTCTGCCGCCAAGCACCCTATCCAGTTCCTTGTGCAACTCGGCTTCCTCGGCGGGATGCTGCGACAACAGGTACCACACCCAGGTCATGGTCACGGCGGTGGTCTCATGGCCGGCCATGAAAATCGTGATCACCTCGTCGCGCACTTCAGCGGCGCTCAAGCCCACGCCGTCGTCCGGATCCTTCGCGGCCACCAGGCGGGTCAAGAAATCCTTGGGCGCTTCGTCGCGAATCTGTTCGCGCTCGCCTATCAGGCGATAGATGGCTACATCCATGCTTTTGAAGCGAGCGCGGATGGCATCTTGCGCGTGCTTGATGCGCGGGGGTCCTATCAGCGGCAGGATGTCGAGCAGGCCGAATTCCATCGACTTCTGCGCGAATTCCAGCGCATCGCTGGCGTGCGCCGCCAGTTCCTCGGCGTCGGAGGAAAACATGGTCCGGCAAATGATCTTCAGCGTCAGCGCATTCATCTCCGCGGCGATGTCAATTTCCGCCGCTTCGGCCAGCGTATCCCAGTGCTGCGCAAAGGCGAGAGTGCTCTCGACCATGGCCGGCGCGTAAGAGTCCACCCAACGAGTACCGAATGACGGCGCCATCACCTTGCGATGGATGCGCCATTTGGCCGGCGGCGCACTCAGCAGGCCTTCGCCGAACATCGCCGTAAAGAACTCATCCCCCAATTTCTCTTTTGGATAGTTGGCCACATTATCCAGAAGCACCCGACGCACGCCTTCCGGTTCGTTGACCATGAGCACGCGACCCATGATCGACTTGAACACATAAAATGGCTGTTCGAAGGCTTCCAGCGGAATGATTTCAAAAGGATTACCTCTGGCGGAGCGCAGATTGGCCAGAAACGAGGCGGGTTTCAAAGGCGGGGGCCCGAGGCCTGCCAAAGGCTTCTTTGAGGGGATGGTTGCTGTCGACATGATGCTCCCGCGATTGCACGCGTTAAGGCCCTAGTATAGGGGACGGCGGCGCAGCCGGATCGAGCCTCTCGTCACGCAACAACGCATTGTGTTGCGGTAGGCTTGCGGTGAGGATCGCGATTCTCGCGATTCAAGGCCAAGGGTAGAGCGATGAGTAAATCACCGGGTTTTCAGGGTCAAGCAGGCTGGGTGGCGGCCGCAGTCGCTCTGGCACTTGCCGGCTGCGCAGGAACACCCGTCGCCGTGGCGCCACGCTTCAATGGCGCGTGGGTGAATGCGGACTCGGGCATGCACAGTTGGCTGCAGATCGAGCCGCATCACGTAATCAGTTTTGGATTGTTTCAGTCGAATGGACGTTGTGTGGCGACTGACATCGAGATCCTGGCGAAAGATCGGCTGAATGTGCCCGTGAGTTCCCTGGGAACCGGCGAGATGTCGCTGCGGTTGAATGGCGGCGCGTTGGTGATTACCAGCAAATACGCGACGCAGCGATTTGTGCCGGCTTCGCGCGAATCGATATGTCAGGTCGGCGGCAAATATCTGCCGGGGGCGCCGTATCCGAAACAAGCGAACTAGCCAGCGCGTTCATTGGACACCTCGTCGCTGCTTTGGGGTTTGTTTTTCGGCTCAATCGGCCTTGGCTTTCTGGTCTACGGCCGAAAACAGCGGGCGGTCATACCATTACTCGCCGGCTTGGCATTGATCATCTTTCCTTATTTCGTGTCCAACACGCTGCTACTCATCACAATAGGAATTGTGCTCATCGCGATTCCGTATTTCGTCAGGCTTTGATCTACAATCTGCTATGAAGGATTGTCGGATCCCAGCGGACGAATCCAGATATTGCGAAAGCGCACCGGATTGCCGTGATCCTGGAGCTTGATGGGACCATTGGGGCCGTGCACGATCAGCGTCGGCAGCACGCGGTGTTTGGTGGCGCCGAGAATCTGCGTGTGATACTGGGTGATCACCCCGTTGTGGAAAACGGTCACATAGCCCGGCACTGCCACTTTCCCATCCTTGAATCGCGGCCCCGTATAAACGATGTCATAGCTTTGCCACTCCCCCGGCGGCCTGGAGGCATTCACCAGAGGCGGCGACTGTCCGAAGATGGCGGATGCCTGTCCGTCGGCGACCACCTCCAGGGATCCGTCTTGAATCTTCCATTTGGGCGGCGCGCCATTTTCCGTGCGCCAGGCTGCAAGACTGGTGCCGTCAAAAAGCACCACGGCATCGGAGGGTGGTGAACCGGGTATTGTCGGCGTACTGCAGCTGCCCGGAGTAATGACGTGGACGCGGACGCGCGTCATCGTGGACGCGCCACTTGCTGCCTGGAATGGTTGGCGTATCGGTGTAGCCGGTCGGCGCCTGCTGCGCCTGCGCGCCGAGTGCGGCGGCCAAGCTTGCGGCAATAAATGCAATCCGTGACTTCATACGCAGCCCCCATGGCAAGTTCTATTCGTTAAAATCAGATTGATGGCAAAACACCATATCTTGCGCGCGCGCATTCCATACATCGAGCATGGAGTCGCTGGCCTTCCTTAAGGAGAGTTTCAATGCCCAGGATACCGCCCTCGCTCCGCGCTCGCGCAGTGCTTGCCTCCGCCTTGGGGTTGGTAGTGCTCGCCGGTTGCGGGCAGCCTGCGAATACTCCGGCTGCGGCGCCGGCCGCCCCGCCGCCGATTGCCGCCAAGCCGGATGTGATTGTGACGCTTGACGGTGCACGCCACGATTGTCTGGTCGCGCTTTACAGCGAGCCGCAGGGCAACATCATCTCGTGCGACGATGTCGCTGCTTTCGTGCGCGACGAATTGAGGGTGCCGAGCGGAGCGGTTTATGACATCCGGACGGCACCGAACATCGATGAAGCCCAGAGGGCAAAAGTCGAGGCCAGTCTGAAAGGAGCCGGCTACCGCTTCATCAGAGGGCCTCTCCCCCCGTGAGTGAGGCCTCGCCAAACCTGCCGCGCTAGGCCAAGGCCTGTGCCTTCCGCGCAGTGGCTGGAATGAGGCCGGCTTGGCAGAGATTTCGCGGATTTCGAGACCCGGTAGATATCCCCAGAGGGCTCCGACATGTGGAAATAGGGCCCATTTGGGCATAAGGAGCACTG
>Ga0210398_10006058_pt1 | contig 11181 bp, 7 predicted proteins | sample IncBWC4OmetaG_FD_161047 | JGI IMG/M metagenome (GOLD analysis project Ga0210398, IMG submission 161047) | Forest soil microbial communities from Barre Woods Harvard Forest LTER site, Petersham, Massachusetts, United States - Inc-BW-C-4-O | ecosystem: Environmental > Terrestrial > Soil >... | reverse complement strand
GAGAACGCCGTGGCGATGATATTGATTGCGCCGCCAAGGGTTCCGAATCCGGTCACGAGAAGCGCGAGCGCCCAGTAATCGGTGGCGTTTCCGGGCGAGAAGGCTCGCGCGGTCAATGGTGCATAGGCCCACCATGTGACATCCGGGGCGTTGCCCATGCCGTAGAGTCCGGCACCGCCGAGGAAGCTGAAATACAGCAACAGGGCGCCGAACGCTGTCAACCAGAAACTGAAGGCGTTAAGGCGCGGAAATGCCATATCGCGGGCGCCAATCTGCAGCGGAATAATGTAGTTCGCCCAGGCGAAGACGAGCGGCATTCCCACCAGGAAGACCATGGTGGTTCCGTGCATTGTGAAAAGGCGATTGAAGACCTGCGGTGAAATAAGATGATTGTTCGGCACCGCGAGCTGGATGCGGATCAGAAGTACCTCAGCGCCGCCGACCAGGAGGAAGAAGATGGCCAGCATCATGTACATCAGGCCCAGCTTCTTGTGGTCGACCGTGATCACCCACGAGTGCAGTGTTTCAAGCCACGTGCTTTCGCCCTCGCGTGGCGGCGTCAAGTCCAGCGAGCCATGAATTGGAAGGGTCTGGTCCGCCATAGTCTCTCTCTACTTCAGCGTCTCCAGGTAGCTGGTCACCTGGTCGAGTTGATCCTCGCTTAACTGCATGGCCGGCATCAATGATCCCGGCTTGATGGTGTTAGGGTCCTTGATCCATTGCTTGAGATTGTCGCGGGTATTCGGGATCATGCCAGAGGCAAGCGTATCGCGGCTCATCAGGTGGGTCAGGTCGGGGCCGAATCTGCCGGTTGCTACTGTGCCCTGCACGGTGTGGCAGTTCATGCAGGCCTGCGTCTCAAAGACGTGCCGCCCAGCGGCCAATGCGGGATCCTGAACACCGGGCTTGGCCTGATTGGCGACCCAGGCCGCGAACTGTTCCGGGGTATCCACGTAGACCCGGAGCAGCATATTGGCATGCTGCACTCCGCAGAATTGCGCGCACTGTCCCAGGTAGACGCCGGGCTGCAGCGGATCGATCCATAAATCGTTGGGGTGGACTGGAATGAGGTCCGTCTTCCCGGCCAACTGGGGTATCCAAAAACTGTGATCCACGTCGGCCGATAGCAGCTTCAGATATGTCGGCGTAGGGTGATCAGCGCTGCTGAGCGGAACGTGCAACTCGTTCGCGGCAACGATTCCCTGCTTCGGGTAGCGGTACTCCCACCAAAACTGGTGACCGACAACGGTGACCTCGAGAGCCGCCTGAGGTTTCGGAGCATCCTGTATGGCGAAGATCACCCGCGCGGTCGTGAGGAAGAGAACCACTACGATGAGCACCGGAATAACGGTCCAGGCAAGTTCAACCTGGTTGCTGCCGTAGATCTGCGCAGGTTCGCTGGCGTCGTCCGTCCCTTTCGACCGGAATCGCACAATCACATATGTCAGCAGACCGGCAACGGTTAGAAAAATGGCGCCAGTAATCTCAAGAGCGAACAACGAGAGATTATGTATTTCGATAGCAGGTGTCGAGGTGGGCGCGAAAATGCTCGGCGTGGACTGCGGACCTTGTGCGAACGCGTGGCTGGACAAAATGAGTGCGGCGGCAAAAACAAACCGTGTCAACCGCCCCACTCCAAGCCATCCAGGAAGCATCTTGCTGGTCCTCTCCTGATCAAGGTTCCAGTACGTTTGCTTAAAGAGCCGAAGAAATTGCGTTTGTTGAATCGAAAAACTATCTTAACTCGTTTTGTTAGATTGTCGACTGCCCATGGAGGGTGGCAAGCTAAATTTTTACGAGGCCCGCGGTATCAGTCTTCTGACCCGTGCAGCAAGCCTTGCGGGGTTGAATCCCTTTGCGAAGGCATTTAACACCGTGGACTGGAGCAGGCGCAACGACAAAATCCGGTAACCTTGATCGAGATTTCCGTAAAACCAGCGCGCGGCCGACGTAGTGGTGGCGAGATCGGCGCGAACTTTTGCAGCGGTCTGCGCAAAGCGCTGATGAGCGGTGGCCTGGCTTTTCAGATCAGCATCGATGGCTTCCGCAGCCGCTTGTCCGCTGATGACGGCGAAGTAAATCCCTTCGCCGGTGAGAGGATCGACAAAGCCGCCAGCATCCCCCGCCAGAAATATTCTGCTGGCTGAAGGTCTATGCTGCGCAGCGCCGAATCCAGCGTACTGCCCGATCATATCCTCGGCTGACACCGTCCCGAACCTCCTGTGAATGTAAGCGGCGAGCCGCGCCCGATCGATCTTTTCTTCCGGCGCGTAAGAGTAGAGCCCGACGTTGACATGGTCGCCCTTTGGGAAGACCCACCCGTACCCATCTCGAACCGGAGCAAAATCGAAGACAAGCTCCTGCTCAGCGGCATCTGCTACGGGAACGACGGCTTCAAGGGCGAAGGCGCGCCAGAACCACCCCTTGCCACCATCGGTAAGTTGGCGAACGCGGCTGTGAACGCCATCAGCCCCTACAAGGAAACGCGCGCGCAGCTCCTGGCCATCGGCGCCAAGAGTCACGCTGGAGTCATCTTCACTGACAGCCTCAATCGCGCGAATGTGTCGAAACCGCGCACCGACCGCCAAAGTCTGACGCAGGCAATAGTCGTCGAACTCCCGCCGGACCGTCATATAACAATACGGTGAACGTCGACGCAGAACACTGGCCCGGCTGCCATCGCGCTCAAGGCGCATGTGTGAAATCTTCTGCCGAACCACCGGATCAACCGAATATCGGAGCGCCTGGACTGTTTTGAGAGTCAGTCCACCGGCGCAGGCCTTCTGGCGAGGAAAAATCGCACGGTCCACCAAGAGTACTTCGCGACCTGCCGCGGCGAGGTCATATGCGGCTGCGCATCCGGCAGGTCCGGCGCCCACAACGATTGCGTCCCAGGTTTGCATCTGGAACTATTCTTGCTCAACCGCGACAATCCTGCTTATTCAATCGTGGTAACGGGAACGCGAATCGACGCACGATAACGATCGCCTCGATAACGCGAGCATGCCGCTTCGATAGGCGACTCCTGGGTCGTGAGAATGATCCGGCTGATGGAGAGGACGCTCGCCTTGCGCGGAATCGTCAGCAATTCGGACTCTTCCCGTGTGGCCGGGAGTGCCTCGATGATCTCGTCGGCATACCCCACTCGCACACCGTAGCGTTCGCGAAGCGTGTGATAAAGAGATTGTTTCGCGAAATCGATGCGGTCGAGCCCGGGAAACTGCCGCAACGGGATGTGGGATTGTTCGAGAGCCATGGGGGTGCCGTCTGCCAGGCGGAGGCGACGCAAGCGCATCACCTTCTCGTTAGCGTCAAGCTTCAGCTTCTCCATAAGGTCTTCGGTCACAGAGATCACGGACTGCTCGAGCAATTGCGAACTGGGCTTCATGCCTCTTCGCCGCATGTCCTCGGTAAAGCCCTGCAGGTGAAGAATATTTTTCTCGAGCTTGGGGCGGCTGACAAAAGTTCCACGGCCCTTTTCGCTGAAGGCGTACCCGTTGGTCTTCAGACCGTGAAGCGCCTGGCGCGCGGTCATCCTGCTCACCTGATAGGCGCGTGAGAGCTCTTCTTCCGACGCCAACGGATCACCCTCGGACAACTCGCCGGACTGGATCTTCTCCATCAGAGCGCGCTGTATTTGAAAATAAAGCGGTATGAATCCGTTCTTATCGAGCGGCTGCACTGTGGTTTCGCCTTGCTGACGGTTATTCAAGTTGCTTTTCGACACTGAGATCCCTCGTTCCGTGTTTTCCTGCGCGCTATCGATCGAGTTGTAAAACCGATGGCGTCTGCGTGATCGGCCTCAGATCGCGATGGTGGTAAACCTGCGCATGCCTTATCCTTGGTTTCGCATTGCAGCCGGTTCTGAACCTCCGCCCGTTATGTTTCCGATTTCTCTTCGCGGATCTCTGATCGTTTCCTGCCAGGCGCCGCCCGGCGATCCACTCGACACCGTGGACACCCTGACGCGCATCGCCATTTCCGTCGTTCGCGGCGGGGCTGGCGGTCTGCGCGCTAACGGAACCACATGTATCGAGGCTTTCCGGCAAGCGACAAGCGTGCCGATCATCGGCATCGAGAAGCGCAAGATCGGGGACGAGGTCTCGATCACGCCTGACTTCGCCGCTGCGGAATCGGTCGCCGCTGCGGGCGCCGATATCATCGCTCTGGACTGCACTAACAGCAGAACGGCTACCGCTGAGCCCTGGAGAAATCTGGTTGGCCGGATCCACGCCGACATACGAAAGCCGGTACTCGCAGATATCGCCTCGTTTGAGGAAGCCCTTGCCGCCCAGGAGGCTGGCGCGGACGCAGTGGCTACCACTCTCTACGGATTCACATCGGAGACGGCAGGATTTCGCGCCGTAAGTTGGGAGCTGGTAGAGCGTATGGTCCGGGAGCTTCGCGTTCCGGTTATCGTGGAAGGTCATATTTCCCAGCCGGAAGAAGTAAGACAGGCGTTGGATCTGGGTGCATATGCGGTCGTGGTCGGATCCGCAATCACTCGGCCCGAGTCGATTACCGCGCGTTTTCTGAAAGCTATCCATGCCTGATTCCTGGGCCTGAGTCCTGGAAAATGCGCCGCTGCCTCAGGTTCAATTCCTCTGGTAGACGGATTTCGAGCCGGTCAGGTTCCCGGCAAAATTGCCGTCTGAGACTTTGTACTTGCAGTTCGGTACAGTTGTCTATACATCATGGTAACTTGAAGGCAGGTCCTTCAGCATCCTGACTGGGCCAGTCGCCGCAAAAGGAAGCCTCATTCAATGTCTCGAAGCTATGCGCACGCGATGCTCCAGGAGATCTACGAACAGCCGGAGGCCCTCACTGCGACCATCGCCCGATATGCTCAAGCCGGCTCGCTGAACGCCGAGTCGTTCCCGAAAATCGCAGATATCCTTCGCGGACGTCAGCGGTTGGTCATAGCCGCCAGCGGCTCGAGCCGCCATGCAGGCCTGGCGGGCGAAATCATGCTCGAGGATTACGCAGGACTCGCGGTTGACGTGGAGTACGCGAGTGAATACTCCTACCGCTCTACTCACACGCTCCACGATCCGGGATTGCTGGTGATCTCGCAGTCCGGTGAGACGGCCGACACGCTCGTGGCTCTGCGCGAAGCCAGGACGCGTGGACTGGCGACCATGGCCATCACCAACAATCCGGAATCGACAGTGGCCCGCGAGGCAGATGCGTCGCTGCCCACAATCGCCGGCAGGGAGCTGGCGATTCCGGCGACCAAGAGCTTCACCACACAGCTTTGTGTCCTCTACCTGCTTGCGCTTTACGTGGCGCGGCTTGGGGGCAGGATGACGGCGCAAACTGTCGCCGCGCGCCTGGAGCACCTGGAGCATCTGCCCGCCTTACTGGCGGCATCGCTGGAGGAATGGGAGGCACTCGTCCACGAAATAGCAGAAAAGACGGGTTCCGCTCGCGGGTTTCTTTACCTTGGGCGCGCCATTCACTATGCGATCGCGCGCGAAGGCGCACTCAAGCTGAAAGAGTCGGCCTACATTCAGGCTGAGGGCTATCCAGCCGGCGAATTGAAGCATGGGCCAAATGCCCTGGTAAGCCCGGACGCGCCTTTAGTTGTCTTGGCGACTCGCGATGATGATGACCCAGACTCGGTGTTGCGGTACCAGAAGACGCTGCAATTGATGCGCGACATGCAGGCACAGGGCGCGACGATCATTTCGATCAGCACTGAAGGCGACGAGGAAGCACATAAATTAAGCAATTATTCGGTTGCTGTTCCGGCCGTGAGCGAGTTTCTCCTGCCTTTGCTTGAGGTTGTGCCTCTCCAGCTCTTTGCCTATTTCACGGCTGTTCTGCACGGCGTGAACGTGGATAAGCCTCGCAATCTGGTAAAGGCCGTCGTAACCGAATGAGCCGATCCCAAATATGACAACCTCCTGCCATCGGCATACCTTGCGATGTAGCATTTATGTATGTCTGAGTTGCGGCTAATCCTGAATCTCTGGAAAGAAGCGCGAGAGCGAAACGACGAGATCTGCCTTGCCACTGTGGTGGGAATTGAAGGCTCTTCGTACCGGAAACCCGGAGCCCGGATGCTGATGACAAGCTCTGGACGCCGTGCCGGCACGATCAGCGGAGGTTGTCTCGAGGCCGAGGTACAGAAAAAAGTCTGGTGGCTCACCGAGACCGGGCCCTCGGTTCAGCGTTATAGCAGCTTCTACGATGACGATTCTGAGATGCCCTACGGGCTTGGCTGTGGAGGCACGGTCTCCGTTCTCCTCGAAAGGGGTGTGGCAGCGGAGCGGGTTCTTGCTGCTCTCGAGCGCAACCTGGGGTCACGGAGCGGCACGGTATTTGTCTCGGTAATCGAATCCGAGGCGCCTGCAGATCTTGGGACTCGCCTTATCTTGTCGGAGGAAGGCGAAACCCACCTCGCGCCACCGTCCCGCGAGATAGTTGCGCTGGCACATCAGGCGCTCCAAGAGAGGAAATCGCTTTGGCAGCAACGCAAGGCCACCATCAATGTTGAATACCTGCCGCCTCGGGTCGCTCTCTTGATAGTCGGCGCCGGGGACGATGCAGTCCCATTGGTTGAGTTTGCCGGCAAACTGGGATGGAAGACCACGGTGGTGGATGGCCGCGCGCATCTGGCCACGCGGGAGAGGTTCCCGACTGCCGATGAAGTATTCGTGCTCAACGCATTCGATCAAATTACACTGACCGCCCGGGACGCAGCAGTTTTGCTTACGCATAGTTATGAACAGGATCGCGCGGCGCTGCGGGGGCTTCTCCCGGGTGACGCCGACTATCTTGGAGTTCTCGGACCGCGGAAGCGGACTGAGCGGTTGTTGTCGGAGATTGCGCCCGAACTTGGCCTGACGGCTGGCGAGTGCATGGCGCGGCTGCATTCTCCTGTGGGGCTGGATATCGGATCGAAAGATCCCACCAGCATTGCATTAGCGATCATCGCCGAAATTCATTCAGTGATGGAGCGGGCGGCGAGCCGGCCACCTAAGAGTGCCGACCAGCAGTCGGCAATCCATGCCTGACACCTCGTGTGCTCGTTGGAAGCGCACGCTATCCTACCGGGCTTCCAGTCAGACCTCGTTCTGAATCAGGGCCTGAGCCTCCAAATTATTTAGCCGTCTTTCTTTCACAGGCGGCATCCACTGCATGCAGAGAGGTGCTTCATGATGCGATTGGATCGGTGGTGCGGCTTGGTGCTGGCTTTAGCCACTTTAGTGGTCTCAAGCCAGCCTGCTCCGGCGCAAGAGAAGGTCGAAATCGATGCAAATGCTCCGACGACTGCGTTCCCTCATTTCTGGGAGGAGATGTTCGGCTCAGGGCGAGCGATCCTCACGCTGCGCGAGAGCTACCGCGACGACCTGCGTGCGGTGAAGCAGGTCACGGATTTCCGCTACGTGCGGTTTCACGCGATTCTGCACGATGAATTGGGCGTCTACAACGAGGACGAGCATGGTAATCCGGTCTACAACTTTGCTTACGTCGATCAGGTCTATGACGGGCTGCTCAAGGACGGCGTGCGGCCATTTGTCGAGATCAGCTTCATGCCAAAGAAGCTGGCGTTCAATCCGGACGCACTGCATCCCTTCTGGTACAAGCAGAACGTTTCGCCTCCGAAGAGCATGGAGCGCTGGGATGACCTGATGACCCACTTTGCGCAGCATCTTGTCGACCGCTACGGGATTGACGAAGTGTCGAAGTGGTACTTCGAGGTATGGAATGAGCCGAATATCGACTTCTGGAACGGTATTCCCAGGAAGCAGTCTTATTTTGAGCTCTACGCGCATACGGCCCATGATTTGAAGAAGGTGAATCCACGGCTGCGGGTGGGCGGCCCGGCGACGGCAGCGGCTGCATGGGTCCCCGATTTTCTGAAGTTTACTGCGGAGAACCAGGTGCCGGTCGACTTCGTTTCCACGCACGGCTACGCGGACGACACCGTCGAAAATCTTTTCGGTACAAACGAAGATATTCCCATGGACGACCGAGTGTGCCGCGCTGTTGCCAAGGTCCACGGAGAGATAAAGGCGTCACCCATGCCGAATCTGCCGCTCTTCTGGACTGAGTGGAACGTACAGGGAATGCAGGAGTCGCGCGACACGATCTTCGTGGGGCCGGCGCTGGCGAATACCGTCCGGGAATGCGACGGCCTGGTGAGTATGATGTCGTTCTGGACCTTCTCCGATGTGTTCGAGGAGGGGGGCCCGATTCCGCAGCCATTCGTCGGGATGTTCGGGTTGCGCGCCAAGGGGGGCATCAACAAGCCCAGCTACTACGCTTATGGATTGCTGCATCAACTTGGCGATGCCCGGATTGCGGACGCCTCGAAGAACGTCATTGTGACGAAGACTTCTGATGGCGGACTGGCGATCGCCGCATGGAACCTGGTTGACCCCGATCAGCAGGGAACCACGAAGCAGATGGAGCTGGATTTCCGCAATATTCCTGCGACTGCGAGAGTCACGATTCAGAAGGTGGATCGCGATCACGGAAATGTGCTACCGCACTATGCGACGATGGGCAAGCCGCTGGACCCAACCCCGGAGCAGGTGGAGGAGCTGAACCGCCAGACCACTCTGCCCCCGCCGGAAACGGTTAAGCTCCAGGGAAATCGGCTTGATCTGAGCCTGACTCCGGATGAGCTTGTCCTGGTCAAAGTGCAGCCGTAATCATCCGGGTCGCCGATCGTCCGTGCGGTTTCATCCTGTGTAAATATTCAGGCGGAATTGGCCTGTAACATGAGTAAGAAGCGAGAGGTGGAATGGAAGAAGGTCGTTGGGTTTTGCTGATTGCGAGCGAGGCTGGTGGCACCGATTCGGTGTCGGATCGGGCCATGGAGCGGCTGGTGGATGCGATCAGCAAAGAAGGGTATGAGGTAGTTCGGACGGCAACGCCCGAGGACGGGTTGTCGCTGGTGCAGTCGGACCCTTCACACAGCGCGATTCTGCTGGACTGGGACCTCGAAGGCGAGCACCAGTTTGCCGAGATGGCGGCGCTGAAGATCATTCGTGAGGTGCGGCATCGCAACAAGAAGGTGCCGATCTTTCTCATCGCCGACCGCACGCTGGTGAGCGAGCTCCCCCTGGAAGTGGTGAAGCAGGTGCACGAGTACATTCACCTCTTCGGCGACACGCCGGAGTTCATCGCCAATCGCGTGGACTTTGCCGTTGAGCGCTACAACGAGCAGTTGCTGCCGCCGTACTTCCGCGAGCTGAAGAAGTACACGGATCAGGGCGCCTATTCGTGGGACGCGCCGGGCCACATGGGCGGCGTGGCCTTCCTGAAGCATCCCGTCGGGATGGAATTCCATCGCTTCTTTGGCGAAAATCTGATGAGGTCGGACCTGGGCATCTCGACGGCGCCGCTGGGTTCGTGGCTGGATCACATCGGGCCCCCGGGTGAGTCGGAACGAAATGCCGCGCGCGTTTTTGGCGCGGACTGGACGTTTTATGTGCTGGGCGGCTCGTCGACGTCGAACCAGATTGTCGGGCACGGAGTTATCGGGCAGGACGACATTGTGCTGGTCGATGCGAACTGCCACAAGTCGATCTGCCACTCGCTCACGGTGACGGGTGCACGTCCGGTCTATGCCACGCCAACCCGCAACGGCTACGGAATGATCGGACTGGTTCCGATCAACCGATTCAGCCCGCAGGCAATTAAACAACTGGTGGACGAAAGCCCACTGACATCGGGCGCGCCGTCGAAAGAGCTCACCTACGCAGCGGTGACCAACTCGACCTATGACGGGCTTTGCTATGACGTAAACCGCGTGGTGGCAGAACTGGCGCAAAGCGTGCCGCGGGTGCACTTCGATGAGGCGTGGTACGCGTACGCCAAGTTTCACCAGATCTATCGCGGTCGCTTTGCTATGGATGTGCCGGATGAAATGCCGAACCGGCCGACGCTCTTTGCGGTGCAGTCAACGCACAAGATGCTGGCGGCGTTTTCGATGGCCTCGATGGTGCATATCAAGCTGAGTCCGCGTGCCCCGCTTGAGTACGACCAGTTCAATGAGTCCTTCATGATGCACGGAACGACATCGCCGTTCTATCCGCTGATTGCCTCGCTCGATGTGGCGGCGGCAATGATGGAGGAGCCGGCGGGTCCGACGCTGATGAACGAGACGATTCAGGATGCGATCACCTTCCGGAAGGCAATGTCCTCGGTGGCTCATAGGCTGCGGGAGGCTGAGGGTGGCGGAGGATGGTTCTTCCGGCTTTACCAGCCCGATCAGGTGAAAGACCTCGAAGGACAGACGCACCTGTTTGAGGAGGCCCCGGACGAGTTGCTGGCAACGCACCCGAATTGCTGGACGCTGAAGCCCGGCGAGGATTGGCACGGCTTCCAGGACGCCGATATCGCCGACGAGTACTGCATGCTCGATCCGACCAAGGTCACCATTCTCATGCCCGGAATCAATGCGCAAGGTTTAGTGGCCGAGTGGGGGATTCCGGCGGCAATCCTTACCGAGTTTCTCGATTCCCGCCGAGTCGAGATCGCGCGCACCGGTGATTACACCGTGCTGGTGCTCTTTTCGGTCGGAACCAGCAAGGGCAAATGGGGAAGTCTGCTCGAGAATCTGTTCGAGTTCAAGCGGCTCTACGATACGGAGGCCTCGCTCGAAGAGGCCCTGCCCGACCTGGTGGCGAAATATCCCACCCGCTATCGCAACATGACGCTCAAGGAGTTGAGCGACGAGATGCATGCGGCGGTGATCGAGTTGAATCTGACCGGTCTGGTGGGTGAAGCGTGCGAACTCGACACCGACCAGGTGCTCACTCCGGCGCAAACGTATCAGAAGCTGTTACGAAATGGCACGGAAAAGGTAAAATTCACCGAGATGGCCGGGCGCATCACCGGCGTAATGCTGGTGCCCTATCCGCCGGGGATTCCGGTGGCCATGCCCGGTGAACGACTCGGCGCCAGAGACAGCGCCGTGATCCGGTTGATTCTTGCCATGGAGGAGTTCGGCAAAAAATTTCCCGGCTTCGAGCGCGAGGTACACGGCATTGAGGTGGACGCGCAGGGCGACTACTGGATGCGCGCCGTGATCGAGACGTCCGGAGAGAAGGCCAATGGCAATGGAAAGCAACGTGCGCCCAAATCCGGTCCACCGGTCAAGCGTAAGCGAAAGGCAACGAAGGCTCCCGAGCCGCCCGCAAATCCATCCGAACAAACAATGAC
>Ga0210398_10006057_pt1 | contig 11182 bp, 8 predicted proteins | sample IncBWC4OmetaG_FD_161047 | JGI IMG/M metagenome (GOLD analysis project Ga0210398, IMG submission 161047) | Forest soil microbial communities from Barre Woods Harvard Forest LTER site, Petersham, Massachusetts, United States - Inc-BW-C-4-O | ecosystem: Environmental > Terrestrial > Soil >... | reverse complement strand
CCATCGTGTCTTACCAGACCACTTACGGCACCGACCCGTCGACGAACTTGGCACAGCTCGGGCCTGCGGCCACCCCGTCTTCAGCGTCCGCGGACCTCGTGGATAACCTGCTCGGAGCTGCCGCGCCGAACAAGAGCGGCTACGTTTTCACCTATACTCCCACGGCGCCCTCGGGCGGCGCGACGGCCGTTACGCAGTACACCCTTGTCGCGGCCCCGCAGTCGTATAACGTGACCGGACAGCGCAATTTCTTCACGGACCAGAGCGGTGTGATTCGGCAGTCCACGTCCTCAACGCAGGCCAACGTGAGCAGCACGCCGATCGGCCAGTAACGCCGGGATAGAACCACATTGGGGGAGAAGGGCAAACGCCTTTCTCCCCCGTTTGTATTAGATGTACGGATCCTAGGCCCGGAACGGGAACTGAGTACTACGAAAGAGATTTGCGTAGGAGAGTAGGTAATCAGTCGTCGTAGCCGTGATTCTGATCATCGCGGCCATAGCAATCTCCAATTGCATTCAATCGAAAATGCGTGCGAATAAGGCCTCAGCGGCGCAGATCCTGCGCAACGATTTAGAATTTGTCGACCTAAACAGCCACATCTGTTGACAGGTAATGGAGATCAGCCGTCGCGTCCGCTGGACCCTGGCAGGTGCTGCTCGGATTAGGCACCCCTTAGGGTTTTGGGTGTCACGAGCTTTGATTCTTCTTGCCTAGTCTCTTTGTCTTCTTGCTCTTGATCCAGGGCGCCTTTCTTAAGGAGTTCGTAGAGATAGGTGCGGCTGATTCCTAAAATTTCCGCCGCGCGTACCTTGTTCCCACCGACGTGAGCCAGAACGCGCTGAGCGTGCAGGCGCACGACCTGATCCAACGACCTTTCTGCTTCACTTTCCTCATTTTCCGCCGATCGCAAATTCTGAATCTGGGGTGGCAGGTCACGCACATCAATCACGTCGGATTCCGTCATCATGCAAGCATGTCCAATGACGTTCTCTAGCTCACGAACATTGCCGGGCCACGAATACTTGGCCAGCAACGTTTGCGCGCGCCGCGTAAGGCCCGCCAATGGTTTCTTATATTGCGCCGCAAAACTTTTCAGGAAGTGCCGCTGCAAAATGGGGAGGTCCTCGCGGCGTTCGGCAAGCGACGGAACTTTCAATTCGATCATACACAAGCGGAAATAGAGATCCTCGCGAAATTTGCCCTGGCTTACCATTTCGGGAAGGTCTCTGTTTGTGGCGGCCACAACACGAACGCTTACTTTGCGAACCGCGGGCGATCCCACTCGCTGTAGCTCCTGGTTCTGCAGGACCCGCAGCAGCTTAGCCTGCAAGGGCAATGGCATTTCGCCAATTTCGTCCAACAGGACGACTCCGCCCTCCGCATACTCGAAAACTCCCACTTTATCTTGGCTCGCGCCCGTAAAAGCGCCCTTCACATGGCCGAATAATTCGCTCTCGGCCAATGTCTCTGAGATCGAAGAGCAATTCAAGGCGACAAAATTTCCCTTTTGCCCGGGACTTAAGCGGTGTAAAGCCCTAGCAACCAGTTCCTTGCCCACTCCAGTCGGTCCGGTGACGAGGACGCTGCGAAAATGCGGGGCAATGCGGCGGATTTTCGAAACGAGTTCAAGCATGAGAGGACTGCGGCCGATCATCCCATCGAACTCGAAATTCTCAAGAAGCTCATTCTCTAGCATCAAACTGCGCTGTCGATGCTTCGAATCCTCCTTGATTTGATTGATTTTCCCTCGGAGCCTCTCGGCGGAGAATGGTTTAGGAAAATAGTCGGCGGCGCCTTTTTGGATCGCTTCTACCGCTGATTCCGTGGAGTAATAGCCCGTCATCAAGATGACATCGATTCCCGGATCGAATTCCAGGATCTCTTCCAGCACCTCCATCCCCTGAACCCCCGGCATCACCAGGTCGAGAAGGACGATTTGCGGGCGCACACGACGGATAAGCGCCATACCGCCTTGAGCGTCCGTGGCGGAATGAATTTCGAGGCCCTCGTTGGCCAAAATGAAGCGCGCGAACTTAATGTTCGCGGGATCGTCGTCGATGATTACAAGTATCATGCTCGAAAAGTGCTTTCACCTTGCAGGGTTTGAGTCTTTGGAACTGCAATGAATCTATGGCTCTGCAAGGCTTAGTGCGGCATCTTCGACCCGCCGCGTTAGTTCCTCTCTCGTAAAAGGCTTGTGAAGAATGGTTATGCCGGCTTCCGTGGCACCGTGCCTGGCCACTACGCCGTCGGGATAGCCGGACATGAACAGGACTCTCATCTCTGGGCGCAGGGAAGACAGCGTCACAGCCAAAGCCCATCCACTCATACCGGGCATGACTACGTCGGTCAAAAGTATATCAATCGGGGTTTCTGTTCGTTTAGCGGTTTCAATCGCTTGGAAACCATTCTCTGCTTCAAGGACCGTAAGACCCATCTCCGTAAGCATCTTGCGAGTCAGCTTGCGAAGGGTTCGTTCATCTTCGACAAGCAGAACGGTTCTACGTTCGAGAACAATCTTTCCGGGCGGCTCGACCGCCTGGATCTTTTCAGCGATTTCGGAAACACAGGGAAAATAAATTCTGAAGGTTGCACCTTTCCCTGGCGCGCTCTCGACCGCGATGTCGCCGCCGCATTGCTTGACTACTCCGTAGACCGTCGCCAGTCCCAATCCGGTCCCTTGCGCTTTGGTAGTAAAGAACGGTTCGAATATGTGGGATTGCAACTCGGCGTCCATCCCGCATCCGGTATCCGTCACTTTCAGCATAACGTAAGGCCCAGGTGCGAGGCTGCGGCCAAGAGTCTGACTTGTTTCGTCCAACTCAACCTCTGCGGTTTCGATCGTAACCTTGCCGCCTTGCGGCATCGCGTCTCGCGCGTTGACTGCGAGGTTCAGGATCACGCGTTCGATCTGCCCTCGGTCTGCTTTGACCGCTCCGATTTGTTGTTCCGGGACAACATCCAGAGTGATGTCCTCGCCGATCAGCCGCTCCAGCATTTTGGCTGCCTCGGCCACAATTGTTTTCAGATCGAGGATCTGCGGCTCGAAAACTTGCTTCCGGCTAAAAGCCAGAAGTTGCTGCGTGAGGGAAGCCCCTCGTTTCCCGGCATTCTGAATTTCGTCGATCGCCTCGCGGTACGGGTCGTCCGGTGGAATGCGCTTCTGCAGTTCTTCGGCATAACCGAGGATGACGCCCAATAGGTTGTTGAAGTCATGGGCGACACCGCCCGATAACCTTCCAATGGCTTCGAGTTTTTGAGACAGAAGAAGCTTCTTCTCCAGATCTTTGCGTTCTGTAATGTCGCGATTCACAATCACCAACTTCTCGACACTCCCGCTGCTGCTCTTCACGACGCTAGCTGTTGATTCCAATGGGACCCAATGCCCGTCCTTGTGGCGAATTCGGTATTCGAGACTGCGCCCTACTCCCGAGTGTCTGGCATCATCGGCCGCCTCGATCACCTTCTGGCGGTCATCTGGGTGAACCTGCTCGATGCCTTTCGTCTGTCTTAATTCCTCCGGCGAGTATCCGAGTAATCTTTGATACGAGGGGCTGTTATAGAGCCGGTTGCCGCTCTCATCCACGACCGCAATCATGTCGGCCGCATTTTCGGTGATCAATGTGAAAAGCTCTTCCCGTTCCGCAATCTGTTTGCGCGCCCGGAAAAGTTGAACTTGCTGGAAGATGACGTAAAGATCGAACAACAGGATCAATCCCACCAGGGCATGCACGGCCAGGTCCGTGTCGATCGAGTTGACTCCCAGCCCCGGAATAAGCGTCGGGAGCACGAAAGACACGATTCCCAAGGTCAAAACAAGGGTGACCAGTATGCCAGTGAAAGCCAGCCACCACTGACGGCCCTCAGTACGGCGCCAGTTTTCCGGATTCGAATTCGAAGTGGCCGTCCGAAAAGTTGTGGAAAGCCTCATTCGGAGTTCTCTCAGTGTAGATTCAGAGTGTTTGGGCTTGCAATTCACTATTTTGCCCCAAGTTGCAAAACGGCCGCGCCGGCATTCAAAACGGCGTGTCTTTGAAGTTATCGGACCGAGTCAAATACCCGGTCTTGGTTCGTTGCGGAATGATCTTCCTTCCCCAATGCCCAACAGGAATGCACGCAATACCAGCAAGGTGGGTTCGCGGGATTGAAAACGTGAAGCGAAGTTTTGGGGAAAGGTTCGTGCTACATCCGACGCATATGTATCGCGCAGTTCATGTTGCATTCGAGGTGCTGATCTACAAGAACCGCCGCGTAGCGCGAGCACATCACCATCTCTGCCTCAGCCCAGTCGGTCAGCGGTGGAATTACACGCCCTATTTTCTCAACGATTGAGTAGTAGGCGCGAATGGTTCGGTGTGCTCCTCCGGTGCCCTTCAGATCGGGAGTCAAATCGTGCACGGTCATAATGGCTCGGAAGTCGCGCGCGGTCACGGACGCCGCCGGGATGCCTGCTGCAACGTTGACGCGATCTGAAACTGGCCGGTTGGCGGTGTTCGCCATGCTTGCGCGCCAGTAATAGAGCCCAAACTGGCCGGCCGCGACCACGGAAAAGCAGAACAGGATTGCAGAGATCATCTGGCCCGGACCTCCTCTCGTGTCCCGTTCGTACGGAGCAGTCCCATGAGCCCAGATTCAGGCGTGGCCTGAATTGGACTTCGTTCGTCCCGTGCGATTTAGTTTCTGAAGCATGGCTTGGCACTTGACGCTCGACAGTACACCTTGTCTCATAAGTTCCATCACAAGGTCATTCAGAACAAGATACTCTTCGTTTCCCAGCCTTCGTTGGGCGCAAGAACGATCGGATGACTGCGGTAACTCGGACCCCGGCAGTTTCAGTTCCCCGCTGAGCTCTGCCACCCATTCCTCCAGAGTCCACAACTGGTCTGGATCGGCATCCTTGAACTTCACGCCCATCCCCATACCAGGTAGAGAGTAGACGACCTCTGCCTGGGCTTCGAAGGAGCGCATTTCTTTCGTAAGGCGCATCTTCACAATCGAACCTGTGGGGAAGGAATTAATGGTATCCACATAACAGCCCCCTCGGCTCAGATCGCTTGTGCGTCCCTCAATGCGCGCTTGGGACTCAGGTTCCACAGTTTCGACAGTCGCGGTGAATGCGTAGCGCGAATGTCTGCGACGACCGTGAGAATCGGGGTCAGAAGACCTGTCGATTCTGTTTTTGGGCTCCTCGATCATGACGATGCCTCGACTTGAATTTTCTAGCCCGTCTAAACCAATCTCTAGTCATTATCCAGCACGCGGCTTGCCTTTTGCCAAGCCGGCAACCTCCCTGGAATCAGCGAGTTGCAATCAACCGGAAATCGTCAGTAAAGATCAATGTACAGCTGCCATAATCGGGTGTACGTGTGGAACACAATCACTGCATCAAGGGCAGATCTGGACCCGTAATGAAGATCTCGAATAGGTCATTAGTGCTCTATCCACTCAAAGGCCTCTTCAGCTGGAGAATTCCCTTGGGACACCCCTTTTGACTCGCCGCGAAGAAGAAGATGTCGTTCGGCTCGTTGCAGATGGCTTGAGGAACCGCGAAATTGCGCTACGACTTAAGGTTAAGGAACAGGAGCAGCCGAAGGTTTCCGTGATGCTCACGCCGGGCCGAAGTTCAAGTTGCTTTTGTAGATTCATCGTTGAGCGCCGACCTTTGACGGAGAACATCCCCTGCTAACGCACGACGAGCACTGCGCGCTATAAACGCCCTCGTCAGTCGAACACCCTTGTAAAGACAGCTTGCTAGAACCACCGCACACACGACCGAAATCAAAAGCATGACGTAACCCACGACAAATATGACAAGGGCTGAAAGTGTCTGGATTACGGTGACTGCGAAACTCATAGCGCCCCCCTCGTAGGACAATTGAGTCATGCAAGTGAGGCGGGGACAATACAGCTAAGCACCTAAACTGGATTGGGCTGCGATGTATCTAACCTTCAGCCCCTGATCTCGGATGATGACTACAGGGAACTCCGAAGTCCTATCGGGTGCGTAAAACCAATATCGTGCCTGAATCAATCGATGGAATGCCCATCGCGTCAAAGAAAAGATGGGTTAGAGGAGCGCGGCAACAATTTTTAGTTTTGGCCGCCTTCGATTGCGAGGAATTCATGAGACCTTTTGCCCAATGGATCGGAAAGTCAGGGTCGATAACTCCAGAGCCACCCTCCATTCTTGCCTCGGCGGGCGGTCCGCCGTTACCATGGGGCATGCTTGAGACATCCACTCCAAGAGCCACCCTTAGCACGAGGCGTTTGGCTACGCCGTGGCGTGTTCGCCAGTGTCGGAGCCTTCTGTCGCCCGTCCGGGCCTCGCTGTTCGTCTCCAATCTGTTCACTGCCCGCCTGCGGCCTGGGTTCTGCGTTATAGCGTTTTTGTCGGCGGCGATAGTGTGCATGGCCAGCCCGGGCGCTTTCGCGCAGGCGCCCGCACAACCCTCCGCGCAAAAGCCCGCCCAGACGCCTGCGCAGCCGCCTGCCAAGAACGCTGCGCCGGCCCAGACCACCGCGACCGCCGCCCCAGTCGATGCGGCGCGCGTGGTGCAATTCCTCGATCAGACGATTGCCTGGTATCACCAGCTCGGCGCACAGCAGAAGCTCGTTTCCGACGCTAGTGACGACGTGTATGTCAGCGCCGATCGTCAGATGGCCAACGAGGTAGTGCGGCTGGTGTTTCAATTCGCGCGGACCCAGGCGGAAAGCGCGCAACCGACAGGCGCCTCGGCTCCGCAGGCCTCCGGCCAAGCGGCGTCCGGGCAGGGCGCCGCCCCGTCCACGTATCAAATGCTGATGCAGCAGGAGGCCGAGGCGCAGAAGGACGAGAATCAAGTCGTCGGCGAAGTCGACGGCTTGCAGAAGAAGATCGCCACCGCGTCAGGAAAACAGAAGCAAGCGCTGGAAGCCCAACTGGCAGAGACGCAGGCGGAAGTAGATTTGGCGAAAGCCCGCGTGGACGCGATACGCAACATGGCGCAGTTCCTGAGCGGCGCCAGCACCGGGGCCACCGGGCTGAGCGCGCAGATCGACGCGCTCGAGAGCACGCTGCCGCCGGACCTTCGCGAGGACAGCAGGAGCGGGAGCGCCAATGGAAGCCCTAGCAGCGGAACCAGAGCCGCGAGTTCTCAGCAGCCGTCCGCGCCCGCCGCGCCGCCGGCTGAGATCGCAAACGTCGCCGCCGATTCTGGGCTGTGGGAGAGAGCGACCAGCCTCTTCTCCACCTGGGGCAAGTTGCGAAGCATCGATGCCACCGTGCAGCAAACTCAACAGCTGGCGCGGAGCGCGCAGGATATTCGCAATCCCCTGGTGGCCGATCTCAGGGAGCTCGCGCAGCGCGGCGACGAGTTGGCGCACCAGGCGGATACCGCCAACACCGCCACGCTCCTGCAGGAAAAGCAGCAGCTCGACGCGGTGACGCAGCAATTCAAGCAGCTCACCGGCACCGCGATCCCCCTGTCCCAGGCGGGAATTCTGCTGGGCCTGTACCAGAAGAACCTCGCGAACTGGCACGCCAGTGTGGTGAGTGAGTTTTGGACGCAGTCGCGGGGATTTGCCGCGCGGTTGATTTTTCTGGGCGTGATTATCGCGCTGGTGCTGGGCGCATCGGAACTGTGGCGCCGCGCGGTTTACAAGTACGTGCGCGACGCGCGGCGCCGCTGGCAGCTGCACTGGGTGCGCAAGGTTGTGGTTTGGGGCACGATCGCCACGATCGTCACATTCTCGCTGGTGAGCCAGATCGGCTCGATGGCCACGTTCGCCGGACTGATCACCGCGGGCGTGGCCGTGTCGCTGCAAAACGTGATCCAGTCGATCGTGGGTTACTTCTTCTTGATCGGCAAATACGGGATTCGCGCCGGCGATCGCGTCATGATCGGCGGGGTCTCCGGCGAGGTCATCGATGTGGGCCTGGTGCGCATTCACCTGATGGAGATGGGCGGCGCGGGTGCGGGCACGCCCACCGGCCGCGTCGTGGCGTTCTCCAATTCCATCGTCTTTCAGGCGACGCCGGGCCTCTTCAAACAGATTCCGGGCACGAGTTTTGCATGGCACGAGATCACTTTGACTCTGCCCGCCGACACGAATTTTTCGACCGCCCGCGAGCGGCTGATGAAGGCTGTCGAGGCGGGCCTCGCCGATTTCAAGGACGAAATCGCCAAGCAACACTCAGCCCTCGAAGATGCTTTGGAAGGCAGTCCTGGGACGGGCCTACAGCCCACTGTGCAACTCCACTTCACCATGTCAGGACTGGAGGCGCTGGTGCGCTACCCCGTAGCGTTGCACCAAGCGATGGAAATCGACGAGCGGGTAACGCGCGCCATCCTCACTGATCTCGACCTCACCCATGGCGGTAGCCCGACCATCCGTCTGAATACCGCGACCACAGCATAAATGCGCCGCTAAAGTGGTTGAGAAGAAATGCCCAACAAATAGAGCCTCCTCCTGGGAGGAGCGTGACGCTGTTATCTTTGTTCTCCTTGGGGGTTTCGGGAAGCAACCGCTGAGAAAGATCCGAGAAGGCGTGCAGTCGCATCGACCGGCTGAGCTGGCACGATTCCTCGGGACTTGGAGCAGCAGATCTTGGCGCTGCCGATGCAAGCTGGGTATTGGCTCGAGGAAGGCGGGTCGGAGCAGTGTCTGAAAAGTCAGTTACGGCGCAGCAAGCCAGGCTCGTTAGACGTAAGAATATGCTCTCGGAAGGCTGCGATCTCGCTCAGCCTGTTCTGGTGGTCACATTCGTTCGTTGTATTGAGCGCATGAGAAGCGGTACGATGCATGAGGCAGAAGCCTCCATCGGAAATTCTCCTTAATATGAGAATTTTACTGTACAACCCCGACAACGGTGTCACACGGAACTTCATGCCGCATTTGTGGATGTTCCTGCTGCAGGCGCTGACGCCGCCGGGTCACGAGGTGATCCTGATTGACGGCAACGCACAACCGATGGATGAAGACAGCATCGCACGGTTCGTACGTGAACGAGAGATTGGCCTGGTTGGCATCGGCGCGATGACCAGAATGGTCGCGAAGGCCTATCGCATGGCCGACGCGGTTCGCGCCGCAGGAATACCGGTCGTGATGGGCGGGCCTCATGTGACCGAAGAGCCCGACGAGGCCCTCGGGCGGAACGGCGGGCCGCGACATGCGGACGCGGTGGCCCTCGGCGAAGCCGATGAAACCTGGCCAAAGATTGTGGCAGATGCCGCGCGCGGCGAACTCAAAGATATCTACGCTCCTGTGGATGCGTTTGGGCAGGAGCGGAAACCCACCTTGGGGAACTATCCGTCGATACCTTGGGAAACGATCGACCTCGACCAGTTCAACCTGGTTCCGAAGACCTTCGCTCCGCTGCTCAGGCGCATACCGGGAAAGTGGGGGACGTTTCGCATAATTCCAATGGAGTCAGGGCGCGGGTGTCCTTACGGGTGTGAGTTCTGCAGCGTGACTGGCTTTTTCGGTGACTCCATTCGGTTTCGCACCAACGAAAGCGTCGTGAATGAGCTGTTGCGGCTGAAGTCCCGTGCACAAAGCGAGGGCGGGCAGATCGCCGTGTTTTTCATCGACGATAACTTTGCCATCAACATCAAACGCACGAAATCGCTGCTTCGCGCCATCATCGCCGCCAACGCGCAGGTCTACTGGATTGCCCAGATCAGCGCGAATCTGTTGCGTGATGAGGAACTGGTTGATCTGATTGCGGCTTCCGGGGGTATTTGGATTTTTATTGGCATGGAATCGATCGACCCTGCGAATCTTGCTGGTGTAAATAAGGGTTTCAACAAGCCTGGTGAGTATGCGGCCGTGCTCGCCAGGCTGGCCGAGCGCAATGTGTTTGCGATCACCTCCTTCATCTTCGGCATGGATAACGACACACAGGGAGTGGCCGAGCGGACCCTCAAGGAGATTCGCACCTGGGCGCCGGGACTGCCCATCTTTGGTTTGCTCACCCCCTTGCCTGGGACACCGCTCTACAAAAAGTTGGACGCTGCGGGCCGGCTGACGAGGCCGAAGCACTGGCAGGAATTCATACCGTTCGCGATGGCCCATACGCCGCTGAAAATGACTGTCGATGAAGCCCACGCCGAGGTGAAGTACGCCTGGGACCACGCGTACGCCCCGGAGGCCATCGCACACGCCGTCCACTCCTTCGATTGCAAGCCAGTGAGCTATCGTATCAACATCTTCATCGCACGACTCTGTTTCCGCGGAATTTATTTTCCTCAGATGGGTCCGATGGCGTGGATGAAGCTGCTAGTGCAAAATCGGCGAACAATTGCTGAACTCGTGAAGGAGGGGTTCAGAACCGATTGGGGCGCAGCAAATCCAAGAATCCTCGCGCACGCGCTTATCTCAGATCCGTCGAAGGGTGGAGAGACAAGTCTTCCCAATTCTCCTGCTTAAGGGTTTGCAACATTCGGTTTACGATCTAGACCGTTTTGTCGGCAAACGTTGTGCCCCCGAGAAAGCCACACAATTCCGATAAGACGTGCGAGCTCAACTGGTCGATGCAACACCCTTTATTCGGTTCATCCAACGATACTTCTCCCAGAGAACCAATCCGCCCGGCCGAGCACATTCAGAACTAAACAGGCCAGTATTCTGATTGAATCAAGGCTTGTGGGCGAATTTAGCTTTGGCCTCGCATGTAGAGGCTCATGCGAGGCCAACAACGGAAATTCCCGGTCGGAATCGGCAGCATCATGCACCGAGCCAGCGGCCCGCAGGTTGCCAGCCTTCGACGTGGTCGCAGATCACCTTTATTGTTGCAGTGATCGGAATCGCCAAGATGAGCCCTATGGCGCCCCAAAGCCATCCCCAGAGCAGCAACGCAATGGTGACAGCAAGGGGATTTAAATGGACGCGCCGTCCCACAATCGCCGGCATCAGTACGTTAAGGCCAACGATATGGAAAACAAGAAGGGTCGCCGCAATAGCAAGATAAGGACCGATGGTGTTCCACTTCACCATGCCGATAAAAAAAGGAGGCAACCACGCAAGGACTGCGCCCAGATACGGCACTAGATTCAGCAGTCCTGAGGCGCAGCCGGCCAGAAAAGGGTAGTCCAGGTGAATCACTAGGAAAAAGCCCCAGCTCGCAAGCATCAGGATCAGCGCCACAAGTGCGTTTCCGGCAAGGTAGCCGCGGAGCATGGCGCTGACTTGATCGAGTGCC
>Ga0210398_10006056_pt1 | contig 11183 bp, 8 predicted proteins | sample IncBWC4OmetaG_FD_161047 | JGI IMG/M metagenome (GOLD analysis project Ga0210398, IMG submission 161047) | Forest soil microbial communities from Barre Woods Harvard Forest LTER site, Petersham, Massachusetts, United States - Inc-BW-C-4-O | ecosystem: Environmental > Terrestrial > Soil >... | reverse complement strand
GACGCATTTCCAGCGTGTGGACACCTTTCTCTTCAGCACCAATGTCGTCGAGATCAGCGACCTGCTGCGCACCCGCCACCTGCCTGAGGCCCTGCGCAGACTTTCGCAGCGGACCACGGGCTGGTCGGGTGGCACAAAGATCGGGGAGTCGCTCCGCGAGTTCAACCAACTTTACGGAAGGAAGCTGCTCTCCCGCGATACCGTCTTCATGGTCCTCAGCGACGGATGGGATACCGGAGAGCCGGAAGTGCTTGCGGCACAGCTGCGAGCCGCAAAACGCCGCGCGCAGAGAATTCTCTGGCTCAATCCGCTGCTCGGACTGAAGGACTATCAGCCGATTACGCGAGGCATGGCCGCCGCGCTCCCTTATGTGGATGTTTTCGCTCCGGCGCATAATCTGGAGAGCCTTCTCGCATTGGAGAAACACCTGTAGAAGAAGGGAGGATGCGGATGTTCGACGAATTCCTGAAAAAGGCCGACGAACTGGTCATGATCGGCGAATCATTCGTTATAGCGACGGTTGTGCGCGTTGAGGCGCCTATCTCCGGCAAACCCGGAGATAAGGCTATTATTTTTGCCGACGGAGAAGTCTGGGGCTGGATTGGTGGAGGTTGCGCGAAGCCCGCAGTGGTTGCGGAAGCTCTCAAGGCGCTCAAGGACGGACGTCCACGGCTCGTCCGCATCGGCCCATCTTCCTCAGAAGCAGAAGGAATCGTGGCCTACAACATGACTTGCCATAGCGGTGGCACGCTTGATATCTACATCGAGCCTGTTCTTCCCAAGCCGCACATTCTCATCATGGGGCGCTCTCCGGTCGGGCAGACTCTGGCCAGGCTCGGCAAGGTGATCCACTACACGGTCTCCGTGGTCGCTCCGGATGCGAATCAGGAGAGCTACCCGGGAGCGGACCGCGTGCGAGCGGATCTGAATCTGAGCGAACTGAAAATTGCTCCTCAGACCTTCAGCGTTGTATCCACCCAGGGAGAGTGCGATGAGGAGGCGCTTGATAATGCGCTGCGCACGGATGCTTCTTATGTGGCCTTTGTTGCCAGCAAAGTGAAGGCAGCCAAGGTCCTCCAGTATCTGGGTGAACGTGGAATCAACGGGGAAAGGCTGAGGCAGGTGAAGGCTCCGGCAGGAATCAACATCGGGGCGGGATCCCCGGAAGAAATCGCGGTCAGCATCCTCGCCGAGATTGTTCAGCTGAACACGAGCAGGATAACGACACACGCCGATCCATCGGAGGCGCCTGCGGAGAAGCACGAAGCAAGAGACCCAATCTGCGGAATGATCGTCGACACACGCGCAGCGAAGCACCAGTCAGACGTAGACGGTCAATCCTTCTACTTCTGTTGCGCAGGCTGCAAGCAGACATTCGAAAGGCAGCCGGATAAGTATGTGCTCGCGAACATCCCATAAGCCGCGAAGCTCTGGCGATGGCCTTGCGCATCGAATAAAGTAATCATCAGCGTATGTCCTCTCTGTCCATTTCGCCCGGCGTCCCGGCAAGACCGCCATTGCTCGCGTTTTCTCCACTAACCGATAGCCATGGGCGAGCGATCACCGATCTGCGAATCTCAATTACTGACCGGTGTAACTATCGCTGCGTTTATTGCCGGACTGGCAACGAGGGTGCACCGTATTCCGAATTGCCGATCACGGATTACTTGCGCCTGACCCGCATCTTCGTCAACCTGGGCATCGAAAAGGTGCGGCTGACAGGTGGCGAACCCCTGCTGCGAAAGGGCCTGATAGAACTGATCCGCGAGTTGGCGAAACTGCGCACACGTCTCAGCGGAGATCCACTCGACTTGGCGGTGACGACGAACGGTCACCTGCTTGAGGATCAGGCAGCGCGGCTGAAAGGCGCAGGCCTGAGCCGCATAACGGTAAGCATGGATGCGGTCGATGCAGACACTTTTGCCCGTATTACGCGGGTTCCCGACAGCTTCGAAAAAGTTCAACGAGGGATAGAGGCAGCGCAGAAGGCAGGACTTGGACCAGTGAAGGTTAATTGTGTCATCCTGCGCGGCTTCAACGACGACCAGATCGTTCCGTTCGCGAAGTTTTCGCGGGAGCATGGCGTGATTGTCCGCTTCATCGAGTTTATGCCACTGGAAGAAGATCGCCTCTGGACCACCGAGAAGGTGGTTCCGTTCTCCGAGGTAGTCGCGCGACTGGACCAATTTCGTCCGCTAGTAAAGCTCCCCGCTAATTCCTCAGGAGAAACGGCAGCGCGTTATACCTTCGACGATGGGGTAGGGGAGATCGGCATCATAGCGCCGGTATCGCGAGCCTTCTGCGGGCAATGCAGCCGCATCCGGTTGACTTCCGACGGCAAGATTCGCACTTGCCTCTTTTCGCAGTTCGACCATGACCTGTACGAAGTCATGCAGCGCGGGGGCGCCGACGAGGAGCTGGCCGCCTTCATCGAAAAGACCGTTTCCCAAAAGGAGGCGCGCCACCACATCGGTGAGCCGAACTTTTTGAAACCATCACGGAGCATGGTGCATATCGGGGGATGACCGGCCGCCGCGGTGCTCCCATGGGTCCAGCCCTCTTCCCGCTATTTTATGGAAACTGCGAAACTGTAAGAATCAGCTCGGCTGATCTATGCGTCGCTTTCGCAACTTTCCCAGCAAGAGCGCCCTTCCTGGCAGACTGAGCGATGAACGTAGTGGTCGTCGGGTCCTGCCTTCCCCATGGTTTTGAGACACCAGTAGGTTGTGGTGGCTCCCATCACATCGACAAGTTCATCGTGGAATTCACCGAAGGCACCGTAAGAAGACTTGCTGCGAAGCGAGGCGCAGCTGATCTGGACGAGTTGGGTCGACATGTTGGGCCTCCTTAGCCTATGGCGCTCGGGTCACGCTGCATCTGCCCGGCGGCGAGCAGCACAGTGCGGTAGACTGCTGTCTGAAAGAGCTGAATCTTATAGCCGTTTTGCGAAAGCGCCGTGGCGCCCTGCATGGCGGCCTTCCCAGCGGCACGAGCCGTGGCTTCGTCAATGGTCTTGCCGGTAAGCGTCGCCTCAGCCGCCGTTGAACGAATTGGTGTGGGCGCGGCTACGCCCAACACGATAGAGGCCTTGCGGCAGAGCGCGCCATCCATGACTAGGACCACGCCGGAATCGGCGATGGGCCAGTCGAAGCTCTCCTTTTCTCCGTACTTCTGATAGGCGGAGCGGGTGCCGGGTTGGGGGGCCGGAACGAAGATGCTGGTAATCAGTTCTCCGGGCTGGACGACGGTTTCATTGATGAGGCTCTTCTCTGGGGGCACGTAGAACTCGCTCATCAAGACCATGCGTTTGCCGCGCTTCGAGGTGAGCTCCACCTGCGCGTCCATCGCGAGCAACGGCACGGCGGTCGAGGATGGGTGCACCATGGCGCAGGTGCTGTTATTCATCACGGCGTGGTATTGGTTCTCGCCGGAGTGCGCGTGACATTCGTCGCTGCCGCCGCCCTTTTTCTTACAGTCGAAGTCGCTGGAGCGGAAGTACCAGCAGCGCGGACGCTGCATAATGTTGCCGCCAAGGGTGGCCATGTTGCGGACCTGCGGCGTGGCGGCATGGCCGGCGGCGTCGGCCAGGGCGGAGTAGCTCTGTTGAATCTCGGGATGATCGGCGATCTCGCTGAGGGTCGAAAGCGGCCCGAGGCGCAGGCCGTCCTTCGAGATGGTTATGCCGCGCAGACTGTCTACATTGCGAATGTTAACGAGCTTGGGTGGAGAGACGATGCCCTCCTTCATGAGGTCGAGCAGATCGATGCCGCCTGCTTTGAGCGTGGCGCCATCGCCGAGTTCCCCAAGAGCCTCGTCTACTGTTTTGCAGTCAACGAATACGAACTTGTTCATGCCAGCACCTCTCCCTGCACTTTGCCAAGCGCGGTGAGTACATTTGCCGGAGTCATCGGAATCTTGCGCATCCGCACCCCTGTGGCGTTGTAGAAGGCATTGCCAATGGCCGCAGCCAGCGTGATGATACCGGCGGACTCGCCGATGCCAGCGGCGTCGGTAGAGCTCTGCGCGATGTAGTTCTCGACCAGAGCGACCTCGATCTCCGGGACCTCGCGCGCGCCCAGGATCTTGTAGTTCTCCAGGTTGGCATTCAACATGTAGCCGGCGTTGCGATCCATAATGCGCTGCTCAAAGAGCGCATAGGAAATGCCCTGCAGCATGCCGCCGTTGATCTGACTGATGACTCCGGTGGGATTGATGGGACGGCCGCAATCGTGCGCGCCGAAGACCTTTTCGACATGAATGCGGCCGGTTTCCGTGTCAACGGCGAGTTCGACGTAATCGACGCCGCCATAGGTGAGGCGCTCCTTTGAATATTCGGCAGCCCGTGTTGCGCGAGCGGAGATTTCGTCTGTCGGAAGCTTCGAGGTGACCTGCTTCAGAGAGTAGGATTTCGATGGATCATTCGTGAAGACAACGCGGCCATTCTGCATGGCAAGGTTGTCGGCCGTTGTACCCAAGGCCGGCGCAACCGCAGCAAAGAGCTTTTGTTTCGCCTGGTATGCAGCATCCCGTACAGCAGGCGTGATGGAGCCGGCTGTGACGCTGCCGCCGGAGTCAGGACCGATCGGGTAGCGTGTGTCGCCGATCCGGATGACGACACTTGCGGGCGCCATGCCGAACTCCTCTCCGACGACCTGGGCGAGAATAGTCTTGGTGCCGCCGCCGAGGTCCTGTACGGCCGACATCAATTCAACTGAACCATCGCGCGAAACACGAACTTCGCACGAGGAGTTCATGTTGACGAAGCGGTACCAGACCGATTGCGCGATGCCCATCCCGCGCTTGATGGGGCCGGGATCGGAGCCGGGCGGTCTGCGGTTCCGCCAGTTGGTGCGCTCAAGAATAAGCTGCCGCTCGACCTTGCGCGCTGGGCTCTCGTCGATCTTCTCGCGGAGCGCGAGCGGGTCCACATTTAACTTGACCGCGACTTCGTCGATGGTCTGCTCGAAGGCGAAACATCCCTGCGGATGTCCGGGCGCACGGAAGGCCGCGCCTGGACCCGCGTTGATGAATACGTCGTATTCCTCGGTCAGCAGGTTCGGACATTTATAGAGGTTGGTTGCTGGACCAGCGGTGCCGGCGCCGGTTCCCACGCCTGCTGTACCGTAACTGGTGAGCTGGATAGCGGTAAGAGTGCCATCGCTCTTTGCTCCGATTTTGAGCATCTGATGCGAGTCGGGCCGGTTGCTGACAATGTGCTCCTGCCGGCGATCGAGCATCAGCTTTACCGGCGCGTTCGCCTTGCGCGACAGGTTCGCGCAGACCACTCCCTCGTTGCCTGCTCCGAACTTCGCGCCGAAGCCGCCGCCCATGTATTCAGTGATAACTCGCACTTTGCTCTTCGGAAGCTTGAAGACGTCGGCAAACTCGTTGCGTACGCTCGAGGTGCCTTGTGTGGATGCGTAGACTGTGACCTCGTCCGTCTTCCAGTCAACGACGAAGCCGTGGGTCTCGAGTGCGGAGTGGGTCTGTACCTGGGTAAAGTACTCGCTTTCGACGATGACATCGGCTTCGGCAAAGCCCTTGTCCGTATCGCCTTTTTTGCGTCGTTCAGGCCCGTGCACATTGCCCTTCTGCGGTACGTCGGCAGGTCCACCGCCGCCGCCTGCACTCCCCGCCTCATCCGCCGGGCCAGGAAAGACGGCCGGGGCGTCGTCGGCGCGTGCTTCTGTGCGATCTACGACAAACGGCTTGGCGTCGTACTGCACCTTCACCAGCTTTGCCGCGTCATCCGCGATCGGCTGTGAGATAGCCGCAATGCCTGCGATGGGCTGACCAAAGTAGCGGATGGTGGGATAGCGCGAAGGAGTCTCCAGTTTGGGATCCCGCAGTTCCGCAACGCCATACACGTGCTCGATGACATATACGGCGCGCACGCCGGGGAGCTTCTCGGCCGCGCTGGTGTCAATCGACACGATGTGACCGTGTGGGAGTGTCGCATCCACCATACGTGCGTAAAGCATGCCTGGCAGCTGCACGTCCGCTGTGTATTTGCCCTTGCCCATAGCCTTAGCCGGGCCGTCGTAGCGAAGCGTTGGCTTTCCGATGTAGGTCAGTTCAGAGTTTGGCGGCAGAGGCGGCGGCTCGTCGAGCGGCACCTCGCGCTCCTTCTGCTGGAGACCGTTCTGCGGAATGCCAAAGACAAAATTTTCCGTCCGGGTGGCCGGCTGCGGCTTCGCCTGCGTTGCGTCCGCCTGCTGTGTTTCGAGGAGTACATTTTCAGACGCCATGCTATGCCTCCGTTCTCGCGTCCAGGGTTATCAGACCCGGAGCCCGGGCACGTTGCTGGGCCACATCGAGGGTTGCCGCAAAGACCTTTGGATAGGTTCCGCAGCGACACAGATTTCCGCTGACGGCATGCTTCACATCATCGAGGTTCGGCTTTGGATTGCGCTCGAGGAGAGCCGCACAGCTCATCACCATGCCAGGAGTACAGAAACCGCATTGCATAGCATCGTGCTTTACGAAGGCTGCCTGCACGGGGTGCATGGTGTCCCCAGCCGACAAGCCTTCAATCGTTGTAATCTCGCGTCCGACGGCATCGACGGAGAGTGTCATGCAGGCCAGCGCCGGCACCCTGTCGATCCAAACCGTACAGGCCGAACACGATCCGCGGTCGCACACCACCTTGGTCCCGGTCAGGCCAAGATTGTCTCGCAGGGTTTGAGCCAGAGTGTAGCGAGGCTCCACCATGACTGTGTATTCACGGCCGTTGATGTGCAACTGGATTGGGAGCGCGTCCGGTCCGACCGTTTGAACGCCGTGCAGCGCATCCGTCGCTTCACGTCCGAACGCTTTTGCGGACTCGATTACGGTGGTTGCCGCAGTAATACCGGCACCCTTCAGAAATCCGCGGCGGGAAACCTCTATCTTGGGCGAGTCTGCCATAAGCAGCCTTTCCGATCAGCAATTGAATACGAGCGATCTCGCGGCCTGAATAGGCGTTGATAGATACTTTAAATCCGACAGCACGCACTAAGCTAGCCGGGAAAGAGCCCTTTAGAAAATTGTCGAACCGGACTTGTCAGAAAATTTCCGAACTAACACCGCCCCTCCAGTACCTTTTGCTTCAGAGCGAGAATGGGGAACTGGGATGTGTTGCAAATTAGGGCTGGTGCTGGACGAGCTGTTCAATTTGGGAATCAAGCGCCCTCACTTTTTCGTGGGCCATCTTGGTGACTTCACGAGAGGGCGCAGCACCCGAATCACGCAAACGCAGAATGCGAGTAAGTTCGCCGAGTGAAAAGCCGATCGCTAGGGCATTGCGGATCAGGAGGACACGGTTGAGTGCATTCGCGGGATAGAGACGGTAGCCCGCGTCGGTCCGGGGTGGCTCCTTGAGAATCCCTCGTTGCTCATAATGTCTGAGCGTGTCGGAGCTAATGCCCGCCAGCCGGGCGAGTTCGCCGGAGCGAAGCCGTGTTGAGGTGGTGTCCCGCCATTCCAGATAGTATCGACCCCCGATTGGGTTCGGGGGTCAAGGACTTTTTATTTGAGGCGACCGAATCAAGGCTGCGCTGGCGTGGGCGCTTCCTGCAGGGTGATGGAGACGACCTGACCTGTAATTTGAACCGGGTCGAGGTTCGCTACGGTTTGATCAGCCCCGATAACGCCCCAGCATCGCGGAATCCTCGTCCACTGCCGCTGTCGGGATTCCCGACTTGCCCACATATCGGTACGAACCGGTTCCTCGATGAGTGTTGGCGATTACGCGCTCATTGAGGCACTGGCGCCGAAGCTTCGGAATAGCCGACGAGCCAGACATTGCGAGGCGCGTGGGCGTTTTTACGGTGTGGCCTGGGAGTTCCGCTCATAGCTATTCTTCTTAACATCGCCAACATTGACTTAGTCTTCGCAATCACATTTCGAAGCCGTAGACTCGTCTTGACGGTCCGGGCCCCTATCCCGTCGCAGGGAGACACCGTAATGGAGGCAGAGGAATCCGCGGCAACCCCAGAGCCGCAAGACGAAATGGCTGGAAGCGAGACGATATCCGCGGAACCCGACCCTCTCCCTGGGCAGCCGGGCTCTGGCACGCTCATTGGCCTCTATCAACTGCTGCAATTGATCGGTGAGGGTGGGATGGGTGAAGTCTGGCTTGCAGAGCAGAAGCAGCCCGTCAAACGGCGTGTTGCCGTCAAGCTGATCAAGGCAGGCATGGATACGCGGGAGGTGATTGCCCGCTTCGAGACGGAACGGCAGGCCCTTGCGTTGATGAATCATCCCTCGATCGCCAAGGTTTTCGATGCTGGCTCAACCGCCGAGGGCCGCCCCTATTTCGTGATGGAATATGTGGCCGGTCTGCCAATTACCGCTTATTGCGATCGGTACAAGCTGAATACCCGTCAGCGGCTCGAGCTTCTCATGGCGGTTTGCGAGGGGGTCCAACATGCTCACCAGAAGGCCATCATCCACCGTGATTTGAAGCCCTCAAACATCCTGGTCACCGAAGTGGACGGTAAGCCACTCCCCCATATCATCGATTTTGGCGTGGCCAAGGCGACCGCACAGCATCTGAATGTCAAGACGTTGCACACCCAAGTCGGAGCGCTGGTTGGCACCCTTGGCTATATCAGTCCCGAGCAAGCCGACTCCGCCGGGGAGGACATCGATACCCGAAGCGACGTCTATTCGCTTGGCGTGGTGCTCTACGAGTTGCTCAGTGGGACGGTGCCATTCGATTTTCGAAGGCTGGCATATGACGAGGTTCTGCAGCGCCTTCGCGAGCAGGATGCGCCGAGCCCAAGCACCCGACTCCGCACGCATGGTGAGGATTCTGCATCGACCGCAAAGAATCGCAACGCGGACCTGCGAGCCCTGATCGGTCTGTTGCAGGGAGATCTTGACGCCATCACCTTGCGGGCTCTCGAAAAGGACCGGACACGCCGCTACTCCACGCCGATGGAGTTGGCCGCTGATATCGGCAGATACCTCAACAACGAGCCGGTTCTGGCGCATGCGCCCAGCGCGGTTTATCGTGCACGCAAATACATCCGGCGCCACAGGCTTAGCGTCGCGCTGGTGAGCCTACTGGTGCTTCTGGGGGTGATCTTTGCGGTTACCCAAGCGATCGAGCTTCGGAGCATCCGGCGGGAACGCGACCGGGCCGACCGGATCACTGATTTCCTGACCAATATGTACAAAGTCTCTGCTCCCAGCGAAGCGCGGGGCAACACCGTAACGGCCCGCGAGATTCTCGACAGGTCGTCAGATGAGATAGAGAGAGAACTCGATCGCGATCCCGAGGTCCGCTCGCAGCTGATGATGGTCATGGCCAAGACCTACGAGAACCTCGGCCTCTTCTCCCGGGCACACGCACTGCTGGAGCGTGTCATGCGGGATCGGGTGAGAACAGTGGGCACTGACAGTCCGAAGACCCTGGAAGCTATGGCTCAGATGGGGTGGGTACTTCATCGCGAAGGACACGACGCCGAGGCTGAGCGTCTGATCCGTACGTCAATCGATGCTCAAAGCCGCGTCCTGGGCCCGGAGAATCCCTCCACCCTCGAGTCCAGGGATCGCCTTGCCCGAGTCCTGCTGCGGCAAGCGCATTATTCGCAGGTAGAGAAACTCGAACGGGAGTTGATCGCGATCAGCAGCCGCCGGCAAGGCCCTGAGAACCCACAGACGCTGCGATTCATGGACGGCCTGGCCAGAGCATTGGCAGGCCAGAACCGTTTTGCGGAAGCCGAGGCGGAGTATCGCCAGTTGATCGATCTGGAGCGCAGTAATCTGGGCGCAGATCATCCCGATACTCTAGAGACCGTTCACGACCTCGCCACGCTCTTCCTGAATCGGGGCAACTATGAGGAGGCCGAGAAGCTATATCGGGAGAACCTGGAGATCCAGAAGCGCATCCTGGGGCAGGAGCATCCGGATACGGCAAACACGATGACGGCAATTGCCAATACGATTCGATTCATCGACGGCCGCGACCCAGAGGCCGAGAGTCTGTATAGAAAGTCGCTGGAGATCGAGTTGCGGGTCGTCGGCCCGGATCACCCTTACACGACGCGCGCGCAGGAGGGGCTTGCGAATGTGCTATCCGAGGAGCAGCGCTATGCCGAGGCGGAAACGCTGCTTCGGCAGGTTCTGACGGCGCGCCAGCGCATTCTCGGCAGCGAACATACCGACACTCTTCTCTCGCAATACAACCTGGCAACGGTGCTCAAGCAGGAAAACAGATATGAAGAAGCAGAGACACTCATCCGAGGCACTTTAGAAACGCAAGAGCGCGTGCTGGATGCGAATGACCCGGACACCGCGGCGTCCAGGTCGCTTCTCGCCGACATTCTGCTCAAAGAGCAGCGCCCCCAGGAGGTGGAGCAGTTTGCCAGACGTGCCTTTAACGATCAGCTGCGAGCCCTTGGCCCGCAGCACCAGGACACTCTTGAGAGTCTCAGAGTTCTCGGGGAGGCTCTGACCAGCACCGGACGCTACGAAGAGGCGAAAAAATATTACACAGACACAATCGCCAGGATCGGCGCAGATCAAAGCTATGTTGCGCGCGAGGGAGTCGTTGACCTCTGGTACGGTCTCGCTGGCTTTGCCGTTCGCACCGGTCACCGGGACGAAGCCTTCAACTATCTCGGGCAGGCCATAGACGCCGGCTATAACAATGCTCCATTCATGCGCACAGACGAAGCTTTGAAATCGCTGCGCAACGATCCGCGCTTCGATAAGCTCTTGGCAAAAGCAACGGTCGTCGGTCAGCAACCGGCGCCAGTGTCAAAGTAGCGGCTGGCACCGGCAGAAGTAGACTTTTGCCTGCCGGATCGTTCGCGCGGGACGCGCATCGGCCAGCTCACGTCCACCTGCCGGATTTCTCTCACCTATGCACTACTTGGGACTCCGTCGCCACCACGAATGGCACACACGTACAGCCTTTCGACCGGCAAATGAAAATCTCAACTGACGATAACAGGCCAACGCACGTTTCCAGGGCCGGTCACTTTCGAAAGGGGGCCTTGGCGATTTCTCATCAAGCTACGGATTGAGCGTGCGTACAACAGAGCACAGGAAACCCTGCGAACTTAATGGCATGGTGCCCCGCTTGCCCAGCGTTGGACTGCCCCCTTCAACTGAGACACTGGCAATTGGCACACTATGCAGGGAAAGGACTGCGAGTGGCGAAGAAGCGAGCTGTGGGCGGTTATCCAAAGGCA
>Ga0210398_10006055_pt1 | contig 11184 bp, 8 predicted proteins | sample IncBWC4OmetaG_FD_161047 | JGI IMG/M metagenome (GOLD analysis project Ga0210398, IMG submission 161047) | Forest soil microbial communities from Barre Woods Harvard Forest LTER site, Petersham, Massachusetts, United States - Inc-BW-C-4-O | ecosystem: Environmental > Terrestrial > Soil >... | reverse complement strand
CGAACGGCTTATCCGACCTGGTTGACGGAGAAAGCTCACTGTTTTAACGTCCGCGGGTAGGCAGATCGCACCCGCCTGACCAGCGCGCGCGATGAGAGGAACCAGGCATCGCGCCCAGGAGCGCGTCGGGGATATCGGCCGCGACTGAGCCTGAACGGTTGCTGCTGCATATTCCCCGCGTTGTGGCACCAGGCCCGTGAGGAGCCAAGGATTGGCAGTAGATACCCCCGGCACGTCCGAGCTGGGCCACGCGCCTGGATCCGATGGCCCGGCGGTGCTCGATCCCCAGCACGCCGGCGACATCGTCGGCGCGCTGGGGACGCTGAAGCGAAGCGAGACGGGCAACACCAGGTCGTGGCGGCGCAAGCTTAGGTTGCTGCTGGTCATCGCGGGTCCCGGCCTGATCGTCATGGGCGGCGGGAACGACGCGGGCGGTGTCTCCGTCTACGCTCAGATGGGCCAGGACTACGGCATGAAATTGCTGTGGACCCTGATCCTGCTCTTCCCGATCCTTTTCTTCTGCCAGGAAATGGTGGTACGCCTGGGAGCGGTCTCAGGCGTGGGCCACGGCAAGCTCATCTATGCCAGGTTCGGGAAATTCTGGGGAACCTTCTCGGTGGCCGACCTGTTCATCATCAACGCGGTCACCATCGTGGTGGAATTCATCGGAGTCGAGCAGTCGCTCTCGTTTTTCGGGCTGTCCAATTTCTGGTCTGTGTTCTTTTCCGCGATATTGCTGTTCGCGGTGATGGCGGGTGGGACCTACCGGTACTGGGAGCGGTTCCTGATCTTCCTCGTGATCGCGAACTTCGTGACGTTCCCGATCTTGGCCTACTTCTCCCATTCCAGCGCCGCCACGACCTTCGCGGGCGCGGTGCCCAGCATGCCCGGCGGCCTGAACGCGACCCTGCTGCTGCTGATCGTCGCCGTGGTAGGCACCACCGTCGAGCCGTGGCAGCTCTTCTTCCAGCAGGCCAACGTGGTGGACAAGCGCATCACGCCGCGCTGGATGAACTACGAGCGCCTGGACACCGGCGTAGGCGTGCTCATCGAGGTGGCCGGCGCTCTGGTGCTGATGGCCGCGTGTGCCTTCGGCCTGGCCCGCACCAAGGCGTTCGGAAACTTCAACGACCTGAGCGATACCGCCGCGGCCTTGCAGCACTATGTCGGCCACGGCACCGGCGACCTGCTGGCGATCGCCGCGCTCGACGGCTCCCTGATCGGCGCCAACCTGACGGCGCTGACCACCGCCTACACGCTCGGCGACGTGTACCCGAGGATGCGGCACTCGCTGCACTGGAAGCCAAACCAGGCCCCGTGGTTCTACGGACTGTACGCGACCCTGATCGGGCTGTCCGCTGCGGTGACGCTGGCCTGGGGCAACGACCTGGGAGTGGTCATCAACGGGGTGGAGGCGCTGAACGGCATCCTGCTGCCATCCGCCCTGGTCTTCCTGATCCTGCTCGCCAACGATAAACCGGTACTCGGGCCGTGGATCAACAGCAGAACGCAGAACTGGCTCGGCGGCCTCATCGCCTGGATCGTGCTCACCTTCTCGCTGGCACCGCTCGTCACCACCTTCTGGCCCGTCATCACGCTGAAGCAATCCATCTGGGGCCTCACCGCCTGCACGGTCCTCGGCATCGCCGCCGCAGCGCTCCTGGCGCGGCGGAGGCCGGGCCGCGATGAGGTGGCGGCCGATGACCCCGGCAGCAACAGGCGCCCGCCGGGGATGGACCGCCCCCGATGGCGCGCGGAGCTCAGGGAGCGCCGCGTCGCGTGGCGCACCCCGCGCCTCGACACGCTCCAGCGGCCCGTGCTCAGCACGGCGCGCCGGATCGGCCTGCTGACGCTGCGCGCGTACATCATCTTCGCCATCGTCATCATGGTGATCAAGCTCGTTCAGGTGACCACCGCCCACCACTAAACGAGCCGCACACACACGCGCGCGAATCCTGACCTAGTGATCCCAGTGGCGTTGCCGCTGGCAGCAGCGGGCGCTTTCCCGGTGACCGTGACGCCATCGTGAGCTATGGCGGGCGTGCGGCAGGACCGCGCTAGAGTCCGGGATGCCGGCCTGGGCCTCGGTGTGACCTCGCGCCGGTCCCGCCCGGGTAACAGCCAGCCCATCGCCATAGCGCCAGAAATGCCGATCAGCACGATTGCGCCCACGACCTCGCCATGCTCGCCGGCCGCCGTACCCAGCTTCCCGCCCAGCTTCAGCCCGATAACTGACATGACGAAGCTCATGAGCCCGAACAGGGCTACTGCCAAGACGATCGGGTAACGCACCGTTCCGAGCGCAAGTCCCACCGCGAGGTCGTCCAGGCTGAGCGCGGCGCCGCTGACCAGCAGCCGCCACCCGTGCCAGGCCTGCGCCCGCGGCGCGTCGTCGCCGCCGCGAAGCGCCTCGACCAGTCCCCAGACCGCGGTCACGAACAGTACCCCGGCGCCGGCCCAGCGCGCGGCGGACCCCAGCGGGCCGGCCAGACCGGTGCCGATGAGCATCCCAGTGGCCGGCATCACGACATCGCACAAGCCGAAAACCGTGGCCACCTTAAGCTCAGTGCGCCGGTCCACGCCGCTGACCCCGATGGCGATCGCCGCCCCGAAGTTATTCAGCCCGAGCGCGACCGCCACGACCAGCAGCGCCACCATGACTAAATCCCCCATCCGATCAGGACAGCGCGCCGTCCCGGCCGCCTGGCCCACCACCGGGGGATCAATGACGTACGCGGGACGCCGGGACCGGCTTCCACGCCGGGCGCAGACCTCACCGCACCGCCCCGGCCAGCGTGAACCCCGCCATGACGACCATCGCCAGCGCGGCCAGCCGGGCGATCCACCGCAGCGGCAGGACCCGCAGCAGCCCCCGCCCGCCCGTGATGGCCAGCGCGGCCACCGACCACAATGCCAGCACGCTCCCGATGCCCACCGCCACCGGGTCGTGGTACCTGGCCGCGAGGTTCGCGATCACTATGTCCGACAGGTCACCCAGCTCAGCCAGCGCGATCACCCCGAACGAGGTCGCCGCCACCGCCCAGAACCCGGCCGCGCCAGCCCGCAGCCGGGCCTCATCGTCCTCGTCGTTGTCTGCGCGCAGCACCAGCACGGCACCGGCCAGGAACACCACGGCCACCGCGATCTGCACGATCTTGTGCGGGAGCAGGCCGAGGACGCTGCCGCACGTGACCGCCAGCACCACGTGGACCGCGAACGCCGCCGCTGCCCCGGCGAACGCGTCGCCCGGCCGGTACCGTGTGCCCAGCACCAAGCTCGCCAGCCCCGAGTTGTCCGGCAACTCGGCCCCGAAGACCGTCCCGAAAACGATCGCGGCAATCAGCAGGTCCGGCACATGATCACCTCCCGGCTGAACGCTGGCGCGGCCGGACTGGCTCCGCCGCGCTGATAGCTGGAGTCGCAGAGAGGCTATGCCGGAAGGCAGGCTGCCGCACGCCTCCGGTGATCCGGTTAGCCGACCGTCACAACTATCAACGCCCGGTGCAAAATCCTTCGTCCTTGGACGTCCTGCGGGATGAGGCTGAGGGTCTCGATGCAGCCGATGAAGAGGCAGATAGCCGCGGACAGGCCGGTGATGACTTCTCTCAGGCGGTTACGCGGCCGAGAGCTTGCGGGAGCTCCCGGACGGCGGGGCGCGGAGCCCCGATCCCGAGGCAGCTACCTAGGACGCCCTGGAGGCTTCTGCGCTCCGGCGGCGCCTTATCCGTTGGCTCCCGGCAGGTTGGTGGTAACCGCCGAAGGCGCCGGCGAGGGGATGACCTTGTGGGGGAAGACGGAGTGCATGAAGTGGGCGTAGGCGTGGGTGGCGAGCGGAGGACCGACCAGGAGGACGGCCGACAGCGTGACCAGGATGCCGCCCGCCATCAGCTTGGTGCCGGTGGAGATGCGTTCCGCGCTAATCCGGATCTTTCCATCGCGCGCCTTCCGGCCGAGGTACAGGCCAGCCAGGAGGGCCAGGAATGACTGGACGACGATGGCGATGATGGCCTGGAGCGCGGTGAAGTACTGGCTGTAGCCGATGGTGAAACCTACGATCAGCTCATCCAGGCTGATGCTGATGCCGAGCGCGATGATGGAGCGACCGCGTGCTGCCACCAGCGCCCTGGCCTTCTCCACCTCGTCATCGTCATCGTCGTCGTTGAAGGCCTCGTCCAGCATCAGGATGCCAATGACGCCGACGATCACCGGCACGACGAGCGGAACGATATACCGGCCGAGGAAGGTCAGGTCGACCACGTCGGCCAGGTGGGAGCGGTAGGCCTGCTGAAGTTCCTTGAGCTCGGTAGGGCTGCCGAGCTGGTAAGGGTCGATGGTGATATGGGCGGGCCCGGCGATCAGGTGAATCAGCGGCGTCCCCAGCGCCAGCCCGATCAGCGGCATTATGGCTTCGAATGCGATGAACACCACCGCGACGCGCAGCAGCTGCGCGCGCGTCAGCCGGATTTCCCCTAGCACGGCGAATGCGATGGCAAAGTTGTCCAGGCACAAAGGCAGGGTAAAAGCCAGCAGTCGCAGCATCTACCCAACCTTTCACTACCCGGAGTGACCACCTCGTCCATGACGGGTTGAGATCGCGCCACGAGAGAGCAACATCCATTGAACAGCGGATCGGGGTGGCTGGTTCAATGTTTCAGGAAAAGCCCGGCAACCTGGGCTTAGTCCTCGTGCGGGGAGTCGGCAAACCTTCGGTGGGCACGATATCACTAGGCAGAGGCAAGCGCAGGCTGATAAGAGATGCGTAATAACTAATCGCGTTCGATCAGCAGAGGATGAGTCCCCAGACGTTGGTCCGGCGCGTATCTCGGGACCATCTCTTCGTTATCACCTTACGATCACGCGCTCAATCTGAGACGTTGGAAGTGGAACTTCCGAATTGCCCGCGCCAGGCCGGCTGGCTGGGCTAACGTATGCCTCCGAGAGCGCACGCGGAGGTGGATCGCATGCATGACGTGCGCCGGTCCGCATGGCGGCGCCGCGTGCGGGAAACTGGCATGTCACGTGTTGCGGGGCAGCTTGCCGTTCCCGCGGTGCTGGGACTGGTGATCGGAGTGGTGCTCGCGTTCCAGTCGGGCACGAGCAACTCAGGTCTGACCCAGATCCCTCTCGGCACCTATGTGACTCCGGTTGCCTCCGATACCGCGGCGGCGCTGGCGACGACCGCTCAAGCGGCGGGCATGAATTCCAATACCACCTGCGACATCATCGTTCCGGCTAACCCGCTGAGCGCGCAGGGGCTGGCTGCTCCGTATCAGCTCACCGGTCCCAACGGGACGACGCCGGCGCAGTCTGGGTGCGAGATGAGCAACGCGGCGAAGCTGGGGGCCTTCGTCCAGGCCACGATCCTCGACCCGGCCACGGGCACGCTGTCGGTCTATGAGCCGCTCGTGATCACGCAGGGCACTCGGCCGGACACGCCCGGCCTGAAGCTCAATCCGCCCGTGCTCCCGGCCGACGCGGTCGTGACGATCGACTTCGGGTTCAACGGCACGCACCTGGTTCAGGTGGGGGCGACCCCGACCACGCTCGCGGATGCCCACTGCGTCAGCGGCCAGGCGGGGTCGGCCTTCGGGCCGACGTCGTTCTGCAATGGGGTCAACTTCTTCAACGCGGCGCAGCGGGCCGAGCGGAAGGGACTGCTCAAGGTGCCGTCCCCGGGAACCTCGACCGCGATCGTCCCGTCGGGCGGTGACCTGGGCACGGGCCGGTCGTGCCCGGTCATCAGCAACTTCGAGGTGGTCGGCCTGGACCCCGGCGAAAGCGTGACCACCACCTACCTGCTCAACCCGCTCACCGGCCAGACGGCGCAGGACAACTTGACGTACCAGGACTACATCGCGGGGGCGACGCAGCTGCACAATAACAGCGTAAACGCCGTGCTTGACGAGTATGTCGACCCGATCCTCGGGTGCACCCCGTTCGAGGCGCCCGACCTGTCCCACGCCAACGCGCCGGCCTTCTCCGAGGCGCTGGACGAGATCGCGGCGGGCGCGTATGCGCCGCAGACTGCGGCGCTGGTGCCGGAGAACGACAAGGTGGTCATGGACGGCGGCGAGCTCGACCAGGCGAAGACCGACCTGTACCGGTCCGAACTCGGCCAGGCCCCCGTCAGCGCGGCGACCGGCAAGTCCAGCAGCCCGGCGATGTACTGCCAGAACCTGGTCAACATCCAGACGCCGTTCCTGGCGGCCAACCAGAAGCTGCTCGCCACCGGCCAGTCGCCGGTGTCGGCCACGGCTGACAACCTGCTCACCTTCCTGGCGAACGACCTGAGCGCGTCCTTCACCAGCCTGGGCTGCCAGCAGTTCCACCTGGCGAATCCCGTCACGCTCAAGCGGAACAGCGCTGGCGCGGCGATCGCGGCGACCTTCGACACCGCCGTGCAGACGGCACGGTGACCAGGGAGTCAGGCATGGATGTCCAGGAAGCACGCGAAAGCGGACAGCACACGCGCCCGGACGACGACGATGACGACCGGGTCGTCCCGCAAGCCTGGCGGAGCAAGCCCTTCAGGCTCATCGTGATGGCGGCCGTGGTCATCCTCATGGCGGGGATCGGCTTCGGCGTCGGCAAGCTGACCGGGGTCGGCAACAACGTGGTGCTCTCGGGCATTCCCAAGCCGGAGAGAACCGCTGACCCGTTCATCGAGGGCTCCGGCTCCATCGCCGACAACAGCCACGCGAACATCCTGTCGACGACGGCGCCGGGTATGGTCCACATCCTGTCGGGCGGGAGATCGGTCGGAATCGGCCTGGTGCTCACGGAGTCGGGGCGGGTGCTGACCACGTACCAGCCCGCCCAGGGCGCGCGCAGCCTGTCGGCGGAGTACATCCTGTCCGGTGCGACCTTCAGGGCCACGGTGATCGGGAAGGACCCGGCGGCGGGCCTGGCGCTGCTTCAGATGGCGGGCCGTCCCGGGTGGCCGTTCGTAACCGTCGAGGTCGGGAATACGAACCGGCTGGTTCAGAACGCGGACATCTCCCGCTTTACCTCGTACCACGTGCCGGGCACGGTCTACGACACCGCGGTCGGCACCACGGGCGCGACGACCAGGGTGACCATCGACGCTGGCACCCTGACCGCCATGAACGTGACCGTTGACGTAGCCAACACCGGCAAAACCCGGAGCGGGCTGATGGCGTCGAGGCTGCAATCTGACACGCCGTCGGTGCTCGGCGGCCCGCTGGTGGACCTGAACGGGAAGGTGATCGGCATCACCATAGGGGGTTCGGGGAGCGGCCTCGACATCACCGGGTTCGCGATCCCGATCAACACAGCGCTCGCAGTCGCCACACAGATAGCTGACGGCAACTCCTAGCAGTGAGCAAGTGCAACCGCCGAGCACCAGTCAGGTACGGCTCGGACCTTAGGTGTGTCCGGCTGGAAGAACTGAGGTGATCGCGTGGCAGGCCTGCTGACGCTCCGAGTGCGAGTCCCACGGCGAAGTCGTCCAGGCTGAGGGCGGCGCCGCTGACCAGCAGCCGCCACCCGTGCCAGACCTGCGGGGCGTCGTCCTCACCGCCACTGCCTCGGCGAGTCCCCAGACCGCAGTCGCGGCTAGCACGAGTGCGCCGGTCCACCGGGCGGCGCGCCCCAGCTCTCCGGCCAGACCGTGGCCGATGAGCAGCCCAGCAGCCGGCATCACGACGTCCTACAAGCCGAAGACCGCGGCCACTTTCAATCCGGTCAGCCGGTCTACACCGCTGACCCCGATGGCGATGGCCGCCCCGAAGTTGTTCAGCCCGAGCGCGAGGGCCACGACAAGCAGAGGCACCACAATTAAGGATCGTCTCCCGAACGTATCGTGGTTCCCGCCAACACCAGGAGTCCCTTTAATCACATGAATGACCCGGGCCTCGTCATCTCAACGACGAGGCCCGGGTCGGGTAATGGGGCTAGATCAGTCAGCCGACGGCGAGCAGGACGCCAGCCGCGGCGATCAGGGCGACGCCGGCGATCCCGTTGGCGAGCGGCATACGGCGCCGCACCGCCGGGAAGGCGTACGCGAGTCCCATGCCGATCGCGAGGCCGATACCGGCCTGCGCCGAGCTGGACAGCGCCTGCACCCCGGCCGAGGCCCACGCTGAGGCGTGCGCGGGAACACCATCGACCAGGCCGAAGGTGATGTTGTCGATGCTGAGCGCCAAGGGCAGGATCCAGATGCCCCAGCGCGACTTGGACTCCTGCTCGGCTATTGCCGCCCTCTTCGAGAAGATGGCGAGCACGATCCAGTAGATGCCCAGCGCGACCAGGATCCCGGTCTGCACGAAGTTGCTGAGACTGTCCGAGATCGACCAGTGGAACGCCGTCCCGAGCAGGAACCCGCCGCCGTCACCGACGCCGAACAGCACCACGAGCGCGCTGCACGCCGCTAGCCTGCGGCTCATGATCGGCCCGATCGCGATACACGCGATCAAGCTGTCTACACCTAGAAGAAGAAAGCCCATCTCGATCTCCCATTGCGGTCGATGTCGTGCCTGAAGAGCTTGATCCCGTTACATCCCGGACGGATTCATGAACCAGTGGTGAGGACGCCCCTTGTGGTGCCCACCTGGCGCCGCTGATGACGATGGCGATGGCGTGGCCGTTCCCGTGGTGTTTGTTACCGTCTGCGGCGTGGTGTTGAAGGTCGCTGCGGTCGCCGCGCCGTTACCGTCCAGCGTGACCGTGACCGGGTCGGTCAGGCCGAAGTTCTGGCAGTTGAGGTTGGTGAAGGACATACTCAGCCGGTTAGCCAGGAACGTGAACAGATTGTCGCCGACCGCCGGCACCGGCGCCTGGCCCGTGGCGAGCAGGGTCTGGTTGGCGGCCAGGAACGGCGTCTGGATGTTGACCATGTTCTGGCAGTACATCGCCGGGCTGCTGGTCTGGTTGTTCAGGAAGCTGACCGGCGCCTGACCCACTTCCTCCCGGTACAGGTCCGTCTTGGCCGCGTCGAAGTTACCGTTGCCGTCGAGGGTCATCTCGTCGTTCTCCGGCACCAGCGCCGCGATCCGGGGCTGGTTCCTGGACGACAGCAGCTCGTCCAGGGCCTGGGAGCTCGATGGCTGGCCGTTGTTGGCCAGGTCGGGTACCTGGAACGGAGTGCAGCCGAGCACCGGATCCATGAACCGGTCGAGCAGGGTGTTGTCGCTGCCGTTGAGCAGCGGGGTGGAGTCGGGGATGTTCGACGCGTTGGCCGTGGTGTACTGCGCGGTCTGGCCGGTGGCCGGGTTGAGCAGGTACTCGGTGGTCACGTTGTCGCTCGGGTCCTGGTCCACCATGTCGAAGTTGCGCGTGGTCGGGCAGTCATTACCCGTACCCAGCCGGCCGCCGCTCGCCACGATCTTCGCCGAGGTGCCCTCGGACGGGACGCGCAGGATGCCCAAGCGCTCCAGCTCGAAGGCCGTGTTGAAGAAGTTGATGCCGTTGCAGAACGACTGCTGACCGAAGACCGACCCGGCCTGGCTGTCGGTGCACTTGCCCTGCTGCAGCGCGGCGGGCGTCGCGCCCACCTGGAACAGGTCGGTGCCGTTGAATCCGAAGTCGATGGTCACGACCGCATTGCGGGGCAGGGTCGGCACGGTGGGCGTGACGGCCGGAGTGGTGCCCTGGGTGATGACCAGCGGGTCGTAGACGGAGAGCTTGCCGTTACGCGGGTTCAAGATGGTGGCCTGGACGAACGCGCCCAGGTTGCCCGCGTTGGCCATCGTGCAGCCCGAGGCCGCCGGCGACGCGCCGCCCGTGCCCGTGAGCTGGTAAGGCGTGGCCAGGCCCTTAGCGCTGAGCGGGTTGGCCGGGACGATGATGTCGCAGTTCACGTTCGCCGCCGCGACCACCGCGGTAGGCGTGGCGCTGGCCGACGCACTGGCCGACGTGGTGGTGCACGGGGCCGCCGAGGCGCTGGCCGAAGGATCGACGGCGCCCGATGCGACCGGGCTAGCGGACGCCGAAGCGCACGAGCCGAGCACCGATTGATTAATCGTCTTCACAGGCCCGCCGGAGACCGCGAGGACGATCCCAAGGGTCAGGCCCAACGCCATCGGTATGGCGAGTGGTATCGCTATGCGCGCCGCGCGAGTGTTTCTGCGACGGCGCCATGCGGACCGATGCCCGCTGAGCATTTAATCCACCTCCATGGATGTCCGCTGTGACGCTCCCGGTGGCTCAACCTAGACCCGCGGCGATGGCGGAAACAGTAAATCGAGAAGATTCGCCGTTTGTCTGGTTTTAACTGCGAGCGGCCGCCGAAACCCTGGTAATTCCTTGCCAAGTTATTACGCTGCAGGTGACGGAGGTTTCGCAGGCCGAGATTGCCCCGTGATAGGACGGCGACCGGCCGGTGACGCGGCAACGAGCCGTCAACGTGAACGGAAAGTAATTATTACGACTCTGTCTGTGAGAGCTAGATCTTTCGGAGGGGTTACGGCAGTGCCGGTCCGCGGCCGCCCCCTGGGCAGGTCACGCGGCGGGGAGCCGGGCAGGTTACGCGCCGTGGCCGGCGAATGGAGGGCCGCGCCGATGCGGCCGAAGGATCGCGGTGATGCCGGGCTGGCGGCGCCGGGGCGGCGGACCTTTCGCCCAAGAGTAAGCGGACCTTTCGCCCGGGAGTAATTGGTCGCCCGGCCGGATTATTTACGGGTCGGCCGGGGTAATTTCGGGTCATTACGGCGGCCGTTATTACCGGCCGTCAGATTGGCGCGCTTATGCGGTCCGAGGATGGGCGGAGGCCGCATTCGGCGGTCCGCCGCCAGGCGGCCGTAGCGGCGGCCGGCACCGGCGAGCGGCACTGGCGAACCGGACGGTCCGCGACGGCCCGGGCGGCTGTGCTCCGAGCCGCCCGGGGCCGCCCAGCCCCGTCAGCGGCCGTTAATCCGGTGTCCGCCCTGGCCAAACGGGGTATTGGCCTGACCGCGGATGGCCGCGCACGGGCCCGGACCGCCGCGCCGGGCAGAACCCGCGCACGGATAGGCTGTATACCGGCAACCAATCCAGGGTCACGAGCGTCTGTCTGTAAGGAAGGGTTGTTCCGATCTTGCTTGCCCCGAGAGTCGTGTCTTTATTGTTACCCGCCCGTTGAAATAAATCGTTGGAGGGGACACCGTCGTGTCGCGATCCGGATGGTTCCGCAAACAGCAGACAACGCTGGCTCCTGAGCTGGCAGCTGACGGGACCGCCGAAGCCAAA
>Ga0210398_10006053_pt1 | contig 11186 bp, 6 predicted proteins | sample IncBWC4OmetaG_FD_161047 | JGI IMG/M metagenome (GOLD analysis project Ga0210398, IMG submission 161047) | Forest soil microbial communities from Barre Woods Harvard Forest LTER site, Petersham, Massachusetts, United States - Inc-BW-C-4-O | ecosystem: Environmental > Terrestrial > Soil >... | reverse complement strand
TTCGCCATCCACATGGGGGCCGGGCTCAATAACGGCCTCACACTGAAAGAAATCGAGGAAGTTCTCATCCAGGCGCTGCCATACGTTGGCTATCCTGCCATCGCAACAGCACTGGCTGCCGCTGCCGAGGTCATCAAGGAGCGTGGTCTGGACGTCGACAAAAACTACGCTGGCCACCGCGGCCTGCTTTGACACTAACCGCCATCCGCACTGCCGGTGTTGAACGGCGCTTGACTGTTTAATCCGAACCTATCGTCTCGTGAATCACGGTAGGTACTGATAAGTCGGCTTCTCGTCATCAATCACACAATTGACGCTAAGCCGGTTTGTCGGTATTAATCCGACGGTCGAGCTGTAACCTCCGAATTGCCAGTCATACGACCAGAGCCAATGTTGGCAATTGCCAAGAGTGAGTGGCCGACAGACAGGACGAATCTGCGCCTGGCAACGCGGGCAAGCTGCGGGGTTATCGTTTCCGTCTGTGCTCCAACCACCGCACAACGGCACAGAAGGCCGTGAACCCACAGGCAAAGGGCAAGTACATGCCCATCCAATACCAGGCAAACGGCAGCATTCGGAGCGCGATGCCTGCAAGAGCCAGGTCAACGATGCTGTAGACCTTGGACTTCTCGAAGACGAGAGAATAGATCGCACCAAGGAATGCTGGTGCAAAGAACAAAACAACAATCGACAGCGCTCGGCTCACCGGTACTCGTTGCGCGCTGAACAATGCGGCAGCCCGGATCGTCAGGACGCACGAGACAATCGAACCCAGAGCGGCGACTCCTATCGGTGCGTCACGCAGTCGTAAAGAGAGCCGTTTGTCGCTGGTGAATATTTGCGGCACCAAACTCCGTCGCAAAGATTGGGCGCGCGCCGTCTTAGTCAACATGCTCGCCTTCCTCCATGAACCGCGCCTCGGCGGGAGGCAGCCGGTCTCCGGGACGTGCGACGCGGCAGTACAACGCCGGCAAGAGGAATACGCTGATCAGCAATTCGAAGGTGAGACCGCCGACGATGACGATGGCGAAAGGCCGTTGGGAATCGGATCCAATATCGTGCGACATAGCCGCTGGCAAGAGACCCAGCGTAGCGACCAGCATCGTCATCATGATGGGGCGGAGCCGCAGCGCCGCTCCTTCCTCGGCCGCTTCCCGCACCGTCCTGCCGCGCACTCTGAGCTGGTTGATGTACTCCACCATGATGACGCCCGTCTGGACTGAGACGCCGATCAGCGCCAGAAATCCCAGCCCGGACGACACGCTGAAATGCGTTCCGGTGATGAGCAGGCTGAGAAATCCGCCCATCGGCGAAAGCGACACCACGGCGAGGATCAGGAAGACCCACTTCCACGAACTGAATGCCGAATAGAGGATGAACGCCATTAGCAGCAGGGTGATTGGCACGATAAACGCCAGCCGCCGGCTCGCGCGCTGCTGACTCTCATACTCACCGGTCCAGTCCAGGTGATAGCCTTCGGGAAACGAAACCTTGTGAGCGACCTCGTCAATCGCCTGGCGGACGGTGCTGCCGAGGTCGCGTCCGCGCACGCTGTACTTGATGGCAATGTAGCGGGAGTTTCCCTCGCGGTAGATAGTGGAAGCACCGTCGTCAAGACTGATGTGAGTGATCTGGCTCAGGGCGACTCGTTCACCGGAGGGAGCGAGAATCCGAATGCCGCCGATGTCTTCCACGGACGCGCGGTACTCTGGCTGGTAACGGACCGTCAAGTCGAAGCGTTGTTCACCGATCAGGATCTGGCTGACGGCCTTGCCGCCGACCGCGCCTTCGACGGCGTCCTGAATGTCGCTAACGTTGATGCCGAAGCGATCGGCGGCGGCGCGGTCTACTACCAGGTTCACATTAGGTTGGCCGCGCACCTCGAATGTGCCCAGGTCGGCGATCCCTGGGATCTGGCTCATCACGGCTTGCATTTCTTCGGCTTTCTGCTCGAGCGTCTTCAGGTCGCGGCCGAAAAGTTTGACGGCTAGTTCTCCTTTCACGCCGCTGACGGCTTCTTCCACGTTGTCGGAGATGGGCTGGGAGAAATTCCAGATGACGCCCGGCAGTTTGCTAAGAGCCTCATCCATAGCGGCGATCAGCTCATCTTTTGTGTGGAATTCGTTTCGCCATTCATCGCGCGAGCGGAGGTCGACGAAGAACTCGGTGTTGTAGAAACCGCTCGCGTCGCTGCCGTCATCGGGGCGGCCCACCTGGCTGACGACCTGTGTGACTTCAGGAAATCCGGCCATGATCAGGCGCGCCTTGTTGGCAAGCTCAATGCCGGCGGAGGGACCGGTGCTGGGCGCGAGTGTGCCCCGCACCCAGATGGCTCCTTCGTCCAGGTGAGGCAGGAACTCGGAGCCGATGAGTCCGCCGAAACCGAGATACAGCATGACAAGCACGAGAACGCCACCGGCCATCACCGTGGCATTGGCGTGGGCGAGGCAAAATTCCAAGCTGCGCCGGTAGTGTTTCAGCACCCAGGCGAACACTGGGTTGCGCATTTCCTTGAGGCCGCCACGGAACAGAAAACCGCTGAGCACGGGCGCGATCAACAGGGAGAAGAGTAACGCTCCGAGGAGTGCAAAGGAAACCGTCCATGCCATGGGATGGAACAGCCTGCCTTCAACCCTCTGCAAGGTAAAGATCGGGAGATACGCAGTGATGATGACGAGGATGGCGAAGAAGACCGGGCGCTGCACCTCGTGAGCGGCATCGCCGATGACTTGCATCAGTGTTCGATGTTCGTCGACATGCGACTCGAGGTGGCGCAAGATGTTCTCGACCATCACGACGGCGCCGTCGACAATCATGCCGAAATCGAGCGCGCCCAGAGATAGCAGGTTCGCAGGGATGTGGTTCAGGTCCAGCAGAATGGAAGCGAAGAGGAGGGAGAACGGAATCGTGACAGCAACCACGAGCGCGCCGCGCACGTTTCCGAGAAACAGGAAGAGGATTAACGTAACCAGGAGCACGCCGTGCGTGAGGTTTCGCAAAACCGTGTTGCTGGTGTATTTGACGAGGTCGCTGCGATCCAGATGAGGTACAAATTTCACTCCGGAGGGCAAGAGACCATGGTTGAGTTGGTCGATTTTCTGGTGCAGGGCGGCGAGTGTCGCTTGGGCTTCGGCTCCCTTGCGGAGCAGGACGATACCCTCCACCACATCTTCATCGTTGATGACAGCACCGTCTCCATGACGGATGGTCTTCCCCAGCTGTCCGAGCCGCACTTTCGGAGCTTGCACCACGGTTCCGAGGTCGCGGACTCGAACCGGAGTGCCGTTCGATACTTTGACCACGGTGGCCGCAATGTCATCGGTGGTCTGCATTAATCCAACCGCGCGGACATTCAACGCCTGCTGACCTCTCTGGATGAATCCCCCGCCAGCGTTGGTATTGTTGTTGATGAGCGCCTGTTCCACTTGGCTTAACGACAAGCCAAAGGAAACGAGCTTTCCGGGATCGATCTGCACCTGGTATTCACGTGTCGGCCCGCCGAAGATGTTCACGTCCACCACGTTGGGCACGGACTTGAGCTGGTTGAGCACAAACCAGTCCTGCAGGGCCTTCAGCTCCATGGTGTCGATTTGGGGATTGGTGCTCTGCAGCGTGTAAAACATGATCTGGCCCGTCGGACTGTAGTCGGGGCCGAGACCGGGGTTTACGCCGGGGGGCGTGGTGGCTTGGGCGAGGCGGTCCAGCACCTCCTGGCGTGCGGTGAAGGTCGGGATGTCGTCGTCGTAAATGATGGTGATTACGGAAAGCCCCGCCAGCGAGACCGACCGAAGATGAGTCAGATGGGATACGCCGTTGAGCTGGACCTCGAGCGGGACCGTGATCTGTTGTTCCACCTCTTCTGCGGCATGGCCGGGCCATTGGGAAATGATTTGGACGTAGGTGTCCGCCACATCCGGATAAGCCTCGATGGGAAGATTGTGGAAAGAGATGATGCCCCATATAAAGAGGACCACTGCGAGGCTGAGTACCAGGATGCGATTGTTGAGCGCCAGATCAACTAGGTAACGGATCATCTTTCTTGCGTCGCCTCAAACTCGAAGAACTCAGTCGCTGCGTCCCGGAGGGTATAAGTCCTTCTATCGCGAAGCGGCGTGGGTGTGAGGCACTCAAACGTCTCGCGTGGGGGATATTTCGATTCCCTTGATGAAGGAGGCGTTTCAGCCACCTGTTGGGATCGCTCGCTGTCGGTAGCGTCAAACTCTTCACGGTGCGAAGGTTTCCAAAGGCCAGTTTTGCTCTTGCGGGTCAAATCTTGCGGACAAATCGTTTGATTAGTACCTCGGGCGATTGAAACAATGAAATAATCCGGGCCACATCCGAACGATATTTATGTTTGAACAGATCTGGGAACAGAAGAACCGAGCCACCGTTCTGGCCGCCAGCGGGGTCGCCGTGCTGGCCATCGCTGCCTTGGATTGGTGGACGAAGCCTTATTTCTCCCTGGGGTTTCTGTACTTGTTCCCCATCATGCTCGCGGCCGGTTTCCTTCCGCGCTGGGCTATCGTATTCTTGGGGGTCGGCTGTGCATTACTCAGCGAGCGCTTTAGCAACCTGGATCCGTCGGATTCCACGGTCCGGCTCATTTTTGAGACCTTGGCCCTGTGCGGCTGTGGGCTGTTCACTTCGGAGGTCCTGCGGAACCGGCGATTGAGTTTGTCATCTCAGGAACGGCTGCGCGTGCTGGTGGAAACCAGTCCGGCGGCGATCGTGACCATTGACGAGCGCGGCTTCATCGAATTGGCCAACCGGGCTGCGACCGAACTGATGGTGCCACGCGACGGCCATCTGATCGGCTACCCGATCGCTGCGTTCCTGCCCGAACTGCATCACGCTTTGCGGTGGGAGGACCGGCCGCAGTTCCGGACGTCGATGCAGTGCCGGGGGCATCGAGGCAATGGGGAAACGTTCCTGGCGGATGTGTGGTTCTCCAGTTACAAGGATGGAGCGAAACCCAAACTAGCGGCAATCATCGCCGATGTCACTGAAGAGCAGGCGCCCGCGGCTGTCACCAACTCTCTCACGTCGGACCAGCAAGAGCGAACGCAGCTGAGCACTCGCGAACTGGATGCACTCCGGCTGGTGGTTCAGGGTCTGGCCAACAAAGAAATAGCTTCACGCATGGAGATTTCAGAAAGTGCAGTCAAGAATACCCTGCAACAACTGTTCGCCAAGACCGAGGTGCGTACACGTGGCCAGCTCGTTCGGGTTGCATTAGAACGATATCGAGATCTCCTGTAAACGAGTAGCGTTGTCGACGAAGCGCCGAGGCCCCGGTGGACTCTGTACTCCAGGTCAGACTCCTGAAGGCGCGCTCGATATCCACTTGGGTTTGTGCTCTAAGCTGGGGCGGGCAAGCGATGAGCACGTACAGAAAGAACAACACGATCGTCGCAAGTTGAGGCAGAGTGGGTTTGCTCGTTTGCATTGCGATCTCGCTACGCCACATGCAAGTCGCACCTTCCCGAATGCACGCAATCATCTGATTGTCTTTACGAACCCGTCGGAGTGGCGCCTTGACCCTCAACAAGGGTAACGAAATGATCGGCGCTTCCTCCCGGAAAACTCTCAGCGTTTCCATTGGGCCACCGAACCTCGATGCGATTGACCTCTGTACTGTTTCCAAGCCCGAAATGAAGTCGCATATCGTTGTTGGAGATATAACTGGAGCCGCTTCTTACCTCCTGCACAAACCTACGACCTCCAGCGAAAACTGTAACCTTGGCGCCGATGCCATCGCGATTTGACGTTCTGCCCCGTGTGACCACGCCCAGCCAATGATTTTTATTTCTGGCCTGGTTCACCAGAAGCATGGGCTGGCCGCCCATGTTGTTCACCACAGCAGAGAGGCGGCCGTCATTCCAAAGATCGCCAATTGCCAGGCCCCGACTTGACTGCGGTTCTGTGCAGCCTGGCCCACATTGCTGGCTGAGATCTTTAAACTTTCCATTCCCGGCATTCCAATACAAAAGTCTGGGCTCCCGATATGTGGAGCCGAGATGGTGGGAGTCAACTTCCGGATAAACGTGGCCGTTGACGGCAAGAATATCCGGCCGCCCATCGTTGTCAACGTCGATAAACATCGTTCCCCAGCCTAAAAAACGGGTATTGAGGCTCAAGCCGGCTTCGAAAATAGTGGAGGAAAACGTCCCATCGCCGTTGTTGTGATAAAGAGACGACGAATCGTCGGAGAAGTTTGTCTTGAAGATGTCGGGACGTCCGTTATTGTCGTAGTCGGCGACAGTGGAACCCATACCGGCTTGCTCGCGGCCATCCTCATTGAACGCCACACCCGCTTCGGCGGCCACGTCGATGAACGTTCCGTTTTTCAGGTTGTGGTAGAGAATGCTCGACGTGCTGTCGCAGGCCACATAGATGTCAGGCCAGCCGTCGTCGTCATAGTCCAGGGTGGATACGCTGAAGCAGTAATGCCCGTATGTCTTTTCTATCCCGCTGGACTTGCTTACGTCTGTGAACTTTCCGCCGCCGAGATTGTGATAGAGGATATTGGGCGAGGAGTCAAGGCCGCGCGGTCCGCACATCACGGGTGTGCCCTTCCAGACGCATCTGATTCCTTGTCCCGGCTTGGGTGCGGTCTTGACGTCGAAGAGAACGTAGTTGGCGACGAAAAGATCAAGCTTTCCATCGCGATCGTAGTCGACAAAGGCGCAACCCGTGCCCCATGCGGTGCCGTCGCCGGCAACTCCGGCAGAGGCCGCAACTTCCTTGAAGGTGCCATTGCCTTCGTTGTGGTAGAGACGGTTCTTACCGTAATACGTGACGTAGAGGTCATCGAAGCCGTCATTGTCGTAATCGCCTACGCACACGCCCTGTCCCCAGCCTGTAAAGTCCAATCCCGCTGCCTGGGTGACATCGGAGAATGTTCCATCATGGTTGTTATGAAACAGATGGCTGCTTGGTTTCTCGTTTCTTTCTTTCGTCTTGTCCAGCGTAGTGCCGTTCACGAGAAATATGTCGGGCCAGCCGTCGTTGTCATAGTCAAAAATTGCCACGCCGCTACCTGTGGTTTCGATAATGTACTTTTTAGCGTCAACCCCTCCATTTACGTTTTTCATGCGGAGCCCGGCCTGCGGGGCTATATCAATGAACCAAGCGGGCTCCGGATGAAGGTCGTTGGCGGGATATGGAGGGGTTGGTGTTGTCTTTGTTGAAGCAGCAGTCGAAGGAGCAGGTTTCTGGTTTTGAGCAGAAGGCAGTGCGATGAAAAGGCAGGCCATGAAGCTCGCGCAATTACTAAAAGACCTTCGCCACCAGCGCATAAACGAATCGTATCACCGGCGACGCGAATTCAACTGACGAGTGTTTGTGGTTAGAATTGAAACATGCGAACCTTTTCCACGGTCGCGTTGCTGTTGCTGACTAACGTAATTGCGATGGGGCAGTCATCCAACCCCGCGCCGCCCTCCGATGCAAATCGCGGAGGAGTTCCGCCAGTTGCAGCATCTGCCGCTAAGATTGCGCCTCTGGAGCCGAGCGTCGAAGCGACTCTGGCCGCGGCGCACGAGAAACTGGAGCACGGTGACCCGCAAGAGGCGATTGCAATGCTGGAGAAACTAGCCGCAAGCGCCGGAGCATCGGCGAAAGGGGTTCAGCACGAATTGGGTATCGCCTATTACCGCACCGGCAAATTGCTCTCCGCCGAGCAGGCCTTCGCCCGTGCCATGGACGAAGACCCAAAAGATATGGAATCAGTCCAGATGCGAGGCCTGTCACTCTATCGATTGGGGCGTCCGGAGGCAGCCATCCCGTTTCTCGAACGGGTCCGGCAATGGACGCCCAACGCAAATGCGGATGCTAATTATGTTCTTGGACTCTGCTACCTCAATTCGCAGCGTTTCGACGATGCGCGCCTGGCTTTCGCCAATCAGTTTGCCATCCCCCCGAACTCGGGCCCGGCTTATCTTTTAGTGGGCAAGATGCTGATGCAAGCGAACTTGCCCGAAGCTGCCGCCGAGGCTGCTAAGAAAGCGCTGGAGCTTACGCCGAAGCTTCCCCTTGCGCATCTCTTGCTCGGTGAATTTTATTTGTTTAAATCAGATACGGAGCACGCGCTGCGGGAGTTCGAGCAGGAACGCGAGATCAATCCGGCCAACCCCGCCGTCTATGACCGCTTAGGAGACGTTTACACGCGTTCGGGGCAATACGAACAAGCGCAAGAGGCCCTGGCGAAGGCGATTTCGCTCGATACGTCGAGTACGGGACCATTCATACAGATGGGGAAGGTGCTACTGCGACGAAACGACCCTCAGACTTCGCTGCTGTATTTGCAACATGCCGAGAAAATGGACCCGGGGAATTACATGACGCACACGCTGCTCGGGCAGGCATACCGCAGTTTGGGACGGGAGGAGGATGCTAAAAAGGAGATCGATATCGCGTCGAAAATTCACGCCGCAGAACAGTTTAAATTGCAACCCGCACAGTAATTTCTCGAGACTAAGATTTATTTACCGGTGCGCACCGCTACCAACTGAATGCCGACGGGTACCCCCCGGGTTACCTTGACCCGTAACAATGCTTCAAACGGCTTGAGTTCAGCCCCAGCCGGCAAGGCGAGACGGCGCAGTAATTCTTCCACCGAATCTCGTGCGCAAACGTACTCGACCGCAGCCTGCGTACCGATGGTCGTGGTTCCCGCCAAAATCATGACGTGCCGAGCTGGGTTTAATCCATGAACGAGGGCAACAATTGCGTAGTCTTCCACGAGTGGCAGGGACGGGTCGCTGGGGTAAAAGATGGCCGGTTGGCTTGGTTCAGGATGAACGTCAACGATGGCTAAATCACCCTTGTGCGGACTGGATTCGAACCGCTTAAAAACGAATTCCTGACTGCCCGGAAGATCTAACAAAGTCAGGTTCTCCGCCGGAGATCCCACGAAGATGAGGTCGTTATTCCTGGCGTCGTCGAGAGAGAAGAGGCTGCCGCGCTTCACCAGGATAGGATGGTTTAACTGGTTAAAAACGTGGTCCAGTGCATGTACTGCGAGCACTTCGCCCACTCCGGTGTAGTGGTCCAAAATGAGGTCACGGGAATCGTGCGCCGGGTCCAAATAGCGCATGCCAGTTTCCGGTCGCCCCACGAATGCTGCGTTGCTGAAAATTACCCAGGGCGCCTCTGGACCGGAGGCGAACTGACTCCAGAACGCCCGTAAGGGTCCCGAAGCAGTCGATTCACTTCGCTGGGCTGTCCGGGCGGAATTGAGCGCTATAGAAAGAGTTGCGACCGTTGCCAAAGCCGCGGCAAGCACCAAAGAGAGGATTGACACCGCGATGATCCATGCCCTCGGACTCTTCTCCCGTATTCGAGGCTCGACCGGCAACTGAAAGCTCGCGGGGACCGGCACGAGCGCCGGTTGCGGCATTTCCCGATCATGAAAATTAAGGGTATAGGACCCATTGGGCACTTCCACAACGACCGTATCGCATAAACCTTCGTGCGTGTAGTAGTCGTGCAGCTTAAGGCGTAATCGACCGGCCTGCACTCGAATTGCCGAATCCGCCTGTGGATCGAAGTCGGGGGGCCGACCGAAAACCTCCGTGGCGATCTCATATTCCTTCGAGGGTACGCCCGGTTGAGCGAGCGCGTGATTGGCCAGGTAGCGAAGAAGTTTGCAGAGCGCCTCGGCTTTGCGAAAGGTGTGGCTGTGGATCAGCTTTTCAATCTGGATGAGACAGCGCTCTTTATCAGCGGGCTGAAGTGATGTAACAGACATGTAACATCCCAACCGGCAAACTTCTATGTCCTAGAAAGAAAAGAACGTTCAGTCTTTCTGTGACGCGTGACTGACACATTGATACTTCCTGCCAGAGGGCAATTAGTAACAACATCCAGTCCGACCGCATAGTGTTTTTATGCTACTCCGACCCGCAATCGAACTTCAAGCCGCTGGCGGGAGGCGTGTGAATTGTCGATTTATTTCCAGTGACTTCCTTAAGTGGCAGAGCTCGGCTATGCACTGTTTGACGTAAACGCTTTTAAAAGGTTGCTGAATCCAGGAGGCGCCAGATGAATGACAGGGAAAGAGCCGGTGGTCTGCTGAGGTCTCTACGTCCCGGGAGCGCGGTTGCCATTGTAGCGCTGGCTGTCTTCGCAGCCTGCGTCCTCGTCGGCCCAGAACTTGCCTCAGGACAGGCTGTCTATGGCTCGGTCTTTGGAACGGTTACAGACAGCACGGGGGCTGTCGTTCCCAACGCCACCGTCACCGTCACCGACGTCGCGAAAGGCACATCGGAAACCGCCCAGACCAATGAGAGCGGCGAGTACCGTGTCGACCACCTCATTCCCGACACCTACAGTGTCACGGTAGAAGCCGCCAACTTTCAAAAGAGCACCGTTCCCGGGGTCATCGTTTACGCCGACACTGCTCCAAAGGTTGACGTTAAATTACAAGTCGGCTCCACCACCACCACGGTCCAAGTCACAACCGCCGCACCTGTATTGCAAACGGATCGCGCCGATGTCAGCACCATCCTGAACTCGCGGGCGGTAGAGGATCTGCCCAACCTCGGACGCAACTTCACTGCCTTCGAGCTGCTCACGCCGGGGACGACCTACATTGGATGGAACGTCGGGCAGTCGACCAATCCTCAGCAAAGCCAGCAGATTGAAGTCAACGGCCAGTTGCCTTTCGCCACCGGCTATGAGTTGGATGGAACCGATAATCAGGAACCGATTCAAGGGGTTGAGGTCATCAATCCAAATCTGGATGCAGTTTCAGAGATGAAGGTCACTTCGCAAAATTACGACGCCGAATTCGGTAAAGCGGTGGGCGGCCTGGTTACCGCCCAGACCAAATCGGGCACCAATGTCATCCATGGTTCAGTTTTTGACTTCCGACGCTCCGACGCGACGCAGGCGCGCGACCCATTTACCCAGATCGGATCCAATTCCATCCCCTCGTTTCTTCACAATCAGTTCGGCGGATCGGTTGGTGGACCCATTAAGAAAGACAAACTCTTTTTCTTCGGAGATTACCAGGGTCTGCGCGAAAGAACGGGAACAACGATCCTTGCCACCGTGCCGACCGCCCTTGCCCACAGCAGTTGCACGTCGGGAGCGACGTGCGACCTGAGCGATTATCTGAACCCAACCTTGGGCGGCAGCGCTGCTCTCCAAGCTTACGATCCGGAGACGAATGTTGGTGGAAC
>Ga0210398_10006051_pt1 | contig 11191 bp, 15 predicted proteins | sample IncBWC4OmetaG_FD_161047 | JGI IMG/M metagenome (GOLD analysis project Ga0210398, IMG submission 161047) | Forest soil microbial communities from Barre Woods Harvard Forest LTER site, Petersham, Massachusetts, United States - Inc-BW-C-4-O | ecosystem: Environmental > Terrestrial > Soil >... | reverse complement strand
CGATGGTCAGTTTGCCTTCCACTTTCGTCTTGTCATCCACCAGAAACTCCACGGTTTCTGCTTTTTGGTTGTTTTTTGTGATGTTGATTGCAAATGCCGCGTCACCTACCGTAGCGATCTGCCCGGATACGGATTGATTTTCGGGCGCTAGTCTCGTGCCGTATCCGCCCGCATTCGCCGGCAATGGCTGCGCGAATACGGCTAAGGTGAAGCAAGCAGCAAAAAAGGTAGCCAAAGAAAGAATGGTTCGGAATCTCATGAAGTCTCCCCCCATATGATCTCGACCGGGACCTCACGAGGGGCACGAAATGAGCCAAACCCATGCAAGACTTACTCGCGTCGAGTAAGTCGCGTCATGTCAGTAAGATATGCGCCATGATCAGCCGTCTCAGCAAAACGCGTCCTGGTACTAGTTCCGTGCAATTCTTGCTCGCTGGCACCCGCACTTGCTTCTCTTTTCTTGCCTGGCGGATTCCAAAGCTAGCTTGCGGCGCGAATCCACCCCGCTACCATACCCTGGCAGTTTCCCTGCTGGTATCCTCTTTTCTAGAGGTCTATGCTGTCCGAGGAATCCGATTCGAGGTGTCCGGGCGATCCGCCCTAAGAGTGAGTTGACACATGTTCGAACGCTACACAGAAAAAGCCCGCCGCGCGATTTTCTTCGCACGCTACGAAGCCAGCCAATACGGCAGCATGACCATCGAGACGGAACATCTGTTGCTCGGAATACTCCGCGAGGATCACACACTCACACGCAAGTTTCTGAGTCAAAAAGGCGGCGCGCAAGCTCTCCGCGACGAAATCGAATCCCACATTACCCGTGGAGCACGCATCTCCACTTCCGTGGAAGTACCCCTCGCCCCCGAGTGTCAGCGCATCTTGAAAAGGGCTGCGGAGGAGGCGGAACGTCTCGGAAGCAAACACGTTGGCAACGAGCACATGCTACTCGGAATTTTCCACGAACCAGGCTGCTTCGCCGCCCGCCTTTTGACCGATCGGGGCTTGACACTCGATTCGCTCCGCGAAGAGCTGGGTCGTCATCCAACCGATTCTCCCGTCAAACCCGTCAACGAAATTGTTTCCGTGCGGCAAGTCGTAGAGGCTTGGAGCCTTGGCCGGGCATCTGAGTTTGCCGGAATGTTTGCGCCGGACGGCCAGTTCGTTGATCCTCGTGGCGACTTGTCGATTGGTCCCGCTGCCATCCAGCAAGTAGCGGGTCTCATCTTCGCCGCACCCGGATGGGCGAAGACGCTGGGCAAAATCGAAGACGTCCAGTTTGTCGGAAACAAAGCCATGATGATCACTCTCGCTTGGGAACCCGCCGAAAAACTCGAGAAGCCAAATCCTGGTTGTGTCCGGATGACCGTCATCCTGATTCAGAAGCCGGAAGGATGGATTATTTCGCGTGTGCAAGCTACTGGCATCCAGCCGCAATCGCGCGCAGCATCCATTTAGGCGAATTCGCCGTCGGTCGGTACTAGAGCCTCCCCTTGCCAACCATGCAGCAAAGGCATCAGAAAGCGGCCCCGTTCCTTGACTTGCTGCTCGCGCGACGGAATAATGATAAAGCATGAGCGTTAGCGCCGGAGGCGTTCCAGACTTGTTCCTCGACGTAAAAGAACTCGCGGTTCGAAAACTGCGCATCCGGAAGACCTACGCCCCGGGCAGCATCGATTTGCATTCGTCCGAGATCAAGCAGGTCGCGGCTCTGGAAGTCACCGCCACGGCTGAACTTCTGGAAGGCCAGATTCGCATCGAGGGCCAGCTCGAAACCAAGATCGAAATGGTTTGCGCGCGTTGCCTTGAACCGGTTATCGAAGACGTGAACCGCTCTTTCGACCTCTTCTATGCTCCTCTGCCCAAAGGCGCAAAGCCGAAAGAAGACCGGCTCAAGGATGACGATACCGATATTGCCTTTTTTGAAGGCGACGGACTCTTTCTGGCGGATGTTTTGAGAGAACAGGTGCTGTTGGCTCTGCCCCTGAAGGTCATTTGCCAGAGTGACTGCCGGGGATTGTGCCCGAATTGCGGTGCTAACCTGAATCACGAGGAGTGCCGCTGCGAGACTCACGCGACGGACCCGCGGCTAGCCCCTCTCGCGCGCCTAAAGCAGGACTGGCTGAAAAAACAATAGTTTACAGGGCCGAAAGCCCATACAATCCGCCCATTGAGGCGGGAACGAGGAGTATTGCTATGCCTAACCCAAAAAGACGGCATTCGAAGCGACGGACGAGCACCAGGCGAGCCCATGATTTTCTAGAGAAGCCGCCGCTCGGCGAATGCCCGAATTGCCACGAAACCAAGCAGCCGCATCAGGCTTGTCCCCACTGCGGCTTCTATAAGGGCCGTGCCGTGCAAGACAAGTCGGCCTGACGCTTCCTTTTTCTGCCGGGTCCCATCCAAGAACTGGCGGCCAGATAAAGCGCTCGGACAAATCCGATGATCACAATTGCTGTTGACGCCATGGGCGGAGACAATGCGCCCCGCCCCGAGGTTGAAGGCAGTGTCCTGGCTGCACGTGAGTTGGGCGTGCGGGTTTTGCTCGTTGGGCAGCCTCACGTCGTCCGCGTGGAGCTGGCCAAACACGCCGCTCCCAACTTGCCCATCGACATTATCCCGGCAAGCGAAGTGATCTCCATGGAAGATCACCCGGCTCAGGCGTTTCGCCGCAAGAAAGACAGTTCCGTTCACGTCGCCGCGCGCTTAGTGCGGGAAGCGAAAGCCGATGGGCTGGTCAGCGCCGGCAACACCGGCGCCGTAATGACGGTCGCAAGATTTTTGCTCGGTACTCTCGAGTCGGTCGATCGCGTTGCACTCGCCGCTCCCTTTCCGAATGCCAAAGGCGGCGTCTCGGTTCTCCTGGATGTCGGGGCCAATGTAGATTCCAAGCCCGAGCATTTGGTGCAATTTGCAGTCATGGGCGAAATCTATTATCGCGCCACCTTCGGAAACCGCCGCCCACGCGTCGGCTTGCTCTCTGTCGGCGAGGAAGAGATGAAGGGCAATGAACTTACCCGCGAGGTTTATACGCGTCTGAAAAAGAGCCCAGTCCATTTCGTGGGCAATGTCGAAGGCGGAGATCTTTTCTCGGGAAACGTGGACGTGATCGTGAGCGATGGTTTCGTCGGCAATATCGCCTTGAAAATCTGCGAAGGCCTCGCCGTCCAGATTTTCGGCCTGCTGAAAAAGTCGATCCAAAGCTCGCTGGCGTCGCAGGTCGGTTTTCTTTTTTCGCGTGGAGCCTTGAAGGGTTTGAAGAAAACAATCGATTACACGGAGTACGGCGGTGCGCCGCTGTTAGGCGTGCGCGGTGTTTGCGTCATCGGCCACGGCCGTTCGAACGCCAAAGCCGTCAAAAACGCCATCCGCGTGGCGGCGGGCCTGTCCCGCGCGCGCATCAATGAAAAAATCGAACAAGAGCTCTCGGCCGCGAGCGTTCTAGCATGACGGCTCAGGAGAGGAATTAACGATGGGCAAAGTAGCATTCGTATTTCCAGGCCAAGCCTCGCAGTACCCTGGCATGGGCAAAGAGCTAGCCGAAAAATATCCCGCAGCCCGCGCCGTCTTCGAAGAGGCCGACAGTGCCCTCGGCTTTTCCATTTCCAAGATTTGCTTGGAAGGCACCGAAGACGAGCTGAAGCTCACCGCCAACACGCAACCAGCCATCCTGACCTGCTCGGTTGCCGTCCATCGCGTCCTCGCGGAAAAAGGCCTCACTCCCGATTTTGTGGCAGGCCACAGTCTCGGCGAATACTCCGCCCTTGTTGCCGCAGGCGGCTTGAAGTTCTGCGACGCGGTCCAACTCGTCCGCAAACGCGGCACATACATGCAGGAAGCCGTCCCCGCAGGCGTAGGCGCCATGGCGGCCATCATGGGCTTGTCGCCCGCAGTAGTAGCCGACGCCTGCAAACGTGCCTCGAACGGCGAAATCTGCTCCGCTGCAAATCTAAACTCCCCCGATCAAACAGTAATCTCCGGCCACGCCGCCGCCGTGAAGCGCGCCGTGGAGATCGCTTCGCAACTCGGAGCCAAGCGCGCCGTCATTCTTGCCGTCTCCGCTCCGTTCCACTCCGCGCTAATGCAACCCGCGCAAGAGCGCCTCGCCGAAGACTTAAAGCACACGAGCTTCTCAAATTTGTCCGTGCCGCTAGTAACCAACGTCGACGCCGACACCATCTCCACCGGCGACGAAGCCCGCGAAGCCCTGATCCGCCAAGTCACGATGCCCGTCCGCTGGGAAGAATCCATCCGCCTCCTGATCGACGAAGGCGTGAACACTTTCGTGGAAGTAGGCCCAGGCCGCGTCCTAACCGGCCTCCTCCGCCAAATCGAGCGCTCCGCCGCCACGCTCAACGTAGAAGACGAAAAAAGTTTAGCCGCCACGGTGGAAAAAATCGCCGGCGCCCGTTCGGACGCGGCGTAAGTAGGACAGGCTTTCAGCCTGTCGCCGTTGCGAGCAGCCGGAAGAGTTTGCTGGATGTATCCAAATGGCCCAGGTAACCGCAGGATGGGTGCCCCGCCCTCGGCTTTTGAAGGTGGGTCTTGGGTTAAGACTTCAACCCAATAACCTGATGAAAGTTGAGCACAGGAAAAACTGAGATGTTCAGCCTAAAAGACAAAGTAGCCCTGGTCACCGGCGCGAGCCAAGGCATAGGCCGCGAAACCGCGCTTGCCCTGGCCCAAGCAGGCGCAAAGGTTGCCGTCGCCGCCCGCAACGAAGAAAAGCTCACGACGCTCGTCACCGACATCCTGGCGGCCGGCGGCGAAGCCATCGGCATAAAAATGGACGTAGCCGACCCTGACCAGATCAGATCCGGCTTCAAGCAACTACTCGAAAAATTCGCCCGCCTCGACATTCTAGTGAACAACGCCGCCATCACCCGCGACGGCCTCGCCCTCCGCATGAGGCTAGAAGACTGGGATGCCGTCCTCCGCACCAACCTCACCGGCGCCCACCTCTGCATCCAACAAGCCCTCTCGACGATGATGCGAGCCCGCGCCGGCCGCATCATCAACATCGCCAGCGTAGTCGCCCAAATGGGCAACGCCGGGCAAGCCAACTACGTCGCCGCCAAAGCCGGCCTCGTAGGCCTAACCAAAGCCATCGCCATAGAAATCGCCTCGCGCAACATCACCGTAAACGCCGTGGCCCCAGGCTTCATCGCCACACCCATGACCGACGTCCTCCCCGACAAAGTAAAAGACGAACTAAAAAACCGCATACCCCTGGGACGCATGGGCTCAGCCCGCGACGTGGCCTCCGCAATCGTTTTCTTGGCAAGCGACGAAGCCGGCTACATCACCGGCCACGTCCTTGATGTTAACGGAGGGCTATATTTGGCTTGAACCGAGAGTCTAAACGTAAGGTTTTGAAATGAGCGAACATAGGGATCTCGTGCTGATTCCTGACTGGCCGCGTTTAAGGCAAATCGTCGCAAAACACTCGGACACGACTGAGGAGAAGGTTCAAGCGATGCGAGAATGCGGCGACTCCCTGGATCAAATTGAATTGACGGTAGCCATTGAAGAGGTGCTAGAGAAACGGGGCAGATAGGACCGAAAAGTTGACCTTGCCCAATCCCATGACTAGAATGGGCAGGTTGCCTGATAGACGATTTTCGAGTCCGTAGCACGACATTGGGGCCGATAAGCTGTTAGTGTACGTCGATGCACAATAAGCAATAGCAAATCGCGGAGGACACCGGAATGGCCAGTGTGGAAGAGCGCGTAAAACAAATTATCGTCGAGCAGCTCGGCGTCGACGAAGCCGAAGTGACGCCGACAGCGTCCTTCGTGGACGACCTCGGTGCGGATTCTCTCGACCAGGTCGAATTAGTCATGGCGTTCGAGGAAGCTTTCGGCATCGAAGTTCCCGACGAAGACGCCGAGAAGATGACCACGGTGAAAGACGCCGTTGAGTACATCGATAAACACGCCAAGGGAAAGTAAGCCACGAAATTATCACCTCAACAGGGAGCATTACAGAGTTGACTCGCCGGGTAGTCGTTACGGGTGTTGGATTGGTCTGCGCGCTGGGCATCGGCACGGAGGAATCGTGGAAGAACCTCGTCGCCGGCAAGAGTGGTGTCGGCACGATCACGCAGTTTGATACCACCGGCTTCGATTGCAAAATCGCCGGCGAAATTAAAAACTTCGATCCTTTCCTCTGGATCGAGAAAAAAGAACTGAAAAAAATGGGCCGTTTCATCCAGGTAGCTCTCGCCGGCGCGGACTTCGCCGTAAAATCCGCGAACTGGGAGCCCGAGGATTCAGATCTCAACGAAGTTGGCGTCTACGTTTCCTCCGGCATTGGCGGTTTCGATATCATCGAGCGCGAGCACAGGAAATTGGTCGACGGCGGCCCCAGCAGAATTTCTCCCTTTTTCATTCCTTCCGCGATCGTCAATCTCGCTTCCGGTCACATTTCTATTCGTTACGGCGCTAAGGGCCCGAATTCCGCCACTGCCACTGCCTGCTCCGCCTCCGCCCACGCCATCGGCGATTCCTTCAAAATCATCGAGCGTGGCGCGGCCGACATGATGATCTGCGGCGGCACGGAAGCTACCATCACTCCGATGGGCATAGGCGGTTTCGCTTCGATGAAGGCTCTTTCCACCCGCAATGACGATCCCGCTCATGCCAGTCGCCCGTTCGACTCGGGCCGCGACGGCTTCGTCGTCGGCGAAGGCGCCGGTATTCTGATCCTCGAATCGCTCGAACACGCGCAAAAACGCGGAGCTCCCATCCTCGCCGAAATCGTTGGCTATGGCATGTCCGGCGACGCCTACCACATTACGCAACCCGCTTCTGACGGAGACGGCGCCTACCGAGTCATGAAAGCCGCCATCAAGGACGCCAAACTCACGCCCCAAGATATCGGCTACGTGAATGCCCACGGAACTTCCACGCCGCTTGGCGACGTGATCGAAACTCGCGCCCTCAAGCGGGTCTTTGGCGACAATGCAAGAAATGTCCCTGTCAGCTCTACAAAATCCATGACCGGCCATCTCCTCGGCGGCGCCGGCGGCCTCGAAGCCGGCATCAGCGTCCTCGCCTTACGCGATCAAATTCTACCGCCCACGATAAATCTGGAAACCCCGGATCCCGAGTGCGACCTCGATTACGTCCCCAATACTGCCCGCAAAGCCTCGGTAGAATACGCGCTCTCAAACTCGTTCGGCTTCGGCGGCACAAACGCCGCCCTGATTTTCAAACGCTGGAGCGGCCAATAAGAAGTCGCAGTGGCCGGTCTTTAGACCACCACCGGCGTACGCAGGCCCGAGCCGATCAATATCGTTAGTAACTAACAATCGTAAGTTGGTACAATGATTCCACAAAGCTCAACGAAAGACTTGCAAGGAAAAACCTCGTGAACATCATCGTCTGCATCAAACAGGTTCCCGCGAAAGACGCCCCGCTCTCGATCGCCGGAAACTGGATCAAGGAATCCGACATCGGCTTCGAAATGAATGAGCCCGACAGCTACGCTCTCGAGGAAGCCCTCCGCCTCAAGGAAAAACATGGTGGCGAAGTCATTGCCCTTTCCATGGGCCCCGAACGGGTAAAACAGACCATCAAAGAAGCCTTGGCAAAAGGCGCTGATCGCGGCATCCACATCGCTGACGACAATTTCGCCCAGCTAGATCCCCTCGGCTCCGCAAAAGCGTTGGCCGCCGCCATCAAAAAAGAAAAGGTCGACCTCGTCCTCACCGGCCTCCAAAGTGACGACCACGGCTTCGGCCAAACCGGCGTCCTCATCGCCGCGCTTTCCGATCTCCCTCACGCCACCATCATCATGCAGATCGAAGTCGCCGGCGACAAAGTGAAACTCAAGCGCGAACTGGAAGCCGGCTGGTTCCAGCACATCGAGTGCCCGCTGCCCGCGGTTCTTTCGATTCAATCAGGCATCAACAAAGTCCGCTACGCCACCCTAAAAGGCATAATGGCAGCCAAGAAAAAAGATATCTCCACCATTACGCGCGAATCACTCGGCATCCAGCACGAACCCACGCAAAAAATCGAAAAAATTTACGTCCCCACAAAAACCAAAAAAACCGAATTTCTAACCGGTACAGCAAAAGAAGTCGCCGCCAAGCTAGTCGAAAAACTCAAGTTCGAAGCACGGGTCATCTAACATGAAAATCCTGGTCGTCACCGAACTCCGCCAAGGCAAGTGGAACAACGCCAGCTTCGAAACTCTCGTCGCCGCCCAGCAAATCGCCTCGGACACCTCCAGCACCATCAGTGCCGCCGTCATCGGCAAAGGCCTCAACACCTTCGCCGACGAACTAGCGACCAAAAACGTAGCCGAAGTTCTCACCATCGAACACGATCTACTGGAAGCCTACACGCCCGATGCCTATTGCCTTGCCCTCGCCCAAGTAATCGCCGCCCGGAAACCCGATCTCGTCCTCTTCCCCCACACCTACCAAGTCCGCGACTTCGCCCCCAAACTGGCCGCCAGCCTAGGCAAAGGCATGATCGGCGACTGCATCGCCTACCGCCGCGAATCCGACAAACTCACCTTCGTTCGCCAAATGTTCCAGGGCAAAACCGCCGCCGACGTCACCTTCCAAGGCGCCGCCCCGTGGTTCGCTTCCTTCCAATCCGGAGCTTTCCGCGCCGATCTCCTAGCCGCGCATCCGACGGGCAAAGCCCCAATAAGCGCATCCCCAGTAACGCTAAGCCCCGATCAAATCCGCACCAAGCCCCTCGACGTCTTCAAAGAAGCCAAATCCGCCGTCGACCTCACGCAAGCCCCCATCATCGTTTCCATCGGCCGCGGCATTAAAGCTCCCGAAAATATTCCCCAAGCCGAAGCCCTCGCCAAAGCCCTCGGCGGAGAAATCGCTGCATCCCGCCCCATCTGCGACGAAGGCTGGCTCCCCATGGAGCGCCAAATCGGCAGCTCCGGCCAAACCGTCGCCCCCAAGCTCTACCTCGCCCTGGGCATCAGCGGCGCCATCCAGCATGTCGTCGGCATGAAAGGCGCCCGCACCATCGTCGCCATCAACAAAGATTCCAACGCCCCCATCTTCGAAATCGCCGACTACGGCGTAGTCGGCGACATCTTCGAGATCATGCCCGCCCTAACCGAAGCCCTCGAAAAATCCAAATCCTCTTAACCACGGCGATGAGAACGGATTTGCTGCGGTTCAACGGCGCGGTCGAGCGAGATCCCGCCATCGATGCGTGGATGAAAGCGCATGCAGGTGAATTAGGAGCCATTGCGCTTCGGTGGTTTCGGGTCATGCGAAAGTGCGGGGACGAAGTCCGGGAGCTCTTGCATGACGGCTGTCCGGTTGTATGTTTGGGAGATGCGGCCTTCGGCTATGTGAATGTATTCACCTCGCACGTAAACGTTGGTTTTTTTCACGGCGCTGCACTGCCGGATCCGGCTCGCTTGTTGCAAGGCACCGGTAAGTTCATGCGTCATGTGAAGCTCAGACCGGAAACGGCCATAAACGCCGCAGCGCTAAGCAGGCTCATCGATGCGTCGTACTCGGATATAAAGGCGCGCGTCGAAAACGGCTAGCTGCCTATTGTTGTTGTGTAGCCCAAGTTCTACCTCGCCCTTGGCATCATCGTCGCCATCCAGCACCTTGTCGGCATGAAAGGCGCCTGCACCATCGTCGCCATCAACAAAGACGCCAACGCCATCTTTGAAATCGCCGACTACGGCGTAGTCGCCGACATCTTCCTAATCATGCCCGTCCTAACCGAAGCCCTCGAAAAATCCAAATCCCCCTAACCACTCCCGGGCGTCCCATGGAAGGGCTTCCGTGTCCTTCCCCTGGGTATTGGGTCAGTTTCCGATTACGGCGGCAACCAGATGAGTTGAAGTGGGATAGCTAGGCCGTGCGCTTGCCAGGTGTGCAAAATTGAACAGTTTCAGTAATAGGTGTTTGGTATATGAAGACACGAAGGGGCACTTCCACCGTGGCGTGCGTTCCCCCAGGAGCGCGCTGCGATTCGGAAATGAAAGCGGGTTGAGCCGACGGTCAGCCCCCTACCCGTTCTTACAACGATTTGGTGCTATGGGCCAAAAAGTGCTGAATTCGAGAAATCCTGCAATATGCGGAAACTAGGAGGAGCTACATGCGCATCGACCTTTACACGAAGACGATCCTCACAATCATCGCTTTGCTTCTTGCGGTAATCGTAATGAAACCATTATTTCAACCTCAGCCCGCCTTGGCAGAGGGAAAGTACGCCGGTGTCCAATTCTCTTATAGCGGGGGTAACCACGCATTCTTCGATGCCCGAACTGGCGACGTTTGGGAATATGGCGAAGATGGCCACTTTCGCCAGCACCACAAAGTCCATGAGTTCGGTAAGGATCACGATCACTAAAAGGAATCGGGCCGGGAACATGGGGTTTGCGGCCCTTAGCTTTCGCAGAGGATTCTAAATTTCAGTGCCGGTAAGGGCTGCGTTAATCAGAAGGCACTGACCGAAGACGGCAAGAAAGGCGAAGCTCGAATCGTCACATTTCTTAAACATCTTGCCCCCGGTATGTTTTTTGATCGGATCTGCGTTTGTTCCAACTCTGACCAAGGTACCCATTTCACTGGCAATCTATCGTCGGGACTTACTCTATTGGCCCTTCGTCAAAACTCCGAGGCGATGCACGGACCTGACACGCTGACTCATCGGAGTCCTTAGATTCAACCTCCAGCCTCTCGCAGCGAGACCTCGGAGAGGCGAAAAGAATCCCTCAAGTCTCCGCCGAACTCCTGCCAGTGCTTCTGCGTCATGGACGCCCCAGAAATCTTCGAGGTGGCCGGTCCTGTGGTTGTAAGCGAATTTTTGACCGCAATCCAAACAAGTGATGTAGCTTCCTCGCCCACAGACAGGTCGGCATCCGGAAAGGTCAGTTGGGATTGACTCGCGCAGCGTTACCGGAGGACCTTTATGCCAATGAGGACAGACAAAAACAAGACGAAGCAATGTCCGGAGAAAGAGCGGGACCCGGAAGACCATATTCCACCACGGCTCGCCACGGCTGAGCGGCCTCAGTGCTTTGAGCTGACTTCTCGCTGCCGAGCGATATAGAACGATAGACCCATCGATTCTGTTTGCTCGGGCCAACTTCTTCTGCAGTTGAGGTCGCATGTGAACACCTCAGCACATGCTAGACGCGGTCGAGATTCGTGTCTGTCCCGTTGTGGACACTCGTGTAACAGATTGG
>Ga0210398_10006050_pt1 | contig 11191 bp, 17 predicted proteins | sample IncBWC4OmetaG_FD_161047 | JGI IMG/M metagenome (GOLD analysis project Ga0210398, IMG submission 161047) | Forest soil microbial communities from Barre Woods Harvard Forest LTER site, Petersham, Massachusetts, United States - Inc-BW-C-4-O | ecosystem: Environmental > Terrestrial > Soil >... | reverse complement strand
GGCAGTTACTGGCGGCCATGGCTGCCGCCCTGCTTGCCGGTCTCGTGGCTTTCACCACCTTGCTTGCCGCCCTGCTTGCCGGTCTCATGGCTTTCACCGCCGGGCTGGCCACCACCCTGCTTGCCGCCCTCGTGGCTTTCACCACCTTGCTTGCCGCCCTGCTTGCCGGTCTCGTGGCTTCCACCACCTGGCTGGCCGCCGCCCGGCTTTGCGGTCTCATGGCTTCCACCGCCCTGCTTGCCGCCACCCTCCTGGCCGCTACCCTGGTGTTCCGAACCTTGTCCTCCGCGTGCCTTCTCGTTTTCTGACATGTTCTTGGTTCTCCTTTGAAGAGTATTTTGGTACCGTGCACCTTCCGGTGACGCTAACACGCTCCAGCCCGTGTCGGGACCAGCGCGGGTCAGGCCTCGGCAAGTCTCCCGCGCCTCCGCCATGGAAGTTGGCCCGCTAATCCCCCAGAGCCTTTTCAGCCTTGCCGAGGTTCTTCTGGAGCTTGCCGGCCGTTTTCTCGTTTCGGCCTGCGTTTTCCAGATTTGGATTGTTGGTAGCCTTTCCCGCCTTCTCCTTGATCTTGCCCTTCACTTCATGAAACTTGCCTTTCGTCCGGTCTTTGGTACTTGACTTCATGTCACCCTCCTGCGCTAAAGTTTTGAGGCCTTTGTTCGGGTCGTTTGGGCTTGGCATCCTTTTTCAATCTTCGCTAGCCTGATTTCCGCAATCTTCAATAACATTCTCGCTCGCATCCTTCACACGCTGAGGGGTGACCCCCGCTTTGTAAAGCAGGGGGGGTCCGAACAATCGAAAATGTGAGACTCTGTGCCCCACGGGGAAAGCGTTAGGCGGATCAATCCCAGTAGGGTTTGTAGCCGTAGTACCCGTAAAGCTTGGATCCCCAAGCGGGGTCTGCCATGTCGGGCCAATTGCTCTTGTCAAATCCCGGGGCCTTCTCTAAGAGCTCCTTGTTTGCGTTGAGAACAAGCCGCTTCCCGGCCGTGTCGACGCCAAAAGCCTGCCAGGGAATGGCGAACAGCTTGTCACCCATACCGAGAAAACCGCCGAACGATAATACGGCGTAGGCGATGCGTCCCCGATCCAGGTCGATCATGAGCTCTTCGAGCTTGCCCAAGTCTTCGCCTTGGTGGTTCACCACTTTGTCGCCCTTCAGAGTGCTCGCGGAGAGCACCCGCCCAAAAGTCTTTGCTGGTTGCACTTGTGTCATGACAAATTCTCCTTGATATTTCGAGGTGAACTGGAGCAGCGGCTTTCCCCGCCATATGACCCGGGGAGGTTGTTACCGCTCGCCTCTGCACCCAGATAACTCTTGGATCATAACTTCCCTCGCGGTGCACTGTCTGTTCAGTCTTGACCATGCCCCTGAGCAACATTGCACAGACAGTTTATGTTCCGACCTGTCACGCTTTTCAAAGACCTGGGATGAAAGGAAACATCACCAGTCAACTCAATAAGGAGTGTGTCCCAGATGAAGATAAGAAAACTGCTAAGCTTGTTGTTTGTTTCGACCATCGTAGTGGCATTGGCGATGCCGCTATCGGCTCAAGCTCAAGAAGCCGCCAAGGGTCAGACCTTCGCGGGCGAGATCATGGACAGCGCCTGCGCCAAGATGGGTTCTCACAAGATGATGATGGAAAAGGAGGGCGCCAAGGACGCCAAGGAATGCACCGACAAATGTGTGCAGGGGGGCTCCAAGTATGTCCTCTACAACTCCGCGACCAAGAAAACCTACCAGTTAGACGACCAAAATAAGTCGAAGGAGTTGTCCGGCCAAAAAGTGAAGATCACGGGCAGCTATGACCGGAAGACCAAGACCATTCATGTTGAGAGCATCGACGCGGCTTCTTGAGGGAATCTGTGAGCAGCGACACGTGAAAAGCCTCGGTTACGGTAAGACCGATGACCCTGGAATCGGGCACCAAGCCGAAGGGAGACCGTTTCGACGACGCCAGCCTCTACTTACGAAAAGCGGCAGAGACGCGTGCTGCCTCTAAGGGAGGAGCCACACGGTTTGCGCGCATGGCGAGCAAGACACCGTGATTCCGCTTGATGGGCTTTGGCGTGGGCCACCATGCCGCCGAGGCCGAAAAACGACCCAGGCGAAACAAGACGGGCAGTAACTGACTGAGACCAGGGACCGGAGATCCAATCCTCCGTCCTACCAAAGGAGAAGTATGAAAACGCACAAACTGGGCTTAAGTTTGCTCGCGATCCTCGTCGTCGGGACTCTTGTAGGCTGCTCAATGTCTACGAGGTCACCCGATGTTTCTGACAGCATCCGCAAATCACTCGATCAAGCTGGCCTCAGAGACGTCACCGTTAGTCAGGATCGCGACAAGGGCGTAGTCACCCTGGGCGGACACGTCGCAGCTGAGGCGGACAAGGCTCAAGCCGAATCTCTCGCAAAGTCAATCGCTGCTGAGCAGGTTGTCGCGAATCAGATTGCCGTGACGCCTCCCGGTATTGAAAGCGATGCAAAGACAGTGAACTCTGATCTCGACACGGGCATCGAGAAAAACCTCGACGCAGCGCTCATCACAAATAGGCTTCACAAGAGCGTGAAATTCGATGTCAAGAATGGGGTCGTCACGCTCACCGGTGAGGTCAACTCGAAGAGCCAGCGCGCGCTGGCCGAAAAGGCCGCTTCTTCAGTTCCAAACGTGCAACAGGTGGTGAACGAGTTGGAGATTAAGAACCCAAAGGCAACCTCATCGAAGTGAGGGCAACCTGCGCCAGAGGACGGCAAAGAAGTAATCACGTTCAAAACGGAGGAGCAATATGTCTCTCTAGACAAGAAAGCAGCACGGAACCGGGTTGTCTTCATGCTTCTGATGACCGGGATGTTAGGACTGAGCCTGACGCCGCGGGCTTCTGCAGCCGACCGCGGCAACATTAAGAAGGTACAGGAGACTCTGCGCGGCAAGGGCTACAACCCCGGGTCGGTCGATGGCGTCCTGGGTCCCGAGACCCGAGGGGCGATCAGCCAATATCAGAAGTCGGAGAACCTGCCGGTCACGGGACACCTTGATGCCCAAACAGCAGGCAAACTGGGAGTAGGACCCGAGTCGATCGGAGGCAATTTCAAAGGCGCCGGCCAAGAGGTTGGAGAGGGTGGCGAGGAAGCCGGCCACGAGATGAAGCAAGGTAAACCGCTCGCGGCAGGTAAGGAAATGGGCAAGGGTCTGGGCCGTGGAGGCAAGAAATTCGGTCGGGGAGTCAAGAAAGCAGTCAGTCCTGAAAGCGATCGCGGAGACCGTGAAAAGAAGCAGCAAGCTGAGAAGCCGGCCAACCAACAGTAGTTGAGTTGCCGAGCCTTGTCCGTCCGCCGAAGCCGTGAGCCGCAAGAGCCCAAGAGAGGAACGGGCAATCGAGCCGGCTCCTTTGTCAAGGGGGACACAATGGTCTTTAAGGAATTGGTCGGAAAGGCGCAAGTTCTGGTTCGCGGATTTTCTGGCGGCCGCAGAAGGGACTGTGGACTCGAAAGCTGAATCCGGCAATACTGAGGGAATAGGCCGACATTATCGCTCGGCCGCGACTCAAGACAGAAATTCCGGCTGCGCAGGATAATGACCGTACTGAGACGCATATCTCCCATGACACAGAGCAGGACGCTTGGCGTCCAGATTCCCGCTCCGCTTCGTTCGCACTGGGCGACCGATGAGCGGGCCCGCCGTGAAAGACACTCTTTCTGCTGGAACGGCACTTGGAATTGATTTTGTGATGTCCCAAATTCCCGTAGAGCAGCGAGCGCTGATCCGAGTCCCTTTGGACGAACACCAAGCTCTTGGGGAGGGTCGAATCATCAAGGCACAAAAAGGAAATAAGGCTAGTTCAGGTTTTGATGGCTCTGATCATGATAGCAATTTCTTGCGCGCTCCCAATCCTCGGTGAAACTCGATGAGCCCAGGAAAGCTGAAGGCCGCATACGCTCTGCTTCGAGAGGCATGCTCGGCATGGGTGGAAGACGACGCCTCAACTTTAGGGGCAGCGCTGGCGTTTTACACGATCTTTTCGCTTGCTCCTGTCCTGATTGTGACCATAGCCGTGGCGGGTCTGGCATTCGGGCAAAGAGCGGCGGAGGGTGAAATCCTGCAGCAACTCCAGTCCGTAATGGGCGAGACTGGCGCCAAGGCCGTTCAAGCTTTGATCCAAAGCGTCAATCGGCCCACGCTGGGGGTCATCGCGAGCGTCATTGGCCTCGCAACCGTATTGATCGGCGCGTCCGGGGCCTTTGTTGAGCTCCAAAACGCGCTTGACAAGATATGGAAGGTTAAGCGGAGATCGGAAAGTGTGTGGATGGGTGCGATTCGCCAGCGGTTCTTCTCCTTCGGTCTGGTGCTGGGTACTGGCTTCCTGCTCATGGTGTCACTCGTTTTGAGCGCCGCGCTCGGAGCGGTGGGAAAGCTCATGGGGCATCTGCTTCCTGCTCCTGTGGCCTTGCTGGAATCGGCTACTGCCCTTCTGTCGTTTGGCGTGATCACGCTGCTCCTGGCGATGATCTTCAAGTTTCTGCCCGACGCTGATATTGCCTGGAGCGATGTGTGGGTCGGCGCAAGCGTGGCGTCACTGCTCTTTACCATCGGCAAGGCGTTGATTGGGGTGTATCTCGCCAGGTCCACCGTGGCATCCGCCTACGGAGCGGCGGCATCGCTCTTTATTCTCCTGGTGTGGGTCTATTACTCGGCGCAGATTCTCCTCTTAGGCGCAGAAGTGACGCACGTTTACGCCAGTACACGCGGCTCGCGAGTCTCTCCTGTCTCTCGCCCGGGAACTCCAGGTCGAGAGGCGCTGGAGCTGTTTCCTCACCTCACCAAAGTCGAACTGTAATGGATCGTAATCTCCAAGCCTGGTTCATGGTTTTGGTGGTCGCCACCACCGTATCGGTGGCGATGCAGCTCGGCATTCTGGTAGCAGTTGTTTACGGCCTGCGTCGATTGCACGCCAAAATCAAAGACATCGAAGCCATACTACGTTCTCATGCGTCGATGATCGGCGAAGTTGCCACCGATGTTCGAGAGACGGTACGTAGTATCAAGAGCGTGACAAACAACGTCGTCGAGCTCAGCGGGCGCATTAAGAGCACGGTGGATGAAACGGCGGAAGTGTATGGGAGGCAACTTAGACGCGTTGACCGGGTGATCGGGAACGTCGCCGCAGGGGTTGATCGAGTAAGCGACTACGTTGAGAATGGCGTCATTCGGCCGCTCCGCGAAATTCAAGCCGTCTCGGCGGCCTTGCGATCCGCACTGAGCGTCTTCTTTCGCAGCGGCCGCAATACCGAAACCCAGTAGACACTGAGATCGCCTTCGCGGCGAGCCGTCACTCTTCTTCTTGCTTGGAATCCGGCCGGCTATTTTCACCCGGTGCCTCGTGCTGCAACCCGGCACCGAATTTCCTAGGGCCAGAAGATCACTCTCGCCGACTTGGTGGTTGGCAGCTGGCATGGAGGGCTATGGAAAACCGAGAATCGGGTTCGGCGGCATATCTAATCGGTAGATGGGAGTGGAGCCGTGCTCGGTCTTGATGGTCGCGCAGCGAGGTACACCTGGACAGTGGTTTTTATTCTCCTACTGCTGAGAGTGGTTTATCTCATTCGAGAGGCCCTGTTCATCTTTGTCGTGGCGCTGTTGTTCGCCTATCTGTTATGGCCACTGGTTAAACTTCTGGATCGGTGGCTGCCAGGACGGTCCAAGGCACTCGCTCTGGGCCTCGTCTATGTGTCACTGATCGCATTGCTGATTGTCATTGGAATTGCCGTTGGCTCTCGAGTCGTGCAGCAGGCCAACGCGTTAGCAACAAGAGTTCCAGAACTTCTTTCCAGGCTCGAACCACCGGCCGAAGTGATCGCCGCGCCATCCGTTCAGACAGTGAAGGTTACCGTCATCTCGACCCTGCGGAAGCAACTCGCCGCTCATTCGCGGGACCTTCTCTCACTCCTCCCCAACGTGGCTTTGGGCGTTCTATCGCATGCCGGAAGCCTTATTTTTATCGTCCTGGTGCCGATTCTTAGTTTTTTCCTATTGAGAGATGGCCGGGTGATCCGTAGCTCCGCGTTGGGCATCCTGGCCGAGGGACCCCGGCGCGAGATAATCAACGAAATCGCGGCCGACCTGCACCTGCTGCTTGCACAATACATGCGAGCTCTGGTGCTGCTGGCAGCGACGGTGTTCCTGGCGTATGGGTTGTTCTTCTTTCTCTTCGACGTTCCTTATGGAATTCTGTTGGCGGCCATCGCCTTTCCCCTCGAGTTTATTCCCGTGGTGGGGCCCTTGGCAGGATCGGTCATCATCTTGCTCGTTGCCGGTTTGAGCGGCTTTCATCATCTGCTTTGGATCCTTGCCTTCCTAGCCGCGTTCCGCCTTTTCCAGGATTATGTGCTGTCCCCGCGCCTGCTCAGTGCAGGCATGAAACTCCATCCCCTGGTCATCATCTTCGGAGTCCTCGCCGGGGGCTATATCGCAGGTATCTCCGGCAGTTTCTTGTCGGTGCCGATCTTGGCGACCTTGCGCATCGTTTATCGGCAACTGCAAAAGAGGCCGCTTGACTTTCGCCTCCGCAGTTCGGGACCGGAATCGTTTTAAGCTCAGGCGCTGCGGAGAAACTCCGGCATCGTGCGACCAATCTCGTGAGCACACCATAGGAAATGCGCACCGTCTTAAATTCGTCAAGAAAGGGAGGCAGAAATGGGTCGGGAAGACAGCGCGAATGCGCCAGAGCCCTGCGAATTCCAAATTTCCGGTCTTATGCTGAAATTGGACTGCCTCGTTGAGAGCAAAGTCGAGGCAATTTCTCCCGTGGTTGACGACCTGATGCGCACAATAAGAGATCACCAGTGCCTGCATGGCAACGAATTCGAAGTTGAGATAGCAATGCGCGAATCGCTGGCCAACGCCATTGTTCACGGAAATCAGCAAGATCCGCGCAAGCATGTGCGCATCTGCTGTGCCTGCCAAAAGGATGGCGGGGTGCTCATCGTAGTCAAAGACGGAGGAGAGGGATTCGACCCGAACACGGTACCGAGTCCGGTGACCGGCCAGAATATTTGTTTGAGTCACGGGCGCGGCATCTATCTGCTGAATTTACTCATGGATGAAGTGCATTTTGAAAAAGGCGGCACGGAAATTCACATGCGTAAAGGCAAGGCCTCGGCGTAGGCGCGAAGATCGATGCGGATGGCGCCTTTTAGCCGGGGGGCCCTTCGAATCGATCGCTTGGGCTGAGCATGAAACCGCCTGAGGACAGCGTCTTCGGCCGCATTAAGCCGCATCGCTTCATCGCCTTTGCCGCGAGGAAGACGGGGTGCCGCCAAGAGGTGCCCCGACGCTTGGCCCGGCCAATTACCAGGGTCTGTTCGGGAGCAGCAGAATCGATTTGAGAATCGGGGAGCCAACACGGTGTCATCCAATCCTTCAGGGGGCCAGGAGAATTATAGTGCAAGGTTGGTCTACCCCTGACGAAGAACTCCGCCAGGCCGATGCACTGCGATCGCGCGCCAGTCTTTTGAGAAAATTAGGCGCCGACGAGTTGGCAGAGAGTTTCGAAACTCTTGCGGTGATCGCGGAGCGGAAGGCCTATGCCATGAGATCCCTCAACCTGCCGACCGAAACCGTCCTCAAGCACGCGTGCCGCTCGAAGCGCAACTAGTGGCATGTCGCAGAGCCGCCGTTAGTATGCTCGATGAGGCCAATCGCAGACTCTCACACGCTCACCCGGTTACTCGCACTAACGATCTCTCTGCGACAGGCCACTAGCTAGGAACGTTTTGCGCGTCTCAGGCGTGTAATCTTGATCGGTAAATTGCACTGAATCTTGTGCGCTATTTTGCACCGTGACGCAGATACTGGTACAGCGTCTCACGACTGATTCCAAACTCGCGGGCCAGATGCGCTTTTTTCTCGCCGGAGGCAGTGCGGTGGCGCAGTTCAGTCACTTTTTCTTCAGGCAGCGCCTTTTTTCGTCCTGTGTAAGCGCCGCGCTGTTTGGCAAGCGCAATGCCCTCGCGCTGACGCTCCTTGATGAGGTCGCGTTCAAATTGCGCGACGGCTCCCAAAACCGACAGCATCAGATTCGCCATCGGTGATTCTTCTCCAGTGAAGGTTAGGTTTTCCTTGACGAACTGCACATGGACGCCGCGCTTAGTCTCGTTCAGGACGATGCGGCGCAGGTCATCGACGTTGCGCGCCAGGCGATCCATGCTGTGAATGACGATGGTGTCACCCTCGCGCGCGTAGGCGAGCAGCGCCTTCAACTGCGGCCGCTCGAGGTCCTTGCCTGACGCCCTGTCTGTGAACATCCGCTCCACGTCGAGATGTTCAAGCTGCCGATCGGCGTTCTGGTCGTAACTGCTGACCCGCACGTAGCCGATCCGTTGCCCCTAGCCTGCCATGAACCGCCCTTTCTGTCAGGAAAGGTCTAAGAGGTTTGGTGGCATCTGTCAAGAAAACGGGAAATAGGCCCTAAGCTGACGTGTTTCCGCAATGTGTCGGACTGTCAGGCTGCGGTATACCTTAAACTGACGATTCAAAGACACATAAGCAAAATAATTCAACTGATCGTCACAAATGCCATTGACAAAGGCACTTTCTTACGACTTCGGCGCCTTGTGTATTCCTATCGCCGAAGATTCTAGGCCAAATTAACGGTGAAAGATTACGCTGCCGAGCGGCTGAGCGTATGTAGCAGAGTTTCAGGCCGGCTCACGCGAACCGTCATAAAACCTTAACTTGCGTTAAATCCCCACGGGCCGTAGGGGGTTGCTTCCCGTTCAACAATCCAATCAAAGATGTCTTATGGATAACCAGGAGACAGCTGAATACGAGGCCCTCATCAACGCGTACGGATATAAAGGACGGCTGACTAAGGATGTGCTTAAGGTAATTGGGGAACACTGGCCTCTGGTGGGAGGAGGTATGATGGAGGGGTTTCATAGGCATTTGGAAGAAAGTGGCTTTTCCTAGATGCTCTATCGCATATCGAAGCCGGCATCGCTTCGAATATTAGAGGAAGCGGGTTATGTTCGGGAAGGTAAAGTGCGGGCTGACTTACTATGGCAAGATCTCAAAACGGCAAAGCTTAGTCGTCCCTTAAACACCGATGCGGACCTTGTGGGAGATGATTGGAGGATGTTTGCAGAAGCCGAGAAATGGCTGACGTTTGATAAGGACGGATTATATAGTCCTAGAGGCCATAACAAATGGCTTGCAGGAGACAAAGGTCAGCAAGGCCAGTCGCTATAGCACACAATATTGCACAATTCGTGTGATGATCCCTATCAGGGGTTCGGACGCCGCAAATATCGGGACTTACAGAAAGCAACAAACGCTTTGCCGGGAAATCCCAGCTCCGGCATTCCTTTTCCACCCGCCAATCCTGCTCCAGAAAGTACACATCGTAGCCGGATGCCACGAGTCTTGCATCGGGTGAGGCGGGCAAATCATGCCGTGCCAATGACCAGACTTTCCCGCGCGGCATCGACTACGTATGCATCGACGCTGGTAAGCTGGTTGATTTCGATAATACGGCCTATTTGAGAGAGCAAGCGGTGCAGCAAGCGGAAATTGCCGTCCGTGATTCGCACGATGGCGGCCAGGCTTGCGTCATCAAAAGTCTCGATAGGCAGGCTGACGCCCTCGGGCCGCCAGGACGTTTGCAGCACTTCAGAATCTGCCCCTTGGTGAGCGGGCGGAACTCGTGCACGAATCCCACGCGCGAATAAAGCTGCGGATACCACGCCAGCCGCTTCTCAATGCCCGGCATACCGATGAGCACAATTCCCGCCTCAGAGCGGTCAAATTCGTCGCGTACCTGTTCCAGGCTGGCAATCTTCAGCCGATCCGCCTCGTCGATCGGGCCGTCCGCAGAGATATGCTGCTCGCCCATGGTGATTGCCGCCATCTGGGATGGCATGCGGCGTATCGGCCTGAAGCCGGGCGCGCAGATCCTTGAGCCTTCGATGGGCGTGGGCCACTTCTTCGGCATGATGCCGGAGGAACTCCTGCCCGGCAGCCACCGCACCGGCGTCGAGCTTGACCATGTGAGCGCGCGCATCGCCAGGGAGCTGTACCCGGATTCCACCATCTTCGCCAGGCCCTTTGAGGAAACGCCCCTGCCCGACAAGTATTTCGATGTTGTCGTGGGCAACGTGCCCTTTGGCGACTACGGCGTTCACGACCCTTCCATGAAGCCTCAGCTTACGCGCGCCATTCATGACTATTTCTTTGCCAAGTCGCTTGAGAAGGCGAGGCCCGGAGGCGTGATGGCCCTCATCACCAGCCGCTTCATTGCGGACGTTCTCCGGCACTATCCTGACTTACCAATCCGGCTCGAACAGGGCGGCCGCATAAGGGTCGAAAATCACAGCGACAGACAGCTACACGAAAGGGAGCTGCACCGCTTCGCCCGTTACAACCCCCTCTGTACGGATTCCGCCTGTACGCTGGAGTACAGCCCGGACAACGGAATAGCGCTTGCCATCCTCACCCGCGTGCCAAACCCTCACGCCCCCGGCGTTCCCGTCACCATCCTTAACGCTGATTTTGGCCGTGCCGTGGAACAAATGGCGCGGGTTCTCACCGAGGAAGACCGGATACGTAAAGCCAGGGAGTTGATCAAGTTTGAAATTCCCTTACCCGATGCTTTCCAGGTTCTCTGTGCCGTCCCGATTCGCTCCATGGAAACGGAATACCGCCCTGTCTCGCTTCAGTTGATTACAGCGCGGCCCTATTCCGCCAGGGGAGTCTGACCCCTATCAAACCTCCCGCGCAGGCGGATTTCTCAGCAACTTAAAGCTCGGGTCTATCGTCACCTTCATCGGCACAGCCAACTGGTCGGCGAGATTTTCCATTGTTTCCGTTACCCTATAGTCATCTTTCCCAACTGGCCCGCACTCTACCGCGAGGTGCGCCAACCACGTCATCGCCGACCCTACGGATACGCCTTTTCCAGAACTCATTTCTTCCAGTGCTAACAGCGTTCTTTCGTCAACATCCTGCCTATCCCACAGCAATTCCTTCAATTGGGTTAAGCTTTCCAACGCGGTTTTACTGAAGTGAATCTTTAGCAGGATGCTGAAAAACTCCTTGTAAATGCGAAAATTCGTGGTACAAACGGCGCATGCGAGGAACCGATCTGCAGCAAGGTCACGTTTTCAGCTACCTTTCGCCGGAGCAGCGGGTGCGCA
>Ga0210398_10006048_pt1 | contig 11195 bp, 12 predicted proteins | sample IncBWC4OmetaG_FD_161047 | JGI IMG/M metagenome (GOLD analysis project Ga0210398, IMG submission 161047) | Forest soil microbial communities from Barre Woods Harvard Forest LTER site, Petersham, Massachusetts, United States - Inc-BW-C-4-O | ecosystem: Environmental > Terrestrial > Soil >... | reverse complement strand
GCGATGATCGCCGAGGTCGACGCCGCCCGCCGGGACGGCGACACGCTCGGCGGCGTGGTGGAGGTGCTGGCGTACGGGCTGCCGCCCGGGCTCGGCAGCTTCACCCAGTGGGACCGGCGGCTCGATGCTCGGCTCGCCGGGGCGCTGATGTCGGTGCAGGCGATCAAGGGCGTGGAGCTCGGCGACGGGTTCGTCACGTCCGGACGGCGCGGGTCCGGCGCGCACGACGAGATCGAGATGGCGCCGGACGGGGTGCGCAGGCGCACGAACCGGGCCGGCGGCGTCGAGGGCGGCATGTCCACCGGCGAGGTGCTCCGGGTGCGCGCCGCGATGAAGCCGATCTCCACCGTGCCGCGCGCCCTGGACACGGTCGACGTGACGACCGGCGAGCCGGCCAAGGCGATCAACCAGCGCAGCGACGTGACCGCGGTGCCCGCGGCGGGCGTGGTGGCCGAGGCGATGGTGGCGCTGGTGCTGGCCGAGGCGGCGACAGACAAGTTCGGCGGCGACTCGGTGGACGAGCTGCGCAGGAACGTGGAGGGCTACCTCAAGTCGATGGTGATCTCGTGACCGCGCCGGCTCCCGCGGCCGTCGTGCTGGTCGGGCCGCCGACAGCGGGGAAGTCGTCGGTGGGCGCCCTGCTCGCGGCCGAGCTCGGCGTGCCGTTCGCCGACACCGACGACCTGGTGGCGGCCGCGGCCGGCAAGCCGGTCGGTGACATCTTCGTCGACGACGGCGAGCCGGTGTTCCGTGAGCTCGAACGGGCGGCCGTCGCGAAAGGCCTGGAGGCGGTCGGGCCTCACGGCGGCGTGCTCGCGCTTGGCAGCGGCGCCGTGCTCGACCCGGACGTGCGGCGGATGATCGCCGGGGGGCTGGTCGTCTACCTGGAGACCGGCTTCACCGCGGTCGCGAAGCGGACCGGCATGGACCGGCCGCGTGTCGTCATCCCGGGCAACCCGCGCGGCCGGCTCCGCGCGATGCTCGAGGAGCGCCGCCCCGTGTACGCCGAACTCGCGACGATCACCGTGCCGACCGACGACATGGCGCCCGAGGAGGTGGCGGCCGACCTCGCCAAGCGGTTGAGGGCATGACCGAGACGCGCATCCAGGTCGGCGGCGAGCAGCCCTACGACGTGATCGTCGGCACCGGGGTGCTCGGCGCGCTGCCCGAGCTCGTGGGCAAGCGGGCGCAGACCGTGGCGGTGGTCCAGGCCGCCGGGCTCGGCGCGATCGCCAGGCCCGCCTGCCGGGTGCTGGCCGACGCCGGGTATTCCGTGGCCGTCGCGGAGATCCCGGACGGCGAGGCGGCCAAGGACGTCGCGGTCGCCGCCCGGCTGTGGTCGTGGCTGGCCGAGGCGCGGGTCACGAGGTCCGACTGCGTGGTGGGCATCGGCGGCGGGGCGGCGACCGACCTGGCCGGGTTCGCCGCCGCCACCTGGCTGCGCGGGGTGCCGGTCGTGCTGGTCCCGACCACGCTGCTCGGCATGGTCGACGCGGCCGTGGGCGGCAAGACCGCCGTCGACATCCCGGAAGGGAAGAACCTGGTCGGGGCGTTCCACCCGCCGGCCGGGGTGCTCGCCGACCTGGCGACGCTCGAGACGCTGCCGCGCCCGGACTACGTGGCCGGGCTCGCCGAGGTGATCAAGGCCGGGTTCATCGCGGATGCGGCGATCGTGGACCTGGTCCGCGACGACCCGGCCGGGGCGGCCGAACCGCACGGGCCGCACACCCGCGAGCTCATCGAGCGGGCGATCCGGGTCAAGGCGACGGTCGTCTCCGCCGACCTGCGCGAGGCGGGGCAGCGGGAGATGCTGAACTACGGGCACACGCTCGGCCACGCGATCGAGCGGCTCGAGGGCTACCGGTTCCGGCACGGGGACGCGGTGGCGATCGGCATGATGTTCGCCGCCGAGGCGGGCCGGCTGGCCGGGCACCTGCCCGCGGCCGGCGCGGCGCTGCACCGGGAGGTGCTCACGTCGGTGGGCCTGCCGGTCACCTACCCGCGCGCGTCCTGGCCAGCGCTGCGCGAGACGATGAGCCTGGACAAGAAGTCGCGCGGCGCGCGGCTTCGGATGGTAATCCTTGACGGCATGGGGAACCCCGTGATCTTCGACAGCCCGCCCGAGTCGCTGCTGACCGAGGCGTACGAGGCGGTGTCCGCGTGAGCCGGCCCGTGCTCGTGCTCAACGGCCCGAACCTCGGCCGGCTCGGCAAGCGGGAGCCGTCGGTCTACGGCACCGCGACGTACGCGGACCTAGTGGATCTGTGCGAGTCGGCCGCCAAGGAACTCGGCCTGGAGGCGCGGGTCCGGCAGACCGAGTACGAGGGCGAGCTCATCACCTGGGTGCACGAGGCCTGCGACGAGCGGCTGCCGATCGTGCTCAACGCGGGCGCGCTCACGCACTACTCCTACGCCCTGATGGACGCGCTGAAGATGCGCACCGCGCCGCTCGTCGAGGTGCACATCTCCAACATCGCGGCCCGCGAGGGCTTCCGCCACGAGTCCGTGGTCACGCCCGTCGCGGACGGCATCGTCGCCGGCTTCGGCTTCCAGTCCTACGTGCTGGCGCTCCGCGCGATCGCGGCCCTGCTGAGCGAGGCGCCGTGATCGTCCTCGTCGGGTTCATGGGCGCCGGCAAGTCGACCGTAGGCCGGCTGCTCGCCGCCAAACTCGGTCTCCCGTTCACCGACAGCGACCGGGTGATCGAGGAGCGGGCGGGTCAGCCGATCCGGCGGATCTTCGCCGACTCCGGCGAGCCCGCGTTCCGCGAGCTTGAACACTCGGTCATCGCTGACCTGCTGGCCGGACCCGACGGCGTGCTCGCGCTCGGCGGCGGCGCCGCCGGGCACCCGGCGACGCGCGCGCTGCTCGCCGCCGTCCCCGTCGTCTACCTGCGCGTCGGCTACGCCGAGGCGCTCGCCCGCGTCGGCGGCGATCAGGGCCGTCCCATGCTGGCCCGCCCCGACGTCCAGGCGCTGCACGCCGAGCGCCAGGCCGTCTACGCGTCGGTCGCCACGCTCACCGTCGAGACCGACGGCCGCCTCCCCGACGACATCGCCCTTGAGGTGCTGGCCGCCTTGAGCGGCTAGCTCGCGAAAGGCGATCATCAGGTGATGAGCTACCAACGGGAGGGCTGAAGCCATGCGCGTGGGGATGATGCTCGGGTACGCGGGCGGGTTTAGCGAGGCGGTCGATGAGCTGGCCGACTTCGAGCGAGCGGGCCTGGACATCGTCTTCGTTCCCGAGGCGTACTCCTTCGACGCGGTGAGCCAGCTCGGCTTCATCGCCGCGCGCACCACGCGGCTGGAGATCGCCTCGGGCATCTTGCCGATCTACTCCCGCACACCGGCGCTCACCGCGATGACGGCCGCCGGGCTCGACTTCGTGTCCGGCGGCCGGTTCACGCTCGGCATCGGCACCTCGGGGCCGCAGGTGATCGAGGGCTGGCACGGCGTGCCGTACGACGCGCCGGTCGGGCGGACCAGGGAGCTTGTCGAGATCTGCCGGATGGTGTGGCGCCGCGAGCGGCTGGACTACAAGGGCAAGTACTACACTCTGCCGCTCGAGGAGGGCGGCACCGGGCTCGCGCTGAGCGGCACCGGGCTCGGCAAGCCGCTCAAGCTGATCAACCACCCGGTGCGCGAGCGCATCCCGATCGTCATCGCCGCGCTCGGCCCGAAGAACGTCGCGCTCGCCGCCGAGGTCGCGGAGGGCTGGCAGCCCATCTTCTACTTCCCCGAGAAGGCGGCGCTCGCGTGGGACGCCCCGCTGGCCGAGGGCCGCGCCAGGCGAGACCAGACACTCGGCCCGCTCGACGTCATCGCGGCGGCGCCGCTGGCCATCGGCGACGACGTGACCGGGCTGCGCGACCTGACCCGGCCGGTCTTCGCCCTGTACATCGGCGGGATGGGCGCCCGCGGCCGCAACTTCTACTACGACCTGGCCTGCCGCTTCGGGTACGAGGACGCGGCGAAGCGGATCCAGGACGCGTACCTCGCGGGGCGCAAGGACGAGGCCGCCGCTCTCGTCCCCGCCGACCTGGTGGAGAAGACCTCGCTCATCGGCCCGGCCGGCTTCGTCGCCGAGCGGCTCGCCGCGATCGCCGAAACCGGTGTCACCACGCTCAACGTCACCCCGCTCGGCTCCACCCACGCCGCCCGGCTCGCTGACATCGAGCGCGTCCGCGCCCTGGCCGGCTAGCGAGCCGGCCGGGTTCCCGGCATGGCGCTTACCCGGGCTTGCGGGCGACGCCGCCGTAGCAGCTGACCTCTGCGGGCGTCGGCCGCGGCGCGCTCGAGTCCGGCCGCCACTCAGAGACGAGCACCACGCCGGGCGGCGCCATCTCCAGGCCGGTGAACGCCAGCCGGGCGAACTGGTCGGCGTCGCGCGCGTGCAGCGGTATCCCGGCGTCGAGGTAGGCCTGCTGCCCGCCGCCCACCGCGACGGCGTCGTGTTCCAGCGTCATGTGCGAGGCGGCGAGGTAGCTGCCGGGGGGCAGCGCGTCGAGCAGCGTGCCCACCACCTCGTCGGGCTTGTCCTCGTCGCGCAGGAAGTCCAGCACCGCGATCAGCATCAGCGCGACCGGCTGGCCGAAGTCGAACACCTCGCGCACCGCCGGCGAGGACAGGATGGACTCCGGGTCGCGCAGGTCGGCCTGGAGGTAGGCGGTCCGCCCCTCGGGCGAGGAATCGAGCAGCGCCCGCGCGTGCGCGAGCACCATGGGGTCGTTGTCGACGTAGGCGACGCGGGCGGACGGCGCGATCGCCTGCGCGACCTCGTGCACGTTGTTGGCCGCGGGCAGCCCGGACCCGATGTCGAGGAACTGCCTGATGCCCGCCTCGCCCGCCAGGAACCCGACGACCCGGCTGAGGAACTTCCTGTTCTCCCGCAGCCCGATCCGGCCCGCGGGCCACGACGCGAGCGCCTTGTCGGCGAGGGCGCGGTCGGCGGCGAAGTGGTTCTTGCCGCCAATGTAATAGTCGTACATCCGGGCCGGGTGCGGCTTGCTCGTGTCGATCTCCGGCCGCGGGACGTCGGCGGCCACGAAGGCCGCGGAATCCCAGGAACCGGCCATGCTCCCACCCTCCCGCTGAGAAAACCTTGCGAACACCAGGAGACATTCTACGAAGGCCGCAATCACCCCAGTAGGGAAAAATTCGTTACAGAACCATTCTTTACTATTCTTTACGCGCAACGCCGCCGTAGGTGCTCACCTCGGCAGGCGTCGGCAGCGGCCCGGCCGTGTCGGGCCGCCACTCCGACACGGGCACCACGCCCGGCGGCAGCAGGTCCAGGCCGGCGAACGCCAGCCGGGCGAAGTCAGAGCAATCACGCAGCTGGGCTGGTGTCCCCGCGGCCCGGTCGGCGCGCTCGAAGGCGGCCACGGCCGGGTCGTGCTCTCCGGTGATGTGCGAGGCGACGAGGTAGCTGCCCGAGGGCAGGGCGCCGAGGAGGGTCGCGAGGATTTCCGCGGGATTCCACTCGTCGGGCACGTAGTGCAAGAGGGCGACGAGCATCAGCGCGATCGGCTGGCTGAAGTCAAGCACGTCCCTGGTCGCCGGGTCGTTCAGGATCGCCTGCGGGTCGCGCAGGTCGGCGTGGATGTAGGCGGTGCGCCCCTCCGGCGACGAGGTGAGCAGCGCCCGGGCGTGCGCGAGCACGAGCGGGTCGTTGTCGACGTAGACCACCCGCGACGACGGCGCGACCTGCTGCGCGACCTCGTGGACGTTGTTCGTGGTCGGCAGCCCGGTGCCGATGTCGAGGAACTGCCTAATGCCGGCCTCGCCGGCCAGGTACCTGACGGCGCGGCCGAGAAAGGCGCGGTTCTCGCGCCCCGACGTGCGACCGCCCGGCCAGGCGGTGAATATCTTCTCCGCCACTTCCCTGTCCGCCGCGAAGTGGTTCTTGCCGCCTATGCCGTAGTCGTACATCCGGGCCGGATGCGGCCGCGACGTGTCGATCTCCGGCGGTAGTTCCGACATTTGCGCCTCCTTTGCGGCCCCTCAGTCCTCGCACGGCGATCGTACTCCCGGAGCGTAAAGTCGTGGCATGCCGGAGATTCACGCGGCGCGCAGGCGCCGGGCCCAGCAGGCGGCGCGCGACGTCGGCGCCGACGCCGTGCTCGTCACCGTTCGCCAGAACGTGCGCTACCTGACCGGCCTGGCTAGCTCCAACGCCGCGCTGCTGCTGCCCGCCGACGGCGCGGGAGTGCTGGCGACCGATTCCAGGTACGCCCTGGCCGCCGAGCGCGACGCGCCCGACCTCGAGTTGCTCACCGAGCGCTTCATCGAGGGCAAGCTAGCCGCCGAGGCCGCCCGCCGCGGCGTCACGGTGCTGGCCTTCGAGGCGCACGAGATGACGGTGGAGCGGCACGCCGAGGTCGTGGCTCGGGCCGAGGGAGTCACGACGGTCCCGTTCGGGAAAAAGATCGAAGAACTCCGCATGGTGAAGGACGCCGAGGAGCTTGAGCTGCTCGCGACCGCGTGCCGGCTGAGCTCTCAGGCACTGGCTGATGTCCTCCCCGAGATCCGTCCTGGTTTGTCCGAACGGACGCTGGCGTCTCTGCTCGACTACCGCATGAGCCAGCTCGGGGCGGACCGCCCGGCGTTCGACACCATCGTGGCGAGCGGGCCGAACGGCGCGATCCCGCACCACGCGCCGACGGACCGGCCGCTGCGCCGTGGCGACCTCGTCACCATGGACTTCGGCGCGCTGTACCGGGGGTACCACGCGGACATGACCCGCACCGTGGCGGTCGGCGAGCCGGCCGGCTGGCAGCGGGACGTCTACGAGCTGGTCGCCGAGGCGCAGCGGACCGGGATCGACGCGGTCGAGCCGGGCGCGGAGGCCGGCGCCGTGGATGCCGCCGCCCGCGAGGTGATCGAGGCGGCGGGGCACGCCGAGCACTTCCAGCACGGCCTCGGGCACGGCGTGGGCCTGGAGATCCACGAGGCGCCGATGCTGGGGTACGGGAGAACGGGTAAACTGACCGATCGGGTTCCTGTCACCGTCGAGCCTGGTGTGTACCTGCCCGGAAAGGGCGGCGTCCGGATCGAGGACGTCCTGGTCGTGACGGCAGGCGGGGGAGCCCGCATCCTGACTTCGACCACCAGGGAACTGCTGGTCCTGTAGTTCCGCAATTGGAGACCACCCGTGGCAACCACGAACGACCTGAAGAACGGCATGACGCTGAACATTGACGGGCAGCTTTGGAACGTCGTTGAGTTCCAGCACGTCAAGCCCGGCAAGGGCCCCGCCTTCGTGCGGACCAAGCTGAAGAACGTGCTGTCCGGCAAGGTCATCGACAGAACCTTCAACGCCGGGGTCAAGGTGGACGTGGCCAGCGTGGACAAGCGGGAGATGCAGTACCTCTACCGCGAGGGCGACGACTTCGTGTTCATGGACATGACCGACTACGAGCAGCCGCGGATCCCGGCCTCGGTCGTCGGTGACGGCGCGAACTACCTGCTGGAGAACCAGACGGTCACGATCGCGTTCAACGAGGGCACCCCGCTGTACGTGGACCTGCCGGCCGCCGTCGAGCTGGTGATCGCGCAGACCGACCCGGGCCTGCAGGGTGACCGTTCCACCGGGGGCACCAAGCCGGCCACGCTGGAGACCGGCGCGCAGGTCCAGGTGCCGCTGTTCATCTCCACCGGCGAGAAGGTCAAGGTGGACACCCGCACCGGTGCCTACCTCGGCCGCGCGTAGGTGGCCGCTCGCAGCAAGGCCCGCAAGCGGGCCCTTGACATCCTCTTCGAAGCCGAACTGCGCGAGCTGCCCGTGCTCGGGCTGTTGTCGGAGCGCCAGTCGCTGGGCGAGCAGCCAGTGCCCGAGTACACGGCGGAGCTGGTCCGCGGCGTCGCCACGCACCAGACCGAGATCGACAACCTGATCTCGGAAAACGCGGTGGACTGGACGCTGGAGCGGATGCCCGCCGTGGACAGGAACGTCCTGCGGCTGGGCGTCTACGAACTGACCTGGGCGGACGACGTGCCGGACGCCGTGGCGATCAGCGAGGCGGTCCTGCTCGCCCAGGACCTGTCGACGGACGCGTCCCCGGCGTTCGTCAACGGCCTGCTCGCCAGGATCAAGGACCTGAAACCGCCGGAGTCAGGCGTTCCAGAGTCAGGCGTCCCAGAGTCAGGCGGCGGAGAAGCGCAGGCGCAGGCCTAGGCGGCGCAGCACCGCGAGGAACCACACGACGCAGACGCCGGCGCCGACCAGCGTCAGGGCGATGGTGACCGCGGTGGACAGCAGCATGAAGAGCTTGTACGGCTCGGTGACCATCATGACGGCCATGCCCAGCGTCAGCACCAGGAACAATCCGGCCCAGAACCACGTGGCGCCCTGGAAAAAGCGGTGCAGCCCGGGGTGGTGCGTCTCCGGCTGCTTGAGCGCGACGACCTCCTCGGCGAGCTGCGCCACCAGTGGCTTGCGGGTCGGCGCCGTCCGCGCGAACAGCACGCACATCGCCAGGTTGGCGAGCGGGAACTGGAGCTGGAACATCCACATGTAGCCGGTGCTGATCGCGATCGCGGTCTGGACGGTCAGCACGAGCGCGGAGATCATCAGCAGCGCGGACACCGAACCGGTGACGAGCTTGCGGATCACGATGAGGAGCCATACCACCGCGGTGCCCGCCAGCAGGCCGGCGTCCGGGCTGACCAAGTCGGTGACCACGATCCAGACGCCGAACGGAAGGCCGACGGATTCGGCCACGTTCCACGCCGCCGTCCACAGCAGACGCCTGGGATTGGGGAGCTCGAGGTGTCCGCAGGGGGCAGGCATGCGGATGAGCATATGTGCGGAGGGTGTCTCCGGGTGCGTCATTCGCAGATGGCGGCGTGTCGGATTTGACCGCCCATCGGCGCCGGTTTGTGAGGTCTCCACGATCGTTATAACGAGAAGCGGGGCTTCCCGGGTTCGCCTCCTCTCATCAACAATCGGTAACGAAATCGATGCATATCGTAGTGAGGCGTGGCATTCCCCCTGGCCGGGCAGCCGCCAGGTATCCGCACTACAGTGAGACTGCGCCGACAACCTGGGGAGTGGATTGGAATGACCGCAGAGGTTCCCGCGAAAGCCGTTCCCGGCACGCGCGGGCCCACAGCGCCAATCGGGGAGGGCGAGCGCAGGCGCGACGGAGCGCGGTCAACGCTGGTCTGGGACGTGCTCCAGGAGGTGGTCGCCGCGCGGGCGGCACGGGCCGGCCGGGCGCACCTGGACATCGTGGACGTCGGCGGGGGGACCGGCGGCTTCGCGGTGCCGTTCGCCGCGCTCGGGCACCGGGTCACCGTCGTGGACCCGAGCCCGGACGCGCTCGCGGCGGCGCAGCGGCGGGCCGCCGAGATGCGGGTGACGCTGACCGCGGTCCAGGGGGACGCGGGCGAGCTGGCGAGGCTCGTCGGGGACGGCGCCGCCGACCTCGTGATCTGCCACAGCGTGCTCGAGTACGTGGACTCGCCGGCCGCCGCGATGGCGGCCATCGCCCGGGTCCTGCGGCCGGGCGCCACGGTGAGCGTGCTCGCCGCCAACACCGTGGCCGCCGTGCTGCACCGCGCGCTCGCCGGGCGTTACGCCGAGGCGCGGCACTTGCTCGCGACGGAGGGGCTCGCGGCGGAAGGGGCTGCGGAGCCGGAAGGGGCTGCGGAGCCGGAGGGGGCTGCGGACGGAGTGCCGCGGCGGTTCACCCTCGCCGGGCTGACGGCGCTGATCGAGGGCGCCGGGCTGCGGGCCGGTGACGCGCACGGTATCCGGGTCTTCGCCGGCCTGCTGCCTAGCGGTGCCGGGGCCGCCGCCGACCCGGCCGCGGCCGGCGAGCTGCGCGCTCTGGAGGAGGCGGCTGCGGTGTATCCGGCGCTGCGCGACATCGCCGCCAGGCTGCACGTCCTCGGCCACCGCTGACCGCCGCCAGGACCGGTCACCGTGCCCGCCCCCGACGCCGCCCGGCCTGGCGCCCCGTCTCCCGGCACTCCGTCTCCCGGCGCCCTGTCTCCCGGCGCTCCGTTCTCCGCTGATGGCGGCTGCCACATCCTGCACGTCGACATGGACGCCTTCTACGCGAGCGTGGAACTGCGGGACCGGCCGGACCTCGCCGGCCTGCCCGCGGTGGTCGGCGGCCTGAGCGCGCGCAGCGTCGTGCTGTCGGCGACGTACGAGGCGCGCGCGTTCGGCGTCCGGTCGGCGATGCCGGTCAGCAGGGCCAGGCGGCTGTGCCCGCAGGCGCTCTTCATCCCGCCCCGGCACCGGCTGTACGCCGAGGTCTCCAAGGAGATCATGGCCATCTTCCGCGCGGTCACCCCGGAGGTGGAGCCGCTGTCGCTCGACGAGGCGTTCCTCGACGTTTCCGGCGCGCTGCGCAGGCTTGGCGCGCCGGTGCGGATCGCGGAGCTCATCCGGGCGCAGGTCAGGGAGCAGCAGGGCATCACCTGCTCGGTGGGGGTGGCGCCGTGCAAGTTCGCGGCCAAGATCGCGTCCGCCCACTGCAAACCCGACGGGCTGCTCATCGTCCCCGCCGACGGGTTGCTCGAGTTCCTGCACCCGCTGCCGGCCAGCGTGCTGTGGGGCGTGGGCGAGCGCGCCGGGGAAGTCCTGACCCGGCTGGGCTTGCGCACCGTGGGTGATATCGCTCACGTTCCGCTGGCCACCTTGCAGCGTGAGCTCGGCGCCGCCGCGGGCGAGCACCTGTGGTCGCTCGCGTGGGGCCGCGACGAGCGGCGGGTGTCCCCGCGCCGGGAAGAGAAGAGCGTGGGCGCCGAGGAAACGTTCGCCGCGGACGTCGACGACCCGGAGGTGATCCGCCGGGAGCTGCTGCGGCTGTCCGGGCGGACGGCGCGGGCGCTGCGCGCCGCCGGGTGCGTGGCGCGGACCGTCACCGTGAAGCTGCGGCTGGCGAGCTTCAAGACCATCACCAGGTCAAGGACGCTGGCCGAGCCCACCGACGTGGCGAGGGAGATCTACGCCACCGCGGTGACGCTGTACGAGGGGTCCGGGCTGGACCCCCGCGCGCGGCTGCGGCTGGTCGGCGTCCGGGCGGCGGGGCTGCGGCCTGCCGCGGCGGCGGCACGGCAGCTGGCCTTCGACGACCGCCCGGTCGGCTGGCGGGAGGCGGAGCGGGCGGTCGACCGGATCGCCAGCCGGTTCGGCAGCGACGCGGTGCGCCCGGCCAGCCTGGTCCCGGCCGACCGCGACGA
>Ga0210398_10006047_pt1 | contig 11195 bp, 9 predicted proteins | sample IncBWC4OmetaG_FD_161047 | JGI IMG/M metagenome (GOLD analysis project Ga0210398, IMG submission 161047) | Forest soil microbial communities from Barre Woods Harvard Forest LTER site, Petersham, Massachusetts, United States - Inc-BW-C-4-O | ecosystem: Environmental > Terrestrial > Soil >... | reverse complement strand
CGGCGGTAGCCGGGCCGTCGCCGCGCACATCGCCGGGCACGCCAGACGCGGACCGGCTCCCGGTAGAGGTATTCGGGCAGGTAAAGCCGCTCGGCCTCGATCGAGGCATGCACCGGGTGCGTCTTGCGGTCGGTCGGGTGGCGCAGCGAGACGATCAGGATCCCTAGGCCGCGCTGTTCGAGCGCCAGGATCTCCTGCGCGATAAAGGTTTCGGAAAGCCGCGGATAGCCCTTGAGCACAAACGCCACGCGGTCGCGGCCGGCCGCCACCCGTGCCGGCTTCATGCGCCGATGCGGGCCCGCACCGGCACTCGTGACGCGCGGCCGCGGTCGAGCCATTTCTTCGCCAGCCGGTTGACGTTCGGCATGCCGTCGAGCAGGCCGGGGATCACCGCGCTCGACGGCGGCGGCTGGTTGACCAGCCGGCGCAGCGCGACCGCCATCGCGCGCGGGTCGCGGCCGCGCTCCTCGGGGAGCATCGCGAGGAGGCCGAGCTCCTCGGCGCGCGCGGCGCGGATGAACTGCTCGAGCCGGGGTGCGGTGCGCGGCATGATCAGCGCCGGCTTGTCGAACGACAGGATTTCGCAAAACGTGTTGTAGCCGCCCATCGCGACGACCGCCGCGGCGCGCGCGACCAACGCCTCCAGCCGGGCGTTGAAGGTTATCGCGTGCACATTCGAGATCCGCGCCGCGCGCGCGGCAAAGCCCGCCCGCTGCTCGGGCGCCATGAACGGGCCGAACACCAAGAGCGCCGGCAGCGGAATGCCGGGATCGTGCTCATAGGCCGCCAGCACCAGGTCGATCAGCGCGTCGCCGTCGCCGCCGCCGCCGGGCGTCACCAGCACAAACGGCTGCTCGACCAGCTCGTGAAGGTCGGGCGTCAGCACCGGGTCGCCCGCGGTGCGGCGCAGATAGCCGGTGTACACCATGCGCCGCCGCACGCTCGCGGGCACCGGCAGCCCGGCGAGCGGGTCGCAGATTTGCGGCAGCCCGTAGACCCACAGCTCGTCGTAATACTCGGCCAATGCCGGGACCGCGTTTTTGCGCTCCCATTCATTTTCGAGCGCCTCGGGGTCGTCCATCACGTCGCGCAGCCCGAGGATGACCGTCGCCCGCCGCCGCTGCATCAGCTGCAAGGTGTCGCGCACCTCGCCGCGCAGCCCGAGCGGCTCCTTGTCGACGATCAGCATGTCGGGGTCGAAAATGTCGGCGGTGTGCCGGATGATCGAGGAGCGCATCGCCAGCGTCTCCTCGATGTCGATATGGAGGTTGAGCGAGACGTACTCGCCGTTGCGCAGCTTGATGACCCCCGGCACCCGCACGAAATCGACACGCGAGCGGAAGTCGAAGCTGCCGATGATCGGCGATCCCGACAAGATCAGGATCGAGAGCGCGGGATCGGCCTCGACGAGCGAATGGGCGATCGCCCGGCAACGGCGCAAATGACCGAGCCCGAAGCTGTCGTGGCTGTAGATCAGCACGCGCCGCTGGTGTCGGCGGCTGGTCATCGCGGGAACTCGCGCATAGGGGCGCCTCGACTATTGCATAGCGGGTCAGGCGGCGGAATGATCTTTTTGTGAAGCCCGCGGTGATAAAACGACCGGTCGCGGCGATCGCCGGCGCGCGGCCGAGCCGGCATCTCAGCCGGCGCGCGCCCGCGGGGCGGCGGCGACGCGGCGGCGGTGCCCGATGCCGGCGGCGCGTTTCGATTTCCGCCGGGATCGCCGCCGGAATTGAGCGGGTGTCGCGCATCATCAATGAGCAGACGGCCGAGCAATTCGCCCCTCCCGGCATCGACACCGCGGCCCCGCGGCGGGCCCGCGCCCTCGCATCTCGGGTCGCGCACGGGTTCGCCGACCGGCTGCGCGCGAAGGACGCCCGCAGCCGCGTTCTCGACGGCCGCGCCGTGACTGTGCCGGCCGAGCGTCAAATCTTCGTCCTCACTGGCGGGCGGCCTCAACGGGGCACAATTTCGGAAATTGCTGCCCCCGGCGTGTCGAGCTTCGGGCAAACAGCCTCTGTGCTCGACGGTGCCGCCGGGCAGGCGTTACTACATGTGCAGGTAAGGAAGGGCGGCGGGTCCCTGTGCCCGTCTACCACGCGGGCGGCGGCGAAAAGGGACCGCCGGGGGTGGGAGACCCGAAGAACCAAGGAGGGAGGTAGATGAGCCTGAAACAAGAGTTCGAATTGCTGCGGCGGGTGCCGCTCTTTGCCGAGATCGAGCCGTCGCGGCTCAAGCTTTTGGCGTTTATGAGCGAGCGGGTCGGGTTCGAGGCCGGCAAGATCATGGTCCACCAGGGCGACACCGCCGACGCGGCTTATCTGATCGTCGACGGACAGGCCGAGGTGGTCGCCGAAACCCCGACCGGGCCGGTGATCTTGGCGACGCTCGGCGCCAACGAGACCGTCGGCGAGATGGGCATCCTGTGCAACATGCCGCGCAACGCGACGGTTCGCGCCAAGGATCGGGTCATCGCGCTGCGGATCTCGAAGGAGCCGTTTATGCGCATGGTGCGCGAATTCCCCAACATCTCGGTTTCGATCATGCAGGAATTGGCGCACCGGCTCGACGCGGCCAATAACCAGTTGCGCGCGGTGATGGCCGAGAACAAGCGCCTGCGCGAGCAAGTCGGCCTCGCCGCCTGACCGCGCTGACCGAGCTCCCGCGTGAGTCGGCTCGACAGCTTCATCCGCCGGCTCGAGGCCCAGCGTGCCTGCCTCGACATGGCGGCGGACTTGGTCCGCGGCCTTGACGGCCCGGTGCTCGAGCTCGGGCTCGGCAACGGCCGCACCTACGACCACCTGCGCGAATTATGCCCCGATCGCGAGATCTTTGTCTGCGAGCGCCGCGTCGCGGCCCATCCCGACTGTATCCCGCCGGCCGAGCTCCTGCTGCTCGGCGACATGCGCGGGACCTTGCGCGCGGCGCGCGGGCGCCTCGCAGGCCGGGTGGCGCTCGCCCATCTCGATCCCGGCACCGGCGACATCGCGGCAAGCCAGGCTTTGGCGCTGGAGATCGCGCCGGCGGTGGTGCTGCTGCTGCGGCCCGGTGCCGTGCTGGTCAGCGAGCCGGCAGTGGCTTTGCCCGAGCTGATGTCTTTGGCATTGCCCGAAGGCGTGGCGCGGGGGCGCTACCATCTTTACCGCCGGCTCAATCCCCGATCGTCACCATGACCGGAACATGGTCGGAGGCTTTCGCCCAGCCGCGGGTGTCGCGGAACACCCGTGCCTCGGACAGTTGAGCAACGAGGCCAGGGCTTACCCAGACATGGTCGAGACGGCGGCCGCGGTCCGAGGCCGCCCAGTCGCGGGCGCGGTAGCTCCCCAGGTATAGAGCCGCTCCGGCGGCGGGACAAAATGCCGCACCGCGTCGACAAAGCCGCCCGCCTGTTGCAGCCGCCCGAGGCGCTCGACCTCGACCGGAGTGTGGCTGACGACCGTGAGCAGCTGCTTGTGCGACCAGACGTCGGCTTCAAGCGGCGCAATGTTTAGATCGCCCACCGCTACCATCGGCCGGTTGCCGCGGCGCTCGGCGAACCAGGATGTGACCTCGTCAAGGAATTGCAGCTTGTGCGCGAATTTCGGGTTGAGCTTCGGGTCGGCGACATCGCCGCCGGCCGGCACGTAGATGTTGTGCAGCTCGATCCCGCCGGGCAGCACAGCGATCGCATGGCGGCAGTCCTCGCGGGCGCACCAGCCGCGGGTTTCGGGCGTCTCGAACGGCACCCGCGACACGATCGCGACCCCGTTATAACCCTTCATCCCGTGGACCAGGCGATGGCGATAGCCGAGCGCGTCGAGCGCCGTGCTCGGGAATAGCGCGTCCGGGGTCTTCGTTTCCTGTAGGCAGAGGACGTCGGGAGCCCCCTCGGCGATCAGCCGGCAGACGTTGTCGATGCGCAGCCGCACCGAGTTGATGTTCCAGGTCGCCAGCCGCAGCGTCACGGCCCACGCCCGGCGGCCGCAGCACCCTTTGCGATCGATGCTCTAAAACACAACGGCGCCCGGTCGGGGGGGAAGACCGGGCGCCTGCATGTCAGAAGCGTTTGGGGGAAATCGGGCCCGCAGGGGAGACGGGACCGTTTTTGAGAGGGCGGTTTGCCCTCCCCGCTTCTGGAAATTTGAAATGGGGTGCGAATCGGGCAAAGCAATCCCCCGCCGAACGCATGCCCGAAAGAAAAAAATAGCATGCGCCGACCGGGAACAAATCGCGATTCGCTCAGGCCGCGCGCACCGCCGCGGGCGGACCCGCAAGGGCTGCGCGACACGCCCGGCCGAACGCCGCGAACAGCGCCGCCGACACCGGATTCTCCAGCACCCGGTATTCCGGATGCCATTGCACGCCGACGACAAAGCTCGCCTGCGGCAGGCTGACCGCCTCGATCTGGCCGTCCGGGGCCACCGCCTCGACGCGCAGCCCCGGGGCCGGTCGGTCGATGCCCTGCGAATGCAGCGAGTTGACCATGATTTCCTCGCCGCCGACGAGCGCCGCGAGTAGCCCCCCCGGCGTCAGCGCGACGCTGTGCGCGGGGCCGTAGGGGCCTTCGGGCGCGCCCTTGCGGGGGCGGTGGCTGATGCGGTCCGGCATCTCGTGCAGCCGCTGATGCAGGCTTCCGCCCAGCGCCACGTTCAGCTCCTGGATCCCGCGGCAGATCGCCAGCACCGGCAGATCGCGGCGCACCGCCTCGCGAATGAGCGGCAGGGTCGTCGCGTCGCGCGCCAGGTCGTGCATGATCTCGGCGTCGAGTGGTTCGCAGCCGTATTCGCTGGGATGGACGTTGGACGGGCTGCCGGTCAACAGCAGGCCGTCGAGCATGTCGAGCACCGCGGTCACGTCGATTTTCGCCCCGACTGCCGGGATCGACACCGGCAGGCAGCCCGTCGCCTCGATGATGGCGCTCGGGTACTTGTCGGCGACGGTATGAACCACCCGTTCGTTGATCGTGCGCAGGCACGCGGGGATGCCGACGATCGGCAGGGGACGGGCTGGCATCTGGCTGCGGCTCAATTGTCGTTGCTGCGGCGCGAAGAATACGGGTTCTGATATACAAACAGGTTGGGGTCGAGCGCCATACCGAATTGCTGCTGCGACAACGCTACCGTCGTGACGTGGCGCTGCTGGTCGACGATGGTCCACTGGCGCAGTGCCAGCGGCTGGTCGGTGAACTCCATCGTCAGGCTGCCGTTGTCGGGTGCCGCCGGGTCGACGACGGTGACGCGAAGCAGGTTGTCGCCGCGCTCGAAGCGCGTGACGACGAGGTCGTCAAAGCTGATCGGCGCGCGCAGCAGAAACCATGCCGGGGTCGATTTCAAACCGACTTCCGACACCTCGGCGAGCTGAGTGTCGACGTAATAGACGTAAAACCGGTCGGCCAGCAGCAGGATCGGGCTTGGCGGGTCGTATTGAAAGCGCATCCGGCCGGGGCGCTCCATCCACAGCCAGCCGCTGGCGGCGCCGCCGTTGGCCGAATACTGGTGAAAGCGCGCGGTCATCGTGCCGATGCCGTTGAGGTAGGCCGCGATGCGCTGCAGATCGGCATGGTCCTGCGCGGTCAGCTGCGCCGGCTGCGGCGGCGGGTCGGCGCAAGCGACGCCGAGCCGCATCAGCACCGCCAACGCCAAGCCCACGGCCAGCAGCGCGCGCCGCCACCATCCGGCGCTTCCGATCTCCCAGCTCCCCCGGCCTTTCCCGATCCGGACCATCGCGCTCTACCCGGCTAGAACCCGCCCGCGCGGCGGTGCCGGGGAAATGAGATCGCTGGCGGGCGGCGTCAATTGCGCCTATTCGCCGCCGCGTGCCAGGATTTCGCGCTTGCCGACATGGTTCGCGGCGCTGACGATCCCCTCCGCCTCCATCCGCTCGATGATGCGCGCGGCGCGGTTGTAGCCGATCTGCAAGTGGCGCTGGACAAAGCTGGTCGAGGCCTTGCGCTCGCGGCACACGACCGCGACCGCCTGGCGGTACAGCATGTCGCCCGATTCGCTGTCCTCCTCGACGGCGAGCGGGTCGAGCGGCGCGTCGTCGTCCTCGGTGATGTCGTCGATGTAGTCGGGCTCGCCGCGCGCCTTCAGGAACGAGACGACGCGCTCGACCTCCTCGTCGGAGACGAACGGGCCGTGGACGCGGGTGATCCGCCCGCCGCCGGCCATGTAAAGCATGTCGCCGCGGCCGAGGAGCTGCTCGGCGCCGCCTTCGCCGAGGATCGTGCGGCTGTCGATCTTGGAGGTGACCTGAAAGCTGATCCGGGTTGGAAAGTTCGCCTTGATCGTGCCGGTGATGACGTCGACCGACGGGCGCTGGGTCGCCATGATGATGTGAATGCCGGCAGCCCGCGCCATCTGCGCCAGCCGCTGGATCGCCGCCTCGATGTCCTTGCCGGCGACCAGCATCAGATCGGCCATCTCGTCGACGACGACGATGATCAGCGGCAATTCGCTGGTGTCGAACGGCTGCGGCTCGAAAATGGGCTGGCCGGTCTCGTCGTCAAAACCGGTCTGCACCTGGCGGATCAGGTTTTCGCCCTTGGCGGCGGCCTCGGCGAGGCGCGCGTTGAAGCCGTCGATGTTGCGCACGCCGAGCTTCGACATCTTGCGATAGCGGTTCTCCATCTCGCGCACGACCCATTTGAGCGCGAGCACCGCTTTTTTCGGGTCGGTGACCACCGGCGCCAGCAGGTGCGGGATGCCGTCGTAGACCGACAATTCCAGCATCTTCGGGTCGACCATGATGAATTTGCAGCGGTCGGGCGGCATCCGGTAGAGGATCGACAGGATCATCGTGTTGATGCCGACCGACTTGCCGGAGCCGGTGGTGCCGGCGATTAAGAGATGCGGCATCTTGGCGAGGTCGGCCAGTACCGGCTCGCCGGAAATGTCCTTGCCGAGGATCAGCGCCAGCCGGCCGGGGTGCTTTTCATAGACCGGCGAATCAAGCAGCTCGCGCAGGTAGACGGTCTCGGCCTTGCGGTTCGGCAATTCGATGCCGATCACGCTGCGCCCCGGCACGACCGCGACGCGCACCGAGATTGCGCTCATCGAGCGGGCGATGTCGTCGGCGAGCCCGATGATGCGCGAGGCCTTGATGCCGGGCGCCGGCTCGAGCTCGTACATGGTCACGACCGGGCCCGGGCGAACCTGCACGATCTGGCCGCGCACGCTGTAATCCTCGAGCACGGTCTCGAGCATGCGCGCGTTTTTCTCCAGCGCCTCCTCGTCGATCGCAGCGGTCCGGGCGGCGGGCGCGCGCTCCAATAGCTCGAGCGGCGGCAGCACCGGTTCCTGGTCGGGGACGAGGTCGAGCCGGGGCTGGCGCTCCTCCTCGGCGCGTCGGCCCGGCATCGCCGGCCGCGTGAGCGGCGCCACAAAGCGGATGAGGCCGCCGCGCTCGCGGCCGGCGGCCGGCGGCTCCGGCGCGGCCGCCCGGTCGAGCCGCGGCTCGCGCCGGCCCGGCAGCGGCGTCACCACGCCGCGCCGCAGCGGCTCGGTCGAGGGGTCAACCTCGCCCGCTCGCCCGACGCGCGCCCGCCACCACCGGCGCAGCATCCGTCCGCCAAACCCCGCGGCGATCAGCGTGCCGCGCCCGGACAACACCGCAACCCGGCCCGCGCCCCGGCCGGCGCCGCTGCCGAGCTCGCGCCAGTCGCGCCAGGAGAGGCCGAGGATCACCAGCAATAGGAGGCCGAGCGCCGCCGCCGCCGCCATCGACACCGCCAAGGCCATTGGCCCGAGCCCGGCAAACGCCAGCAGGCGCTGCATTTCCCAGCCGACCGCGCCCCCATGGGCGACGACGCCCGAATCTTGGCCGCCGTCCAGCACCGAGAGCGCGAGCGCTGCCAGAACCAGCGCCGCCGGCAACAGGCCGAGCTTGACGAGCGGCGACCGCAGCGGCCGGTCGAGCAGCAGGCGCAGCGACCAGCCGCCCAACACGAGCGGGATCGCGAATGCGGCCAACCCGAGGCTCTGGCGCAACAGGTCGGCGAGCACCGCCCCGTTCTGACCGAGATAATTATGCGGCGCGGTGTCGATCGCCGTGTTCAGCGAGGGGTCCTGCGGGTCATACGACACAAGCGCCGCCGCGGTCAGCAGCGCCGCGAGCAGCAGGCCGAACCCGAGCATCTCGAACAGCCGCCGCCTCAGCGTCGCCCACGCCTCGGCCCACACGCGCACCCGCCGCGCCCCGGCGCCGGCGGTTAAACCGATCGATCTGGCCATGCTTCCCCCGATGCCGGCCGGTTTCCCCGTCTTGCGCGGTCCCCCGCGGCAGACGCCGCCTCCGCGCCGACTGCCGAGGCCCGCTGGCGAGCCCCGGTCGGTCGCAAAGTCAGCTTACCTGGGATTGCCGAAGGTGTCGCGCTAAGATATTTTCCGTGCCAAGCCGCTGCTCGCGATCGGGTTGGCGACAACGGGGGGCGGGCTAAAGGCCGAGCAGGCGCAGGTCTTTCGGCCTGGCGCCAAACGCCCGAAGCAAAGCGGGGAGAAGCGAGATCGCCGCGCTTGAGACGATGGCCATCGCCGACTGGCAAGGGCCGTTCGCCGATGCCGAAAAGAACCGTGCGCTGAGCTCCCTGGAACACGGGAGGGTGCTGTATTTCCCGCGGCTTGCGTTTGCGGCGGGGGGGCATGGCGACGCGCTGTTTTCTCCGCAGCTCGCGGACCGCAGAGCAAAGAACATCAGCTACGATCCGGTCGGCCGCACGCTCAAGGGCGCCGCCGCGGCCGATCGCGAGCGCCGGTGCGTGCAGGCAGCGATCGAAGCGTTTTCGGCGGCGGCGATGCGATTTGTCCGCGATCTCCTGCCGCGTTACGCGCCGAGCATCGAATGCGCCCGCGCCAGCTATCGCCCGGTTGAAATCGCCGGTCGCGACTACTCGCCGCTCAAGGACGACCGGCTGCTGCACGTCGACGCCTTTCCTTCGACGCCCACCCGGGGTCGCCGCATCCTGCGCTTTTTCTCGAACGTCAACCCGTCCGGAGAGCTGCGCGTCTGGCACATCGGCGAGCCGTTCGAGACGTACCAGCGGAGGTTTCTGCCGGCACTGCCGCGTCCGGTCCCGCCGGTCGCCTGGGTTCTCCAAGCCGTGGGCGCGACGCGGGGTCGGCGCAGCGCCTACGACCAGCTGATGCTCGGGCTTCACGACAGCGCCAAGCGGGATGCCATGTTCCAGCAGAGCGCCGCCCGCGAGGAAGCCGCCTTTCCCGCCGGGTCGAGCTGGCTGTGCTTTACCGACCAGGTCGTTCACGCGGCCCTCGCCGGGCAATATGCGCTCGAGCAGACGTTCTACCTTGGCGTCGACGCCATGGCCGAACCGGAGAGGTCGCCGTTGCGGACGCTCGAGCGCGACATCGGGCGAAAACTGTGCTGATTCGAGGGGTGCTCAGCCGCGGTGGCTTCTGAGCCGCGCGCCGAGTGTCCCGACCGCGACATCGCTGATGGCTCTCCCCACGTCGTCCGCCACTTCCGCGTCCTTTGCCGAGCGCGCTTCGGGCGCACCTCTTGTCTGGGTGCTGCACGACGGCAAAGCCGGGATGCGCAGCCAGGCGCTGGGGCTCGCCGAGGCGACCGGCTTTGGCCTCGTCGAAAAACCGCTGGCGATCCGCCCGCCATGGAGCGTCCTGCCGCCGCATCTGTGGGCGCTTCCGCGCCGCGCGGTCACGTGCGCCGGGGCGCCGCTGGCGCCGCCGTGGCCCGATCTGGTGATCGGCTGTGGGCGCAACACGGTGGTGCCGGCGCTGCTGATCCGGCGCCTGAGCGGCGGTCGGTCGTTTCTGGCGCAGGTCCAAGACCCTCGGCTGCGGCGCGCCGAGTTCGACCTGCTCGTGGTGCCCGAGCACGACCGTTTGCGCGGGCAGCGGGTCATCCTCAGCCGCGGCGCCGTCCATCGCGTGACCCCATTGCGGCTTGCCGCCGAGCGTCGCCGCTTCCCGACGCTGGGCGCGATGCCGCGCCCGATTCTCGCAGTGCTGCTCGGCGGCACCAACAAGGCCTACCGGCTGACGCAGCGCCGGCTCGCGGAGATTGCCGACGGCGTCGCCCTGGTGCTGCGCGCGTCGCGCGGCTCGGCGCTGGTGACGCCGTCGCGGCGCACCGGGCCCGCGGGGTTGAAGCTGGTGCAGGACCGCCTCGCGGGGCTGCCGGCGGCGATCTGGGACGGGACGGGAGACAACCCGTACTTTGCCTATCTCGGCCTCGCCGACGCGTTTCTCGTGACCGCCGATTCGGTGTCGATGATCAGCGAGGCGGCGGCAACGGGGAAACCCGTTCACATCCTCGACCTCGACGGCGGCAACGCCAAGTTCGCCCGCTTTCACCGGCTGATGCAGCAGGCCGGCGTCACCCGGCCGTTTGCCGGGCGCCTCGAGACCTGGTCCTATCCGGTCCCGGACGACACCGCCCGCGCCGGCGCGGCGTTGCGCGAACTGGTCTTAAACCGGCTCGGCCTGCGGCGGCGCGGATGAGGGCCGTCGCCCTTTACGCCGCGCTCGTCGCCGCCGCGCTGGCGCTGTTTCTGTTGGCGCCGCACGTCGATTTGTGGGTCAGCGGGCTGTTCTACGAGCCGCGAGCCGGTTTTGCGCTGCGCGATTGGGGGCCGGCGAGCCTTGTCTTCCATGCGGTCCCGTGGATCGCGTGGGGGATCGTTTTGGTTGTGGCGGCGGCGGCCTTATGGCTCGTTCTGATGCAGCGGCCGCTGTGGCGGCTCGATCGCAAGGCATTGCTGTTTCTGGCGCTGTCGACGGCGATCGGCCCCGGCCTGCTCGCCAACACGGTGCTGAAGGACCATTGGGGCCGCGCACGCCCGACCCAGATCCAGGCGTTCGGCGGCACGCATCGTTTCACGCCAGCCCCGTTGCCGGCAAGCCAATGCCAGCGCAACTGCTCCTTTGTCTCGGGCCATGCGGCACTCGGCTTTTCGCTCGTCGCGTTCGCGTTTCTGCTGCCGCCCGGCGCCGGCCGACGGCGGGCGGTCGCCGCGGCGCTTGGCGTCGGTATGCTGGTCGGCCTCGTCCGCATCGCCCAAGGCGGCCATTTCCTGTCGGATGTCGTATGGGCGGGCCTGCTGGTGTTCGGCGTTGCGGCGGCCCTCCATTGGTGGGTCGTCGAGCGGGACGGTCTCGCGGCCCTGACGCCGATTCGCCTCGACGACGCCGCCATGCTCGCCCGACGCGCCGGCCGGTCGCAGATGACCGTAGCGATCCTGG
>Ga0210398_10006046_pt1 | contig 11196 bp, 11 predicted proteins | sample IncBWC4OmetaG_FD_161047 | JGI IMG/M metagenome (GOLD analysis project Ga0210398, IMG submission 161047) | Forest soil microbial communities from Barre Woods Harvard Forest LTER site, Petersham, Massachusetts, United States - Inc-BW-C-4-O | ecosystem: Environmental > Terrestrial > Soil >... | reverse complement strand
GCCTGGCAGCGGCTGCGGGAATCGGAGAACGCCCTGGCCTACCTGCGGCAGGCGGTGGTCAACCGGTCCCGGTCGGTGCTGCGGCACCGGACGGTGGTGGACAAGAACCTGCTGAAGGCGCCGCCGGACATGCCCAGTGCCGAGCACGGGGCGCTGGCGCTGCTCGAGCGGTCCGCGGTCATCGCGGCGCTGCGGGGCCTGCCGGACCGGCAGCGCGAGGCGCTCGTGCTGCGGTATTACGCCGACCTGTCCGAGGCGGATATCGCGGCCACCATGGGCATCAGCCGGGGCGCAGTGAAAAGTCATACGGCGCGGGGCATGACGGCTCTTCGCTCAGCATTGGAGCGAGAGTCATGAGCAGACCCGGCCACGGCCCCCACGGGCAGGGAGAGTTCGCGGACTTCGTCCGCAGTGCGTTGCATGCTGCCGCCGACCAGGTGGAGCCGCATGGCGACGGCCTGGAGCGGATCCGCGAGAAGATCCGCTCCCGCCCGGCTCACGCCAGCCAGTCCAGGATGGCGGCGATCCGGCTGGCGATCGCGGGATTCTTCGCGCAGCTGGGCTCGGCCGGCCAGCGGCGGCACGCGCCGCGGCGGCCCAGGAACTGGAGCGAGGTCATGCTCCGGCCCGCCCTGGCCATCGGTGTCACCGTGTTCGCCGTAGGCGTCGTGCTGGCCGCGGTGCCGCCGTTCCGTGATGGGCTGGGCAATATGGTGGTGTCGGCGTTCAGCGGCACGACCACCCCGTCTCCGTCGGCCCCGCAGTCATCGCCTGGAGTCCCGCAGGCTGGCGCAGCGCCGGGCACTGGCGTGGCGGTCGGGGATTCCACTCCCACGGCGGCTACGTCATGCGTGTCGTCGACACCTAAGGCCACGCCTCAGGCATCGCCCAAGACCTCGCCGAAGACGAGTCCGTCGCCGACCAAGACGACCAGCAGCCCGCCGGTCAGCCCGTCCACGGCTACGAGCACTCCCCAGGTGACCCCGACTGACAGCCCGAGCCTGACAGTCACGCCGAGCGGGACCGCGACCAGCAGCGCGACCGGGACGGCCAAGGCGACCCCCACGGGCAGTGCGACTACTCCCAGCTCGCCAAGGCGAAACCGAAGCCGACCGGGACCTCGGGCGGATGTGCGAGCGCGTCGCCCACCAAGGCGCCGAACGCGACGCCCACCTCCTCGGCCACGGGCACGAAGAAGGCCCAGACCACCTCGCCGAGCCAGTCATCGTCCCCGCCCGTCAGCCCGTCGGATACGTCCAGCACGTCGTCGACGACCAGCGGCGAGACCGTTCCGACCGATGGCTCGACGCCGACTGGAAACGGAACGACCTCCAATGGCGGGTCGGTGACGGGGACGGATTCGAGCGCCCCCCCAGCTGATGCCGCGACGAGCATTACCAGCGGCGGGAGCGGCTGAGCAGGATGGCCGCCGCCACCGGGCCCGCGGTGGAGGTCCGCAGTACGGTAGGTCCGAGCCGTCGCGCGTGAGCGCCGGCCGCGAGGAAGGCCGCGCTTTCTGCCTCGGTGATCCCGCCTTCCGGCCCGACCACGAGCACCAGGTCACCCGAGTCCGGCGGCCGCAGGTCGCCGAGCCCCGCAGCGGCGTCTGGCTCCAGGACGACCGCGCAGGCCGCCTTGGTGATCACCGCCGCCACGTCAGCGGCGGAGGCAGGCTCGGTCACCTCGGGCAGCCACGCACGCCGGGACTGCTTGGCCGCCTCCCGCGCGGTGGCCCGCCACCTGGCCAGCGAGCGCGCGCCGCGCTCGGCCTGCCAGACCGGGACGGAGCGCGCCGCCGCCCAGGGCACGATACGGTCGACGCCCACCTCCGTCATCTCCTCGACGGCCAGCTCGCCCCGGTCGCCCTTGGGGATGGCCTGGACGACGGTGATCACCGGGTCCGGCCGGGGGACCTCTCGCCGGGCCTGGACGGCCAGTTCCAGCCCGTGCCCTGAGTGGCCGGTGACCACGCACTCGGCGACCAGGCCGGCGCCGTCGCCGACGTCGACCCGCTCACCGGGACGCAGCCGGCGGACGGTGGCCGCGTGCCGGCCTTCGGGACCGGATAGGGCCACGGTATCCCGCTGGAGTTCGGCGCGGTCGGCCAGGAAGAGGGGCGGCTGCGGCACCCAAGTCTCCGGGTCAGCGCCCGTTGAACGCGTCGCGCAGCCTGGAGAAGAACCCTTGGCTGCCCGGCTGGAACCGGCCGGGCGGTGCTTCCTCGCCGCGGAGCTTGGCCAGGTCGCGCAGCAGCTTTTCCTGCTCGGCGTCGAGCTTGGACGGCGTCTCGACCGTCACGTGGATGACCAGGTCGCCGCGCCCGTTGCCGTTCAGGTGCTTGACGCCCTGGCCGTAGAGCGGGATCACCTGCCCGGACTGGGTCCCGGGCCGGATGTCGATGTCGGCGGGCCCGTCCAGGCTCTCCACCGACAGCGTGGCGCCCAGGGCCGCGGCCACCATCGGGATGGTCACCGTGCAGTGCAGGTCGTCGCCCTGCCGCTCGAAGATCGCGTGCGGCCGCTGGGCGATCTCCAGGAACAGGTCGCCGGACGGGCCGCCGCCCGGCCCGACCTCGCCCTCGCCGGCCAGCTGGATGTGCGTGCCGTCCTCGACGCCCGCCGGGATCCGCACCTTGATCGTGCGCCTGGTCCTGACCCGGCCGTCGCCGTCGCACTCCGGGCAGGGCCGGACCAGGACGGTGCCGTATCCGCCGCAGCCCGGGCAGACCCGGGCCATCATCACCTGGCCGATGAACGAGCGGGTCACCTGGCTCACTTCGCCGCGCCCGCCGCAGATGTCACAAGTCTGCGGGTGGGTGCCGGGCGCGGTGCCCTCGCCCGAGCAGGTGGGGCAGACCACGGCCGTGTCCACGGTGAGCTCGCGGGTCGCACCGAACGAGCACTCGGCCAGGTCCAGCTCGATCCTGATCGTGGCGTTGCGGCCGCGCTGGGCCCGGCTGCGCGGTCCCCGCGTGGTGGCGCCCGCCGACCCGCCGAAGAACTGATCGAGCAGGTCGCTCAGCGGCGAGAACCCGGGTCCGAACGGACCGGCCCCAGCGCCCGTCCCGCTGGGAGCGAACGGGTCGACGCCCATGTCGTACATCCGGCGCTTCTCGGTGTCGGACAGGACCTCGTAGGCCTGGGTGATCTCCTTGAACCGCTCCTGGGTCTCGGGATCGGGGTTCACGTCGGGATGGAGCTCGCGCGCCAGCCGCCGGTAGGCCCGCTTGACCTCGTCCTGCGTTGCGTCCCTGCGGATCTTGAGCAGGGAGTAGTAATCCGCCGCCACTAAGACTCCATCAAGATCTGGCCGACGTAACGTGCCACGGCGCGCACCGCGCCCATCGTGCCCGGGTAGTCCATCCGGGTGGGCCCGAGCACGGCCAGCTTGGCCAGCGGCTGGGCCGTATTGCCATACCCGGTGGACACCACCGAGGTGGCCTGCAGCCCCGCGACTGGATTCTCCGAGCCGATCCTGACGGTCAGGATCGCCGGATCGGTCGCCTCGCCCAGCAGCCGCATCAGCACCACCTGTTCTTCTAGCGCCTCGAGCACTTCCCGCAGCCCCCGGTTGAAGTCCTGCGCGTTGAGGTTCGCCGCGCCGCCGAAGACGATCTTCACCTCGTTCCGCTCGATCAGGCTGGCCAGCAAGACGGAGAACACGGCGTTGGCGTTGGTCCGCTCCTCCGCCGGGATCCGGTCGGACAAGTCGGTGACCATGGCCGCGGCGTCGGCCAGCTTGTGCCCGCCCAGGCAGGCGTTCAGGACCGCGCGCACGTGCGACACCGACGCCTCGTCCCAGGCGGCCGGCAGGTCGACGGTGCACTGCTCGACCCGGCCGGTATCGGTGATCAGCACCAGCAGCACCTTCTGCGGGGCCAGCCAGACCAGCTCGATGTGGCGGATCGCGGACCTGGTCAGCGACGGGTACTGCACTACGGCCACCTGGCGGGTCAGCTGGACCAGCAGGCGGACCGTGCGCATGACCACGTCGTCGAGGCTGTACGCGCCGGCCAGGAACGACTCGATGGCACGCCGCTCGGCCGCGGACAGCGGCTTTACGTTAGACAGCCGGTCGACGAACAGACGGTAGCCCTTGTCCGTGGGTATCCGGCCCGCGCTGGTATGCGGCTGGGCGATGAAGCCCTGTTCCTCGAGCACCGCCATATCGTTGCGGATCGTCGCCGAGGATACGTCGAAGTGATGCCGGTCGACCAGCGACTTCGATCCCACCGGCTCAGTGGTGGACACGTAGTCCTCGACGATCGCCCGGAGCACAGTCAGCTTCCGCTCGTCAAGCACGCGTTCACCTCCTTGGCACTCATGAGCCCCGAGTGCTAAGTCTATTGCGTCCGAGGTGTTCCTGGCGCGCAACAGCGAGGCGAACAGGCGCTGTGATCACTCCTCGGCGTCAGGTTCCGTGAAGCCGCACAGGATATGAACCCTCCTGGATGGTAACCCGGCAGGCCCGGGCCGCGATAGCGGCGTGTCGCCGCCGTCCCGGCCGCGGCGGCCCGGCTACGCTTCAGCGAACCTCACCTTACCCGGGCCCGAGCTGAGGAGGCGTCGCGTTGCGGAGCAGGCAATACGGTTCTGACGTACTCGCCGGCGGACCGCGCAGGCCCCGGCCTGGGCAGCGCCCGGTGCCGGAGGTCCAGGCCGAGCGCGGCCTGGTCGTGGAGGATTCCGAGGGCCGGTTCTGCGGGGCCGTGGTGGCCTACGAGAAGGGCGCGGTGACGCTGGAGGACCGGCACGGCAAGCGGCGGGTCTTCCCGCTATCCCCCGGGGCCTTCCTGCTCGACGGCCAGCGGGTCACCCTGACCCCGCCTGCCCCGGCGGCGCCCGCCCGCCCGGCCAGGACCGCTTCCGGGTCGGTGCCCCCGCCGAACAGCCGGGCCAAGGTCGCCCGGGCCAGCCGGATCTATGTCGAGGGCAAGCACGACGCCGAGCTGGTCGAGAAGATCTGGGGCGATGACCTGCGAGACGTCGGCGTGGTGGTCGAGTACCTCGAAGGCATCGATGACCTCCCGGCCATCGTGGCCGAGTTCTCGCCCGCCGCCAGCCGCCGCCTGGGCGTGCTCGTGGACCACCTGGTGGCGGGGTCCAAGGAGAGCCGGATCGCGGCGGGCGTGCGGTCGCCCGACGTGCTGATCGTGGGGCACCCGTTCATCGACATCTGGGCCGCGGTGCGGCCCGCGGCGGTGGGCATCGCCGGCTGGCCGGACGTCCCGCCTGGACAGCCGTGGAAGGAGGGCGTGCTGCACGCCCTCGGCTGGCCGCCCGAGGTGCCGGCGGCCTGGAAACGGATCCTGCGCTCGGTCACCAGCTTCGCCGACCTGGAGCCCGAGTTGCTGGGCCGGGTCGAGGAGCTGATCGATTTCGTCACCTCGCCCGGAAGCGAATAGCGTGGATGTAGCAGCGGATCACACGCGAGGACCGATGACGAGCAAGCAGACGCCGCCCCGGCCAGGCCCGCCGGTCCCGAGGAGGCCGGCCGGCGGTGACCCGGCCGAGGGCCGACCGGTCCGCGAGGGCCGACCGGTCCGCGAGGGCCGACCGGTCCGCGAGGCTGACGTGACATCGGCCAGCTACGCCTACCTGGGCGCGATCCTCTCCGGCCCGGTGATCCCGCTGGTCGTCTACCTGGTCGGGCGGAGACGGTCGCCGTTCCTGCGGGCGCACGCGGCCATGGCGCTCAACCTGTCGCTGACCGGGATCTTGTACGGGCTGTGCTGCCTGATCCTGTGCGGACTGCTCCTGCTGGACAGCATGACCGTGGCCCTGGCCGTGGCCATCCCGGTGGCCCTCGTGCTGTGGCTAAGCGTGCTGCGGTACCTCATCCGCGGCTTCGCCGCGGCCAACCGCGGCCAGCGGCCCGAGGCGCCGCCCAGCTGGATCTACGGCCAGATGGCCAAGTGACTCACTCGGTGAGCAGCTGCGTTACCGTGTCGGCCAGCAGCCGGCCCCGGCGGGTGAGCACGATCCGGCCCTGGCTGTAGGCCGCCGCGCTGGCCAGTCCCTCGGTGACCGCCGCGGCCGCGCGGGCGCGCCCGGATGGGCCGAGAACGGCCAGCGGGCAGCCCTCGGCCAGGCGCAGCCGCAGCATGACGCGCTCCAGCTGACGTTCGGGCTCGGCCAGCACCTCGCGGGCCTGGCCCGGGCTGATCCCCGCGCCGATCCGCGCGGCGTAGGCGGCGGGGTGCCGGACGTTCCACCAGCGGGTGCCGCCGACGTGGCTGTGCGCGCCCGGGCCCACGCCCCACCAGTCGCCGCCGGTCCAGTAACCCATGTTGTGCGCGCACCGCGACGGGCCGCCCGCCGCCCAGTTGGAGATCTCGTACCAGCCGAAGCCGGCCGCGGTGAGCAGCTCGTCGGCGGCCAGGTAGCGATCGGCCAGCACGTCGTCGTCCGGGGCGGCCAGCTCACCGCGCCTGACCCGGGCGGCCAGCCGGGTGCCGGTCTCGACGGTCAGCGCGTAGGCGGATACGTGATCGGGCCCGGCCCCGATGGCCGCCTCCAGCGAGCAGCGCCAGTCCGCGGCCGTCTCCCCCGGCGTCCCGTAGATCAGGTCCAGGCTGACGTGGGAGAACCCGGCCGCGCGGGCCCAGGCGGCGCAGCGCGCCGGGCGCCCGGGCTGGTGCACCCGGTCCAGCACCGCGAGCACGCCGGGCACCGCGCTCTGCATCCCGAACGACACCCGGGTAATGCCGCGGGCCCGCAGTTCTTCCAGGGTCTGCGCCTGGACGCTTTCCGGGTTGGCTTCCGTGGTGACTTCGGCGCCCGGGGCCAAGCCGAACTCGGTGTCGATGGCGCGCAGGATGGCGCCGAACGCGGCCGGCGGCATCAGGGTCGGCGTGCCGCCGCCGAAGAACACCGTGCTGACCGGGATGTCCGCACGGTGTTGTTCTTGAGTGGCGAGCACCTTGCGGGCGAATCCGATCTCGGCGATGGCCAGGCCAGGGTAGCCCGTCAGCGAGACGGCGGCCGAGCCTGCGGTGCCGCCGAGTTCCGCGGCGGTGTAGGTGTTGAAGTCGCAGTACCCGCAGCGCGTCGTGCAGAACGGTACGTGCACGTAGACGCCGAACGGCCGCTCGCCCAGCCCGTCCCGCGCGGCGTCCGGCAGGGACCCGTCGGCGGGGACGGGCTCACCCTCGGGCAGCGCACCAGGCATGCCAGTTACGCTACCCGCGCCGGGTGCAGGGTTCAGACGAGCTTGACCGGGGATGCCTGATTAGAGATTGACGCGCTTAGACTGGAAACAGTCGCGGGCACGGTAGGCACTCGGGTCGCGTTCACGGGAGGCAGTCGGTGGCAGACAACCAGTCGCAATGGCCGGCCCAGTACCCGAGGTACAGCCCGCCCGGCGGCTCCCCGGTACCGCCACCCGGATACCATCCCCCGGCGCCCGGCTATCACGCTCCGCCCGCGGGCTACCAGGTCCAGCCGCCCGGCTACCCGATCGGCCCGGGCTACCCGGCCCAGCCGGCCGCCAGCCACGCCGCCATGCGCGCGTCCTCGGCGGACCGGGAACGGGCCGTCGACGTGCTCAAGGCCGGCTTCGCCGAGGGCCGCCTGACCCAGGACGAGTACAACGACCGGATGGGCCGGGCCTACTCCGCCCGTACCTACGGCGAGCTGATGGCGCTGACCGCCGACCTGCCGGCCGGCGTGCTGCCTGCCTGGCCCGTCCAGGCCTACCAGGCTCCGTCTACCAGCACGAACTCGATGGCCATCGCGTCCATGGTGCTGGGCGTGGCCGAGTTCTTCACCGTCGGGCTGACCGCCATTCCCGCCGTGGTCTGCGGTCACATCGCGCGCCGCCAGATCAGGCAGACCGCGGAGCGCGGCGACGGGCTGGCCACCAGCGGGCTGGTCCTCGGGTACATGGCGATCATCTTCTGGTCGGTCCTCATCGCGGCCACGCTGGTGAGTGTGGCGATCTCGATCGCGCACAACGGCGGCCCGGTCGGCGGGCCGCCAGGGCCGCCCTGAAACCTGCCCGGAACGCCCGGCCGCCCGGCTATGATCGTGCCGTCCTAGGGACGGTCGCCGCCGGGCAATAGCAGGGAGCACGGGCATTTCCGCGTACTACGCAGCACCCGGCAGCGTGCTCGCGGCTATGACCGGCCGGGAGGAACCCGCGCCGGTCCTGGTGGCCTTCGCGGACCCGGCACCACAGTCCCGGCTCAGCGTGCTGTTCCGCGTGTTCATGGTCATCCCGCACCTGTTCATCTTGTGGGCGCTGGCCGTCGCCGCCTACGTGATCGCGATGATCGGCTGGTTCGGCGCCCTGTTCACCGGCCGGCTCCCGGTGTTCGCGGCCGACTACCTGACGGGCTTCCTGCGCTGGCAGACCCGGGTGTTCGGGTACGCGATCCTGCTCACCGGCGCCTACCCGCCGTTCACGACGGAGGACGCGGACTACCCGATCGGGGTGGCGGTCCGCCCGGGCCGGCTGAACCGGCTGGCCGTGCTGTTCCGGATCGTACTGCTGATCCCGGCCTGGATCATGCAGAGCGTGATCGCCTACGGCGCGTTCACCATGGTGGCGTTCGTGAGCTGGCTGATCGTGCTGGCCAGCGGCCGGATGCCCGCCTCGCTGCACGCGGTCCTGGCCGCCGCGGTGCGCTATCAGAGCCGGGTCCTGGGCTACTCGCTGATGCTGACCAGCGCGTATCCGGGCGGCCTGTTCGGCGATTCCGTGCCGCCGCAGGCGGCCTGGTCCCAGCCCCGGTACGGGTACGCGCAGCCCGGTTACTGGGCGCCGCAGGGCTACGGTTCCCACTGGCGGCTAGTGCTGTCCGGCACCGCGAGGAAGCTGATGATCGGCTTCATCGTGCTCGGCGCGCTGCTGGCCGCGGGCCAGAGCGCGATCGTGGTCCTGGCCACCAGCGGCATCCTCACCTCCGCGGCGGCCAGCGCCGAGCTCGAGGCGGACTTCGTGCCGGTGGACAGCGCGATCGACAACTACGCGGCCAGCGCCAAGGCGTGCGACGGCCAGCTGGCCTGCCTGACCAGCCTGGACCGCCAGGTCGCGGGCACCATCGGCGCGTTCGCCGGGCAGGTCCCCAACATCGCGATGCCCCGGGGGAAGGCCGGCGCGGCGGCCGCGGCGCTGACCGCGTCGGCGGGGCACGCCTCGGGCGTGTTCGGCAGCCTGGGCGCGGCCGCCACGGCCAGCCAGTACGAGAGCATCACGGGCTCCGGCACCCTCCAGCACGCGGTCAGCCAGATGAACCAGGATTACCTCGCCCTGCGGAACGCCCTCGGCGACCGCTGAACACGATAAGTTGATCTTGAGTAGGGGGAGCTCGCGGTCTGGCCACGCCTAGCCACCGAGCGCCGCGAAACGTTGTTGGCACTCCTGGCGCGCGTCGCGCGTCTACACTCAAGAGAGGCGTCCGCGGGAGGCTCATGTGGCATATGGTCCAGCTCAGGCATATCCGCCGCAGCCTGGCGTGCCCGAAGGCTACGGGCCCGGAGGGCTTCCGGTGCCCGCGGTCAACCCGGCCTGGCTGGCGTCAAGCGCGGACCGGGAGCGGACCGTGGGCGTGCTGCGGGCCGGTTTCACCGAGGGGCGCCTGACCGAGGACGAGCTCGACGACCGCGTCGCGCTGGCCTACACGGCCCGCACCTACGAGCAGCTGTGGGCGCTGACCGCCGACCTGCCGGCCGGGGCGGTGCCTTATCCAGCGGGGCCTTATCCAGCGGGCCCGTACCCGATCGGGCCGCAGGGGGCCGTGGTCCCGGTCAGCGCCGCGCCGGCCAGCAGCTGGAAGCCCGCGGCCGCGCTGATCATCACCGCGCTGGTCATCTTCACGCTGGCCGCGCTGATCACCGCCGTGATCGCCGCGCACACCCAGACCGTGGTCTACACGCCGCTGCAGCACGCGAACCTGATGCCGGTCTTCAAGTCACAGCCTGGGCTGCCGATCCTGAAGGCGGTACCGCCGCCCGCGCCGTGAGGGATCCCGCGGCACGCACCACGGACCGTTCGGCCCAGTAAAAATGCCCGGCTACCGCTTGCCCTTGTCACCGGGCTGAGTGGACAGGGCCGCGACGAAGGCCTCCTGCGGGACGTCGACCCGGCCGATGGTCTTCATCCGCTTCTTGCCTTCCTTCTGCTTCTCCAGCAGCTTGCGCTTGCGGGTGATGTCGCCGCCGTAGCACTTGGCCAGCACGTCCTTGCGCAGGGCGCGGATGTTCTCCCGGGCGATGATCCGGGCGCCGACCGCGGCCTGGATCGGGACCTCGAACTGCTGCCGCGGGATCAGTTCCTTCAGCTTGGCCGTCATCGACAGGCCGTACTCCCGGGCCTCGTCGGCGTGCACGATCTGGCTGAACGCGTCCACCGGCTGGCCCTGCAGCAGGATGTCGACCTTGACCAGGTCGGCCTGCTGCTCCCCGTCGGGCTCGTAGTCGAGCGACGCGTAGCCGCGGGTGCGCGACTTGAGCTGGTCGAAGAAGTCGAAGATGATCTCGGCCAGCGGCAGCGTGTAGCGGATCTCCACCCGGTCCGCGGACAGGTATTCCATGCCGATCAGGGCGCCGCGGCGGCTCTGGCACAGCTCCATGATCGTGCCGATGTACTCGGACGGGGAGATGACCGTGGCCCGGACCACCGGCTCGAAGACCTTGTCGACCTTGCCCTTTCCCGGCTCCACGCCGCCCGGGAAGTCGCTCGGATTGGTCACCCGCAGCTCCTGGCCGGTGTCCATGACCACGCGGTAGACGGCGTTGGGCGAGGTCGAGATCAGAGACAGGTCGAACTCCCGCTCCAGCCGCTCGCGCACGATCTCCATGTGCAGCAGGCCCAGGAACCCGCACCGGAACCCGAACCCGAGCGCGGTGCTGGTCTCGGGCTCGTAGACCAGCGCGGCGTCGTTGAGCCGCAGCTTGTCCAGGGCGTCGCGCAGGTCCGGGTAATCGTCGCCGTCCACCGGGTACAGCCCGGAGAACACCATCGGCTTGGGGTGGGAGTACCCGGCCAGCGGCTTGTCGGTCGGGTGGCCGGCGCTGGTCACCGTGTCGCCGACCCGGGCCTGCCTGACGTCCTTGACCCCGGTGATCAGGTAGCCCACCTCGCCGGCGGCCAGGCCCTCGCTGGGTATCGGCTCGGGCGAGATGACCCCCACCTCGAGCGTCTCGTGGACCGCACCGGTGGACATCATCAGGCTGCGTTCCCGCCGGGAGAGCC
>Ga0210398_10006044_pt1 | contig 11199 bp, 11 predicted proteins | sample IncBWC4OmetaG_FD_161047 | JGI IMG/M metagenome (GOLD analysis project Ga0210398, IMG submission 161047) | Forest soil microbial communities from Barre Woods Harvard Forest LTER site, Petersham, Massachusetts, United States - Inc-BW-C-4-O | ecosystem: Environmental > Terrestrial > Soil >... | reverse complement strand
CTCGTTTCGATTGACGACCCCGTGGCGGGCTAAGAGTATGACCTGGACCCGCAGAACCGCATCGCCTACCGCTACTCTTTGAAAGCCTTGAAAGCCTCTGTGCCAGCCGCCGATGGAAACCCGCCCGGCCCTCACATGGAAGTCACCAAGGAGCCGCTGGGCTCGCAATCGATCGAAGGTGTTTTGGCGGTGGGCACGAGGGAGACGCGCCGCATAATCCCCGCGGGCGCGCGGGACAATGACCGGCCGTTCACCTTGGTCATGGAGGTCTGGTACTCCCCCGAGATCAGGGCTGTGGTCCTGGAAAAAGCTCCCAGCCCGTTTGGGGGTGAACTGACTAGACGCCTCACCAACATCGACCGCACAGAGCCCGACGTTTCCCTGTTCCAGCCGCCCGCCGATTACAAAATCGAGGACGCGACAGGTCCGGTCACCATTAACTACACCAACCTCGAGGTCCCTCTGGCCGGCCACGCGCAGGCTCGTCCTGAGGCCACTAGGAAGCCGCAGAATAAGACGGCGCTCGCTCCAAGACCCGGGGAAGTCAGGGAAAACCCCTGGGACGGACTGAAGTACGTGTGGATTCCGCCGGGGACGTTCACGATGGGCTGCTCGCCCGGCGACAACGACTGTTTTGACTGGGAGAAACCCGCGCACCTCGTGACCATCAGCAAGGGCTTCTGGATCGGGCAGACAGTCGTGACCGTGGGAGCCTACAAACGGTTCACCGCGAGGGCCGGCCAGCAGATGCCGCCTGCACCGAGCTTCAACTCCGGCTGGACGAACGAGAACATGCCGATCGTGGATGTGAACTGGAACGACGCGCAGGCCTATTGCCAGTGGTCCGGGGGGCGTTTGCCCACCGAAGCCGAATGGGAATACGGCGCGCGCGGCGGAAGCACGGAGGCACGCTATGGACCGCTCGACGAGGTGGCCTGGTATGCGGACAACAGCGGTCGTCAACGGTTGGATAGCGCGCAGATCCGGAGGGATGAACGGGGAGATTACTACAGTCGGATCGTAGAAAACGGGAACGGCACTCACGGGGTGGCGCAAAAACGGGCTAACGGGTTCGGCTTGTACGACACGCTGGGCAACGTTTGGGAATGGGTGAACGACTACTGGGGCGACGCGAGCATCTACCAGAACAGCCCGTCTCAGGATCCGATGGGACCAAGCAGCGGGCAAATCGGCGTATTTCGGGGCGGGTCCTGGAGCGACGATCCTAGGTACGTCCGCGTGTCGGTCCGCAACTACTTCAATCTCGTGTCCAGGTTCGACTTCGCCGGGGTGCGTTGCGTTGGGGAAGCCAACATTCCTTGATACTTTTTCCTTTTGCCTCTTCATTTCTGGGGAGCAGGTATCTCATCGGTATGCCGCGGATGGGGCCGCTACCCCCCTGACACTTTTTCATTCTCTCCTTCACAGCGCTCATAGGACGGCCGGCAGTTCATCCCTGCACTTCTCAATCGTTTCCCAGATTTCTAAGCCGCGACGGCGAGAAGTCCCTGACTCCCCACAAGTCGGCATAGCCGAAGCGAGCTGATTTCCGTGCCTACCAGTTCCTCTCGGATCACGGACTACCCTTCCCTAATCCGGTAAAGTCAGGTTTGCCACTCGCCCAGAATCGTCGGCATCCTCTGCAATGGGCTGCTTCGGCTATAATTTGCGCGCGCGCATGGCCCTCGCAGTGCTGGATGCACTGCGGGGTGGCGCACCATTCGGTTTTAATTGAATTGACGATGAACACTCGTACGACGAGGGCAGGCTTTTGTTTTCTGCGAGCTTGCGCGGTCGCGGGCTCGACGCTTGCGCAGCAGGAGCAATCCGAGACGCAGTGGGAGCGGGAGCACGGAATTCAGCACGAGAAGAGGCTGCTCGACAACAAATTCGTGGCAGTAGAACGGATCACCTTCCCGCCAAACAACGAGGGCTTTGGATATGCGCGTGTGAGTGAGCCGGCGCGTATCGTCTTCCTGCGATTCCGGGCCGCTGAGCAGGATGCGACCGCATCGGGCGGTTGGCGGTTCGAAAAAGTGAGTTTCTTTTCGCGTGAGGCCGGGCGAATGATTGTGCCGCCCGGCGCCGGGGCATTTCGTCTCGTCAACATTTATTTGAGAGACCAGCCGGAAAGGGCGCCCTTCGGCGATGACGCAGTGAAGGTGGACCCGAAGCACAACGAAGTGTTGCTGGAAAACAGCCGCGTACGAGTGGTGCGGATTCATTTTTCGCCCGCAGAATCGGGGCCGATGGTGGATAAGCGGCCGCGAGTGATTATCGTGTTGACGGATTCGCATGCTACCGTGACGCTGCCGGACGGTCACAGCGAAGTGCGCGACGCGAAAGCAGGCACTGTATATTTCGGCAATGCGGGGCGGCAAGCGACGAACAATATAGGAACGACGCCGCTGGAAAATGTCGTGGTGGAGCTGAAGAGCAAGTAGCGCCTTATCTCAACGATCAAGCAACACTGCTCCGCTCGCCTCACGCGCAGCGTCCGCCGCCGGGCGGCTTCGTCAACTTCCGATTACCGCGGGACCCCAGGCGAAAACCTTCCCGATTGACGACGGCCCGACCAAGAATCGCGTTGCGGCTCTCCCACAACGCTAATAGCTCTGTGCTAGATTTGAGGCGTTTGGAGAAAGGACCGGGCGTGGTTCGCTGGCTGCGTAGGATCGCTTTGACCGTATGCGCAATGGTGGTCCTATTAGCTCTTGCAGGTGCGTCCTATCAGGCGATCGAGTCACGTCTGGATGCTCGCCGTTTTCCTGAAAGCGGCCGGTTAGTCGATGTGGGCGGCTACCGCGTCATGCTTAATTGCACAGGGTTTGGGAGTCCAACGGTCATCCTGGAAGCTGGATTCGGTGACGTGTCCGTCGAATGGAGAGCCGTTCAACCACAAATTGCGAAGTTCTCGCGAGTCTGCTCCTACGACCGTGCGGGCTATGGAGGAAGTGATCCCGGTCCAATGCCGCGTACCGGCCTTCAGATTGCGCGGGAGTTGCATACACTTCTCAAAAATGCGGGTGAAGTGCCGCCTTATGTGCTTGTCGGGTCTTCCTTTGGTGGATACAACGTTCGTGTGTTTAACGGCCTCTACCCGGACGAGGTGGCGGGAATTGTATTAGCGGATGCTACGCAAGAGGACCAATATGAATTGCTCCCGAAGGCGTGGAGCGCGATTAGCGCGGCGCAACTGAAGCACTGCGAGCGCCAAGCAAGGTATGCTTTTTTTGTTGCCGACCTCGGCATTGGCCGCCTCATGCTTCAAGCGCAGGGCGCGGACCACGGTGCCTATCTGATCCTCCAGAGGAAGTACTTGAGAGCCAGAGCGAGCGAGCTTGAACAAATCCGGGTCAGCGCGGAGCAAGCGCGAGCTGCTGACCACATCAGCGACAAGCCTCTCGTGGTACTGACAGCTGCCGAGAATACCGATGCCATTTTGAGTAGTGGCCTCAGCAAGAGCGATTTCGAGGAATTTCAACGCATTTGGGTGGATGATCTCCAGATGCGACTAGCGCGTCTCTCCACTCGCGGCAGACGCATCATGGTACAGGGAAGCGGCCACGACATTCCTTCGGATCGTCCTGAGTCTATTGTGAACGCGGTGCGTGAACTTTGCGCAGCAGCCGACAGCTCCACACTAGCTCCCCATACGCACTGTCAAAGTCAGAACACGGTAGCAGCTAATCGCCGATTTTGGTGGATGACGGCAACTCGGAAGTCATCAGTTCGCCCGTTGGGTTAGTACCGAGAAAGCCCTTATCCCTCCCCGCCGCACCAGCGGAAAATGGCATGCTGGGTCCGACACTTTTCGCCGGCAACAGGGGCAGAAAAACGAAACCATCTTCTCAACTCCCTACGAGAGCGCGAATCTCTGCCTCGGCGACTCCCAACCACGCCAGCTTTTCTACAACAGCCGATGCCCCTTGCTCCTGGGCATCGCGCGCATGGTCCAGCGCACGCTCCGCGATCCGGCTCACTTCGTGCAGGAGCTTGCGGATTTCTACTTCCAATTGCCCCTTGCTTTCCTGCACCCGGTCGACGACATCGGACTGCACGCGCGTGCTGTTCATTTCTAAGAGGTAATCGAAAAACCTCCGTGCATCCTTCTCGATAACCAAGAATGCGCGGACAAGTCCCAGCAGCACGTCCGCGAGATAGCGCAACGGCGATGGTGGCTGCGCTACATGGATCAATCCCTCGAAGGTGAACCGCGACGGAACGCGGAAACCCTTCTCGGAGTCCAGAGCGTTGGGCATGCGGGCCAGGTCCGGCACTCCCGATTCCGAAAGTTTCTTTAGGAAGTCGTTTCCCAGGCTCACGAATCGCGCTGCCACTTTTCGGTACTCTTCTTCAGCACGAAGTTGCTCGGCTTCAAGCCATGGCAGGACATGGCGCTCCGCGGTTTCTTGTACCGCGCGCATGGCCTTTCGGCGGACCCTCGGACCGTAACGTCTGGGGATGGCTCTGAGTTCCTCGTTGAACTCTGCCTTTGCTCTTGAAAACGTAGCGGCCAGGAAAGACTTCTGCTGCGCTAGGAAGAGATCGGAGAGTCGATGTTGCTCGGCCATGAACAGGTAACCCAAGTCGCGCAGCGAGCGCTCCGCCTCCGCTATCGTTTGGCGCATCGCGGCGATGCGCTGTTCGGATTCCTCGATGGGATGCAATAGTGCTTCCCGCTCTTCCAAAGTGACTGCCAGCAGTTCGTCACCGAGCCGCCGCAGTCCCCGCTCCCCCGCCGCGCGGACCAGTGTGCGGCTGGACTCATCAGCCAATTTCTGCAGACCGGCAACCAGGGCTTCCCACTTCCCTGCCCTTTTTCCAGTTGGTCGAACGCGCTGATCTCATAAATCGGCCCGACCGGGCGGCCGAGCCGCTTCTCCAGAACGTTGCGCGTGAACGGCCCGGCGACCCGCCTTTCGGCGTCCGACGTCCGGTCCGCTTTGTGGCTTTCGCGCGTCCTCCCGAGCCTGCGCTTCCTGATTCCCATCGGTTTCTCAGGAACAATGCGATAGATTGAATGCAACCCTCACGGCGTGCTCGGACTCGTTCGAGCCGTCGTACCCCACGAGAATCTTCCGAAAAAGTGAATCATGTCTTCGGTGAGGCATACACCCTCCTTAGTCCGCCGGAGCGGTTGTGATTTCAACCACCGAGGACTGCTTTTCATCTTTGGGCAACAAATGCCTCGGCAGGAACCATGCGTTGGCGATCATGGTCGGGACCACCGCGCTGCCAATAACCGCCGCCACGATGTAGGAATATTGCGCTTCACTGATGATTCCATGACTGAGGCCGAACAGCGCCGAAATCGTGCCAAACGTCAGGCCGGTCGACATCATCAGCGTGTAGTACAAGCCTTCGTTCCGCACGTACTTGAAACTCTTGATGGTGGGGAACAAAGGAATGAATTTTGAAACCATCTTCGCCGCAAACAAAATCACGAAGACCATCGGTGCTCCGACCAGCGCTGGCACAGATACGAACGAACCCGCCCGAATGAAGTAGAAAGGAGTCAGCAGACCGAAAGTGAGCGTCCGCAGGCGTCGGATGAGTATGTGGTCCTTGCCCACGGTTCCGGCGAGAACCATGCCGATGATGTACGACGGCAACACGGCTTCGCTTCCGGCCCAGACCGCGAGTCCGCCCATCCCGAACAACAAGAACAGAAGATACTTGGCTTCCAGCTCGGATACGCGCCCTCCGTAATGGCGGAAAAATCGCGGGGTCAGAAAGGGCAAGATGATGAATACGACGATGCTGACCAAGACAAAAACCAAGGTCTTCCGGGTGAACGGAGCGAAGATGATCCCGAGCGCGATTACCGTGCCCAGGTCGTTCACGAAGCAGGCGGCCAGAATCGCTTTGCCGAACTCCGTGGTGTTGAATCCCAGCTCCAACAGCACCGCATAGACGACCGCAACCGAGGTTGTGGACAGAGCCACGCCGACGAGCAAACTGGCTGGCGTTGTCCAGTGCAGCAAATAGTGTGCGACCGAGGCGCATCCGAGGAAGGGACCAAAGAATCCGACGAGGCCGATGACCAGAGCTTCTTTCCACTTCAAACGAAAAATGCTTGGATCGAGTTCTGCGCCCGCGAGAAAGGTCAGAACGATTGCGCCCGCGCCAGCGAGGAACGAAATCCACGGCGCGCCACCACCCACCCCCGTCTTGATGATGAACACGCCGACAATGAGCTGCGCGACGGTTCCGACGACGATCTCCGTCAGCGCGGTGGAGATCTTGAACCAGATGCCGAGCAGAGTCGCGATCAGGGCCAGTCCGACCCACAAAGAAGCGAGCGCCCAGACGTTTTCCATGGCCTTCCTCGTTCTTCGTTTTCAGGGATTCGTGCCGGTTGACATGACTCCGCGACAAGAACCCTTGTCAGGAGTCATCATCTGTCCCGGCAAAAGAAGGGACAGCGGTTATAAGGCGAACTCCCTCGCCTCCGGTGATTCTAGCAGCAGGCAATTCCATGGTCAATTGGGCGTTCCCAGCCGCCGTTGCGCCGGAGGCCGCATGCAAAAAATAGCGTACGAAATCCAGGACCAGGGGCCTGTGCGAGACTTAAGGGATGGGCCGGTCGCTGTGCGTCACTTGCTTTCTATTCGTGACACTCCTTGGGGGAACACTTGCAATCTCCCGTCAGCCCAATTCCCCGCTTCGCGCAGCGCTCGCTGCAATACACGACGCCCTTCACCGATGTGGAACAGATCCTCAAAGGCCGCATATGAGCGACAACCAGGAAGGTGGCCATGGCCGACCAAAATATCGATAGAGACAAGCTCCGAGCTGCCATTCGCAAGATGGGCGCCGAATACATCTTCCTCATGTTGGACGATGCCATCACCCTGCTTCCACAAGGGAAGCTCCGCAAGCTGATTGCACAGTATCTGGATCCGGACGAGTTTCGTCCAGACGGCGCCAGAAGGGTAGACCTTCTCGGTGATGTCAAAGCATTTCAGAAGGCGAGTCTAGCCGGCGGGTATTACCAGGCTTTCGCCGTAAATTCTAAGAACTACAGGGAAAAGTCCGGTGGCACGCTGGCTTGGATTGCGGATTGTCTTCGTCTTCTCGAGCGCTGCCTGGTCCAGTCAAAGAAAGAGGACCCGAAAACGGTATGCCAGGCCTTCGAGATTATCTTTAGTCTGCTGAGCAAGATCGACGAAGGCAACGATGACATCCTGTTCTTCGCTGACGAAGGCGGCTCCTGGCAAGTCGGAGTGGACTGGGAGGACGTGTTACCCGCTTGGTTCAGGGTCCTGTCTGCGACGGCCGGTCCGTCCGAGTACGCTCAGAGGATTACTACACTTCTCAAACATCACCACCAGTATGGGCGGATGAAGATGCTCGCAGCGGCGCGCAAGATCGCGACGCCGGCGCAACGACAGGCTCTGCCGGAACGCGAGTCCGAAGGGGCGATTCGAGGTAGTTCGGGATGAAACACGCGTAGCGTCCGCCGCCGGGCGGCTACGTTCAGACGGTCTTCTCGGACGGGAGCCAATTTCCAGATCACGCGTGAGGGTGTTGCAGATCACAGTGTCTCTTCGGCAGATTTGGCAACCTCCAAGTTGTGAGTCACAGGATTCCGAGGAGGCGGATAGCCCCCCGGTAAACGGTCTCATGGGAACTTGGCGTCCAGATCACACGGGAGGTTCAACTTCATGTCAGACGAGGAATTAAGAAGCAACCAACTTGTTCGTAGGGTCGCGCGGTGGCTCCGAGACCAGATTGTTCAGGAGGTTCCGGAAGATTCTGCCCATTGCGAATTTGACTGCCGTAAGGGCCAGTGCATGATGGAAGAATGGAAAAGCTGCGATAGGCGCTTGAACAAGGCCACTGGCGAGCTTATGCCTTTCCCCAGAAAGACCTCTCCGCAGTAAGATTTTGTTTCTGTCCACAGGATTGACGTTTCTATGCCCGCGCGCAAACAACCAGGAACCGGTTCGAGTCGGCACGGTCGAGATGCCCGCTCAAGGACACGAATCGCACATCAGGTGATCATTGTCGCCGTGCCCCCGGTCAGGGCGCTTGACGTATTCGGCTCCGCCGAAGTGTTTGCGGTCTTCGATTCCTGTTGAATTCTGCATATTCGTTTCTCTCCTTCTTGTTTTACAACCATTTAATGAATAATCCTTCAGGTTTGTACTTCGCGTTATGAAGGCAACGGCGCTACATACGTTTGAGCCAAGAAAGACGCCCGTTCAGAAGCGGTCGACGGTAACTGTGGGGACGATTGCAAAGGCAAAGGCGAACTTAAATGCGCGGGCGCTTTGTTCTTGCGCCGCAGACTGCGCTCGATCTCGTCGAAATCTGGCGTTACATCAAAGAGCCGCCTCGCGAAGAGTTTTGCTGAAGGACAGCCGCGAAAAAGGAAGTCCTAACCGCTCGAAGCCATAGGCTTAGCCGGTGTCCTTTGAATCTTTGCGATCTCGGTCAGGAGAAACAGATCCGTGAGAAGCGCACGCAGATGAATGGAGGCGTTCAGGTTGTCGATCAACGGGGAGCCGATGGCGGGTTGCGCCAGGACCAGCTCGATGGCGGCAAGCGCATCGCTCGCGTCGCGTTCGAGCACCGCGAAGAATGAGTGATATTTTTCTGCCGGATCGAGGCGCTCTTGTTTCACTGCGGTCGCGCAGCTATCGGCCAGACCAGAGATGGCTTTCACGGCGCGGCCCAGATATTCGCGGACTTGTCCGCCGGACCGGCTTCCTTCATCGCTGGGAAGCCCTTGCGCCGCATAAGCCAGCATGAACTCGTAACATTCTTCGATCGTGTCGCAGCGTTCCGAGAGGTCACCCAGCATCTCTTAATCCTTCTGGGGCTTCTCCCCCGGACGCCGGCGATGAAGTGGGAGATTCGACGGGCCAGCGCTGCGGATCGTGTTCTTTCAGATAGAAGTCGCGGCTCATCCAGCCGAAGATCATGGATTTCGTGATCGCTCGCTTTTCCGGACGAAGCCCAAAATAGACATGCGCCATGATCAAGGCGATCAGTCCCACGCCCGCCAGGCCGTGCAGCACATACATCATCCCCCAAGTCATATCACTGAACAGATAGGGATTCCGGGGAAAAAAGATCGTGCGCACGCGAAACATCATGAACACACCGGTTACGATTGCGGAGAGACCCGCGGCCATGATCGCGGCGTGATAGAGCTTGTTCTCCAAGGGATACTTGGCAAATTTATCCGGCGGCGGCGCGGACTTGCCCAGGAAACGCAGCGTTCTTCTGTAGGCGTCGCGCAGATCAATTTTGTCCGGCCAGATCGACCAGAAGTCCATGAAGAAGGAGGCGTGGATGATATGAAAAAGGATAGAGATGGTCAGGACCGAGCCAGCTATCCAGTGATAGGTGACCCAGTCGAACGGCACGCCCACTTTCGGGAGAAAAGCGGTGAATAGCAAGGTGAGCATGGATGCTGCCATGATCCAGTGAAAGAGCCGCGCGGTCAGCGAATGTCTGGGTACGTGCTCGGGTATGCGCGCGGCGATCAGAGGCGATCCGCTGCTCGCAAACTCCTTGGGTTTGGCGAAATATCGAAGGTATGTGGCGTGAACGATAAAAAATAGAAATCCGGAAATAGCCGCGACCCAAATCAGGAACCAAGCAATGTGAATCGGGACACGCTGTCCCCACGGACTGATGGCCCACTTCAGGAAGTCCATGTAGCCTCCTCGACTCCTCCGATGGCGCGCTTCACCAGATTCCGCATCAGCGGAATCTTGTACGCGTTGAACTGCAAAGGGACCGCGCCTTGTACTGCCAGTTTCCCAGCCATTTCGCCAGTTGCGGCGTTTGCCGGTTTCCCGCGGACGGCGTCCTCGACGACTTTTAATCGCAGAGGTCGAGCAGCCGCGCCATTCACCGCGATGCGGATTCGCTCGATTCCTCCATTCGATACCACCATCGCTGACGCCACATTCAAGAGGGGAAAATCCCACACATTCCGGTCTCGCACTTTTTCAAAATAGAATTGCGCGCCAGCCCACGTAGGCGGGATACGAATGGCCGTCAGTAAGTCTCCGGGTTGCAAGATATGCAAGCTGGTTATGTCGATGTCGGGACCGATGAAATAGTCCTCGGCGTCGATGACGCGCTCACCCTTCGGCCCGCGGATCACGAATTTGCCGTCGAGCGCGATGAGAGCAGGAGCGGTGTCTGACGGATTCACCGCCACGCATCGATCCGCATGCAGAATCGCGTGCTCTCGGTTGCGGCCTTCCGGTGTGTCCGCATAACAGATGTTCCCACCAGCGCGGTAGCAGGGCCAACCGGCGCGGTAATACCAGCAGCGGGCGTCCTGCGAAACATTGCCCCCGATGGTGCCTTGGTTCCTAATCTGCGGCGAGGCTACCAGCTCCGCGCCGTCCGCTAGCAGCCTGAACTTCCCTTTGACGAGGGGATGTTCGACTACTTCCGTGAGCGTGGTCATCGCGCCGATCTCGATGCCGTCGGCTGTGCTGCGAATTCCCTTGAGTTCGGCGATCCCGCTTAAATCGATCACGACCTTGGGTTTTTTGATGCGGTCCTTGAGCCAGTCGAAACTATCCATGCCTCCGGCGAGCACCCAGCCGTCGCTTCCCTGCTGCTGGAGCAATTTTTGCGCATCGGCAATCGAGCTCGGCTGAAGCAAATCGAAGGCCGGCATCACGTCTCGAATTACAGCCATGGAATCTCCTTTCGCGTTTCCACTACATGCGCGCCATCTAAATGTGTGCCATTAATGGATGTTGCATGGGACGTCCTGCTTCCAGCGAAGTTAGAATCGTGTCGGCGTTCACGGGCGCGCGCCGGAAAATCTCATCACCAAGCGCGTCCGATAGCGCGTTAAGGATGGATGCGCATCCTCCCCCTACGGGCGGCTCGCCCACGCCGCGAGCGCCGACCGGCGTTTCCGGATCAGGAATATCGAGGGCCGCCCACTGCATATTGACGGGCACATCCAGTATCGTTGGCGGCTTGCTCTGACTGAAGCGCGTCGAAAGCATGGCGCCGTAGCGAGGGTCGAACACCCACTTCTGCCCAATCGCATGGCCGATGCCGAGAATCGACCTGCCCAGCACTTGACCTCCAAGCGCGCGCGGATGAATGACGGAACCTACATCCGCGGAGGCAAGGAAATCCACGATGTGGTACTTGCCGGTCTCGACGTCAACCTCGACTTCCGCAAAACTGGCAACATAGGAAAAT
>Ga0210398_10006043_pt1 | contig 11200 bp, 8 predicted proteins | sample IncBWC4OmetaG_FD_161047 | JGI IMG/M metagenome (GOLD analysis project Ga0210398, IMG submission 161047) | Forest soil microbial communities from Barre Woods Harvard Forest LTER site, Petersham, Massachusetts, United States - Inc-BW-C-4-O | ecosystem: Environmental > Terrestrial > Soil >... | reverse complement strand
CCTTTCACCGCTTTGGCTACTTCATACACTGCAGTAAGCTGTGGAACACCTATACCTGCAATAATACGTGTGGTGCAAATTGAACCCGGGCCAATGCCCACCTTCAACCCGTCAGCACCTGCTTTCATAAGTGCAATGGCAGCTTCAGCAGTAGCAATGTTACCAGCCACTACCTGCAGTTCAGGGAATTTCTTTTTAATATTCTTTAATTCCTCTATTACCTTTTTTGAATGGCCGTGAGCTGTGTCAATCGAAATAGCATCTACACCGGCGTGAACTAATGCCGTAGCACGTTCATACATATCGGCAGTAATGCCTATAGCTGCAGCCACGCGCAACCTGCCGAATTCATCTTTGCAGGCATACGGGTGCAGGTGTATCTTCTGAATATCCTTATAGGTAATGAGCCCTACCAGGTGGCCCTGCCCATCAACTACCGGTAACTTTTCAATCTTGTACTTCTGTAATATCTGTTCAGCTTTACTAAGGTCGGTGCCTTTTTTAGCGGTAATAATGTGCTCCTTGGTCATTACCTCACTAATACGTCGGTTGCCGTTCTTCTCAAAACGAAGGTCGCGGTTGGTAACAATACCTACTAAGCGGTTTTTATCGGCCACTACCGGTATGCCACCAATCTTGTTCTCTTTCATAAGGGCAAGGGCATCCTTCACTTTAGCATCTTCACGCAGCGTAACAGGGTCCTGTATCATACCGCTTTCATAGCGCTTTACCCGCCTAACCTGCTCAGCTTGCTGGGTAATACTCATGTTTTTATGCAATACACCAATACCGCCCTCTCCGGCTATAGCAATAGCCATTTTATATTCGGTTACCGTATCCATGGCAGCCGATAAAATAGGGGTATTAATTTTTATATTCCTGGTAAAATAAGAGGTTACATCTGTCTCCCTCGGGAGCACCTCTGAATAAGCAGGAACCAGTAGGACATCATCGTAGGTTAAACCCTCTCCTGCAAACTTTTCATCAATTGTTTTCACATGAACACTTTTACAAATATAATTTAATTCCTTATTGCAGGGCTGTTATATATTTATTGCCAATACGTTACCCCTGCGCAGAGACTGCCAAACATTGCCAAAACCTGCCGTTTTTTGCCGTTTTAGTGCAGTCTGATTTTGTAATATACTGATATTCAGCATTTAGTGGTTTTAGGTGAAAATCTCCATTTGGCAATTTTAATGAGGTAACACTTTTCGGCACATTTGAAATGTAATATGCTTGATATTCAGTATTTTGAATTGTTGTTACCCCCTGAAATCTGTTACCCCGTGTAACCCCGTTCCAAATCTTCGCTAATCCTTGTTCGATGTTCTAAATGGACTTATACACTCACCACTAAGGACACAAAGAAACTTCACACTAAGGCTCACTAAGATTTATTACCGCAAAGAGGGCTAAGGAATACAACGTAAAGACCGCTAAGTTATGTTCACTAATGACTGACGACTATTTTTTATATCAAAGAACTAATTGCGAAGTTCGCCTGAATGAAAATCATTTAAAAGGAAAAATGAATGTTGTTTTCAACACCCCCAAATCACCCCGTACGCATTAGGCTGTCCGGAACAGGCAGGCTGCGATTAATGTAAACAAATACTGAGCCATTTGCCCTTACTTTATATGCATTGTTTGCAAACGCGTGAACAGTTGAATATGCAGTGAGTGTTTTGTTCCATTATATTCATATAAAACAATGGCTGCATTATTTAAAAGCATGGAATTATTTGAAGCATCAATTGGTAAAGGGTTGCGGCTGGAGTATGAGAGATGAATGGTATAGGTATGAAGGCTATCGAGATATACGTTTTGTTGGGCAAGTTTGTAACTGTAATTTTCCATATAAATAGAATCAAGAACTATGGAAACGGGATTCTGGCAATAAAGAGTAATTGTGTAATTAGCTCCGTGCGGAGGTGGCTTTACAGGCTTCGTCTCGAAATCAGCGCCGTCCCAGGCCCTTACAGTAGCATCAACCACTTTTATTTCCTGGGCAGATAAATTACCCATATACCAGAAGGATATGAATAGGGCTGCAATCAACTTTTTCATGCTATAATAATAGAAAATCAAAAGTAAGATGCTAAGATGAAGTTATGGTGAGCCTGTTCATATCAGGCCCTAGCTGCACGTTTGGCCCGGTAGCTATTTATTTTTGAATAATTACCTTACCCGCTGAAACTAAATTCCCTTCAGCAGTTAATAGCCTGTATGCATATGTTCCCCCGGCATTATTGCTTAAGTCAACTTGCATTTGGCCATTAGCCATTGCGGAATATACTTTTTCGCCAAGCATGTTGTAAACTTCGATATGGCTATTAGCCAATGGCTGTTGGCTGTCAGCTATTTGAATATTGAATACTCCATTATTAGGGTTAGGGTAAACGTTTACAGTGCTATTCGGTTCCTTAATTGCTGCAATACTTGCAGGCTCTTTGGTATCCTGTAACATGAAAAGTTCACCGTAACCATTAAGGCCACCATCTGATATTATTCCAAAAAGAGTATCATTCGAAAGAGTAAGGCTATAATTTTCCGGATAGTAAGCAGATGAGGTACCTTCGAAATTGTAAACAATTTTGTATCCCGCACCATTTGTATCTATGGAGAATATGGTGCCGGAATTATTGACACCGCCCTGGTAGGTTTCGCTATATAACTTATTATCCGCGAAAATTAAACTGCCCTGGGGAAAGCAACCGGTGGCACTATCCATATCTACCAGTTTTTTGTATTCTGTGCCATTGGTATTTATTTCAAAAGCAACTCCCGAATCATGGGCGCCACCCTCGTATGTAGTACCAAAAAACTTATTGCCAACAAGTGTTAAGGATCCATACGGATAAAAACCTTTCGAGTAATTCAAGTCTACTAAGTCCTTATACCCGCTTCCATTAGTGTCTATTGAAAAAATAACACCAGAGTCCTTGACCCCGCCCATGCAGGTAATCCCATAAAGTTTATTCTTACTTATCGCTAATGTTACGCTTTGTGGATTGGCTCCATTAATCCCATTAAAGTCAAAAAGGTCTTTATATGCAGCACCATTGGTATCAATCGAAAATATTACACCATATCCATACGCTCCGCCCCCGTAAGTCATTCCATAAAATTTATTTCCAACCCGGGTTAAGGCGCCCATCATCATATTAGCGCCTGTGGTGTCATTAAAATCATGCAGGTCTTTGTATCCTTTACCATCGCTGTCTATCCTGAAAATGTTTCCATAACCAAATGCGCCACCATCTTCATTAAAACAGTATAGTTTATTTCCAATAACCGTAACATCTCCGTATGGGTATCCTCCATTAGAATTACCAATAACGGAACCGGTATCATTACAGTCCCATATATCTTTAAACCCGCTTCCGTCTTTATTTACGCTGAAGAAGTACCCAAAACCATTTTTACCGCCCTGGTTTGATGAACCAAACAATTTACAGCCTGAAACAGTTACATTGCCATAGGGATTTGAATTAAAGCTAAAGTCGTGCAAGTCAGTAATCTGTGCCATTAAAGGCCTTATTCCCATAAGCAGAACCATCATTACTAACAGGTATGCTCTTTTCCTTGCAGGCTCAATAGATTTGAATATACTACTTATGCGTAAAGCTGCTTTTATTCCGGATGGTATGTGTAGTTTTTGTTTCATGGGGCTTACGATTATTATGAAAGCAAAACTATATCGCCAGGTGCGGGTTAATGTGCCCAATGTAATTAAATGGCATGCAGGGTGTAACGAAACCGGAAAAAGGCGTAATGAACTTTATCAGTTAAATACCCTGTTTTCTGAAAATTGAAATAGATGCATCAGGGCGCTTCAAACGGCTATCTTTCCGTTGGTGGTAAAGTTTTCAGGATGTTACGGTAGTTATCGTAAGCCTGCGATGCTGCCGCGCTTTGGCCGGTGGTTAAGTAAAGCTGGTACAGCTCATAATAACAGTACATCAGCAATGGATTGTCGTTTGCTAGGTTGGCTGCATTGATACAACCCATGTATTGTTTTTCAGCATCAGAGTACCTTTTGCGGCGGTAGTATATATTGGCAACATGGTATATGGCATTTGCTATTTCCGTATTGTTACGCACATCTTCACTTTCTTTTTCCGAACTAATAAAGTGTTCAAGTGCCATGTTGGTGTCATAAATGCTGAGGTATACACCTGCCATTTCAAAGTCTATTGAAGGCAGGGCCTTTTTTTCATTTACGGCTTTAGCAGAATCAAACGCCTTCTGGTAATATTGCAGCGCAATTTTAATGTTATTCTGGGCGCGGAAATACATGGCTTTGTGTTTATAGGTGAGCCATAAATCCTGCCTGTATCCCGAATCCTCCTGCAGTTGCTGGGCCTTATAAATAAGGTCGTAGGCCCGTGAAAATTCGCCTTTCAGGAAATAGGTGTACCCTAGTCTTTCAGTAGTACGGGTCATGGCACTGTTCATACAATTGTAGCGCTTAAATATTTTATATGCTTTGGAATAATAAGTGAGCGCCTGTACCGGTAAATGGTTGGCAATTGAAATTTCACCTATTGAGTATGCTGAGTTAGCCGCGCCAAGCAGGTTATCCATATTTTTATAAAGAACATAGGCATTTATAAGTGAATCTACAGCCATTTTGGAATATTTAAACCGCTGGTCAACGTTACCCGGAAGAGCATAGTAGAAGTTAGCAACTTGTTGCAGCGTAAAGGCATTATCAGTCCATACATGCAGCCGTTTTTGTGTTGCCAGGGCATCGGTATAGTAGTGTATTTTTTTTGCAGAGTCTTTATTCGGCAACATGCTTGCCAGGTATACACCTGCCATTGCTTTTCCGCGCGGATAATTTGATTCGTCCGACATTCTAATCGCCTCTGAATAATATTGCATTGCAGTGGTGGTATCTTTAAAGTGTGCGCTTATAAGGCCTGATTCTATATATGCGTTAATGGCATTCAGTTTATTGTGCAGCCTGTTTATAATTTCCAATGCCCGTATGCTCCAAGTCAACGCTTTCAGGGAGTCCTTAGCCGAGTATGCCAACCCTACATATAACATAAGGCTGGCCGATTCTTCCGTATTATGGGGGGTGCTTACTAATATGTTCCGGGCCTTTTCAAAAGTAGCCAGTGCAGGAGCTGTTTTCAGTTCAAAGACATACGTAATGCCAATCTCTTTCAGTATCCTGGCCGATTGAAGATTATCGGGGGTGCGTTCAAGGATTTTAAGAGCTGCCCTGAAATGGGTAATGGCAAGGTCGAAATCGCCTTGTTCCTGGCAGGTGTTTCCAAGGTTTTCTTCCAGTAAAGCCCTTGTTTTATCATATTCTGCATCGGTAGGTAGCTCTATGGTTTTTGTATAGTAACGAATGGCCGAGCCATAGTCGCCCTGGTGCTCGTATATGGAACCCATCTGGTCAACAGTAAGAGCAACATTATGCTTGTCACCCATTTTCTTGTACAGTTTTTGGGCCTGCGAGGTGTATGATAATGCTTTGGCCGATATATCCTGCAAGGAATATGCTTTGCCTATTCGCATTAATGCTTTTGCCTTTTCTTTATTCTGGCCTGTTTTGTCAGCCAGCTTTTCGGCGGCAAAACCAAACTTCAACGCTGAGTCGGGATGAAAGGAATTAACATACTCGGAACAAAGTGCGTTTAATATTTTAATCTTGTCAGAATCTGTTTTACAGTATTGCAGAGCAATGTTCAGCGAATCGATAGGCGAGCGTTGTGCTGATAATATAGAATAACAGCAAAGAAAAATGATAGCGGGTATGATTCTCTTCAGTGGCATGGTACAAAGGTAGGAGTTATAAGTTATGAGTGATGAGTTTTGGTAATTCGCGTTAGGGATTGAAGTGGTAACCCCGCAGCGAAGCGAGGAGTTAAAGCGTAAAGCCCGACCCGAAGGGGAACGCCCAAAAAAATAAAACAATAGGGTTACTAAAAAAGATGCTTCGACAAGCTCAGCATGACAGAAAAAAATATTTACATGCTCTTCAACTCAGCTACCAATTCGGTAACCACCTTCTTGGCATCGCCGAATAACATGCTGGTTTTAGGGTTGTAGAAAAGCTCGTTGTCGATACCGGCATAACCGGCATTCATACTACGCTTGTTTACTATAATGCTTTTTGCGCGTTCAACTTCTAAAATCGGCATGCCATAAATAGGGCTGGCAGGGTTATTCTTAGCGGCGGGGTTCACCACGTCGTTAGCGCCAACAATAAATACAACATCGGTAGTTTCAAACTCAGGGTTAATGTCTTCCATTTCCACCAGTTTGCTGTAATCAACATTACTTTCAGCCAGCAGCACGTTCATGTGGCCGGGCATACGACCTGCAACCGGGTGAATAGCATATTTCACATCAACGCCACGCTCTTCGAGCAGCATTTCCAACTCGTGCATAACGTGCTGAGCCTGTGCAACAGCCAATCCGTAACCGGGAACGATAACTACTTTTTTGCTGTAGTTCATCAGTACAGCTGTATCGGTAACCGAAATATCTTTTACGGTTCCCCCTGTAGGGCTTGTACTGCCACCTGCTGTGGCAGCGCCACCGTTACCAAAGGCACCGAATATTACACTGAATAGTGAACGGTTCATACCCTTACACATAGCTACAGTAAGCAGTGTACCGGCAGAACCTACCAATATACCACCAGTTAGCATTACCATATTGTGATAAAGGAAGCCGCCTGCTGCTGCTGCCAGACCTGTGAATGAGTTAAGCAATGATATTACCACCGGCATATCGGCACCACCAATTGGCAATACGAACATGATACCATAAAAGAGGGCTAATCCTAATGCAACCATTGCCAGCATATAGAAATGAGGAATTTGCATAAGGCTAACTGCTGACCAGCCGCCGGCGTAAATAATGTAACCTGCAAGGCTAACAGTAATTAACAGAATAATGTTGTTAATGGCATTGTAAAATGGAAGGCGTATATCTTTATTAAGATTACCGTTAAGTTTCATAAAGGCAATCATACTACCTGAGAAGGAAACACTACCGATAATTAACCCTGCCATAACTGTTGTGATAGCTTTTAAGCTACCAAGGTGTTCAGGGAATTCTATTAATGATATTAATGCTGCGCAGGCGCCGCCCATACCGTTGAAAAGCGATACCAACTGGGGCATGGCTGTCATCTTTACTTTTTTTGCAACCATCCAACCAATGATGGTACCAATGGCAATTGCTGAAAACAGCAACACATAAATAATCATGGGCAGTGGAGTAGGGCGCAGGAATATAGTTGCCAAAATGGCAAGTGTCATACCTGTAGCGGCAATAGTGTTACCCCTGCGTGCTGTTTCGGGGTTGCCCAGCATTTTTAAACCCAGGATAAATGTTACAGAAGCAACCAGATAAATAATGTCAAGTATAAATGTGAGGTTCATAAAGTCAATTTAAGATTTAGGAAGTAAGATTTATGATTTAATCGGAATACTTAATTATTCGATATTCCTTGTTCGATATTCATTATTTTTTAGCCGGTTTCTTTTTAAACATTTCAAGCATGCGGTCGGTTACTACAAAGCCGCCAACCACGTTCAGCGTACCCATAACCACAGCTAAAAAGCCGAGTATAAGTCCAATGGTATTGTTTTCGTTGGTTTTGCAAAGCACCAGTATGGCGCCAACAATTACCACACCGTGTATGGCGTTTGCGCCCGACATAAGCGGTGTGTGCAGAACTGATGGCACATGGCCTATTACCTCAATCCCTACAAATACCATAAGGATAAGCATATACAACATTTGCATGTGCGCGCTGATGAATGTGAAAATGTGTTCCATATACTGTGAATTTTAAATTCTAAATTGTGAATGTTAAATTATGCTGTTACAGGTTTGTTTACTGAAGGGTGAACTGCTGCTCCTTTGTGCGTGATGAGCGAGCCTTTGGTAATTTCTTCTTCCATTTCCCATTTAAAGCCGTCTTTGGTGGCAAGGTGATAGAGGAAGGTTGCAATATTTTTAGCGTATAGTTCGCTAGCATTTAACGGCAGCAAGCTGGGCAGGTTCGATTCGCCAAGTATCTTAACACCATTAGGTGTTACAATGTTTTCGTTCATTTTGCTGCCAACTACGTTACCGCCTTGTTCAACAGCCATGTCGACAATTACAGAGCCGTTTTTCATGCTCTTAACCATTGCTTCGCTTATAAGCACAGGCGCTTTTCTTCCGGGTATAAGTGCGGTGGTAATTACTATGTCGGCCTCAGCTACGTGCTTGGCAATAAGTTCCTGCTGGCGTTTCAAAAATTCTTCCGATACGCCTTTTACATAACCGCCTTCAATCTTTATAGAGTCGTCGCCTTTTACTTCAATAAACTTGCCGCCTAATGATTCAACCTGTTCTTTAGTCTCCGGGCGAATGTCTGATACTTCAACAATAGCGCCTAAACGCTTAGCAGTTGCAATGGCCTGTAAACCTGCCACACCGGCACCCATTATAACAATTTTGCTGGGCTTAATGGTACCAGCAGCGGTCATCATAAGCGGGAATATTTTACCTAAGGCATCTGCAGCCAATATAACCGATTTATAACCGGCCAGGTTAGCTTGTGAGCTTAATACGTCCATTTTTTGTGCCCTTGAAATACGCGGAATTGCATCCATTGAAAAGGCTGATATACCCGCTTTTGCACAGGCGTCAACCAGTTCGGGGTGGGTGGCCGCATACATAAATGAAAGCAGCACCGCATCCTTTTTCATGCTGGCAATGTCGGCATTCGCTGGGGCATTAACCGACATAATAACATCGGCTGTGGCAAACAACTCTTTACGGTCGTTTACAATAGTAGCTCCGGCGGCTGTGTAGGTATCGTCGTTAAAGTACGAATTGGCTCCGGCACCTTTCTCTATGGCGCACTCAAAGCCTTTCTTAACCAGGTCCTTAACCACATCGGGGCTAAGCGCTACGCGGTTCTCTTTCAGTTTGGTTTCTTTAGGTATGGCTATTCTCACGTCGTATGTAATTTAGTAAGTACTCCTCTTAGTACAACGGCATTTTTTGCTGTTGTGGTGGCAAATGTAAAAAAATAGTGGAAACTTACCCCACACTATTTATCAATGAAAATAACAATAAAAAATAACAATAGAGGGGTCTCCGGAGCCCTTTATTGGCAGGGTATCTATTGTTATTTACAATGAAATACAATGAATGGGATAACTGATTGAAAATCAGTTAATTATGTTAATATATTGATAATCAATATATTAACATCAGTTGCTTATTGTTTCTTTTTAAAGATAAATGCCCATGATTGATAGTAAGGGTAGTTTCTCCATTCATAAATAATTTGCATATAAGTTGCGTTCTTCAAAAAAGTGCATTCAACTGTTTTCAAATAAGTAACTCTATCTACAAACTCAATATCTATTTTTGTGCAGGTACTGTCAGGCTTAGAGGAATTTGGTAAATCATCCCATCCTACTTTCCAATAACCTTCATATGGCTCCTTTTTGGAAGTACTGATAATACCCTTTTTCCCTACCTCAGAGAAATCGTATCCCCATTTGTGTGTGCGCTGGTCAGTAAAAGTTATAATATGTCCGGGATGCAAAGTATCCTCCCAAGTACCCTTAAATAAGCTAATAATATAAGCAGAATCACAATATTTTGCCACCTTAAAAGTAACTGTCTGACTTAGACAAGAAGAAGTAATGATGAGAAAGCAACTAACAAATAAAATGGATTTCAAACAATATTCTAATTTATGGGAATTAGAAATAATATTCAGAATAAAACTACTTTACCAGCTTCTCAAGCTCGGCGGCAAGTTCTTCGCCCCTTAAGCCCTTGGCAATAATAACACCATCGGCATTAAGCAGGAAATTAGTAGGTATAGAAAATACGCTATAGGTAGATGCGGCAGCAGATTGCCAACCTTTAAGGTCGCTTACATGTGTAGGCCATGAAAGGTTGTCGTGCTTAATAGCGGCTACCCACGATGCCTGGTCCTTATCGAGCGATACGCTGAATATTTTAAAGCCTTTGGCTCCTTTGAACTTTGAATCTTTGTATTTGTTGTACGTAGCAACCACGTTAGGGTTCTCAGCACGGCAAGGGCCGCACCACGATGCCCAGAAATCGACCAATACTATATTTCCGCGAAAAGAATAGAGGTCAAGTTGTTTACCATCGGGGTCGTTAAATTTCAAGTCAGGTGCTATGTTGCCGATTTCAATTCCCACTGAATTGCCCTTTGGTTGTTCTTTTAATGCAAAAGCCGCAACGCAAAAAGCTACTGCTGTTAGGGCTAATATTATATTAAGTCGCTTCATAATATCAATTTTATATAACAAATATACGCTATTTTCTAACTATCTCGGCTCCCAGGTTACGCAGCCTTATATCTATATTCTGGTAACCGCGGTCAATCTGTTCAATGTTATGTATGGTGCTTTTCCCTTTCGCCGACAGGGCAGCTATAAGCAGCGCCATACCTGCACGTATATCGGGCGATGTCATAGATATTCCCTTCAGGTTGTGTTCATGGTTCATACCAATAATGGTTGCCCTGTGCGGGTCGCAAAGTATTATCTGGGCACCCATATCAATAAGTTTATCTACAAAAAACAGGCGGCTCTCGAACATTTTCTGGTGAATAAGCACGCTGCCTTTAGCCTGTGTTGCTACCACAAGGGCAACACTTATCAGGTCGGGTGTGAAACCGGGCCATATAGCATCGGCAATAGTTAAAATTGAGCCATCGAGGAATGTATCTATTTCATAATGTTCCTGTTCCGGAACATAAATATCATCGCCCCTTCTTTCCAGCTTTATACCCAGGCGCTGAAAGGTAGAAGGAATAATGCCCAAATGTTCATACCCAACATTTTTTATCGTTATTTCCGACTTGGTCATAGCTGCAAGGCCTATAAAACTTCCAATCTCAATAAAGTCGGGCAAGATGGTGTGTGTGCAACCTTTCAACGAGGTGACACCCTGAATAGTCAGCATATTTGAACCCACGCCTGTTATGTTGGCGCCCATACTGTTCAGCATGTGGCATAATTGTTGCAGGTATGGTTCGCATGCGGCATTATAAATAGTAGTTGTGCCTTTTGCAAGTACAGCAGCCATTAAAATATTGGCAGTGCCGGTTATTGATGCTTCGTCGAGCAGCATATAGGTACCTGTAAGACCTTTATCGGAATGAACTTTGAACAGGTTA
>Ga0210398_10006042_pt1 | contig 11200 bp, 9 predicted proteins | sample IncBWC4OmetaG_FD_161047 | JGI IMG/M metagenome (GOLD analysis project Ga0210398, IMG submission 161047) | Forest soil microbial communities from Barre Woods Harvard Forest LTER site, Petersham, Massachusetts, United States - Inc-BW-C-4-O | ecosystem: Environmental > Terrestrial > Soil >... | reverse complement strand
GGGATCGACCGGGCGCTTGCGGCAAGCGATCTGCACCGAGCGCAGCAATTTATCGCGGTCGAACGGCACGCGCCGGCCGTTGCGCTTGATGACGATCAATTCGCGCAACTGCACCCGCTCGAAGGTGGTGAAGCGGAAATTGCAGGTCAGGCAGACGCGGCGGCGGCGGATGACGGAGGAATCTTCCGTCGGCCGCGAATCCTTCACCTGGGTATCGAGGCTTGCACAACTCGGACACCGCATCCCTTACCCCTCGTAAATCGGGAACCGGCCGACCAATCGCTTCACCTTCTCGCGCACGCTCGCTTCCGCCAGCGTATCCTCGTCGACGCCGTTTTGCGCCAGCGCATCAAGCACTTCGGCGATCATGTCGCCAACCAGCCGGAACTCGGCAATGCCGAAGCCACGGGTGGTGCCGGCCGGGGTGCCGAGCCGCACCCCCGATGTCACGGTCGGCTTTTCCGGATCGAACGGAATGCCGTTCTTGTTGCAGGTGATGTGGGCGCGGCCGAGCGCGGCTTCCGCCACTTTTCCGGTCAGGCGCTTTTTGCGCAGGTCGACCAGCATGAGGTGGGTATCGGTACCGCCGGAGACGATATCGAGCCCGCGGGCTTTGAGCGTTTCGGCAAGCGCCTTGGCGTTTTCAACAACGTTCCTCGCGTAAAGTTTGAACGACGGGTGCAACGCCTCGCCAAAGGCCACGGCCTTCGCCGCGATCACGTGCATCAGCGGTCCGCCCTGCATGCCGGGGAACACCGCGGAATTCAGCTTCTTCGCCAAGTCCTCGTCATTGGTCAGGATGGCGCCGCCGCGCGGCCCGCGCAGCGTCTTGTGCGTCGTGGTCGTCACCACATGCGCGTGCGGCAATGGGCTTGGATGCGCGCCGCCGGCGACCAAGCCGGCGAAATGCGCCATGTCGACCATGAGATAAGCGCCGACTTCGTCGGCGATGTCGCGGAAACGGCGGAAGTCGATAATCCGCGGATAGGCCGAGCCGCCGGCGATGATCACCTTGGGGCGGTGCTCTTTGGCCAACCGCAAGACCTCGTCCATATCGATGAGATGGTCGTCGCGGCGCACACCATAGGGCACGACCTTGAACCATTTGCCGGACAGATTGACCGGCGAGCCGTGGGTCAGGTGCCCGCCGGCGGCGAGATTGAGCCCCATGAACGTGTCGCCCGGCTGCATCAGCGCCATGAACACTTCGGCATTGGCCGACGCGCCGGAATGCGGCTGCACATTGGCGAAGGCGCAGCCGAACAGCCGGGTGACGCGCTCGATGGCGAGCCGCTCGGCCATGTCGACGAACTGGCAGCCGCCGTAATAGCGTTTGCCGGGCAGGCCTTCGGCGTATTTGTTGGTGAGCACCGAGCCCTGCGCCTCGAGCACGGCGCGGCTGACAATGTTTTCCGACGCGATCAGCTCGATCTCGTCACGCTGGCGGCCGAGTTCGAGCTTGATCGCCTCGGCGATTTCAGGGTCGGCTTCGGCGAGCGTGGCGGAGAAGAAGCCCTCATCCGTGGTTTTTGCTTTTTGACTGACCGACATTTCGCTTAAGTCCTTTACGCCTCGTCCTGTCCGGCTCTCCCCGCTAAATACACCCAGCCAGCGCATCATGCCAGCCGAGCCCGCAAGGGCTTGGGATATTTGTGCGGATAACGCCGCTATATTTAGGGATTGGGCGATTGGGCGATGGGGCCCAGCGCGCTCACGTGAAATCGGCTGGGCGATTGAGCGCCAAGGCCATCCGTGTGAAAAGTGAGACCCGCCCCACTGACCCCTGCAGAGAGTCATGCCCGCCGATCCGCGCATCGCCGACCTCGTCCGAGCCGGCGCGATCCGGCTGGCGCTGTTCCTGCCGCAATACACCAAGGACGCGGCAACCGGCGCGGTGCGCGGGCTCGGCCCGGGTGTCGTCATGCTGGACATCGCGCGGGAGCTTGCGGCGCGGCTTAACACCAAGCTCTTGATCGTCGAGCAGCCGACGCCGCGCGCGGCGCTCGACTGCATCGAGGCCGGCGGCTGCGAATTCGCTTTCTTGGGCATCGAGCCGTCCCGCGCCGCCGAGATCGACTTCACGCCGGCGGTGTTCCAGTTCGATTACAGTTTTCTGGTGCCGGCCGGCTCATCCTTGCGCCACTTCGCCGACGTCGATCGCGCTGGAATTCGCGTCGCCGTGGTGCGCAACCACGCCTCGACCATGGCGCTCACGCGCATGGTCAAGCACGCCGAACTCGTCGGCTTCGATCTGCCGGACGATACATTCAATGCGCTGCGCGACGGCAACGCCGAAGCCTTCGCGGCGCCGCGCCAAATCCTGGTCGAATATTCCGAACGGCTATCGGGCTCGCGCGTCATCGACGAAGGCTACGGCGTCAATCGTGTCGGCATCGCGGTGGCAAAGCACCGCGACGGCCTGCTTTCTTATCTGACGGAATACGTCGAGGAGGTGAAGCCGACCGGCTTGATCGAGCGTCTCATCGCGGAAGCCGACCTGCGCGGCTTTCAGGCCGCGCGCTAAAGCTTCACCGTCGGCGGAATGGCCGGAGCGCCCAGGCCGTCGCGGCCGTAAATATCCTCGCGGAATTGCACGATGCCGTCGGACGCCGACCAGGCGGTGACATAAACCCAGTGCAGCGGCACCGGCTTGGTCAGATTGGCATTGACCTGATCGCCGGATTTGACCGCTTGTTCGATGTGGTCGGGGCCCCACCCTTTGGTGTCCTTGAGCAGCCACACGACCAGGTCCTGCACGTTTTGGACCCGGCAGCAGCCGGACGAGTCGTAGCGAAAATCCCCGCCGAACAAATTCTTCAGCGGCGTGTCGTGCATATAGACGCCGTACTGGCTCGGGAAATTGATGCGGATGCGGCCGAGCGAATTGGCGTCGCCAGGATCCTCCCGGAACGTGTAATGCACGGCGTCGTCCGAATACCAGTCGATCAGCGACGGCGGCACTTCCTTGTGGTTCGGATCGTAAACGCGAATGTGGTTCTGCGTCAGATAATCCGGCTTGTCCTGCATCAGCGGGATCAAGTCCTTGCGCACGATCGACACCGGCACGGTCCAGAACGGATTGAAGTTGATCTGGACGATCTTTGAGTTGATGTCGGGCGAAGGCCGGTCCGGCCTGCCAACCACGGCAATGTGCCGCTGCACGGCAACGTCATTTTCGATGGCTTCGACGCGCGCCGCCGGAATGTTCACGACCACGTAGCGCGGTCCGAGATTGGTCGCCAGCGTCTTCAAGCGATCGACGTTGACCTTGAGCTGATCGCGCCGTGTCGCCGCCGGCACGTTCATTTCATCAAGCGTCACTTCACGCAAAATGCCGTCGACGGTCAGCCCGTGACGGGCCTGGAACCGCCGCACCGCCTCCTCGACATAGGAATCGTAGACGTCGTTGCCGACCGCGTTCGGGTCGAGGTCGCCGGACACCTTAAGCCGCGCGCGCAGATCGTCGACGCTGGGGTGCCGGTTGCCGAGCCGCAATTCGTCGACCTTGGGCACGACCGGCCAACCGCCGCGCGCGACAATGTCGTCATAGGCCTTGATCGCGGTCTCGGTGAATTGCGCGGTCGACGGCGACAGCGTCGGCGCGGTCGCCTTGGGCATGTGAATGGTACGCGAGGCCTGGTCGAAAGCCTGCCCGAAATCGCCCCGATCAGTGTCGCCGAGCAGATCATCCAGCGGCTCGGCGTTCACGCGCGAGGCTAGAAGGCCGCCGGCGGCGAGCGTCGCCGCGCCGGCAAAGCGGCGCAGAAAAGCGCGGCGGTGATAGCGATCGGACGCTCGATGGTGCGGCTTAGTCATGGCTGGCGTTTTTGCGAGAGCATTGCGGCTGAATTCGGCCAGGAACCCAAAAATCCCAGTGCACAAAACCGCCCCGCCGCTTGATAGCACGAAGCTTCCGCGTACGAAAAGGCTCGGGAGGCGAGTTCGGCGATTCAAAGGTTAGGTAAGCAGAATTGCGGCCGCGCTGGCACGTAATCGGCATCGCGGCGTTACCTAGGCTGCGGCCTTAAGGCCGGGACGCGCGTCCAAGGAGCGACCATGGGTGCGATCAGATTGCTCGCGGCTCCGATCGGCCGTATCGCGAATTCCCGCCTGTTCCAGCTCGCGGTCGTTGTCCTCATCATTCTGCTGCTGGATCACTACGCGTACGACCATCCGGTGCTGCAGCCGATCGCCGACGGCCTAAAGGCCTTGGTCAACGCCACAGTTCAACTTTGCTCGGAATATTTTCGGATCGGAATCCTGACCGATCCGGTCCTGCAGGTCGGGGTGATGATTGCCTACGTCTATATGGTCTGCCTGCTGATTTTTTCTTTGCTGCGTGTCATTGTGAGATGGCTGATCGACCTCGCCGGGTGGAGCAATTTCCTCTGGCTGCGAAATTCGATTGCGCGCGAGCGCGGCATTGCGGCCTACCGCGCCTGGCTGCCGCTCGAGCGCATAAGGCCGGCCGATTGCCCGCAAGCGCTATGGGAGGAAGAGTTCGCCTGGCCGGCCAACAACGAGCCGCCCTACCCGCCGTTGGCGCAGCGAATTCTGCGCGGTGCCGTCACTTACATTGCGGTGTTTGGCGGCGCAGCCGTGCTGCTGCAGTATTTCACGCCGTTTCCCGTGCTGACTTGGCTTCGCGGCCTGCTGTGACCGCCGCAAAAAAAGCCCCGGCATTTACGCCGGGGCGCTCAGTCACGCCAGTACAACGAAAAGAAGCTGGCGAAAGGCGTCGGAACACGACCCCGGAAGGGACCGCGCTCCAGGTCGCTATGACTCTTACAGCCGATAGAGAATCTGATCGGTCCAGAACCGCTCGAGCCGGTGCAGCGCCTTGTTGAGCACTGAGAACTCGTCGGCATTGATGCCGCCGACCTGCTCCACGGTGCGCACATGTTTCTGGTAGAGCGCATCGACGGTGTCGCGCACTTCGCGACCCTTGTCGGTGAGCTTGATGCGCACCGAGCGGCGGTCGACCCGCGAACGCTGGTGGTCGAGGAAGCCCATCTCGACCAGCTTCTTGAGGTTGTAGGACACATTGGAGCCAAGGTAATAGCCGCGCGTGCGCAATTCGCCCGCGGTCAGCTCCTTGTCGCCGATATTGTAAAGGAGCAGCGCCTGCACCGAATTGATATCGGCGCGGCCACGGCGGTCGAACTCGTCCTTGATGACGTCGAGCAGACGCCGATGCAAGCGCTCAACCAAGGTCAGCGCCTCGAGGTAGTGCGGCCGGATATGGTCGAAGCGCGCCTCACGATCGGCGGGCTCGACCGTCTTAGCGACGGCTTTCATTGTGACGCCTTTCCCAAACTCAATTTTGTTTTCGCCGACGGGCCCTGTCTCCCGCCGTATCGCGCCAACCTAGCGGGCAGGGTCTAAGATCAGTTTAAATAACACGCTAAAAATAAGGTTTATTCGCCGCTCTGTGGCCGCGTATTGCCGCTAAAATTGCGCCCGAAATTGTGGAGATTTATTCACCCTGATTGACTAGGAAGCCCCATCCAACCATATAGCGCCTTCGCCCGTTGCACCTGCAAGACCCTGGCGGCGCGAGCGATGGGGGAGTGTCCCGAGTGGCAAAGGGGGCGGACTGTAAATCCGCTGGCTTACGCCTTCGTAGGTTCGAGTCCTACCTCCCCCACCAAATCCCCGCGTGAACCGACCTCCCCTCGATCACAATGAGCCGGCCAAGTGACCAAATGGTTCCGGTTTTACAATTGCGGGGATCGCAGCAACTGCCGTGTTGTTCGTCGCAATGGCGGCGGGGTCTATGGGTCTAGTCCAGCTCTACTATCGAAATGAGATTGACCGAGGTGGCGAGGCCGGGTGGCTTTTCTTTTTCCTGTCGCTGCCGCTCGTCGCACTGCTGAGTATGTTGGGTGGCATCCTCGTTGGAATGGTTCTTCACAAGAAGTTCGGTCAGGACTGCGGGCGCGAGCGACGAGGCGGCGCTCGTAATTTCTTTCAACGTTGCCTTACTGCTTCGCGCGTGACAGAAGCGGACATGCGCGAAAAGCGGTGGCAGCGGAAGACACGCGAACGGCGCGAACAAAATACGCGGCGCGAACAGTTCCGCAGCGAACTGGGCGATGCGGTGACGCTTTACGGCTGGCATACCGTCACCGCCGCGCTCGCCAATCCGAAGCGCCGTATCCGCAAACTCTACGCCACTGAGAACGCGATAAAGCGGCTTGGCGAAGACGGCATTGTGCCGCCCAAGAATACCGAAGTAGTGCGGGCAGACGCATTGGCCGCGCGGCTCACTCCCGACGCGGTGCACCAGGGCCTGCTCGCCGAGGCCGATCCCCTGCCCTCGCCCGGCATCGAGGATTTGCCGGAGAACGGCATCGTGCTGGTGTTCGACCAGATCACCGACCCGCATAATGTCGGCGCAATCTTACGCACGGCCGCGGCGTTTGCGGTCGCGGCCGTCGTCACCACCGCGCGCCACAGCCCGGAGGCAACCGGCGTGCTTGCCAAATCGGCGTCCGGCGCGCTGGAGCTGGTGCCGATCGCGATCGTGCAAAATCTGGCGCGCGCGCTCGCTGAGCTGAAGGAGCGCGGTTTTCTCGTTGTCGGTTTGGATGGCGGTGCACCCGAGGATCTTGCCGCGGTGGAATTGCGCAGGCCGCTCGCCTTGGTGCTCGGCGCCGAGGGCAAGGGCTTGCGGCAATTGACGGGAGCGACCTGCGATCTCTTGGCGCGGCTCGCTCTGCCCGGCGCCATCAAAAGCCTCAATGTGTCGAACGCCGCGGCGCTTGCGCTCTACATCGCCGATCGCGCGACGGCTTAAAGCACGAAGGCCTGCAAGATTGCAGGCCTTCGCAGTCTCTTGCTTTTATCTGATGCCGGCCCGCATCACGGATAGCGCCGCCAGCGCGGGGCGCCGTAATAACGCGGATGCATATAGGGATGCATCACCATCGGCGTGCGATAGGCGAAGCGCGGACGAAAGTAGGGATGCCGGTAATACGGCGCGGTGGGCGGCACGGCGCCGTAGCCGTAGCCATAACCGGAGCCCGGCACGTAGGGATAGTCCGTCGCGGCCGCGTAGGCCGTCTCCGGCGAGTAAGTCTGATACGGCGTCATGATGCCCGGGCCGGAATAGGTCGGACCCTGATTGACGACATAGAGCGAAGGCGCCGCGTAAACGACCGCCCCTCCGCAGCCACCGCAGCCGCCACCACAAGCGCCGCAGCCGCCGCAGTTGCCGCAACCACCCCAGCCCACCGAGGCGCCGCAGTTGCCGCAGCCGCTGCTCCAGCCCGACCAGCCGCAATTGCCGCAGCCGTTCCAGCTGCAGCACGGACCGCCGAACCCGCTGGGCACGGCGGCTGAGACCACAATGGGAGCCGGCACCGCGGGCGCGACCGGCACCGCAAAGACCGCTGCCGCCGTCGGCGTCCCGCAGGCGCCGCAGCCGCCGTAGCCGCCGTAGCCGCCATAGCCGACCGGGGCGACCGTGGCATAAACCGGCGCGGAATAGCCCCCGTCGCAGCAACCGGCCGACGCGATCGACGTCATACCGATACTCAACAACGTGGCGACCGCCACGAAGACAACGCGATGGAAAGACATGACACTCCTTACTAGCTTGCTTCCAGAGGTTGACCCCATGCGGGGCCGTTACAGCGGGCCGCTACGCGGCCTGCGTGATGACTCATGACAATTCAGGGACCCTTTGGCGCCGGACCACCGGGCCCTTTCGGACCCGGAAGCTTTGGCGAATGCCGGCGTTGACCGTGGGAATTTCCGAAGCTGACGGCGTCCGGACCGTAGTAAGGGGCGTATTCAGTCACCGGTCCTGAGGACGATCCGCTCGACCAGCTGCGATAGTAAGTCGGCGCCGGCGGCGGGAGCGGACGATTGGCCGGCGGCACGATCTCAAAGCGGCCATAACCAGGGCGCTTGCCGGTCTCGGGATGGTAACTTGGAGCTTCCATCGGCAGCGCAACGGTCGTGACCGGCCGATAGATCACGGTCGGCGTCACCATGCCGGGGCGATCGAGCCCGAAGTCGCCCTCGACCACGCCCCACGAAGCGTCGATGCCGTTGATGTAAACAGGCACGCCTGCCTTGCCGGGAATGACGATTTCCGGCGCACGTTGTGCGAAGGCGGGCGAAGCCGCGACCGCGAAAAGCAAAACCGCTTGGACAAGACGCATGAGCGATCCGTGGCAAACGCGTATCGCCGGTCACTCTATGGAAGGCGCGGGAGAAATTCGTTTAAAACGCGGCAGTTTCGCCGCTGAATTATTTAGTAACATTAACTGCACACTACTTCGCCGCACTGCGGCATCGCACCGACGCGGCAAAGAGTGCTGCCGCATCGTTCCCCCGACCTCCGACTTTCGGCTTACGACCTCTGGTGGGCAGACAGCGCCTCGGCTTGGGCATAACGTTGCCGGCGGGGACGGTGACGGGGCGCGGCAATGCGGCTTGGCGCCGTCCTCCATGAGCACATAATCAGGATCAAGGGGGGTTACGCCGATGTCCACGATGGCAGTGAATGCGTCGCGCACCGGAGGAATGACCAGCGAAGAACGTCTCGTCATTTTCGCGTCCTCGCTCGGCACCGTTTTCGAGTGGTACGACTTCTATATCTACGGCACGCTCGCCGTGTTCCTGGCAAAATACTTTTTCTCCAACGTGCCGGCGAACGTCGCATTCATCTTTACGCTCCTTGCCTTCGCCGCCGGCTTTGCGGTGCGACCGTTCGGCGCGCTGATCTTCGGCCGCCTCGGCGACATGATCGGCCGCAAATATACCTTCCTGATCACCATGAGCCTGATGGGCATCGGCACGTTCTTCATCGGCGTTCTGCCCGGCTTTGCGACTTGGGGCATCCTGGCGCCGATCGTCCTGATCGGTCTGCGGCTGGTGCAGGGTCTGGCGCTTGGCGGAGAATATGGCGGCGCGGCGATCTATGTCGCCGAGCATGCGCCGTCGAACAAGCGCGGCTACTACACGTCCTGGATTCAGACCACCGCGACGCTCGGCTTGTTCCTGGCGCTGCTCCTGATCCTCGGCATCCGCACCTCGATGGGCGAAGCAGCATTCGCGGATTGGGGCTGGCGCATCCCGTTCCTGCTCTCCGCCGTCCTTCTCGCCGTTTCGCTGTGGATCCGGCTGAAGCTGAATGAATCGCCGCTGTTCCAGCGCATGGTCGACGAGGGCAAGCAGTCGAAGCGCCCGTTGACGGAAGCATTCGGCCAGTGGTCGAATTTAAAGATCGCGATTTTGGCGCTGCTTGGCGCCACGGCCGGCGAAGCCGTGGTCTGGTATGGCGGGCAGTTCTACGCGCTGTTCTTCCTGACCCAGACGCTGAAAGTGCCGGGCACCACCGCGCAAATCATGATCGCGATTGGGCTCCTGATCGGTACACCGTGCTTTATCCTGTTCGGCGCGCTGTCGGACCGGATCGGACGCAAGCCGATCATGCTCGCGGGCTTCGCGCTCGCGGCCGTGACCTACTTCCCGATCTTCCAGGGCATTACGCACTTCGCCAATCCGAAACTGGAGGCCGCGCTCGCGGCGTCGCCGGTCACCGTTACCGCCGACCCCGCCGAGTGCTCGTTCCAGTTCAAGGCGACCGGCGTCGAGAAGTTCACCACCGGATGCGACCAGATCAAAACCGCGCTGGTCAATCTCTCGGTGAACTACAATAACGTCAGCGCGGCTGCCGGTACAAAGGCCAGCGTGCAGATCGGCGATCAGACCATCGCGTCCGACACGCCGAACCTCGCCGCCGCGATCGCTGCGGCAGTGAAGGGCCACGGCTACCCGGCCAGCGCCGATCCGAACGACATCAATTACCCGATGACGGTGCTGCTCCTGGTGATCCTGGTCGTCTACGTGACCATGGTCTACGGGCCGATCGCCGCCTGGCTGGTCGAGATGTTCCCGACCCGCATTCGCTATAGCGGGTTGTCGCTGCCCTACCACATCGGCAATGGCTGGTTCGGCGGCTTCCTGCCGGCGACCGTATTCGCCATCGTGGCGACCACCGGCAACATCTATTCGGGCCTGTGGTATCCGATCGGAATCGCGGCAATGAGCTTCGTCGTGGCGCTGATCTTCCTGCCCGAGACAAAGGATCGCGATATCACCCATCTCGGGTGAACGGTCGCGCAAACACGGCGGGGCGGCTCGACGAGCCGCCCCGCTCTTTTTTTGTCATTTGGTTTGCGGTGAGATGAACCGCCGCACGATAAGATTGCGCAGCGCCGCGGCTAGCCCACACAACAAAGCAAAAACGAACGCCGCACCCGCGATCTCTCTCGCGTCCGCCGCCAGAGAAAGCGGCCCGCTCCAGGGTGCGAGCAGCTTGAAGACCGCGGCGACAGCGCCGACGACCGCGCCGTATGAAGCTGCGCGCCCGGTGTTCCAAGGCAAGGCATCGCTTTGTCGTCGCATCACGACAGTTTAATCGGGCGGCGATGCTGTGGCGATGTCAATGCCCTCCTCCGGCGGCGGCCGCAGCTTGCGGCCGCTTCATCAGAAGGCCGAACGCGGCGAGGACGAAAAACAGCACGGTCAGCATCAGGAACACGTCGGCATAGCTCATGACAGCCGCCTGCAGCCGCACCATGGCGTTGAGCGCCGCCAGCGCCTGCTGCGGCGCGTCGGAGCCATGAAAACGCTTGGCGAATTGCGCCAGCAACTCGGTCGCGGCGTGGTTTGACGGGTTCACCGCTTCGTGCAGGCGTTGCAGGTGCAGATCCATGCGGTCGTTGAACCAGGTATTGATCGCGGCCAAGCCGATCGCGCCGCCGAGATTGCGCATCAGATTGAACAGCCCGGAGGCATTCTTGACGCGCTCGACCGGCAGCGTGCCGAGCGCTGTGTTGGTGACCGGGATGATCGCGAACATCAGGCCGACGCCGCGGAAGACCTGCGGCCACAACAGCTCCCAAAAATCCCAGTCCGACGTCAGATAGGTCATCTGCCAGGTACCGACCGCGAAGAAGACAAAACCGGCGATCAGAACGAAGCGCGGGTCGAACCGCTCGACGAGCTGGCCGCCGATGGGAGCGGTCAAAAACATCACCAGGCCGGACACGAACATGGTCTCGCCGATCATCAGCGCATCGTAGCCGCGCACCTGGGCAAGGTAGACCGGGAACAGATAGGTCAAGCCGTAAAGTCCGATGCCGAGCACGAAGGAAAAAAGGCTGCCGACGGCAAAATTGCG
>Ga0210398_10006041_pt1 | contig 11200 bp, 6 predicted proteins | sample IncBWC4OmetaG_FD_161047 | JGI IMG/M metagenome (GOLD analysis project Ga0210398, IMG submission 161047) | Forest soil microbial communities from Barre Woods Harvard Forest LTER site, Petersham, Massachusetts, United States - Inc-BW-C-4-O | ecosystem: Environmental > Terrestrial > Soil >... | reverse complement strand
GACGCCTCGGTCACACACTTGTTCGGCTCGGGAAATCTCGTCCGGTTTCGTGCCGTACTGCTGCGCTTGTTGTTGGCGTTGGGAGGCATCACGGCGTTTGCCATGTCGCTGACGATCATTCTGAATGCCGGATTTCTGAGGCTTTGGGTCGGTGAGTTCGCGTTTGCGGGCCAGAAAGTATCGATTGTCATGGGAATGGCCTTGTTCGTATCCTCCGTCGGTTATGTCGCCTATGACGCGCTATTGGCACAAGGCAAGTTCCAGTGGGTCTCGCGGGCGTTCATCTTGACCAGCGTGCTGAACGTGCTCTTGCTCGTGTTGTTGGTCAAGCGAGGCCTTTGGTGGGCACCGGCCATCACGTTGGTGACGGCCGGCGCCTGGGGCGCGTATTTTTGGCGCAAAGTGAGCGCCGGTATGGGCATGAGCGCGACGGAGATCCGCGGCCTGGTGTCGGAGTTTGCTCGCATCGTCGGATTCAGCGCCTTGGTCATTGGCGGATTCCTGCTCTTTTACCCCATGCCGGTGTCTTGGATTGCCTTGGTGGTCGAGGGCCTCATTGGCGTAGGACTGTTGGCCGGCGGTTATTTGCTGATGAGCCCGCGGATCCGTCAAATCATGCGCGAGGAAATTGGCATCACGATTCGTGCATGGCGGCCGACGTAATCGTCGCCGCGCTCGATGCCGTGTCGACTGCATCCGCTACGTCTGCAGGCCAGGACTTGACGGGATGATTCTCAAAGCACGGCGTCGTGGTGGAACGCAATAATTCGCGCGTCGAAACGTCGGCGGGAAAAAATTTAACCCCGTTGGCCACCCAAGAGAGGTGTTCGGGTGCTGTCCGGGTGGTGTCGAGCGACCCTATTTCCATTTGCGCGCGCCTCGCGTACCACCACGCCATCGCTCGGGCATTCATGGAGTCGGGCACGTACGCAAAAAGCTTGGCGAAAAGGTCGCGAACCGGCTGAGCGCTTGCCAGCGATCCGGTGATCCGCACCATGTGCCGAAGGAGCGCGGACTTCAGAGACGCAGGCTGCGAATCCACGATCCGGGCAGCAAACGGCAGTTGCGAGGTATTGGCTTCATATTCGTAAACCTCGCGCCAGGTCCACAGCGGACTGTTCATCAGGTCATAGGTCCCAGCCTTTACGGCGCGGCGAATGATTTGTTCAACGGCCCCCACGATGGCGGCGGTGTAAACCGTATTGGAGGAACAGTCCTTGGCCGGCAAAACCACCGTATCGGCGGCAATGCTTTCCCGAATGCCATGCGAGATTTCTTGCAGGGCGCCGCAAACATGGCCGAGGCGAAGAATGAAGGCTGCCTTTCGGGCTTTTCGCGCCTCTCGGCGCAGCCGGCGTTCCGTCGCCAGTTTGGCGCGGCCATAGGGATTGCGCCAACGAATCCAACGGTTTGGGTGCGGGTCACCGTACACGGATTGCGTGCTGAAATGAATGATCGTCGCCGGGTTCTTCGAGTGCCTGACGATATTCTCGACGATCCGATCTTCGGTGCGGCGAATCTGCGCCGGCGAGCCGCCGGCGAGCGAACTGTTGACGACGACGTCGCAGTCGCCCAGCAAACGCGCGGCATCCGCCGGATCGGCAACCCTGCCGTGGCGGCATGCGATACCCTGCCAGCGCAAAAACGCGGAGCCGCTGCGATTTCTACATACCGCAATCAATTCGATGTCCTTGCGCACCGCAAGCAGCAAACAAAGCTCCGCGCCAACTTGCCCGTTGGCGCCTACCACCGCCATTTTAAGCATGCGTGGTGCTGCCCGCGGCCAATAGGGCTTCGATGAGGGAAGTCGTCAACAAGGCCGCTCGTGCCGAAGTAATGGCCTCCCGTTCGGCGCGGAATCCCGCGAGAAAATCCTGCCACTCCAAATAGAACGCCTGGTTATAGGTGGTGGCGCCGGGTGCCTGTCGCGAAAGACGAATCGCTTCCTGCGGAGAATTGGGATTCCCCGCGAATACTTCGGCCGTGGGGGCGAGAGCGCTCCAGACTTTGGTGTGTTCAAAGGTCAGTTGAATACGGTTTTCTTGCCGGTCGAGCCAGCTGACGCCGTAATTGAGTTCGACCGGCATGGATCCGTTGGCGGCGGTCTGCAATCGCACCGCGGCGGTCACTTTGCGATCGACCGCGCCGTCCAATACTTTGGTGCACGACTGGACTTCGAACCCGGTGGCGGCGGAAACATACAGCGCGAGATCGATGCTGTGCGAGCCCAAATCGGTCAAGACGCCGCGCGATGCACCCAGCCGAGGGTCATCCAAAAAAGATGAATCGACACCGCTGCCCTTGGAGCGGTTGCCCTCGCTGATGTCGATGCTCAGTAAAGGACCAAACATGCCATCGGTCACGATTTGCCGCAGCAGCGTCGTCGACCGGAAAAATCGGCGCATAAAGCCGGCGCCCAGAGTGTGGGGCGTAAATTGGTCGATCAGCCGCCTGTGTTCGGCAGCGCTCGTGGCAAAGGGCTTTTCGCAGAGTGCGGCGCCGCCTATCGAGGACAGGTGATTCAAATACTCGCCGCGCGACTCCACGGGAATCGCCAGCAGGACGATGTCGCACGTCGGCAGTGCTTGGGGAGAAAGCGATTGCAGCGCTCTGAGGCCGTAAGCTTCGGCAAGCGCCCGCGCCGACGCCGGATTCCGGTCATAAATCCAAGCGATGTCGACGTCGGGAATATTGACCAGCACCGGCAGATGAGCCTTGCGCGAAATCTCGCCCGCACCGATAACGCCGATGGAGAGGCGGGCTGCGGATCTGCTCCTGCTGTGGCTGGTCTTGGGTGTCAATTGCAACATTGATCGATTAGTCTGGTGGACGTGCATGACAACCATCTTACGTAAGCAGCGAACTTCCATTGGCGCGATCTTTCCCGTTTACGGCGGCCCGGGTAACCTTTAAGAATCGGTTGTCGCGATTGCTATGGGGCGTGGTCAGCAATACCTTGTATCGCTTCAGCCCCACCGTCTTTCACGGCTGGCGCCGCCTGGTGTTGAGCGGATTTGGGGCGCGCATCGGAGTGGGTGCCCATCCCTATCCACGCACGAAGATTTGGGCTCCCTGGAATCTGACCATGGAAGCGCACAGCTGCTTGGCCGATCATGTGGATTGCTACTGCGTCGCGCCTATCACCATCGGTGCTCACGCCACGGTGAGCCAATACTCCTACCTGTGCGCTGCCAGCCACGACTACCGGGACCCCTCGATGCCGCTGATCGTCGCACCCATCGTCATCGGATCGAATGCTTGGGTTGCGGCGGATGTCTTCGTCGGTCCCGGCGTGACGGTGGGGGAGGGGGCGGTCGTCGGGGCGCGCTCCACGGTGATCCATGATGTGGCGCCGTGGACCGTCGTCGCAGGTTCACCGGCCGCGCTCCGGGGCAGACGGCCCCAGTTCGCGCGCCCATCCTGACGCGCCCGTCCTGAGGGGAATCCCCCCGCTCGTTGCGAGATGTCACCTGGCTGAAACACATTGCCAGTATCTAGGTAGATCGCGTCCGCGAGAGGCACCCGACTGCGGCCGCCACATCAGGAACATCTTCAATGGCCGTGCAGTCGATCGATCCCAAAGCTACCGCGAACCCTGTTTGGCGATTGTCATGGGTCCTCATCCTCGTCGCAGTGGCGGTCGGGCTGCTCAGCCTTTGGCCTTTCTGGGATGGTCTGGCGCGGATGTGGGGATGGTGGCTGGATTCTCCCGAGTACAGTCACGGCATATTGATCCCGCCGATCGCGCTGTTTCTCATCTGGCAACGCAAGGATCATCTCGAGCGAGTCGCGTTCACAGGTAGCTGGTGGGGGGTCGCCCTGGTTTTGGCCGGCGGGGGATTGCTGCTGCTCGGCCAGTTGGGCACGGTCTATACCGTGGTCCAATACGCCTATCTGGTAACCCTGTTCGGCTTAGTACTGGCCTTTACCGGGATCGCGGCCTTCCGCTGGTTGTTCATGCCCCTGTTCATCCTGGTGTTCATGGTGCCGCTGCCGCAGTTCGTGCTGGCCAATCTGTCGACCAAACTGCAGTTGATTTCCTCTCAAATCGGCGTGTTCGTCATCCGGCTGTTTGATATCAGTGTTTTCGTCGAGGGCAACGTCATCGATCTCGGCGGCTATAAGCTGCAAGTTGCGGAGGCCTGCAGTGGTCTGCGCTATCTGTTTCCGCTGATGACACTGGGATTCCTCATGGCGTACTTCTACAAAGGCGCGCCGTGGAAAAGAATCGTGCTGTTCCTGTCGAGCATCCCGATCACCGTGCTTATGAACAGTTTTCGCGTCGGCGTCATCGGCGTGACGGTGGAGCACTGGGGCATTCAGATGGCCGAGGGCTTTCTGCACGATTTCCAGGGATGGATGGTTTTCATGGTGTGTGCCGGCCTGATGCTCGGCGAGATCGCACTGCTCAATCGCGTTGGGCATGAGGCCGGCACGTGGCGCCAGCTGTTTGGTATCGAGTTCCCCGCACCGACGCCGAAGGGAATGCCGGTCCGGCAGCGCACGATGCCGGCGAGCTTCGTTGCGGCCTGTGCGGTGCTGGCCGCCTTCATCGGCACGACGACCTTCATGCCGCGGCCGACGGAGCTTTATCCCGTGCGTACCGCGTTCACCGAGTTTCCCATGCAGCTCGGTGAATGGCAGGGGAAGGCCCAATCCATGGAAGCGGTATACAACGAGACGCTGCAACTCGATGACTACTTGCTGGCGGATTACGTCAACAGCTCGGGCCGGGCGGCGAACGTGTATGTCTCGTGGTACGACTCGCAGCGCAAGGGCGAGGCGGTGCATTCGCCGCGGTCGTGTTTGCCGGGCGGCGGCTGGCAAATGCGCGATTTCGGGCAGCGCGAGCTGCCCGGTTTTGATCCGGGTGCTCAACCGCTGAGAGTCAATCGGACACTGATCGAACTCGGCAACCAGCGCGAGCTGGTGTATTACTGGTTCCAACAGCGCGGCCGCGTCATCACGAATGAATTCACGGTGAAATGGTTTATTTTTTGGGATGCTTTGACCAAGCATCGCACCGATGGAGCCATGGTGCGACTCATCATAACCCTTCCCGCCGGCGGCAGCGAAGCGGATGCAGATCGGCACCTGACCGAATTGGCATCGCGAGTCGCGCGCGAACTGCCGCGTTTCGTTCCGGACTAGCATGCAATACGTGTTGCCGTTCATCTTGGCAATGGTCGTGGCGATGGCGACCTTACCGGTGCTCGTGCGGTTGGCGAACAAGTGGCTCATCGTCGATCAGCCCGGAGAGCGCAAGGTCCACGTGATTCCGGTCCCGCGGGTCGGGGGACTGGCGATGGCTTGCGGCGTGCTCGTGGCGGCGCTGCTGACCATCCCGCTTCAGGGGACGGAAATCTGGTTCTTGGTTGCAGGGGGCATCCTGATTGTATTCGGCGCCTTCGATGATCGCTTTGATCTCGACTACCGCATCAAACTGATCGGTCAACTGCTCGCCGTCAACATCGTCGTGATTCTCGGCGGTGTTCAAATCCAGACTCTGACGCTCGACGATCGCATCACCTTGCCCGGCTGGATCTCCATGCCGCTGACGGTCATTTTTCTGGTGGGCGTGACCAACGCCATCAATCTCGCTGACGGCCTCGACGGACTCGCCGGCGGCACCACGTTCCTGTGTCTATGTGCGGTGGCCTTATTGTCCAGCATCGGCGGTCCTAGCACCTCGACTGCCTTGTCGCTGGCCTTTGCCGGCGCCGTGCTCGGATTCTTGCGATTCAACACCCATCCGGCCAGCGTCTTCATGGGGGATGCCGGCAGCCAATTGCTCGGCTTTACCATTGGTGTCTTGAGCATAGTGGCCACCCAGAACTTGGGCAGCCAGGTCAGCGCGGCGCTGCCGGTGCTGCTGTTGGCTTTACCCATCCTCGATACGTTGAGCGTCATGGTGCAGCGCATTGGTGAGGGCCGCTCGCCATTCAGTCCGGACAAGAATCACATTCACCATAAGCTGCTCGCGATGGGATTCGATCACCACGAGGCGGTGATGGTGATCTACACCGTCCAGGGATTGCTTTTCATCACGGCCTATTTCCTGAGGTTTGAGTCGGATCTGGTGATCATGGGCGTGGTCAGCGCATTTTTCGCCATATCCATCACCCTGCTGCAAACGGCCGCGCACACCGGCTGGCGTCTTCGGCGGGAGGGCCAGAGCGTGCGGACCGCGCCGGTACCGCGAATCGTCGACGTCATCTATCGATCAGAATTTCTGCCGCGCGTTTCCTACCTCGCCATCGCGGCCGCGCTCGGCACCTACGCGTCATTGATCGTCCTGGAAACCGCGGCCTTGAGCAGCGACATGCGCGTATTGATCATTGCCTTGTTGGCCGTGATCGTGGGGTTTTTGCTCATTGTGCGCGTCAAACCGCTGAGTGTCGTGGAGAAGGCGGCGCTGTATGTCACCGCCACGGTGCTGGTCTATCTCGATGCGGCCGTGCTGCCCTGGGACCGGCGCTTGGCGACCCTGTCCTGGGTCGCCGTGTCGGTCGCGGCGCTCGCGACGGCGATCCGACTGCGTTTATTCAACGATCGGCGCTTTCAATTGACGCCGCTCGACTTGATCGTGCTGTTCATGGCCCTGGTGGTACCGAGCTTGCCGGGATCCTTGCGCCTGCCCCATGGCGGAGCGCTCGCGATCGCAAAGTTGCTCGTCATTTTTTATGCCGTCGAAATGCTGGTCACCCGATCGGAAGGGAAGGCCGTATGGCTCCGTATTGCCACCGCCACGGTCCTGGGCGGCCTGTGGTTGCGCTCATTCGAAACTTTCTAGCGGTGTCACGCGGACGTCATTAAGCGTTCTTACACTGTCCGCCCGTTTCACCCCTGCCCGGATTGTCCATGTCTGGAGTTGTCCTCAACCGTCGATTGGCCGTGGCTCTGGGCCTCGCCATGCTGGTGGTTGCCGGTTGCGGCGGGGGCGAATCGCGCAAGGCAAAGCATTTGGAAAAGGGACAGCAGTTTCTGTCGGCGGGCAACTTTGAAAAGGCGCGTGTTGAATTTCGCAATGCCCTGCAGATCGCGCCGACTGACAGCGATGCGCGTTATGAGAACGGCGTGGTCGCTGAAAAGCTCGGCAATATACGCGAGGCCGCGCAATTCTACCGGGGTGCGATCGACGTCAACGCGGACAACGTCCCGGCACGCGTAGGCCTGGGACGCGTCTACCTAATGGGGGGCGCGCCCGACAAGGCGCTGGAACTCGTCGATCCGGCGTTCGCGAAGCACCCGGATGATGCGGGACTCTTGACCGTGCGCGCAGCGGCGCGCGTACAGCTGAAGGATCGCGTTGCCGCGCTGGCGGATGCGCAGCGTGCCGTGCAACTGGCACCGATGAGCGAGGACGCGGTTTCGGTGTTGGCGGGCATATACAAGGCGAACGGCGACACAGCCAAGGCGATTGCGCTGCTCGACGATGCGGTCAAGCGGATTCCGAGTACCGTCGATTTACGGCTCGAGTTGGCTCAGCTGTACGGCGATGCCGGTCAGGAAGCACAAACAGAAGAAATACTGGTGGACTTGGTGCGGCTCAATCCGACTGTGACCTCGCACCGCTTTCGCCTGGCGCAATTCTACGCACGCGTCAACAAAGTCGACGATGCGGAGCGGATCTTGCGCGAGGGCATCAAGGCCCTGCCCCAGCAGCGGGAAATGAAGAGCGCACTCGTCGATTTCCTGGCGGCACGGCGCAGCCGCGAGATCGCGGAGACCGAACTCAACGGCTTCATCGCGCAGGACCCGAAGGACTACGCGCTGCGCTTCGCGCTCGCGCAGTTCTATGAGCAGGGCAAGGACTTTCCCAAGGCCGAAGCGGTATACCGGCAGGTGATCGCAGCCGCCGACCTGGATGGTCCCGGCATTACGGCACGGGATCGATTGGCGGCGCTCCGTGTCCAGCAAAACGATGCCGCCGGTGCGGAAAAGCTCATTGCCGAGGTTCTCGCCAAGGTTCCTCGCGATGATGACGCGCTGATCTTGCGGGGTAATCTGGCACTCGCGCAAAAGGACCCCAAGACGGCGATTGCCGATCTGCGTGCGGTGTTGCGCGATCAGCCGAATGCCGTCGGTGTGATGCGCACTCTGGCACGGGCGCATCTCGCCAATGGCGAGCCGGCGTTGGCGGAGGAGACCATGCGGCGTGCCGTGGATTCGAATCCAACGGATGGAGGCGCACGTTTGGACCTGGCGCAGCTTTTGATCCAGCTGGGCAAGCCCGAGCAGGCGAAGCCCGTGGTCGACGCCTTGGTCAAGCAGCAACCGAACAATGTGGAGGCGTTGTCCGCGCAGTTTAAGATTGCCGCCGCCATGAAAGATCTTGTCGCGGCCAAAGCCGCCGCGAGTGCGATCGTGGCCGCCAATCCGAAGCTTGCTCTCGGATATTACTTTCAGGGCGCCGTCGCCGAGACGGAGAAGCATCCGGATGATGCCATCCGGCTTTATTCCGCCGCGCTCGAGATCCAGCCCGGTACCACCGAACCTTTGCAGGGTCTCAGCCGCGCACTCGCCAGCCAGAACCGGGCGCCGGAAGCGCTGAAGCGTCTGGACGCCGCCGCCGCTCAATTTCCGCAGAGCGCGTTTGCTCCGAATCTCAAGGGCGAGCTGCTGCTGTCGATGAAGCGTGTACCGGAGGCGGTCGCGGCATTCAAGATCGCCGTGGAGCGCGAACCGCAATATCTGCCCCCGTACCGCAACCTGGCCTACGTCCAGCTGATGAATCATGACAACGATGGCGCGATTGCGACTCTGCGGGATGCCATTGCCAAAGTACCCGCCCCGGAAGCGCTGGAGATGGAACTCGCCTCGCTCGATGAACATCTCGGCAAACCCAACGACGCCATCGAAGTGTATGAAGCGGCGCTGCGGCGTAACCCGAATTCCGACGTAATGGCCAATAACTTGGCGATGCTGTTCGTGAACTACAAGAAGGATCAGGCCAGCCTCGATCGCGCCAAGCAATTGTCGGCGCGTTTCTCGGCTTCTACAAATCCGGATTTCTTGGACACGTATGGCTGGGTTCTCTACAAGCGGGGCGATGCGACGGCCGCGGTCACCGTGCTGCAGAGCGCCTTGTCCAAGACACCCGACTCGCCGGTTTCCTTGTATCACTTAGGGATGGCGCTGGCCCTTGCCGGGCAACCCGATGCCGCGCGCGACACCCTGGCGCGATCGCTAAAGACCGGCAAGGATTTCAACGGTATCGCCGAAGCGAAGGCCGCCTTGGATAAGCTCGCCAACCAGGCTCCAAATGCAACACAACCGAAGTCTTAGCGCGAAGCGCGGCGTACCGCGTCGCTCACAGTGGGGCGTGGCAGCGATGGCCGCCGTTGGCCTGGGCTTGTGCTGGGGCGCCGCGCGCGCGGATGTGCTGATCGATGACACCAGCATGGTGGGCTTGCCAACGGTGGCAGCCCCGTCGCAGTACTCCTTTACCGCCACCGCGACAGAGGCCTTGACCGTCACGCTCACGGACTTCCAGGCGCCGGCCGCGTTTTCCAATCTGCAGATTGCGGTGACGCAGGATGACACGCTGGTCGGCTCTTCGATCGTTGACAGCTCGCATACCGCCACGGTGCCGATAGCCGCGACAGCGGGTAGTGTCTACGTGCTGTACGTCATCGGCACACCGGCATCAACGCAAGGGTTTGGATCGTTTGGTGCCTGTGTTACGCGCAATTCCGATCCCACCCCGCGCACGTGCGTATCGACGTATTCCTTCTCGGGCAACATACAAACGCCATCGACGCCGAACAACACCGGCATCTCAACGCTCAACACCACATTCACGGCGACGTCCACCGGTACCTACCAGGTAACGCTGACGGACGATGCATTCCCGGTCGCGCTGCAAATGGTGTCGGCCACGATGTTCAACGGCAGCACCCAGGTTGGCGGCGTGTTTACCTCGGGTGCGCCGACGCCCGTGACACTGACGGGCGGCACCACGTACACGCTGCTGGTGGCTGCTCAAGCGGCTGCGAATCCTCAAGCCGGTCTCTATGGAGTGCACATCACGGACCCGTCCGGAGCAGCGGTGTTCGACCGTAGTCTTCCGGTCGGCAGTTTGGGCGCCGCCACGGTGGTGACGATTCCGAGCGCACAAGCGCTGACATTGACCCTGACCGACCTCGCCTATCCGGCGGCGCTCGGCAGTCTCGGTGCGGCGGTGACGTCGGGAGGTAGCAGGCTGGGCGAGTTGACCGCGGCAGGTTCCCTGTCGAACATCATGGCGCCCGCAGGAAGCATCAACGTTTGGCAATTCGCCGCGGCGGGAGCCGGCCCCGGTGTATACAGCTTGAATCTTGCGAGCAGTACCGCCAGCCTCTATTCGACCAACCAGGTGGTCAATCCCGGCAACAATCCCCCGAACGGCAATTTCGCCTTCGTCGTTCAGCTGCCCGCGGCGGGTACGTACAACCTGTCCGTGAGCGACTTTCAGTTCCCGGGCGTGTTGCAGACCCTGACTTCGACCATCGCACAAAACGGTGTCCCATTGACCGTGAGTTCCACCGGCGATTTCACGGGCAGTCCAGGTCTCGCCGTGGTCGTGGTTGATGCACAGGCGCCGGCGAGCGGCAGCGGTATCTTCGCCGTGAGCGTGCAAACCAAGGCATCTCCGGCGCAAATTCTATTGGATCAGACTCAGGCCGTCGGCGGGGTTTTCAACACCCAGGTCATCAACTACGGTGCGTCCGGCAGTTATGAAGTCACCTTGGCGGATTTGGGATTTCCGACCAACTTCCAGAATCTGGCAGTGGTGCTTTCGCAGGGCAGTCAGGTGCTCGGCAAAATCTTCGGCAGCGGCACCTTTCCGGTCAATGTAACCCCCGGTCAGTATGTGCTGACGTTCGTGGCGACGCCGGGTGCGCAGAACTACGGGCTATACTCGATAAACATTGCCGCCGCGCTGCCCACGGTTACCTTCAGCGCCAGCGCCCCATCCGTGCCCCTTGGTCAAACGGTGCAGTTGACCTGGTCGAGTCAGAATGCCACCGCATGCACCGCCGGCGGCGATCCGGCCTGGACCGGCAATGAGCCGCTCACCGGAACCACCGCTGTTTCATTGGCCGCCACGGAGACGCTGACGCTCACCTGCACCGGTTCGGGTGGTTCAGCCAAGCAGTCAGTCACCGTTTCGGTAACGGCCGCCGCACCCTCGAGTTCTCATGGCGGGGGATCGATG
>Ga0210398_10006039_pt1 | contig 11201 bp, 6 predicted proteins | sample IncBWC4OmetaG_FD_161047 | JGI IMG/M metagenome (GOLD analysis project Ga0210398, IMG submission 161047) | Forest soil microbial communities from Barre Woods Harvard Forest LTER site, Petersham, Massachusetts, United States - Inc-BW-C-4-O | ecosystem: Environmental > Terrestrial > Soil >... | reverse complement strand
AGCCATCCGCTCGTGCGGGTTGTCCCGCGCATAGTTCACGCCCAGGTTGGTCGCGATCCGGTACAGCCATGTACTGAACCGGGCCTCCGCGCGGTAAGTCTCACGCGACCGGTACACCCGGAGGAACACCTCCTGCGCCAGCTCTTCGGCCACCGCCTGGTTATGCACCATCCGATACATAAAGTGGATTATCGGCTTCCTATACTTCTGGATCAGGTAGTCGAAGCCCGCCATGTTGCCGCTGCTAAGCTCCAGCATGATGGTGGCGTCGTCCATCTGCCCGAAGTCGCCCGCTGCGTGGTGGATCCCGGCTGCCTGCAGGTTTTCGAGGAGTCGCGGATTGATCGCCAGCGTAGCCATATCATCCATAACCCCGTCTTCACCCTCGGGTTGCGCTTTTTCGTCGATTTCCGTGGGAAACTCGTCGCCCGATTCGGGGCTTGGGTCCTTGCGGCCTGTTCGGGGGTCAGGACGACCGGAATTTGGAGGGGGTGCGGACATCCTGCTCGCCCGATTGTAACGCCAACGAACACCCGTACCAAGGTGTCTTCAACGACTTGCGGCCGCCTTCAACTATGCCGTCCACCGGCTCGACGCCGGTTTGATAGGCACCACGAGTGATGTTATTCTTGACCAACAGCTTAGAGCGCTGGGCCAACAGGGCCTTCAACGACAGCTCAGGGGCGCATAACTCAGCGGTAGAGTGCCACCTTCACACGGTGGAAGTCGTAGGTTCGAATCCTGCTGTGCCCACCATAAAATCAATAACTTACGAAGAGAACGCTGAAAAACCGCCACGCCAAATCACGCCAATCTTAGGCGAAATTATTCATTTAGCAAGAGATGCGTATGCCATCCCACCTTTTTGTAGATGCCGGCCCGTAATACGGCCGGTTGGATAACCTTTGCAAGGAACCGTCCCGGGCCAATACGGATCGGCTCCATTTCTATGAGGACTGGCAAAGATCCAATCCTCAGGACTGCAGCGCTTGCTCGTTTCTTTCCAAAGCCAAAGGTCGGCGGCCACACGTTCATCCAGCGGAAGCGGCCTCCGAGATGTCTCCGTTTTGCAGTCACCGATCTTGCCGAGGTAGATGGAGCGTCGAATCAAGACTTCTAAACCGGAGAAGTTGACGTCGCTCCACCGAAGAGCGAAAAGCTCACTCCGCAGAAGCCCCATCGTAAATGCAAGCTCGACCATCAGGCGAAAACAAGGTTCCAACTACGCGAGGAGGGCTTGCAACTCTTCCGGTTCTAGAACCACAGGTATTTTCTTCCGTCTCGCGCTCTGACGAACGAACGTGATGGGATTGCGGCCTTGTTCTAACCATTCGCAGCGGATGGCATGATTGAAGAGCACACTGAAGATGTTGCGGATCTTCCCCTTCGTTGCATCTGCCAAGGGGCCGCCATCTGCTCGTCGCAGCCCTCTGAGCCAGTGTTCCACGGCCAGGGTCCGAACCGAATGGAGAGCTATCTCGCCCCAGTCAGGTAATCCACCTATCTAGAAACTAGAAAATAGAGGTAGATCGTCCTTGTCGCGTGAGAGTGCCAGCCAGTGTCCGCGGAGAGATCGGTATGCACGTAATGATCGATCAAGTCCCGAATGGGAATGGGTTTAGCCGAATAGTGATTTCGACTGCCGTTCAGATACACTCTCAAACCATTTGCGGCTGTCCAAGCGAATTCTTCCGTTGGGTATTGGTCGACCGTTCCGACGATAGCCGTGCGATGGACTCGTCTTCCCCTCTCGTCCGTCTCCCGCCAGAGAGACTCCCATACATGTGGTCCCGATTTCCGTCGTGCGCGGCGCAGATGCCCCGTCTGATGACGTTGGCTCACTGATTACCCTCCTATAAAGAGGGTAGTAGCAACCCTCTTGCAGAGGCTCGCAATTACGTCATCGTATGAAAAAGCGGAATCTGGTCAAGCGCTTTCGCAGGAGCCGAATAAATTAAGACAGGCCTACAATCTCTCAACGGGACTGCACACGCGACGCAGCCGAAGAGGGAGAGAGAAGGGAATCGCTTCCGTTAAGCTCACTTATCATTACTGATCTGACTCGATGAGCCATCTATTTGCGATTCTCCGTAGTTTCCGAAACCCCGTTTTTCGCCAGCTACCTGAGCACTTGTCCGAGATGCCGACTCTTCGTCCAAGTGGAAAGTTCCCCACTGGAAGTCAGTGGCGATGAAACTAGACAGCTAGAATCCGATCCGATCTGCTTGGATGAGCGCAGGGAAATCGGCAGATGTGTATAGTGACTTAGTTTATAGCTGGAATCGCCGAGTCTGCTTCCACGTCCAGACAAACAATATCTTTGCAGCAACACGAAGCCCCGTTAAACTCTAGGGTGGGTCGCGTATCCAATCGACAACACATCCTTATCCGAGGTGGATTATCCGCGACACAGTCCCGAACACCGTAGAGGGCCAGCGCCTTCTCGAAAACAAGGCTCGAACCAAGAACTGGCAGCGATGGGGCACCTATCTTCCGGAGCGCCAATGGGGCACCGTTCGAGAGGATTACTCGTACAACGGTGATGTGTGGAATTCGTTCCCGTATGAGATGGGGCAGTACCGCGCCTACCGTTGGGGTGAAGACGGCTTGCTCGGATGGACGGACCGCCAGTGCCGTCTGTGCTTCAGCACGGTTCTCTGGAATGGGCAAGACCGCACATTAAAGGAGCGGCTCTTTGGTCTCGGCAACCCCGAAGGCAATCACGGCGAAGACGTCAAAGAGCAGTTCTACTATCTGGACGCTCTTCCAACACATAGCTACTGTAAGGCGCTGTATAAGTACCCGCAGAACGCTTTTCCTTATGATCAGCTTCGCCAGGAGAATAAGCGGCGAGGCTATGACCAGCCGGAGTATGAACTGCTGGATACCGGCATCTTCGACGACAACCGCTACTTCGACGTCTTCATTGAGTACGCGAAATTCAACGAGGAAGATACGCTGATCCGAATCGCAGCGCATAATCGTGGTCCAGATGCGGCGCCGCTCACAATACTGCCGCAGCTAACGTTACGCAATAACTGGTCATGGAAGAATTTGGAGGCAACAGGAAAGACAAAGCCCAATATCTCACAGACCGGCCCGTTCCGTGTACGAGCGGAACATAAGATTCTGGGCGCTTATCGTTTCGAGCCGCTAGATGGGAATGAGTTGTTGCCGGAGCGTCTTCTCTTCACCGAAAACGACAGCAACATGTACCGTCTGGACCCAACCTACAAAGGCCCCGACCATTTCAGCAAAGACGCCTTCGATCGCTATCTCATCCATGGCGAGCAGAAAGCGGTGAAAGAAACCAGCGGCACGAAGTGCGCACTTTTATACCGCTTTACGCTGCAGCCTGGCGCCAGCCAGACGCTTTACCTGCGTCTTGTACGGGTCGACAACGAGACTTTACCTCGCAACAAATCCGAGAACTCATCGGACATCGAACCAGCGGCGATTGACGTGGCACATGCGGAACAGATATTCGCAAGCCGAAAGTCTGAGGCAGATGACTTCTACGCAAAGCATATTCCGCAAGAGGCTACGCCAGAGGAGTGCAACGTATCACGTCAAGCCTTTGCCGGTCTGCTCTGGTGCAAGCAGTTTTACTATTTCATTGCAGAGCAATGGATGACCGGCGACCCCACACAGATTTCACCTCCGGCCGAGCGGATGGGAAAGTCGGAAGAGTGGCGGCATCTGTTCTGTCGTGACGTCCTTTCGATGCCCGATAAGTGGGAATACCCGTGGTTTGCTGCGTGGGACACGGCGTTCCACATGATCCCCATGGCAAGGATCGATCCGGAGTTTGCGAAGAATCAGCTTCTTCTCCTGCTGCGCGAGTGGTACATGCACCCGAACGGGCAGATGCCCGCGTATGAGTTTTCCTTCGGTGACGTCAATCCGCCCGTGCATGGATGGGCGGTGTGGCATGTGTATCGCCTCGGAGTGGACGAGAACGGCGTAGGCGACCTCGACTTTTTGGAACGCGCTTTTCAGAAGCTTATGCTGAACTTCACCTGGTGGGTGAACAGGAACGATGAGAAGGGACGCAACCTCTTCGGCGGCGGCTTCCTGGGGCTCGACAATATCGGAGTATTCGATCGTTCCGTAACTCTGCCGGACGGGGTACATCTGCACCAGGCTGACGGCACAGCGTGGATGGGACTGTACTGCTCCGTCATGCTGCAGATCGCACTCGAGCTCGCGCATCATCGCTCAAAGGCCTACGAGGACATAGCCAGCAAATTCTTCGAGCATTACATCGCTGTCATCGACGCCATCAACTCAGTTGGAGGAACGGGGTTGTGGGACGAAGAAGAGGGATTTTATTTCGATCAGTTGGAGCACGACGACGGGCGCAGCATGTCGCTGAAAGTGCGATCTATGGTTGGTATCGCCCCGCTCTTTGCTGTGTGCATTATGAAGCGCAGCACCGTGGAGGGCTTGAAGGATTTCGATAAGCGGGCGGATTGGTTTTTGCGGTACAAGGAACAACTATCGGAGTACGTCAGTACGGCTGAGGTTTCCAACGATGAAATCAATGGCTCGCAATGGATTGCTATCGCGCCGCGCGAGCGGTTCCAACGTATTCTGCAACGAGTCCTCGATGAGTCGGAGTTTCTTTCCACGCATGGCGTACGCGCACTATCACGGCATCATCATAACAATCCCTTCGAAGCAGAACTTCGCGGACAACACCTCAGCGTTCGTTACACACCGGCAGAAGGAGACAGCGGTATGTTCGGCGGCAACAGCAACTGGCGCGGGCCCGTTTGGTTTCCAATGAACATGCTCTTGATCAACGCTTTGGAACGGTACTCACTGGTCTACGGTGACGACTACAAGCTTGAATACCCAACAGGCAGCGACCGGCAGCACACCCTTGTCGAAATTGCTGAGGACATTGCACGACGGTTGGTGAATCTCTTCCTTCCGGGCAAGGATGGCCGCCGGCCCAGTCACGGCAGTGAAGAACGTTACGCGACCGATCCCAACTGGAAAGACCTGATCCTTTTCAGCGAGTACTTTGATGGCGACACGGGTCGCGGCTTGGGCGCCTCGCATCAGACGGGCTGGACCGCACTCGCTGCCACGCTCATCCAATACCTCTATACACGTCGCGAGATACGCAACCGTGCGCAGTAAAGCCTCACTACCCTGAGTATCCGTGGATGACCTAATCCCTGCCTGTCTTCGGTAGAAGCTTGCTGCCTGTCTTCTGCATTCTCGAAAGCGCTGGCAATCGCCGCATTCAGCTTCTGCTTATATTGCTGAAGGGGTGCATGTCGCTGTTGCGGCAAAGCTAAACAGCTAGCAGGAGTTACCCCGATACTGTGTTTCGTAGCGCGTGCCGCCACTTGTGGTCGAGTGACTGGCCAACCCGAAGTAATCCCGTAGTGCCCGCAAAGTCGGCTTTTCGGCAAGTTCAATCTGTAGCGGTCTCCGATGCACTCGTCGAAGTGTTCACGCGCAGAAATAAGAGACTTTGAGTTCCGGTGCTACACGGAAACTATCCTGCTTTCCTGCAAAGTCAGCTTTCGACAAATTGCCCGAGTCGGCTTCAAACTGGCCGCTACCCGAAATTCTGTTCCGTTGACATTTGCGCAGGAGTATCGTCAAAAGGGGTCTATCCCTCTTCCGGAGCTGCTCATGAAGAAGGTTTTTTTCCCCGCTCTTGTGCTGGTCAGCCTTGCCATACCGATTGCTGTTTGTGCGCAGCAGCCACCGATCATCGACCGTCAGCTCTTCTTTGGCGAAGTACAGATTGCTGGCGCACAGATCTCGCCAGACGGGCAGTATCTATCCTTTCTTAAGCCCTATAAGGGCGCGCGAAATATCTGGGTCAAGAAAGCGACTGATCCGTTCAGTGCGGCGCGCCCGGTAAGTGCTGAACCTACGCGGCCTATTCCGGGCTATTTCTGGAGCCGGGACTCCAAGTACATTCTGTACGTGCAAGATGTAGGCGGTGATGAGAACTTGAATGTCTATGCTATCGATCCGACACTCGCGGCAGATCCAAAGACAGGCGTGCCGCCAACGCGCTCTCTGACAGACCTGAAGGGCGTGCGGACCCTGATATTCGCCGTGCCCAAATCGAAGCCGGACATTCTTTACATCGGCCTGAACGACCGCGATCCGCGCTGGCACGATCTCTATGAATTGCATTTGTCAACGGGCGAGAAAACGTTGATCCGCAAGAACACGGAGAAGATCTCCGGATGGGAGTTCGACAACGATGGCGACCTGCGGCTGGCGGTCCGCACGAGCCAGGCGGGCGACACGGAGATCCTACGTGTCGATTCAGACGGCTTCAAGCAGATCTACAACTGTACAGTCCTGGAAGGTTGCAGGGTGGCAGGCTTCGACGCAGCTAACAAACAGGTCTACCTGATCACGAACAAGGGATCATTGGACCTGACCGAACTGGATCTGCTTGACCCCACCACTGGCGCGACGATCAAGGTCGAGAGTGACCCGGAGAAGCGGGTCGACCTGGGTAGGGTGCAGAGATCCGAGGTCGACTACCGCATGCTCTTCACGCAGTATGAGGACGACCGCGTCCGGTTATATTTCAAGGACAAGGCGTTCGAGAAGGAGTACCACTGGCTGCAAACAAAGCTGCCGGACAAGGAGATCGCATTTGGTGCGCGGTCAAAGGACGAGAACATCTGGATCGTAATCGCGCACAACGACACTGAACCAGGCGAAACCTATGTTTGGAACCGCAAGGCGAAGACGCTTGTCCTGCAATACCGCATCCGCGAGGAACTCCCGCGCACGTCGCTTTCAGAACGCAGGCCCTACCATTTCAAGTCGTCCGACGGTCTTGATATCCCAGCTTATCTGACGTTGCCGAAGGGACTGCCGACAAAAAGCCTGCCACTGATCGTCCTGCCGCATGGCGGCCCATGGGGGCGCGATGCGTTCGGTTATGACACCTTTGCTCAGTTTCTGTCCAATCGCGGCTACGCGGTATTGCAGCCAAACTTCCGCGCATCTACGGGTTATGGTAAGAAGTTCCTAAACGCTGGCAACGGCGAGTGGGGCCGCAAGATGCAGGACGATCTGACCTGGGGGGTGAAGGCACTGGTCGCCGACGGTACGGTGGACCCGAAGCGCGTTGGCATCTTTGGCGGGTCTTATGGCGGTTACGCAACGCTGGCCGGCGTGGCTTTTACTCCGGATGTCTACGCGGCGGCTGTGGCCTATGCTGCTCCGTCGAACCTCATCACGCTGCTCGACGCGATTCCGCCGTACTGGGAGTCAGAGCGCAAGCAGATGTACACGCGCATGGCCGATCCGACGACGCCTGATGGTAAGGCATTGCTGATTGCCGAGTCTCCGCTAACCCAGGCGAAGGCAATTGTGACACCGCTGATGGTGGTGCAGGGCAAGAACGATCCACGCGTGAATGTCCGCGAAAGCAACCAGATCGTGGCGGCAGTGCGCGATAATGGAAAACCGGTCGAGTACCTCGTTGCTCCCGACGAAGGCCACGGCTTCGCCAGACCTATTAACAATCTGGCGATGGTCACGGCGATGGAGAAGTTCATGGCCAAGTATCTCGGCGGCCGCGTCCAGGAGGATGTCTCGTCCGATGTTGAGGCGAAGTTGAAGGAGATCACCATCGATCCGAAGACGGTCAGTGGAGCTATAACGCTGAATGGAACTTCACCGGCGCCGACGAAGTAATCGACACGCAGTCAACATGGGCGGATATATTGCTACGAATGCTCTTGGCCAGTTGAAGGGCCCACCAAAATTCACTCACCGAACCCCTTCAGCCACACTATCCGCTTGCGCCCGTGAAGTCTGGTTTTCGCCAAGTTCGGTGAAGTTTCCCATAACGCCGTTTCACGGGAACTTCGGTCAGGTGGCTGACTTTCAGCGACTGAGTTTCGATTTTCTAGACATCAAACCTTACTTTGGCCCTAGCCAGTCGGTCGCGTGCTTCTCAACGGCAATTCGAACCAGCTGGCTTCTTGTTCGTACTCCAGTTCGGGCAAACAACTGTTGGAGTGTTGCCTTGACTGATCCCTCCGAAATTTTGAGTCTTTGGCCAATTTCTTTATTGCTCAAGCCCTCAAATACGCCGCGTAGCACCTCTTGCTCCCGGTCGCTCAGAATGTCCCGCATGTTGGCTTCGTTGGGCTGATGGGCCATGGTAATAAGCGCCTTCGCCACGCCTGGATCTATCCAGACCTCTCCTCGTGTCACGCGGCCAATTGCCTGAATCAATTCTGTGAGTGGGCTGTTCTTTAGGAAAATACCCGCAGCGCCTTCGTCGATCGCGCGCAGGATTACCGTATCGCTCATCCCACTTGTGACCATCAACACTCGGCCCGTAAAGTTGCGCTTTTTGCTTTCTGCTAAAAAGCGGACACCAATCTCTTCATTTAAATCATAATCAAGCAGAACGACATCGATAGGTCCTCTTTGGGTTGCAATGAGTGCCTCTCGCACGGAAGCACATATGCCAGCCACTACGAAATTAGCGTCGGCTTGTAGAAGTCTGCTCAAGCCCTCGCGAAAAAGTGTATGGTCATCGACTATCAGAATGCGAACTCGTCTGTCCATCAGTGATGGCCCTCTTCTTTCCATGTTGTAGCTCGATGACGAAACTTGCTCCAATAGGGCTGGTTTCATAGCGCAAATCTCCCTGGAAAGAACGCACAAATGCGCGGGATAAATACAATCCGAGGCCAGTGGCTTCTGCTTGCTGTTGAAACGGTTTGAACAGCTCGTTTGGATTTGTCACGCCAAGCCCAGTATCTAGGATATGCACAAATACCTTTTGCTCTACTGCTTTGGCGACGATGGAAAGCTCTTTGCGCGGTTGTGAGGCCATTGCTCGTTCGCTGTTTTTTACTAGATTTAAAAACACCTGCATCAAACTGGGCCTGTCAGCGAAAACCTCGGGGAGGTTGGCCTCTTCCGTGATCGTAAGTGTTATACCAAGGTCTTCCAGAGAAGGCTCTATGACAATACGCAATTCGCCCAATAGGGAGTGTAAGTCAACGTTAGCAGCGTGGCCGGAGTCGTTGGGAACATCTTTGGAAGCTATCTTCTCCAAAGACTGAATCAACGTGCCAAGGGCCGCCAGGTCATTACCGTTCCCTTGGGACGGACTGCGCTCCAGATTCTGATGAACTACTGCGATCGCCGCACAGACATTGCGTATCTCATGAGAGACTGCGGCGATCAGAATGCGGGAGCCCGAAAGCAACTGATGGAGGCTGGACTCTTCGTATGTCCGGAGGCCTTCGGAGGCGTCAACGACCATCGCTGCCAAGCGGGTACCGACACTCGTCTGGTAGGTCGAGAACCACACATCGGCCAGGAATATCTCGCCATTTTGCCGCGTGCCCTGGCACTGCATCACTGTTCGAAACGCGTGTTGAGTTGTCGGCAGATTGAGGAGAGAGGGGAGATATAGATGGACCGATGTTCCCTGAAGTCGACCAGGCCTCACGCCGAAGAGTCTGTGCGCCGCATCATTGGCGATCGAGAAACTCCCATCCGCGTCAACGGTAAAGATCGCGGCGGGGTTACTTTCGATCAAAACCTTGAGCTGCTCCTCGGCGTCCTGTCGCGCTGTGATCTCGCTTTGTAATTCTCGCAGGTGCTCGCTGGAAGCTCGCCGGCTGCGCCCTACTCCGTAGACGAAGAGGCCAATTCCAGAAAAAGCGGAGAAAGTAAGAATATCGCGCGGCAGGCCAACCGCAGCGGTCCATTTCAGGCTATTAAATGCCTCTGTAAGAAACGTGCACACGGCTGCCGCAATACAAATTTGCCAACGATTCAGCACACGGCCAAAGACCTGCATTGGCAATAGATATAAAAAACCAAGAGGAATAGCTGCGTCGATCAGCCAGTCTGCGAGTGCTATTAGGAAAATTAGAAAACTGGCGCGCAGAAGAAGCGATCTGGTGCTATTTCGAAATAGGCGTGAGGCCATAGACTTTCGCAGCTTTACCGTGCTCGAACATGAGAGATGAAGTGTACTTCATGACGGACAAACTTTAGGCAAGATTCATGTCGTTCCCTTGAGGTGTTCGTCGGTGCACAGCGCACGTCCTATACATCATCAATTGTGCTGATTCCATCTACCAAAACGCAACTGGATAGCCAAAAGAATTGGCGGAGTTAGCCGAAAGATAGGAGCAGCTGTGACTTGCGCCGATCTAGACTTCGGCTTAATGCAGTCGCATGGAATTGCAGCCGACTGCGTGCGGGGTCATACGTTCGGCTGCCGGACATGTTGCCCCAGCAATGTGCAGAAGATCAAATCCAGCGTGCGGGATGTGATGGAGCAGCAATGATTCGCGGTTTGGTCGATTTTGCGCTGAATAATCGCTGGATGGTTCTTGGTCTGGCGATCATGCTCTTCGCCTGGGGCATAGTCTCATTCCATGACCTGCCGGTAGAGGCTTACCCTGACGTTGCCAATAACTACGTCCAGGTCATTACGCAGTGGCCCGGTCGAGCGGCCGAAGAAGTGGAGCAGCAGGTCACTATACCGCTTGAGATTCAGATGGCGGGCATTCCACATATGACGCATCTGCGGTCTACCTCGCTGGCGGGTCTGTCTAGCCTCACTATGATCTTCGACGATGATTCGGTGAATGATTGGAATCGCGAGAAGGTGCTGGAACGGCTTTCCCAGGTCACACTGCCAGCCGGCCTGCAGCCCCAGATGGGTACCGATTGGAGCCCCGTCGGTCAGATCTACTGGTACACCTTGCGCTCCACCAATCCGGCTTACGACAACATGGATCTCAAGTCGATCGAGGACTGGACACTGGAAAAACAGTTCAAATCTGTGCCCGGTGTCGTGGACGTTTCTAGCTTCGGTGGTATTACGCGCGAGTATCAGGTTCGAGTCGACCCCGATAAACTCGTCTCCTATGGACTGAGCATTGGTCAGATTGAGCAGCAGATTGCCAACAACAACACCAACGCTGGCGGCAGCTTTATCGAGCAGGGGCAGCAGCAGATCAATGTGCGCGCGGTCGGTCTTTATAGCAACGTCAGGGACATTGAAGACACAGTCATCAAGACCCAATCGGGTACAGCTCTTCGTGTAAAAGAAATCGCCACCGTCGTGCAGGGCCCAAAGATTCGGCTTGGTCAGATAGGTAAGGCCTGCCGGTTTGGTGCGCTGCCGGAGTCCGATCCGGTGAGTTCCTGGAACGCCA
>Ga0210398_10006038_pt1 | contig 11202 bp, 7 predicted proteins | sample IncBWC4OmetaG_FD_161047 | JGI IMG/M metagenome (GOLD analysis project Ga0210398, IMG submission 161047) | Forest soil microbial communities from Barre Woods Harvard Forest LTER site, Petersham, Massachusetts, United States - Inc-BW-C-4-O | ecosystem: Environmental > Terrestrial > Soil >... | reverse complement strand
GCTCCTTGCTGACGTCGATGTCGCTAATCAATTCGGCATAAGCGTTCCGCAGGCCGACCGGCCCTTTCTCAAACCGTATCAGTGCGTCGTAAAAATATCGGGTCAGGATGTAGCCCTGCTTCACCGATTGCTCCACTGCCGCTTGCCGCTGCTCTTCCGGCGTTTTGCTGGGTTCGCCGATCCTGATTTCAATGGCGCGAATGAAGCATTCCGTGACCAGGAGAGAAACATCCTCTTTGAAGCTCTCGTCCATTGGCGCTTTTTTCACTCCGAACAGCAACGGAGTCAGACGCCGGACGCTGTTGGGATACTTTACCGCCATCGGATCCAGCAGATAATGCAAATAGGTATGCCGAATCTGCTCCATTTTGAGGCCCGATCCCTGGCCTGGAGAAATCACCACGTAATAATCCGCGCCGTAGTTGCGTGCGTTGGTCTGGCCTGGCGCCCCCATGGGATCGAGATAGACGGTGAAAGTGTGTCCCAGGTACCCCGAGGACTGTAGCCGCAAATAGATCTCTGTGTCGAACAACATTTTGGAGAGCGGATCGTGATAGCGGCCCGCGAGGCTCGAGTAGACGACCTGATGGCGAAGCCAGATGGCGTGCAATCCCGCCACGTCATAGAACTTTTGCAAAATAGGCACGATGCCGGCCACCTGAGCGGCATCTGGAGGCAGGTCAGCGTCTTTGACTTTGAACGCGAATGTCGGTGGGGCTTCCAGGCGAAGCGCCAACGAGATGTATTGCGAGAGCGTCCGCGAGGGCTCGGGCTGCTCATGGTCATGATAAAACTGGCACAGGAGCAGGGTTTCTTCCTTTGCCTGGTCGAAAGCCTGCGATGCCTTGGCCACTTCCGCGCGGATCTGCAAGCGGACCGGGTCGGACGAGTCCAATTCTGCGTTATAGCCGCAGGTGTTGATCGCTGCGAGAACGCTGAATAAAGTCTCACTTGTGTCCAACGTGACATTCGGAAGGTTCTCAGCCGGGCAGACCTGCATGGTCAGCCCCAAGAGGGCGGCGATGACCGCAACTCGAAATCGATGGCCCAGGAAAACCCTCCTGCTGGATGGTAAGTATGTCTGTCAGTTTAAGAGGTTCCGGGCGGGGGGTCAACGGACCCAGCTCTTTGAGAGCTGGTTTCCGTTTCTATCCCTTCACGCTGATTCGCGAGAATGAGAGCACAGCTCTTCCAGAAGTCGGCCGGCCCATCGACGTGGCAGGGCGAAAGGTGGTGAAGATCAGCATGTTTTTCACCTGTGAAGGCAGTTCGTTGGCTGCGTCAGGATTCGACAACACGCGGTAGTCTTGCACGCGTCCGTTCGCGTCCACGTAGGCCTCGATCACCAAAGAATCGTCTTTAATGGAATCGAGTGCCATACCAAAGGCCGAGGCCTGTAGTTGCGGCGCCGTGCTCAACATCAGCGGGACATCGGCGCTGCCCGCTTGCAAAGGCAGAGCCAGGAAGCCCATCAGAAATCCGAAGATCACCACCGCAGTCGCCAGGCCGGCCGTAGCCGGAACCATGAACGCATTAAGGGCGTTCTCCGCCCGAATCCAGAAAATAGAAAGGCTATGCTGACGCGACTGCGCGGCTTCGCGAGAGATGGCCAGGCGAAGCTTCAAAGCCAGATCGCTCGGCGCCTTCCGGCTGCCGGCCGTAGCCAGTAACTGCTGGGTTTGGCGTAAAGCAAGATATTCATGCTGGCAACGATCACAAGTGTCAAGATGACCGGCCATCGACAGCATCAGCTTGCCGGTCATAGCGCTGTCAAGATACGTCGAAAGCAACAATTTGACCTGGCTGCATGTCATGATCCCACCTCGCATCGCAGTCCCGCGGCGCCTACCTCTGATCGTGGACTCATTCTCGGCTCAGCGGGCCGCAGTCCCAGTGCCGGACCTACTTCTCTCGCATATCCAGTGAGACGATCCTTCAAGGCTTGCCGTCCGCGGGTCAATCGTGATTTCACCGTCCCCAGGGAAACTTGCGTGACTTCCGCAATTTCCTCGTAGGACATCTCTTCCAGATCGCGCAGGATCACAGTGGTGCGATAGGGTTCGGCAACCTTGCGTAACTCATCTTCCACTCGCGTTCTCACTTCTTCATGAGCGAAGCGATCGAACGGTGACTCGGCGTCGTCGGCCAGACAATCTTTCAGCGCAGAGGACGAACTGGCATCGGTTTCCAGCGGCTCAATCGAAGTCTCGCGGGCTTTATGCCGAAACCACCAGCGCCGGCGGTTCGATGCCTCGTGCAAAGCAATGCGGTAGATCCAGGTTTTGAGACTGGACTGACCATTGAAATGCTTCATGCCTCGAAATACTTTCAGGAAGACTTCCTGAGTGGTATCAGGCGCGTCGGCTGGGTCGGAAACCATGCGGTAAATCAGGCTGTAAACCGGCTGGTGAAACTCGCCAATCAGCCAGGCGTAGGCTTGCTCGGACCCGGCCTTGAGTTCGGAGACGATGGCCGATTCCTGCTCTCGAACTCCAATGGTTCCCGCGAGATTCCCCAAGCTGGACACTCCCGCCATCACTCGCATGGCTCAGACTCCATTATAGGATCTTTCTCGCTGCGGATTGACGCGAAGTTCGGAATTCCCTGGTGCTCGGCGTCTCCCCTACCATCTATAGACCCCAACTCGTCACCGGAAGTTCCCTGATGAAAGAGTTTTGTTTTCAGCACGCTAGAGCCCCTCGGCCCGAGCCTACTGCGGCGCATGGCTGGCCGCAGGGGGTGGGGTTGCGTCGGGAGCAGGCGCAGTGCTGGCTGGTGGCTTCGGCACTTTGGGTGCGGGCTTTTTCTTGACAGGCTTCTTGGGTAGCGGTTCGGTGTCATCGACCACGGTTTTCTTGGGCGGGATCGCGACTTTCTCTGTCGTCCGCGCGTTTTGCAGGTCAGTGCGAAGTTTTGTCAGCTCAGTTTCCTTCGCATCGGCCAGTGTTTCCATACGGTCGGCGAACATTCGCCGCGAGCTCTCGAGAGCGTTCACGTCGTTCTGCAACGCCTGGTATTCGCCGCGGGTGCCGAAAGCTCCGGTGGATTCCGTCACTGAAGCAAACACATCATAGAGTGCATCCAGATTGCGAAAAAGCTTGAATGTCGAGGGCAAACTCTCCGGGGACTTCTGCAGCTCGGCGACGATTGCAGGGAGCGCCGTCTGTAGGTTGCGTTGAATCGAGGCGACGTCAGCCTGCGACCCGTGTTTGGTGTTGGCGTCGGTCTTCCACTTGTCGATTCGCAACTCGGACAAATCCCGCTGTATTGCCTGCGAATTTTGTTCCAGTTGAGAAAGCAGCAGATTTACCTGGCTGACGGAGGAGTAGGGAACTGGTGCCGAGGTCTCCGCCGGCTTGGTCGGCGACGGAACCGCGTTCTGCGCGGCGAGCAGAACAGGATAGAGAATCAAACCGAACCCGAGGGTGAGTTTCATAAGCCGGCTGCCCTCAGGATACGCATTTTCCAGGGATTCGTAAATTTGCAAGTGCGGCGGTGGGGGCGTTGGCCGAGACCGGAACATCAGTTCTACTGAGCCGCGTTTGACTATCCCTAGTGGGTAGGCGAAAATTGATTTGTCCCCACCGCAATGTGGGCCTGTGGCGCAGCTGGGAGCGCGCTTCCATGGCATGGAAGAGGTCGTCGGTTCGATCCCGACCAGGTCCACCAATTTCCCAAAAATTCAGACGGTGCGAAATGCGTACAGCTATGACCACACGAACAACGGCTGTAGCTTGACAGCCTTCCGCAGCGGCAATAGGATTCGTGGCACTTGGACTTGGGGCTCTGACTGAGGCACGCCGAGGTCGGGCAATGAATGCCCGCTTCGATCCTATTCCTCGCATCAAAGGCCTCGAGTACGTGTGTGTACGCAGTGGAGAAGAGTCAGGCAATCGGTTCCTATCGCTGAGAAGCCACTGGTTTGTTCAACGAGTCGCTATAGAACGAGCTTCAACAGGAGGCAGTCCCCCATGAAAAAGCTTGTCAGAAAAATGTCAATTCTTGTGTTGTTGTGCGCCATCGTTGGACTTTTCCCGGCCATGGCATCCGCGCAGGCGCCCGTGGCGCCACCTATAGTCATCGCTGTCAACGATGTCCACAATCCCAACAGTATGTCCGTTTATGTAGACGATCCACCCTACACAAGCTTGACGCCTCTGTCCGGTTCGCCCTTTCAGACAAACAGTGTTGCCCAGGCAGGACCCTATGCCACTTCGGGCATCGCACAGGCGGCTGGTACACAAGGCACCAGGTGCACATATGTGTCTGACGGCCTGGGTCCGAACGGAAATGGAGAGAATAGCGATATTGCCGTTTTTCGGGGCACGCTTTCGGCGACACATTTGGTGGAGAATTTCTTTTCGAGCGAGGGCCTTTCCGGCGTCGAGTACGGCATCGGACTAAGCATCAACGGCAATTACCTCTATGCGTATTACAGCGGCTCCGTAATCATTGAAGTGCTGCATATCGATCCGTCCACGTGCAAGTTGACGGATACCGGACATGGTGCGGACGCCTCCGGTCCGGGACTCGGAATTGCCGTTTCCATCACCGCACGGGCGGGAAATTGTCTCTTCGCCACCTACGGGGACGGCTCGGTGGGCTCTTATAAAATCGGCGGCGGCAAGATCAGCCTGGTGCAACAGGCATTTACCGGAGGGAACAGCACTTTTGGTGGAATACCCGCGATGGCAGCGGTGACGCCCGATGGCTATGTGCTTTTTGATGACGCGTTAACCAATGGCGTGCTCTATGACGCGTACAAAATTGGCTCGGGATGCCAGATGACCTCGAACCGGACCTCCGGCCCTTACTTTCTCACGATTCACAACTCGAACACATTTGTGCTCGCTCCTGACGGCTCGACAATTTATACGATCGGGCAGGCCAGCGGCACAATCCAGACAAACCATTATTCAGGCAGCGGTCTCGTAACCGAAACAAGCTGTGAGGATGTGGCCATGAACGGATTCGGTACGAACTTCGCCTTTCCGGGCACGGGCGCCACGCCGACGACCAAGGGAGCAGGGAACGGGTTGTTTGTTGCGGAATCATCCGGCGGCAGCGGGGTGTCCCACGTAGGTGCTTTTCTGTCTTTTAGGGGATGCCTCATAAACGGCGGGCAGTTTCAGACCGACGATCACAGCATCGGTGCGCAGTACCTTATAACTCTGGCGCAGCCTTCTCAATAACTACGGAGGCAGGCGCTCCACTGAGGTCGTCGGTTCGATCCCGACTAAATTTTCCGAACCCTGCGAGGCGGACTAATTCTTGAGATGATTCTTGGCCGAAGGTAGTCTGGAGAAAGAAGCCGGGGACGAAAAGATACCTCCGGCCAGGAATCCAAATGTCAGCTTGCTGGGAAATCACATCCATCCGTCGCTGGCTCATTGCTTTGCTGTTGATCGTCGCCGTCCCTTTCGCCGCTGGCAATGCGGATTCAACCAATCCGGCGAGACGCGGTCTTCATTCCTGGTCGGTGCGATGGCAGCCGAAACGCGTCTTGAACGGATCTCCCGTTTTATTGCAAGTTAGTTCGCCACAGCGGTTGGAATCTCTCTCGGGCAAATGGTTGGATCATGAAGTGTTCTTTTCTTTCGATGCGCCCAGCAAAACCTGGCGAGGATTTGCCGGCGCCAGCCTTGAAACCAAGCCCGGCAAGTATGCTTTGACGCTGACAGGCAAAACCAAGAGCGGGAATGAAATTTCATTTGAGCAAGCGATCCCGGTAGGCAAGGCCAATTATCGCCAGATATCCGTGACTGTTCCCAAGCAATACACCGAGCCAGGTCCGGAACAACTACGTGAAATTGACCAGGACAAGGCGATCAAGCAGCGTGTGCTTGGGCAGGTGAGCCCAGAACGCGAATGGTTGGGCAATTTTCTTCCTCCCGTGAGTGCGCCGATCTCAGATGTTTTTGGAACTGCCCGCGTCTTTAACGGCAATGTGCAGAGCGTTCATCAGGGACTCGACTTTGGCGTACCAGCGGGCACGCCGGTGGCCGCGCTCAACGCCGGAACCGTGTTGCTGGCGCAGATGCTCTTTTTCGAAGGCAATTGTGTCGTGCTCGATCACGGCCAGGGACTGCTTACCATCTACATGCACCTATCGAAATTTGATGTAAAAGAGGGAGAACAGGTGAAGCGGGGACAGCAGATTGCCCTGAGCGGAGGTACCGGGCGCGCCACCGGACCGCATCTGCACGTTGCCGTACGATGGCAAGGAATTTATTTGGACCCCGCAATCCTGCTGAAGTTGAGTCTGCCTTAAGAGCTCCGCCGTGACAACGAACCATCAATCCATGGCCAGGGACTGCGGCAGGGTTGAATGTTCAGCTTCCTGAACCACCACACCATCGCGAAAAACCACAATCTTGCCGGAGATGACGGGCACCCGTTCCCCAGGCACGATGATGCCCACCAGATTCAGCGGATCGGCGGCGGATAGGGTAATGGTTTCCTGCGTGGGGGAAAGCTTACGAGCGGCACGCAGGGATTCGACGGCGACCGGGAAAGCAAATTGTTCGCCAATGAATCCGTCCACAAAGCGGCCGCCGCGAATTTCTCCGCGGTCTTCGATCCGGCGATAGGCGACTTGCAGTTCCCGCCATTTGGGCAGATTGGTTTCGCGGGCGAGCAAGTCACGGAAAACTATTCCGTAACGTTTCAAGAGCATCCAGCAGGTGGCTTCCACCGCTCTGGTCCGTTCGACAGCTTGATCGGTGTAGAGCAACGCCCACCGGCCAGTGCTGTGGCGGGGACGCGCGCTGCGTCCGCTGCCTTGTCCGGCGCGGCGTTTGGGGTCGATGAGCGAGCGAAGATTGTCGAACCCGTCGGCGGTGACCACTCCGGCTGCGACTAGTTCCCAGAGCGCCGTTTCCACTTCCGCCTTCAATTTGTCGGTGCCGCGAACAATGTCGGCGAAGAACGATGCTCCCCGCTGCCGCAGGAAATCGAGCACCTGGCGCGCGCCTTCGCTCAAGCCGCGGCTTTCGGGCTGATGGCTGGCAGAATGTTGCGGCATCATCCAGTCGGACTCCTCGCGAATGAAAAATGTGATAGGCGCCACGCTGGTGGGAATCACGCGGCGTTTGCCGGCTGCGGAATCTTCGAGAGTCGCAGGGTGAGGGGACAATCGCCCCCAGCCGACAGCTCCGGTAAGGCAGAGTTGATCGAGCCATTTGGGATCGTAATCGGCTATGCGGCGTCCCAGAATCTGTCGTTCCCAGGCATTGGCGGAAATTTCAAATCCCTGAAGCTGACGCACGATCTCCAGGGTTGCACGCTCACCTTGGACCTGAGTTCCGGGAGCCACATGCTGCCAACGCAAGAGCCACTGCATGAACTGCGCCGCGGTAACCGGCTCAATCTGCTTGCGGAGCGTGGCAACGGTCAGGCGATGGATTCGTGCCAACAGCCGGCGCTCGCACCACTCCGTGTGCTCGGAGTGTCGGCCGGTAAAATTTCCACGCAAGATTGCTCCGCTGGCTTCCATGCGGAGCAATGCTGAGTCAATCTCAGAGGAAGATAGCCCAAGCAGTTCGCCCAACTGCGGGGCCGTGATAGCACCGAGGTGCGACATCCAGCCGGTGACCAGCGCTAGCACAGCGTCGTCGCGAGACGGGATGGGGCTTTCGAGTTCCGATGGCAAGGGATCGAAAATCGTGCCGGGAAAGAGCAGAGAGAAAGTCTTAGCCCGCTCCGCCGCGACCCAATAGTGCCGACCATCGGCGACAGCGCTGGTTGCTCTCCCATCCCAGACTAGTTTCTGAAAGTGCCCAGACCATTGTGAAATAGCAATACCCAGGCAGGGGCAGGCGCCCTCGTCTGCCTGGTCGAGCGAAGCTCCACTGTCGCTGGGCATGGCAATCAGTGTGTGCAGAACGTCGTGCAACTCATCCGCGTCGCGAACATCCGGCCAGGCTTCTTCGCGGACTTGCGCAATCGCCGCTGGATCTAGTTTGCCCACCTCTTCGAGGACCGATTCCGGCAGGATGCGGCGCATCTCGACCGCTCGTGCTCGGCGTTCTTCGAGCGGTGCATCGTCGAGGTAGGCGTAGGGATTCGCATTCAGAATCTCGTGGGAAAACTGCGAAGGCACAGGCGTATCCACGGCGATGCAGCGGATTCGGCCTGTGTCCATATCGCGCAGCAGCTTCTTCAGGCCGTTCAGATCCATGGCCTCGGTGAGGACATCTTTCATGACTTCTTTGATCAGAGGATGGTCGGGGATCTGAATGTCGCCTTCTATGTTCTCCTGGCAGGCGGCAACATCGGGGAAGACGGATGCCATCAGATCATCGGAACGCATGCGCTGAATTTGTGGCGGAACTTTCTTGCCGCTTTGAAAGCGCAGCAGGGCAAGGGCTCGACCGGCGTCCCAACGCCAACGAGTGGCAAAAAACGGCGACGCCAGCGCAGCCTGCTCCAGAATCGGCTGCACAGTTTCTGCGTTCAAGAAATGAAACACGTCGGCGAGAGGAAAACTGTGCTGCTCGGCCAGGGCAATATTCAATCCGTTGTCAGTGGCAGCGGCCTGCAATTCGAAATTGAAGCTGCGGCAGAAGCGCTTGCGCAAAGCCAATCCCCAGGCTTTGTTGATGCGTCCGCCAAAGGGAGCATGAATCACCAGTTGCATGCCACCGCCCTCGTCAAAGAAACGCTCGGCGATGATGGTGTCTTGCGTCGGCACGTCTCCCAGCACCGCCCGGCCTTGCAGGATGTATTCAATAGCCTGTTCGGCGCCGGAGTCGTCCAGACCGCATTCTTCTTTCAGCCAGGCGACAGTTTCTGCAACCTCGGGCTGAGCCTGCGAGACACCTACGGGAAAGATGTTACGCAAGCGGTCGCTGATTTCTCTTCGCAGATCGGCCACATGGAACGAAAGCTCTTGAGTGCGCGCCGGAGCCTCCCCGCGCCAGAAGGGAACCGTCGGCGGAGCGCCGTGTGCGTCCTCGACCAGTACGCGTCCGGATTTGCCCTCAACCCGGTGAATACGCCATGAGGTGTTGCCCAGCAACATAATGTCGCCGGCGTTGGCCTCCACCGCGAAGTCTTCGTCTACTGTGCCGACCATAATGCCTTCCGGCTGGGCTACGACGTTGAACAATGCAGTCTCAGGAATCGCACCGCCGCTTGTGATAGCCGCCAGCCGGGCGCCTCGTCTCGCACGCAGCTTATGATTCACACGATCGCGATGCAGATAGGCGCCATAACGGCCGCGGCGGGCGGCAATCCCCTCTGAAAGCATTTCGAGGATGGAGTCGTAAGCCTCACGTGTCAGATTGCGGTAGGGATAAGCGCGCTTGACTAGGGCGAATAAGTCGTCTTCATCCCAGCCCGCGTCTTCCACCTCCGGCATAGGAACTGCTGTTGCCGATCCTCCCGCGGCGCAAATCGCCACGATCTGCTGAGCGAGAATGTCGGCCGGCGCTTCGGGAATCATCAGAAGGTCCAGATCGCCATGGTGAATGGCTCGCACCAGTGCAGCGCATTCCTGCAATTCGTCGCGAGTGGTGGCAAAGAAACGGCCTTTAGGAATTGCTCCGCGCCAGTGGCCAGATCGGCCGATCCGCTGGAGCGCGACTGCGATCGCTCGCGGAGAACTGATCTGAATCACCAGGTCCACCGTGCCGATGTCGATTCCCAGTTCCAATGAGGCAGTGGCGACCAGCACTTTTACCTGTCCGTCTTTGAGCTTGTTCTCGGCGGTCAGCCGCAGCTTGCGGGACAGACTGCCGTGGTGCGCTGCGACATTGTCTTCACCTACCCGCTCGGCCAGTTGATGCGACACTCGCTCGGCGAGACGGCGGGTATTCACAAACACCAGCGTGGAACGGTTCTGGCCGACAAGTTCCACGATCCGGTCATAAATCTCGTCCCACATTTCGTTGCTGGCGATAGGGCCGAGTTGAGTTGCAGGAACTTCGACGGCCAGGTCGAGTTCCCGCTTGTGGCCGACGTTGACGATGACCGGCTCCGGCCGGCTGTTGCCAGTCAGGAAGTGAGCAATTTCTTCGATGGGCTTTTGGGTAGCGGAGAGGCCGATGCGAACGAGCGAGGATCGCGCTGGGCTGGCACACAGCGCTTCCAGCCTTTCCAGCGTCAGCGTCAAGTGGGCGCCGCGCTTGTCGTCGGCCACGGCATGAATCTCGTCGACAATGACTGTCTCGACATCGCGGAGAATCGCGCGACTTCTCTCGGCGGTGAGCAGGATGTACAGCGACTCAGGCGTAGTCACCAGAATATGGGGTGGGCGTTTCAGCATGGCCCGACGCTCATGCATGAGCGTGTCGCCGGTGCGGACGGCGGTGCGAATCTGGGGCATCAGCAGACCGCGTTCGCCGGCCATTTGCAGAATCTCGCCGAGAGGGATTTCGAGATTCTTTTGAATGTCATTGCCCAGGGCTTTGAGCGGCGAGACATACAGGACCTCGGTGCGATCCTGTAGGTCACCGGCGAGAGCTTTGCGAACGAGGCGGTCGATGCAGGCAAGAAATGCGGCGAGCGTTTTGCCTGATCCGGTGGGGGCGGAAATGAGCGTTGTACGACCGGCGAGAATGTGCGGCCATCCCTGCTCCTGAGGTTCGGTGGGCGTGCCAAATCGCTGGACAAACCAATCCCTGACCAGAGGGTGGGCCCAGGCGAGCGAGGCAGGGAAGGACGACATTCGGGATATTCTACCACGCCGGTTTCGTTAATTGTTCGCCTATAAGACGAGTCTCGCGGAGAGGCGCGGGGAACAGGGGAACGAAATGAAGTTCATGCTCTGACGAATGCTAGAATCCGGCAATGCCTAAATCCCAATCTCCCAAGGCCCGGGCCAAGAAGATCAAACTCCTGCTTTTTGATGTGGATGGTGTCCTCACCGACGGCAAGCTGTTCTTTCTTCCCGCTCCCCCGGGATTTCAGCAGACCACACTCGATCATGCGGCTAAGCACGGGGGGCAGGGGGGTTTCGGACTGGCCAGCTCTTCGATGATCGAGGCCAAAGGCTTTCATGCGCACGATGGCACAGCCATTTCTCTGGCGCGGCTGGCTGGCATCAAGACTGGACTGATCACCAAACGCATCTCGGAAACAGTGGCCGTGCGCGCTCATGATCTGAAGCTGGACCACATCCATCAGGGCATTCAGGACAAGCTAACGGTCCTCAAGGAAATTCTGCGGCGGGAAGGATTAAGCGCGAGCGAAGTTGGGTTC
>Ga0210398_10006037_pt1 | contig 11202 bp, 13 predicted proteins | sample IncBWC4OmetaG_FD_161047 | JGI IMG/M metagenome (GOLD analysis project Ga0210398, IMG submission 161047) | Forest soil microbial communities from Barre Woods Harvard Forest LTER site, Petersham, Massachusetts, United States - Inc-BW-C-4-O | ecosystem: Environmental > Terrestrial > Soil >... | reverse complement strand
TCTGGCACCACACAGCATGATGACCAATGCCACGGTCGGCAGGGTCACCAAAGCTCCGCAGGGCGAGGAGCTGCACGTCACCTTCAAGGGCGGCAAGTCTGAATACAGCGTCGGTCCAGGAGTGCCGATCTTGGCCCCGGCGCCGGGGGACATCAGCCTGTTGAAGCCGGGCGCCGCGGTCCTCGTGTTCGCCGTGAGGCATCCCGACGGGAGCTTGACCTCGACCCGGCTTTACGCCGAGAAGAACGGCATCAAGCCGCCGATGTAAGGGGGGATGCGCCGGCACCGGAGAGTTGCCGATGTATCCATGGGACGATTACGGCGGCCGGCTGTCGCCGCTCAAGCTCACGGTCTTTGCCGCATTATTTGTGCCGGCCGGCTGGGTGGCCTTTGCCTATGGCTTCGGGCTGCTCGGCGCCCGGCCGCTCAACGAGGCGATCCATCAGATCGGGCTGTGGACGATCCGGCTGATCTTTCTGGCGTTGGCGGTGACGCCGTTGCGCCAGCTCCTGCAATGGCCGCGGCTCATCCTGGTGCGGCGGATGATCGGCGTCGCCGCCTTTGCCTATGTGCTGATCCACTTCTCGCTTTATACGGCCAGCCAGGCCTTCGATCTCGACAAGGTCGCCAGCGAAATCGTGCACCGGGTCTATCTGACGATCGGCTTTGCGGCACTGCTCGGCCTCGCCGCCTTGGCGGCGACCTCGACCGACGGCATGGTGCGCCGCCTCGGCGGCCGGCGCTGGCAGCTTCTGCACCGGCTGGTCTATGCGATCGGAGTGCTGGCCGTCATTCATTTCTGCTTTCAATCGAAGCTCGATCTGTGGCAGCCGACGATCATGGCCGGACTGTTGTTCTGGCTTTTCGGCTACCGCCTGCTGCTGTGGGGCTTTGGCGTGCGCGGGCATCTGGCGCTGCCGTGGGTGACCGGGCTCAGCCTCGCCGCGGCGGTCGCCACCGCGCTCGGCGAAGCGGTCTATTTCCGGCTCGCCTTCCACGCCCCGTTGCTGCGGGTATTGGACACCGACCTGTCGTTGACGACCGGTGTGCGCCCGGCGGCGGTCGTGCTGGCGATCGGGCTCGGGCTGACCGCCGCGGCGGTGTTTCGCGCCGTGGCGATCCCGCCGCGAAGGCAGCGCCGCGGCAGCGCCCGGCCCGCCCGCCGCGAACTAACGCCGGGCCGTTGAGCGCGGATTCGCGGATGTACGACAACGTGCGGCGGCTCGCCTGAGACTGGCCGCAGGCGGGCAGATCTGTGGCACGGTCGGTTTCGCCTTGCATCGCGGCCGAGCGTCGGTTGATGCTGCTGGCCGGCGACCGACAGAAAAGGAGAATGCGATGCCCGAGAACGATCCCAATCGACCGGTTGCGCGTGCCGCAGCGGCGGCTTCCGTCCTCATCGTGGCGCCGCCGGCTCCGGCTATCGCCCCCTCGCTGCCGCCGGTGCATCGGGTCGATCTGATGACCGTGGCGGGGTCGGCCGCTTTCGGCGCCCGCTGGAAGACGATGGAGGCGAAGATCGTCGAAGTGCCGGCGATACCCGACGCAATGCCCGAGTTCAAGACCACCTACGACATCCGCCCGCACGCCGGCGAAAGCGGCTTTGACGATGCCACGTGGCCGGTGATCGCCGCCACCGAGCTCGGGGCCAAGCGCGGCGGCGGGCGGGTATCGTTCATCTGGTTCCGGGCGGCGCTGACGATCCCGGCCGAGATAGCCGGCTTCGATCCGTCGGGCGCCAAGGCGGTGTTGACGATGAACGTCGACGATTACGCGGAGATCTGGGTCAACGGCGAGCTGCCGCGCGCCGCCGGTAGACCGAGCCCGGCCACGATCCAGGGCTTCAACATGCCCAATCGGCTCGTGCTCAGCGACGCGGTCGCCGCCGGCGACACGTTTCAGATCGCGGTGTTCGGCATCAACGGGCCGATCTCGGCGGCACCCCCCAACACCGTCTGGTTCCGTGAGGCGAAGGTCGAATTCTTTCGCTGAGTCCGCGAGCACTGCCTCCGGGGCGCTGACTCCGGGGGCGCGGGGTCAGGGGTCACGGACCGCGAGGTGATGCAGCACAAAGCCATGCCGCTCGGCCAGGGTCTCGGCGATGCGGCGGCGATGACAGACCTGCCAATCCGCCTCGTAGCACAAGAGGCAACTCGGCCCGGCCTCGGCGATCGCGGCGGCCTCAGCCAGATCGAGCTCGGCTTCGGGGCGGGCGAGCTTGTCGCCGACGATCGCCCAGAACCGGTCCCATTCGCGGCGGCGGCTGGCGAGCCGGCCTTCGGGCGGGGTGCCGAGCGCCCGCAGATGGACATAGCGCATGCCGGCTCCTTCGACGGCCGCGGCCAGCTGGCGCTTGGAAAAGCCCGGCCGGCGCGAGATCGGCCGGTCGCGCACGTCGATCAGGGTGGCCACCCCGGCCGCACTCAGGGTGACGATCAAATCCTGCAGGCGGGTCTTTTCGTAGCCGATCGAGTAGAGGGTCCTGCTGCCGCTCATGCCGGGCTCACAGCTCGCGGGTGCGGCGCGCCATCGCGTCGTGCCATAGATTGCCGCGGTCGTCGTCAAAGATCAGCTTTGGGTCTCCCGGCGTGGTGAACCAGTCGCGGCGGGCGATCTCGCCCTCGAGCTGCCCCGGCCCCCAGCCGGCATAGCCGAAGGCGAAAAGCTTTTGTTTCGGCCCCCGGTCATGGCCGATGTCGCGCAGGATCTCCTTGTCCGCGGTCATCGCCAAATCAGGCGCGATGGCCAAGGTGTCCGGACGATGGTAATCGGCGCCGTGGACGACAAAGCCGAGCTCCGGCTGCACCGGGCCGCCGTCGAAGACCAAGAGGCTGCCCTCGACCTTGGCCGCGTGATCGCCGGCCGCCTCCAGGAGGCTCTTGATCGAACGCCGTTCGAGCGGGCGGTTGATGACGATGCCGAAGGCACCGTCCCTACCTTGCCGCACCACCAGGATTACCGCGTGATCAAAGCGCGGGTCGCCGATGGTCGGCGCGGCGATCAGCAATTGTCCGGCGAGCGACCCGGAATCGGCGGGCGCCGGTGCCGCCGCGCCGAGCAGCATCGCCGCCACGAACAGCAATGCGGCAGTCGGCAACGAGCGCAGCGCGCAGAGCCGGCGAAACGTCATCGGCCGAGCTTACATCGCCGCTCGCCGGGTCGGAAAGCGGTGCTAAGATCGCGGCCGGCAGCGCGGGGGGTAGCGGCTCATGGCGGATCGATCCTGGATCATCACCACTGCGATCGGCACCGGCGAGCGCGGCTTTGCCGGCGACGGCGGATCAGCGGCATTAGCGCTGCTGAACGGGCCGTTCGATATCGGCTTTGATCGCGGCGGCAATCTCTACTTTTCCGACACGTTCAACCACCGCATCCGCCGCGTCGACGCCCGCACCGGGATCATCACCACAATCGCCGGCAATGGTGGCGCCGGATATAGCGGCGATGGCGGACCCGCCGCCGGGGCGGCCTTCAACGAGCCCTACGGCATAGCACTCGACCGCGGTGGCAACATCTATGTCGCCGACCGCCACAATCACTGCGTGCGCCGGATCGACGCCGCTTCGGGCATCGTCACCACCTTTGCCGGCAGCGGCAGCGCCGGGTATGCCGGCGATGGCGGGCCGGCCGCGCAGGCCGGGCTGGTCGAACCCAACGGGCTCGGCTTCGATCCCGAAGAGCGGCACCTCTTTATCGCCGATGTCGCCGACAACCGGGTGCGCGCCGTCGATCTGGCGCTGGGCACGATCGCGACCTTGGCCGGCACCGGCGAGGCGGCACATACCGGCGATGGCGGGCCGGCCGAAGCGGCGGCGGTGTGGGGCGCGCGCGCGGTCAAGGTCGCGGCTGACGGGCGGGTCTATATCCTCGAGCGCCAGGGGAGCAGCCTGCGCGCGGTCGACCCCCGAACCGGCGTGATCACCAGGGTGGCCGGCACCGGCGCCCGCGGCTATGGCGGCGATGGCGGCCCGGCGCTCGCCGCGGTGTTCGACGCGCCCAAGGAGATGGCGATCGACGGCAATGGCGATTTGTTGATTGTCGATACCGAGAACCACGCGATCCGCCGCATCGACCTGGCGAGCGGCATTGTCGATACCATCGCCGGCGGGCACAAGGGCGGCGAGGGCGATGGCGGCCCGGCGCGGCAGGCCGGGCTCGGCCGCCCGCACGGCATTGCCGTCGGCCCCGACGGCGCGCTCTATATCGGCGACACCGAAAACCACCGCATCCGCAAGCTCACCTACGGCTGACCGGCCGGTGGCGAACTTGACAAAGGCGGGGCGGCCACCGTACCGGGTCGGCAGCGGCGCAGTAAAAATCGATTGCGATCTGTTCTGTCTTTAATGGCTCTTAGTCCGTTTGCGTTCGTCAGCTCAACGGCCGGCCGCGGCGGGCGATGAATTCGGGAAAGGCCTCCTCGGCCCGCGCCCCCCGGACCACATGGGTCGTGAAGTCGCGCTCCTCGGTCCATTGCTGCTCGAGGTTCTGCGCCATCTGCTTCAGCAGCAGCGCCTTGATGCCGACGACCGCGGCGCGGTTGTTGCCGGCGATCATCTGGGCGAGCTCCATGGTCTTGACCCTCAGCTGTTCGCGCGGCACCAGATGGTTGAGGAGCCCGATCCGATAGGCCTCGTCGGCCTCGACCACCCGTGCGGTAAACAGCAATTCCTTGGCGATCGGCCAGCCGACCTGGTTGGGCAGGGTCCAGGTGCTGTTGATCCGGCCGTAAGCCGCGGCGAGAAAGCGAAAGCGGGTGTCCTCGCAACCGACCCGCAGGTCGAGCGAGGAGGCCAGCACCGCAGCACCGCCATAGGCCAGCCCGTTCAGCATGCCGATCGTCGGCTTGGCGCTGGCGGCGATCTCATAGCTGCCGCGGCCGCGGCGCTGGTCGAGCTCCTGCTGGGTAAAGCGGCGGTCGTCCTCGCGCTGCTCGTGGATGTCGCCGCCGGCCGAAAAGGCGCGGTCGCCGGCGCCGGTCAGGACGATGCAGCCGATCGCCTCGTCGCGATCGAGCTCCTTGACCACGTCGTGCAATTCGCTCGACAGCTGGCGGTTCATCGCGTTGAGCTTGTCGGGGCGGTTCAAGGTGACGATCGCGACCCCGTTCTCCCGTTCGACCAGGATATGCTCGTAGCCCATCATTTCCTCCAATGGCATGCGGTGATATCGACCGCCGAGCGGTCTGCCGACGTTGCCATCCTCGATTGGCGCATGTAGTCGCGGGTCAACGGCACCGCATCGACCGTCTTGGCCAGCTGCATTTGAAAGACGAGATGGCCGGCGCGCCGGAACGCAACCTCGGAGCCCGCCAGGTACATCTCCCACATCCGGCAGAAGCGCTCGTCATAGATCGTGCGCAGGCGGTCGCGATTCTGCTCGAAGCGGCGCCGCCACAACCGCAGGGTGTGGGCGTAGTGCAGGCGCAGAATCTCGATATCGGTGATCCACAGCCGCAGCCGCTCGACCACCGGCACCACTTCGGAGAGCGCCGGCGCATAGCCGCCCGGAAAAATGTATTTGCGGACCCAGGGATGGGTCGAACCCGGCCCGTCCATGCGGCCGATCGAGTGCAGGAGCGCCACCCCGTCGGGCGTCAGCAGCGATTTCACCTTGGCGAAAAAAGTGCTGTAGTGGTTGATTCCGACATGCTCGAACATGCCGACCGAGACGATCCGGTCGTACTGGCCGCCTTCCTCGCGGTAGTCGCGCAGGTGAAAATGGACGCGCTCGGAGAGCCCGGCCGCGGCGGCCCGGCGCGTCGCCGTCTTGTGCTGTTCGACCGAAAGGGTGAGCCCGGTCACCTCGGCGCCGCACTCGCCGGCGAGGTGGAGCGCCAGCCCGCCCCAGCCCGAGCCGATGTCGAGCACCCTCTGCCCGGGTCGGATCATCAGCTTGGCCGCGATGTGGCGCTTCTTGTCGAGCTGCGCCTTATCGAGGTCGTCGAACTGATCGTCAAAGTAGGCGCAGGAATACTGGCGGTCCTTGTCGAGAAACAGCTCATAGAACTCGTCCGACAGATCATAGTGGTGCGCCACGTTCTGCCGGGCGCGGGACATCGGGTTATACTGGTGCACTCGGCGCATCAGGGTGACCGAGCCGTTCAGCACCCGCGACAGCAGCCCATCGGGCAGGGCTTCGAGGTTGATGGCAAACAGGTCGAGCAGGTCATAGAGGCTGCCCTCCTCGATCGTCAGGGTCCCGTCGACGAATGCTTCGGGCAGATAGAGGCGCGGCCGGACCGCGAGCTTCCAATTGAGCGCCGGGTCGTGCAGCCGGATCGCCGCACTCGGCCCCGGCGCCCGCGCAATGTCGTGCGAGCGGCCGCTGGCGTCAATGATGCGCAGCCGGCCAATGGTGATCAGCTGCTCGAAAAGACGCGTGGCCAGCATCGCGACGAGCCCGATGGGTGAACCGACCCGCCACTATCCGCGAAGTGGCGGAGCAAACGCAACACGTTCGCCGATCGATCGTGCGTTCTCGGCGGACCTCGCCGACGCTGGCCATCCGATCATGGGTTTTCGGTCGGCGCCGACGCCGGCGCCGCAGCAGTCGGCTCCATGGCGCCGCCATCGTCCTCGTCGTCCTCGCCCCGGCGCAGCGGGTCGACGCCGCGTGCCTGCATCGCCGCCTCTTCGGCCGATTGCGCGACATTGGCGGTGACAGTGACCGAAACCTCCGGGTGCAGCACAATCCGCAGCGAATGCAGCCCCAGGGTCTTGATCGGCCGGTCGAGGACCACCTGGCGCTTTTCGATCGTGAACCCCGATGCGGTGACCGCATCGGCGATGTCGCGGGCCGATACCGAGCCGTAAAGCTGCCCGCTCTCGCCGGCCTGGCGCACGATCACGGCGCTCAACCCTTCGAGCTTGCCGGCGATTTCGGCCGCTTCGCCCTTTCGCTGCAGATTGGTGGCTTCGAGCTGGGCCCGCTGGGTCTCGAAATAGGCCAAATTCTCCTTCGACGCGCGCATCGCCTTTTTCTGCGGCAGCAGATAATTGCGGGCAAAGCCCGGCTTCACCTTGACCAGCTGGCCCATCTGGCCGAGCTTTTCGACCCGTTCGAGCAGAATCAGTTCGATCATCGTCTTCTCCTCCGACTAATCAGGTTCGCGACCGGCTCAGGGCTGACGGCTCAGGGCTGGGCAAAACGCCGGCGCAGACCGAAGAGCGCATCGATCAGGCCCAAAACCGCAACCACCAGCAGCGGCCAGCCGAACAATCCAGCCAGCACATAGAACGTCACCAGGGCGATCTGCGGCCGTCGCAGCCGGCGCGCCAGGGTATGCAGCACCGCAAGCCCGGCCAGGCAGAACGGGATCGCCAGCACGATCAGCACGCTGATCCCGACAAACTGCACCGCGCCGCCGACCACCATGGCCGCCGCGGCAATGCCGAACAGCAGCGGAATCCAGATCGGCAAGGTCAGCCGCGCGAGATCGGGCGTCGGCCGCCAGCTCATCCCGAAGCGGGCCAGAAGCCCTTGCGCGAGCAAGGCCGCGCTCGCCGTCATCACCATCCACGAGGCGGCGACGATGCCCGGGATGATCCGGGCGAGACCGTCGGCGAGCGCGCTGCGGCCGGCAGCACTCTCGTCGACCACGGCATCGATCACCGGCGTCAGGCTCTGGCGCAGCAGCGCCTCGACGCCGTGCGGCCCGCCCAGCGCCACCAGCGCCGCCGCGAACGCGGCCAGGCCGAGCCCGGTCAACCAGGCGGTCAGCAAACCCGGTGGATACCATTCGAGGGCGCCTTCGGGCCCGTTGCGCGCCAACAGCGCCTGGCGGACCAACAAAACCACCGGCGCCGCATAGAGCCCGGCAAACAGCGCAGCGGCGATGACCCCGCCCGCAGCCAGCAGGACCGCGGAGGCGGTGAGCGCCGCCATCGCCGCGGCGCCGACCCCGAGCCACAGCCCGGCGGCGAACAGCGGCAGCTGCGCCAGATAAACGAGGATCATCGCACCCGGCGAGCCGGTCAGCACCGTCAAATAGAGACCGGCCCCGAGCGCGCCCAACAATGCCCCGATTCCGGCGATCCCGGGCCGGCCCATGTCGATCGGCGCTGCAATTCGCGCCTGAATGAACGACCGCGCCGCCTAGTTCACCATGTACGGCAACAGCCCGAGAAACCGCGCCCGTTTGATCGCCTGGGCAAGCTCGCGCTGCCGCTTGGTTGAAACCGCGGTGATGCGGCTTGGCACGATCTTGCCGCGCTCGGAGACGAAACGCTGCAAGAGCTTGATGTCCTTGTAGTCGATCTTGGGCGCGTTCGGACCCGAGAACGGGCACGATTTGCGGCGCCGGAAAAACGGCCGCCTGGTCGCAGCACCGCGCCCCGCTCCGCCGGTGGACTGGCTTTCCATCTAGGGCTCCACCGTCTCGGCAACCGCGGGCTCGGCAATCGCGGGCTCGGCAGCCGCGGGCTCGGCAACCGGGCGTTCGCCAGCCGCGCGTTCAGGGGCCGGGCGTTCGACAACGGCGCGTTCGGGGACCGGGCGTTCGGCCCGGTCGCTGGTACCGGGCCGCTCGCCGCCGTCGCGCGGCTCGCCATAGCGCTCCCGGTCGCGGTCGCCGGGACCCCGCCGCCCGCGGTCGTCGCGGCTGCCGCGGTTCTGCATGATCGCCGAGGGTCCCTCGTCGAGCGCCTCGACCCGGATCGTCAGATACCGCAGAACGTCCTCGTTGATTCGCATCGTGCGCTCGAGCTCGGCGATCGCGGCCGGCGGCGCCGACAAGTTCATCAGCACGAAATGTCCCTTGCGGTTCTTGCGCATGCGGTAGGCGAGATTGCGCAAACCCCAGTACTCGCGCTTCTTGACCTCGCCGCCATTGTCGGCGATCAGCTGGGCAACGCTGTCGGCGAGGGCGTCGACCTGGGCGCCGGAAATATCCTGGCGGGCGATGAACACATTCTCGTAGAGCGGCATAGATCTCCAATCCCTTGTGGCTGATAAAGGTCCGGGGCGCGCGCGGCCGGGCCGAGCCGGCATGGACCGGCAAGGGCGAACCGCGCACTATACAGAAACCGGCGCGGCGGACAAGATGGCGGGCCGGCGTCGGATCGATCGGGGCTCGTCGGGGGATGGGGGATTTGTCGAAAATGAAGCGCGCGATGGTGTTTCCGGGTCAGGGCTCGCAGGCGGTCGGCATGGGGTGCGAGCTTGCCTTGGCCTTTCCGGCGGCGCAGCGGCTGTTCGACGAGGTCGACGAGGCGCTGTCGCAGCCGCTCTCGCGGCTGATGTTCGCCGGCCCGGAAAGCGAGCTGACCTTGACCGAAAACGCCCAGCCGGCCCTGATGGCGGCGAGCCTCGCGGTGATTCGCGTGCTCGAAGCCGAGGCCGGGCTCGATCTCGGCCGCGATGTCGCCTATGTCGCCGGGCATTCGCTCGGCGAATATTCGGCGCTGGCCGCGGCCGGCGCGCTCAGCGTCGGCGACGCGGCGCGACTGCTCCGATTGCGCGGGCGGGCGATGCAGCGGGCGGTGCCGGTCGGCGAGGGGGCAATGGCGGCGCTGATCGGGTTCGACGCCGCCGCGGCGCACGCGGTCGCCGCCGCGGCGACCCGCCCCGGGGTCGATCGCGACGAGATTTGCGCCGTGGCCAACGACAATGCGCCGGGGCAGGTCGTGCTCAGCGGCGATCGCGGCGCCGTCGAGCGCGCCATCGCGATCGCCCGCGAGCGCGGCGCGCGCCGCGGGGTCATGCTGGCGGTCAGCGCGCCGTTTCACTCGCCGTTGCTGGCACCGGCCGCGGCGGCGATGGCCGAAGCGCTGGCGCACGTGACCCTGTGCTCGCCGGTGGTGCCGCTCGTCGCCAATGTGTCGGCGACCGCCGTCGACGACCCCGCCGCGATCAAGCGCCTCTTGGCCCAGCAGGTGACGGCGATGGTGCGGTGGCGCGAGAGCGTGCTGTTTCTCGCCCAATGCGGGGTCGAGGAAATCATCGAAATCGGGGCCGGGCAGGTGCTCGCCGGGCTCTCAAAGCGCATCGCGCCCGGCCTCGCCGCCCGCTCGGTCGGCGCCCCGGCCGCGGTGCGGGCGCTGATCGCCGATCTCTGAGGCGGGTGCGCCGGGCGGGTTTGCGCGATGTTCGATCTGTCGGGTCAGACGGCGCTGGTGACCGGGGCCTCGGGCGGCATCGGCGGCGCGATCGCCCGGGCATTGCACCACCAGGGTGCGGCGCTGATGCTGGCCGGGACCCGCGCCGAAGCGCTCCAGGCGCTCGCCGCCGAACTCGGGGAGCGCACCCATGTCGGCCTCGCCGATCTCGCCGATCCGCTCGCCGCCGACCGGCTGCTCAAAGAGACCGAGGCGGCGCTCGGCCATCTCGACATCCTGGTCAACAATGCCGGCCTCGCCCGCGACGCGCTGGCGCTGCGGATGACCGACCAGGATTGGCAGGCGGTGCTCGACATCGATCTGACCGCTGCCTTTCGCCTGACCCGCGCGGCATTGCGCGGCATGGTGCGGCGGCGGCGCGGGCGGATCATCGCCGTGACCTCGATCGTCGCGGCGACTGGCAACCCCGGCCAGGCGAATTATGCCGCGGCCAAGGCGGCGCTGATCGGCATGTCGAAATCGATCGCCGCCGAAGTCGCGAGCCGCGGCATCACCGTCAACTGTGTCGCCCCGGGCCTGATCGAGACGGCGATGACCGATAAGATGAGCACCGAACAGCGCACCCGGCTGGGTGCTGCGATCCCGGCGGGACGCTTCGGGCTGCCGGCCGACGTCGCTGCGGCCGTAGTCTACCTGGCGAGCGCCGAGGCCGCCTATGTCACCGGCCATACCTTGCACGTGAACGGCGGCATGGCCATGCTATGATGCCGTGCCGGTGGGAAGCCCAATTCAGCCGACCCAATTCAGCCGAATTGGCACCGCGCGGGAAATCTGCTATGTGACCCGCGCCTTGATCGTGGCCCCCGGCGGCGACACTATGACCGCGGATGGCGCCCGGATTTGCGTGTCGAAGCCCGATTTTCAGCCAGCCCCCAATTTTCAGCCAGCCACTGAAGGGAACAACGGATGAGCGACGTCGCCGAGCGGGTCAAAAAGATCGTTGTCGAGCATTTGGGCGTCGACGAATCGAAGGTGACCGAGAACGCCAGCTTTATCGACGATCTGGGCGCCGACAGTCTCGACACGGTCGAACTCGTGATGGCCTTCGAGGAGGAATTCGGCTGCGAGATCCCGGATGACGCGGCGG
>Ga0210398_10006035_pt1 | contig 11204 bp, 10 predicted proteins | sample IncBWC4OmetaG_FD_161047 | JGI IMG/M metagenome (GOLD analysis project Ga0210398, IMG submission 161047) | Forest soil microbial communities from Barre Woods Harvard Forest LTER site, Petersham, Massachusetts, United States - Inc-BW-C-4-O | ecosystem: Environmental > Terrestrial > Soil >... | reverse complement strand
AAATGAAAAGGATAAGAAGGAAGTGCAGAATAAGAACACACCGAATCCGGCAAACAATGCGGGCGCACCGCCCAAGTAGACGCCAACGTAAAGCGGGGAACAAGCCGACTGCCGGAGGCCTTGGGCCGCAAGCCAGGGGCTAGGAGCCAGAGGCCAGGAGCTAGAGGCTCGCTTCCTACTTCATCACTCCCCGCTGCGCAATTCCAATATTGTCCCGGGTCGTGTTTTTTACCAGATACATCATCTCGTCGGCCTGCCGGATGATGTCATGCGCGTCGCGCGCATCGTGCGGATAGGTAGCCAATCCAATCGAAGCTCGAACGTTCAAATTCAGCCCTTCATCACGGCAGAAACTGCTGGCCCGCATGGCATCGCGCAATCGCTTGGCCACCACCAGCGCCTGATCTTTTCCCGTCTGCGGCAGCAGCACCACAAATTCGTCCCCGCCGTACCGGAAGGCAAAATCAATCAACCGCAGTTGCGCCTTCACCAAGTACCCGATCTCCGCCAGCAGCTTGCTGCCAATCAAATGTCCGTGGGTGTCATTGACCGACTTGAAATGGTCCAGATCGATAAACAGCACGCTGAACTCATACCCGAATCGCGACGAACGGTAAACCTCCGTCTCCAGCGTCTTGTAGAGATGTCGCGCGTTATAAAGTCCGGTACAGTCGTCGGTAATCGTCAGTTCTTGTATCTTCTCGACCCAGCGTGCATTCTCGATCGCAATCGCTGCGTAATCGCACAGCGACTGCAGAAAGAAAACGTCCTGCTCGCTGAATTGTGAGCGGTCCACATTGACCAACTGGATGACGCCCAGCACCCGCAGCCTGGACTTCAACGGCACCGCAACAATGGACCGCGTCTCCCACTGCGTGGCCTCATCAATCCGCTTGGCAAACCGCGGATCGCGATCCACATCGTTCGAGATCACCCGCTCGCCGTGCTTCGCCACCCACCCGGCAATACCCTCGCCCAGCTTCAGCCGGACATTCTTCAGCGCCTCCGCCTTGTCCCCCACCGCAATCGCAAAATAGAGTTCGTCCTTCTGCTCGTCCACCATCAGCAGCGACCACGTATCCGGACGGAAGTACTCCGCCACCTTCTCCATAATGGTCTGCAGAATCGAGTCCAGGTCGAGCGACGACGTCAGCGCTTTGGCCACGTCGTGGAAAATGCTGAGCTCCTGGTGCTGGCGGGTTGATTGCGTGCCGACGGCCTCGGACATGCGGGCTTCCTTCTCCCGTGTTGGCGCGGGCGCTCGAGCCCGCTCGCCTTACACCCTTTGATCTTAAGAATCGTTACCCAGTTTAAAATCGACGATTCGCTGCGTGGACGAGTGACGGTTCCAAAAATTATAGATTCGCATCCTGTCCGCCGCAACGAACCTTGGTAACCCGTACCCTTACCGCCAATGGGCTCTTCGCGCCAGCCGATGTCCGCCCACTTGACCGCCGGCTCAACCGTGAGAGTACTCTAATACTCTATGCCAACCACATGCCAAGCCGCTCGCGCGCTCGCGACCGTCCTCGCCTTACTGATCCTGTCACTTCCCACTCCGCGGGCCCGTGCCGCCCCCGCCGTCGACCCCAAAACCGTGGCCGAAGTCGATGCCGGCCTCGGCCCCTGCACCGCGGATTTCATCGTCACCGACGAGGCCGGGGCGCCCGTCTACGCCGCCAACATCCGCGTCCATATCACTTACGGACTTATGAACCTCCACAAGTTCGACCTCCAGGTTGGAACCAACAGCGACGGCAAAGCCCGCTTCATCGGCCTCCCCGAGACCTCCAAGCAAGGATTTTTCTTCCGCGCCTCCGAAGGCGACCGCGAAGGCTCCGCCTTCGACAATCCCAGCAAAACCTGCAAGACACAATTCACCATCGTGCTGCGAAAAAAATAACAGTAGCGCGAAGGCACCGAAAGTCAAAAAGATAATTCAATCTTCGCTGCCCCCGAGGTTCTCTGAGACACTGCTTGTCGAGATCCTGTCATGGAAGTTGGCAGCGTTAGGACCAGCCATTCGAATCGGAAAATGGTTGCGTGCTCGGGGGAGCACGAAATCCACCATCGCGGTCAGATTTGCGTCTATCTGGGGATGCCCGGCTGCAGCACCATCCTAGTCTACGGCCTGACCTCGGAGAAACTGCGGGCCAAGAACCAACCGGGATTCGTTATCGAGCTCGCGGGCCACCGTGGCCCTCGGCTCCGCCTGCCTCCATTCGCTACCCGGGGTAACTTCGTGTCCCAACCTTTTCTGGCGTCCGCGGCCGCCTTCGCCTATGATAAATGGGCGTCGGAACGCGGGCCTAAACCTTCACATCGCCCGCCGGAGTCCTTGTGGGCGTCTTCGGAGAAAAACTTCGCCAACAGCGTGAGCGTCGCGGCATCTCGCTCGACGCCATCTCCACCACTACAAAAATCAGCACCCGCATGCTGCGCGCCATCGAGGAAGAGCATTTCGACCAACTCCCCGGCGGCGTCTTCAACAAAGGTTTCGTCCGTGCCTACGCCCGCCAGGTCGGCCTCGACGAAGAAGAAGTAGTCACCGATTACCTCACCGCCCTGCGCGAGAGCCAGATTCACTCGCAAGCCATTCTTCCCAACTTCCGCGCCCCCGTCCAGCGCAACCCTCTCCCCGAAGACGGCTCGGTCGCAACTCCACCTTCCGTGGATCGCCGCCTCGAAGAGCGTCGCAAGCAACCTCGTCGCCGCCGGGATGATCGTGAACTTCGTCATGCCGAGGGCCCGGGCGCGGATCATCACAGCTCAAATCATCTCAGCCCGGATCAACTCGCCCAAGCTCGTCTGGACAAAGCTCGTCCGGATAAAGCTCGCCCGAATAAAGCTCGTGGCGACGAGGACCGACCTTACGAGGTTCGCCGCGACGAAGACCGTCCCCGCGAAACCCTCGACGAAGACGTAGTCCCCTCCTCCCGCCTCTCTTTCCTCAACCTTGATTCCGCACCGTCGTCTTCGCACCTCGCCCCTGACGATTCCGAATCAGTCGAGACCCAAGGGCCCATCCCTGCCGGGAAAGCTTCTTCCCCCATCCCCTGGAGCCAACTCGCCGGACTTCTGCTCCTCATTACCCTGGCTCTCACCCTGTGGAATCTTCACCGCCGCAGCCAGTTCGCAGTCGCATCGCCGCCTACCGCATCCCAACCCGCCGCCCAGCCGGTCGCGACCAGCGCGTCAGCCGCCCCCGCCCAACCCTCTGCGCCCGTCAAAGCCAGCCCTTCCCGCGCCCACGCAGCCCAGCCAGCTCCCACCGCTTCCGTTCCACTCGATGCCGACGGCAACCCTCCCGTCGCCAAGGCCCACGCTCGCGCCATCGCGCCCAAGCCCTCGCAATCTCTCTCGCTCGTCATCCGCGCCGCACAAACTTCCTGGATCTCGATTAGCACCGACGGTCAGCCCATGGCCCGCGAAACCCTGATCGCCCCCGCCAATACCACCGTTCGCGCCGCCCACGAAATCGTCATACGAACCGGCAACGCCGCCGGCGTCAGCTTCCTGTTCAACGGCAAAGAAATCCCCGCCAGCGGCGAGGCCGGGGAAGTCCGCACCTACACCTTCGACGCCTCCGGAGTCAGCACCTCACCCGCACTCCCACCCTCCGCTCCGCCCAGCTAGCTCTTCGGCAAGTACTGCACTTTTTTCTGCGGGGTGATGAACCACACGTCCTTGGGAAACACATACCCCGTCACAAACTCAAAGGAATTTTTCTTATACGGCTTTGTCTTTCGGTTTTTTTGAGAGACAGGGCGGGGATTTTGACTGCCTTTCGGGCAGACAGTCATCCTGAGCCATGCGGGGTGCCCCAGGTCTCGTATTTGCCTCCCCGCTTCTTTCCGGCCCGGCCTCGCGAGCCGAGGAGCAAGCGCCGAACAGGAGGTCTCGGGTGCGGCGAGTGTGCTCTCACCCTTGGGCTTTGCGAACCCTCGATCAGGTGGGGTAGAGGACTTCGACCCTTCGACTTCCTGGCTGTCGGAAATGCTCGGCACACAGCGAAACGGGGCAGCTCTCGCTGCCCCGCTCCAAACTGAGAACTGAAAACTCGCCTACGTCCCCTCGCTCCACCCCGCCAAATACTCTTCCTGCTCCGGCGTCAGCCGATCGATCTTGATGCCCATCGATTCCAGCTTCAGCTTGGCCACGCGTTTGTCGAGTTCCTCAGGAACCTTGTAGACCCGCTTCTCCAGCGACTTGTAATTCTTTACCACGTATTCGACCGAGAGCGCCTGATCGGCGAAGCTCATATCCATTACCGAGGCAGGATGTCCCTCCGCCGCCGACAGATTGATCAGCCGTCCCTCGCCCAGCAGATTGATCTTGCGTCCGTCTTTCAACGAGTATTCATCGACGAACGTCCGCGTCGTCCGCTTCGACGAGGCCACCTTCTCCAGCGCCGGAATGTCGATCTCCACGTTGAAGTGTCCGGAATTTGAAATGATCGCGCCGTCTTTCATCAAGTCAAAATGTTCTTTGCTCAGCACGCTCTTGTTGCCCGTGACCGTGCAGAACACGTCTCCGAGCTTCGCCGCTTCCGTCATCGACATCACGCGGAAACCGTCCATCACCGCTTCCAGTGCCTTCGTCGGATCCACTTCCGTAACGATCACTTCCGCGCCCGCACCCCGCGCCCGGCTCGCCAGTCCGCGCCCGCACCAGCCGTACCCGGCCACCACGAACTTCGATCCCGCCAGCAGAAAGTTGGTCGCCCGGATAATTCCATCGATCGTCGACTGACCCGTCCCGTACCGGTTATCAAAAAGATGCTTGGTATCGGCATCGTTCACGGCAACGATGGGAAACTTCAGCACGCCTTCCTTCGCCATCGCCCGCAGCCGGATCACGCCCGTCGTGGTCTCTTCCGTTCCGCCAATCACGCCTTCCAGATTGTCCGTCCGCTTGGTGTGCAGAATCGTCACCAGGTCGGCGCCATCATCCATCGTGATGTGCGGTTTGTGATCGATCGCCGCCATGATGTGGTTGTAATAGGTGTCGTTGTCCTCGCCCTTGATGGCGAACACCGGAATGCTCTGATCGCGCACCAGGCTCGCCGAAACATCGTCCTGGGTGGAGAGCGGATTCGAAGCGCACAGCACCACGTCTGCCCCTCCGTCGCGCAAACAGATCGCCAGGTTCGCCGTCTCCGCCGTCACATGCAGGCAGGCCGAGATGCGAATCCCCTTCAGCGGCTGGTTCTTGATGAATTCCTTGCGGATAATCTGCAGCACCTTCATCGACTGGTTCGCCCACTCAATGCGCTTCTTGCCCAGCTCCGCCAGTTCTAAACTTTTTACGTCGTAACTAATCTGTGCTGCTGTTGACATACGCCTCCTGTGGCGCCTTCATACTAAGAAATTGATGTTGGTTGCCTCTATATTGACTGGGAGAGAGTAGCTTTGATTGCCCCGGTACCCTGTCAGAATACACGACTCGGAAGCAAGTTCAGCATACCCAAATACCCTTTAGTGAGTAAGCCTTTTGGTCGAGCTTCCCCATTGCGCTTTCCGATTGCACTTTGGTTAGCGCGCCGGGAGCAAAAGTTGCCGGGGATTCTGGCTCGCTCCAAAACCTACTTGCGCACCCCCGCCGTCTCCCGCACACCCGCCTCGCTGGCCAGCTTCGCCGCCTTGTCCGTCTTCTCCCAGGTGAAGTCGGGATCATTCCGCCCAAAGTGTCCGTACGCCGCGGTCTTTTTGTAAATCGGCCGCCGCAAATCCAGCGACTCGATAATCCCGCGCGGGGTCAGCTTGAAGGTCGCCCGAATCAAGTCCGGGATAATCTCAGGATCCACTTTCTCCGTCCCAAAAGTATCCACCCGCACGCTCACCGGATCGGCCACACCGATGGCATACGCCAATTGCACCTCGCAACGGTCGGCCAGCTTCGCCGCCACAATATTTTTCGCAATGTGTCGCGCCATATAAGCCGCCGAGCGATCCACCTTCGTCGGATCCTTGCCGCTGAACGCTCCTCCACCGTGCCGCCCCATGCCACCGTACGTGTCCACGATAATCTTCCGGCCCGTGAGTCCGGTGTCTCCCATCGGCCCGCCAATCACGAACCGTCCCGTGGGGTTGATGTGATACTTCGAATCTTCATCGAGCAAATGCGACGGAATCACCGCCTGAATCACATGCTTCAAAATCCCCGCCCGCAATTCATCGTTGGCGACGGTCTCGGCATGCTGCGTGGAAATCACCACCGCATCCACGCGGATCACTTTCCCCTTCGCATCGTACTCAACCGTAACCTGCGACTTCCCATCCGGACGCAGAAACGGCAGCGTTCCATCCTTCCGCACCTGCGCCAACCGCATGGTTAACTTGTGCGCCAACGAAATCGGCGTCGGCATCAGCTCCTCATTCTCATTGCACGCATATCCGAACATCATTCCCTGGTCGCCGGCGCCACCGGTATCGACGCCCATGGCGATGTCGCCGGATTGTTTGTTGATGGTGGAGATGACGGCGCAGGTGTTGCAGTCGAAACCGTGGAGGGCGTTATCGTAGCCGATGGTTTGCACGGTGCCGCGAACCACCTGTTGGAAATCGACGTAGGCCTTGGTGGTGATTTCTCCGGCGATGACGACCAGGCCGGTAGCGGTGAGCGTTTCGCAGGCGACGCGGCTGGCCGGATCTTCGACGAGGCAGGCATCGAGGATGGCATCGGAAATCTGGTCGGCGATCTTATCCGGATGGCCTTCTGTAACCGACTCAGAGGTAAACAGAATGCGATTCTTCGCGATTGCAGCCAAAATGGTTTCTCCTTAGAAAATGCTTCGGATTTAACGTATGACGAGAGCCGAGGACCCCTTCGGCGAACTTCGCTCCCTCAAGGCAAGCAATGGGGCGCTCGCAACCTCGATGATACAAATGATCAAAAAGAAATCCTCAAAAAGGCTACCAGACGGCGCGCCGCTGCGCAATTGATTTTGCCTTAACTGCCTCGCAGTCAATCCAGTAGCGGAATAATCAGGGTGGATGGAACCATTCGGGAGCCGAGCGGGTCGATCGTGCCCAAATCGTCGGGACGCGGTTGGGATCGAGAGATCCTTTGACCAGGCACCAAATCGGCAGGCTCCGACTCAGGAGGACAAGATTCGCATTCTGATGAATCCAGAATACGCCATAGTTGATCTAAAGTTGTACCCGCTCGGCTTTCCTCCATGCTCGAGTCGATCTCCAGGCCTCCGGTAGTGAAATCTTGGTTGAACCCCTCCTCTGCCGAGCAAGTCCGGCTACGGAGCTTACTTTTCAACGGCGTCAAAGCGGCCATCATTGGGACAGACTTATCCGGGGTGGTCATTTTCTGGAATCCATTTGCCGAGGAACTGTACGGCTGGCAGTCGGAAGAGGTTTTGGGCCGGAACATCATGGAAATTACCGTCGGCGCGGAGGACGCGGAACTGGGCCGAAGGCACATGGCGACTGTGCTGGAGGGCAACAGTTGGGCGGGAGAGTTCCAGGTGCGTTGCCGGGACGGAAGTTCTGTGGGCGCGTTCGTGACCTTATCTCCGGTGCGCCAAGAGGATGGCGCGATAGTTGGCATCGTGGGAGTAAGCCAAGACTTGGGCACTTTGAAGGAGATGGAAGGCGCGCTGCGGCGGAGCGAGGAACAATTCCGGGCCTTTGCCAATTCATTGCCGGAATTGTGTTGGATGGCGGACGGCGACGGTGAAGTTTTCTGGCGCAACGAAAGATGGTACGAGTACACGGGAACCACGCCGCAGCAGATGGAAGGACGGGGCGGAGAATCGGTGTACGATCCCGAGATTCTTCCGTCGGTACTGGAGCGATGGAAAATCTCGCTTGCGACCGGCACTCCGTTTGAGATGGAATTTTCACTGCGCGGAAGCGACGGGGTCTTCCGCTGGTTTCTGGCGCGGATCCAGCCGATGCGCGATGAGTCGGGGAAGATCACGCGCTGGTACGGCACGGCGACCAATATTGATGAGCAGCGGCAGTTGTTAAAGTCCCTGAGCGAAGCGCGGGACGATCTGGAAAAACGGGTGATGGAGCGAACCGCGGAGCTGCATGCGGCGACGGATAGCTTGCGTGATTTGTCGGCCCGGCTGCTGCGGATGCGAGACGACGAACAGAGGAGGCTGGCGCGGGAGCTGCATGACAGCGTGGGACAACTGCTGGCGGCGATCGGCATGAACATCAGCGTGGTTCAGGAGGAAGCGGACCGACTGACGCCCGCCACGGCAAAATGTGTTGCGGAAAACGCGGAACTGGTCAACGAAGTCGGCCGGGAGATCCGGACCATATCCCATTTGCTGCATCCGCCGCTGCTCGACGAAGCCGGACTGGCATCGGCTCTGAAGTGGTACATCGAAGGGTTTGCCAAGCGCAGCCGGATCGAGGTGAATCTGGAAATTCCGCCGCATCTAGGAAGACTGGCTCGCGATACGGAGATCGCAATGTTCCGGGTGGTGCAGGAGTGCTTGACGAACATCCATCGTCATTCCGGAAGTGAGACGGCGACCATACGGGTACAGGCGGGAGAAAAGCTAACGGTTGAGGTGCGGGACCGCGGAAAAGGAATACCGGAAGAAAAACTGCGCGGCTTCGCGCGAGCGGGAAGAATTGGCGTCGGTGTCAGTGGCATGCGGGAGCGGTTAAGACAACTGGGCGGCACGCTGGAGCTGCAGTCAGACCCCGACGGAACCCTGGTGAGAGCGATATTGCCGATTGAGCCGGTCGACTCCGAAAAGGACTGGGCAAGTTAGGCGGCTGGCGCCCACTGAAAATAAGTTTGACCTCGAAGCAGCGCTTCGACTGCAGCAAACATGGCGCGGACATCGGTTTTTAACACCAACCCTTTGACTCCGGCCCTCCGGGCTTCATTCTCGAGCTGGCCCGAGGGGTCGATGGTCACCATCAGGATCGGCGCTCCGGGATGTTGTTGAGACAACTGCCGGGAGGCTTCGAGGCCATCCATTTCAGGCATTGCGAAATCCATGACGGTGAGGTGGGGAGCGTGTTCGTCCCATTTCTCAACCGCGCGGCGACCGTCCTCGGCCTCGCCGACCACTACCCACTCGTCCTGCTTCTCGAGGACGGAACGAAGCTGAGAGCGGATCATCGCATTGTCATCCACCAGAAAAATGCGAACCACGCGTCTCCTTCCGAGAGCGATGATTCGGCGGAGCGGACACCGTTAAATTCACCTTAGCGCGTTCGACGAAACCGCGCTATACAGCAGGAACCCTATCAAGGACAAGGATTTCCGACGCCATCGGCAAAAGATTCGGAGCAACCTTTAGCCGCGTACGCTGATCCTCGAGAAGGAGAGCACGGCGCGCGATGAGATGGGATGGCCCATGGACATAGCGGGACGGAACGTGGTGAAGATCAACATCCGCTTCACTTGCGGCAGAAGCTCCTGCGAAGCGCCGGGATCGGAGAGGATCTTGTAGTCCTCGACCCGGCCATGGGCGTCGACGTAAGCTTCAATCACGAGCGATTCGGCATTGATGGAACCCATGGCGCCGAATGAGCTTTGTTGCAGCTCCGGCCCGGTATTCAACACCAGAGGAACATCTTCTTGGTTATTGGCCTGCAACTGCCCGGGGGTCGCGAGAATAGCAGCCACCAGGCCAAAGATCAGGAGGGCACAAGCGATGCCTGCAGTAGCGGGAACCATGAAGGCTTCCAAGGTATTTTCGAGGCGGACCATCAAACCTTCAAAGCGGGGACGGCGAGTCTGGGCGGCCTCGCGGGAAATGGCAAGTCGCAGTTTCAGGCCCAAGTCGGCGGGCACCTTGGGACGTCCGGCGGCGGAGAGTAATTGCTGGGTCTGGCGCAGCAGAGTGTATTCGCGGGTGCACGCCGGGCAGACATCGAGATGCTCGCGCAGAGCGCGCATCTCATTGCCGGTGACGGCACCATCGAGATAGGGCGAGAACAATTGGCTCGCCGCGGCGCAAGTTAACTTCGGTTTCGTGGATGTAACCTTCGTGGCCATGTGGGTCATGGCATCACCTCAACCCTTCTGCCCCCTCCAGCAACCGGTCGCCGCGAATCGGCGGCTTCCTCTTCCTGTTCTTTTCCCTCTTCCGGCAGGACGAGCCCCATTTCCTCTCCTACCTCGCGCACGTAGGGCGCCAGCCGTTTTTTCAGGGCCTGGCGACCACGGGTCAATCTGGACTTCACGGTTCCCAACGAGATCTGCAAAATTTCGGCGATCTCTTCGTAGGACATCTCTTCCAGGTCGCGGAGAATCAGCGTGGTGCGGTATGGCTCGGCAACCCGCCGCAATTCCGCGTCCACGCGCTCGTTCAACTCGCGATGCGCCACACTTTCGAAGGGCGAATCGTGGTGATCGGTCAGGGCGCTCTGTAGGGCTTCGTCCCCGTTCCCCGCGGCTTCTGATTCCGCCGGCTCGATCGAAGTTTCGTGTGCCTTATGGCGAAACCACCAGCGTTTTCGGTTCGCCGACTCGTGGAGGGCGATGCGGTAAATCCACGTTTTCAAACTGGATTCACCGTGGAAGTGCTTCATGCCGCGGAAGACTTTCAGGAACACGTCCTGCGTGGTATCGGCCGCGTCGGCGGGATCGCTCACCATGCGATAGACGAGCCCGTAAACCGGACGTTGAAACTCGCCGATCAGCCAGGCATAGGCCGTTTCTGAACCGGCTTTGAGGTCGGCCACAATGGCGGCCTCCTCTGCCCGAGCTCCGATCGCGCTTGCCAAATCTCCCAAGGTGGTTGCTCCCGCCATGCGTAGGCGCCCCCTGATTATAGGATTTTCCACCCCCTCTGACCGAAAAATCTTCGGCCAGCCGATCGGTCCGCGTTTCCCGGTCGCTTAAAAGGATAGACTCCGCCCGGGGGCTAAGGGTTCCCACCGTAAGTGGCTTATTCCCAAAGGTAACCGAGCCGAGCTACGAAACAGGCAAAGAGTGGAGTTTCGGGCTCGGCGAGGGATTTGCTCGCCGGCGCGGGCCCAGAGCGACGTTCGGTCGCCGGTCTGAGAAACTTGCGGTCTTCGACGAGTAGAATCTTGAACCCTAGGTCCTCTAGTAGTTCTCTTGTCTGTTCTTTGCCCTGGCGACCCACTGCCAGGATGCATTCCCCCGGAACTCCTATCGGCAGAGTGGAGGAAGAATCAGAGTGCCCCTGGGGTTATCTTCGAGTTTTGTAAGCAAAATAAGAAATACGAATGGCCGGACCATCGGCTAAC
>Ga0210398_10006034_pt1 | contig 11205 bp, 9 predicted proteins | sample IncBWC4OmetaG_FD_161047 | JGI IMG/M metagenome (GOLD analysis project Ga0210398, IMG submission 161047) | Forest soil microbial communities from Barre Woods Harvard Forest LTER site, Petersham, Massachusetts, United States - Inc-BW-C-4-O | ecosystem: Environmental > Terrestrial > Soil >... | reverse complement strand
CAGGGATGCTCCTCGTGTGAAAACTGCCCGCGCACACCGACTGTCCTTCGTCTGTCCTGCCCAAACGGCGCGGAGGATGCTTTGTCGACTGGCGAAAACAATATCCAGATCAAACAAGGCCGGCATCGGCGCCGCCCCAAGATATAGAGGCGTGGAGGTGCGAATACCTCAGCGTTGCAAGCAGTTCCGGCATGCGCGTGAGGTGAGCCGCCGGCTCCAAACGACCCGGCGAGCAGTGGGGGGTAACGCCCTTGCCAAAGGCCGCTATTCGATTATATTGGTTTAACGAAGCGCATATGTCCGCCTTGCGGACGGGATGGCAAGGTGGGCCGCGGGCCCACTTTTTCGTATCGGCGCCTGCAGGGGTCGCGGTTCAGAGGTCGGGTTTTTGGTCGATACCAACGGCATCGCGCAGATTATCGAGCCGTCGCTGGCGGCGATGGGCTACCGTGTTGTCCGGGTTGTCGTCACCACCGGCCGCCGCCCGACCTTGCAGGTCATGGCCGAGCGCGTCGACGAGGCGCCGATGACCGTCGACGATTGCGCGTCGATCAGCCGCTCCGTCTCGGCGTTGCTCGATGTCGCCGACCCGATCGCCGGGGGCTATACCCTCGAAATCAGCTCGCCTGGCATCGACCGACCGCTGATCCGGCCGGAGGATTACGAGCGCTTTACCGGACACCAGGCCAGGATCGAGCTGAACGAGCCGGTCGGCGGCCGCAAGCGGTTTCGCGGCCGGCTTCTCGGCCTCGCCGAGGGCGACATCCGCCTCGTGACCGAAAACGGCGAGGCGCGGTTGCCGCTCGCCGCGGTGGCGCGGGCGAAGCTGGTGCTCACCGACGAGCTGATCGCGGCCGCGCAGGCGCCGGCCCGCTGACCCCCCTCTCGCTGACCCGAGAACCCAAGCGAAAACGCCCGGAAAAGCCCATGGAAAGCACCGTTACCTACGCCCGACCGGAGCTGCTGCAGGTGGCCGACACCGTGGCTCGCGACAAGGGCATCGACCGCGACGAAGTGCTCGACGCGATGGAGCAGGCGATCCAGAAAGCCGGCCGCTCGAAATACGGCCAGGAATACGACATCCGCGCCGAGATCGACCGGCGCAACGGCGAGATCCGCCTGTTGCGCTTTCGCGAGGTTGCCGACCCGATCGAAAACGAGGCGACGCAGATCCCGCTCGGGCAGGCGCAGCGCCTCAACCCGGAAGCCGAGATCGGCGACTTTATAACCGACCCGCTGCCGCCGATCGATTTCGGCCGGATCGCGGCGCAGACCGCGAAGCAGGTCATCGTGCAAAAGGTGCGCGACGCCGAGCGCCAGCGCCAGTTTCTCGAGTTCAAGGACCGCGTCGGCGAGATCGTCAACGGCCTCGTCAAGCGGGTCGAGTTCGGCAATGTCGTCGTCGACCTCGGCCGCGCCGAGGCGATGGCGCGGCGCGACGAATTGTTGCCGCGCGAGAGCTTTCGTCAGGGCGAGCGGGTGCGCGCCTACATCTACGACGTGCGCCAGGAGCCGCGCGGGCCGCAGATTTTCCTGTCGCGCACCCACCCGCAATTCATGGCCAAATTGTTTGCGCAGGAGGTGCCGGAAATCTACGACGGCATCATCGAGATCAAGGCGGTGGCGCGCGACCCCGGCAGCCGCGCCAAGATCGCGGTCGTGTCGCGCGACAGCGGCATCGACCCGGTCGGCGCCTGTGTGGGCATGCGCGGCAGCCGCGTCCAGGCGGTCGTCGGCGAATTGCAGGGCGAGAAGATCGACATCGTGCCGTGGGCGTCCGACCCCGCGACTTTTGTCGTGAACGCGCTCGCCCCGGCCGAGGTCACCAAGGTCGTCATGGACGAGGAGCAGCGCCGGGTCGAGGTCGTGGTGCCCGACGACCAGCTGAGCCTGGCGATCGGGCGGCGCGGCCAGAACGTGCGGCTCGCCTCGCAGCTGAGCGGCTGGGACATCGACATCCTGACCGAGGCCGAGGAGTCGGAGCGGCGCACCGAGGAATTCCGCAGCCGCAGCAAGATGTTTATCGACGCCCTCGACATCGACGAGGTGATCGCGCACCTGCTGGTCACCGAGGGTTTTACGTCGCTCGAAGAAGTCGCCTACGTGGCGGGCGAGGACCTCGCCGACATCGAGGGCTTCGACCTCGATATCGCCGAGGAATTGCAGGCGCGGGCGCGCAACGCGCTTGAACGGCGCGATCGCGAATATGAGGAGCGGCGGCTGGAGCTCGGCGTCGCCGACGACCTGGCGGCGCTCGAGGGGTTAACCCCCGGCATGCTGGTGGCGCTCGGCGAGAAGGGGATCAAGACCCTCGACGACTTTGCCGACCTCGCCGGCGACGAGTTGCTGGAGCTGCTCACCGCCTCCGACAAAGGCGGCGCGGCACTCGAGCTCGATGCCGCCAACGCCTTGATCATGCAGGCGCGCGCCCACTGGTTTGAAGAAGACGACGCCGCGGCCCCCGCGGCGCCGGGGCCGGAGTAGGGTCGACGGGCTCGGGCGACATCCCGGCCGTTTCGCGCGTCGAAGCCGAGGCGGAGGACAGCGGCCCGCGGCGTCGTTGCCTCGTGACCGGCGACATCCGCGACCGCTCCGACCTGATGCGCTTTGTGGTCGGCCCGGCCGGTGAGATCGTGCCCGACCTTGCCGCGCGACTGCCCGGACGGGGTTTGTGGTTGACGCCGCGCCGCGATATAGTCGAGCGGGCGGTGGCCAAGCGGCTGTTCGCGCGCGCCGCGCGGCGGCCGGTCGCGGTTCCGGACGTGCTCGCGGATCGGCTCGAGGCTCTCCTGGCACAGCGCTGCGTCGACGCGGTCGGTCTCGCCCGCCGGGCGGGTCTGGCGGTCGCCGGCTTTGAGCGCGTGTCCGACGCGGTGCGCGGCGGCAAGGCTGCGGCGCTGCTGGCGGCGCTCGACGGCGCCGCGGGCGGGCCGCGCAAGCTGCAGGCGCTGGGCCGCGGCCTCGCGCTCGTCCGCGCGTTGACCGCGGCCGAGATCGGGGCGGCCTTTGGCCGCGACTACGCGGTGAATGCATCGCTTGGCCCGGGGCCGCTGTGCCGGCGGCTCCTGTCCGATGCGGAAAAGCTCGCCGGCTTTCGCGCATCCGCGGCGGTCGAGCAGGCGGTGAAATTTGTTCCTGCCGGGCTGGCGCGGCAGGATGACGGTATTGGAGTAAGATGACCGACACCACCGAGCAAGAGCAAAAGCGGCCACTGACCCTGGCCCGGCCTGGCGGCCGGCTGGAGCTGCGCAAGGGCGTCGAGACCGGCCAGGTGCGCCAGAGTTTCTCGCACGGGCGCTCCAAGACGGTCACAGTCGAAGTGCGCAAAAAGCGGGTGATCGGACCGGGAACCCCGGAACCGGGCAAGGCCGAGCCGGCGCCCGCGGTCGCGCGCGAGGCGGCTCCGGCCGCGCGTCCGCAGCCTGCCGAGCCGGCCCGCCGCCCGGTCGTAATCCCGCGCACCTTGACCGCCGAGGAGCGCGCCGGGCGGGTGCGCGCGGTGCAGGATGCGCAAAAGGCCGACGAGGAGGCGCGCCGCCGCGCTGCGCTCGCGGAGGCCGACCGGCGTCGCCAGGAGGAGGAGCGCGCCGCCGCGGAGGCGCGCCGGCGCGCCGAGGAGGACGCCCGCGCTCGGGTCGAGGAAGAAGAAGCCCGCCGCCGCGCCGCAGAGGATGCGCGCAGGCGCTCCGAGGACGAAGCCCAGCGCCGCAAGGAAGAGGAATCGCGGCGCGAGGTCGCCGAGCGCGCCGGCAAGGCGGCGGCCGCCAAGGTCGCCGCACTCGCCGCCGCCGGCAAGGTCGCGGTCCCCCTCGAAGAGGAAGAAGACTCCGCGGCGGCGCCGCGCCGCGGCGCCCGCCCCGAGATCAAAAAGCCCGCGGCGCCGGTGCGGCGCGACGAGATGCGCCGGCGCGGCGGCAAGATCACGGTCACCCGCGCGCTGTCCGGCGATGAGGGCGAGCGCATGCGCAGCCTCGCCTCGGTGCGCCGGGCGCGCGAGCGCGAGCGGCTGCGGCTGCACCAGCGCGAGCTGGAACCGGTCAAGGTCGTGCGCGACGTGGTCGTGCCCGAGACGATCACCGTCCAGGAGCTCTCGAACCGCATGGCCGAGCGCGGCGCCGACGTGATCAAGGCGCTGATGCGCATGGGGGTGATGGCGACGATCAACCAGGTCATCGACGCCGACACCGCCGAGCTCGTGGTCAGCGAGTTCGGCCACCGCCTGCGCCGTGTCTCGGAGGCGGATGTCGAGGTCGGGTTGCGTGGCGAGGACGACGCCGAGGACGTGCTGGAGCCGCGCGCGCCGGTGGTCACGGTCATGGGCCATGTCGACCACGGCAAGACCTCGCTGCTCGACGCTCTGCGCCAGACCGATGTCGCGGCCGGCGAGGCGGGCGGCATCACCCAGCATATCGGTGCCTACCGGGTCAACCTGCGCAACGGCAAGCAGATCACCTTTATCGACACGCCCGGCCACCAAGCCTTTACTGCGATGCGGGCGCGCGGCGCCAACGTCACCGATATCGTCGTGCTCGTCGTCGCCGCCGACGACGGCATCATGGAGCAGACGGTGGAGGCGATCCGCCACGCCAAGGCGGCGCAGGCGCCGATCATCGTCGCGATCAACAAGATCGACAAACCCGAAGCCCGGCCCGAGCGGGTCCGCCAGGAGCTGCTGCAGCACGACCTCGTCGTCGAGCAACTCGGCGGCGAGATCCTCGACGTCGAAGTCTCGGCGCTGAAAAAAACCAACCTCGACCGGCTCGAAGAGGCGATCCTGCTGCAGGCCGAATTGCTCGACCTCAAGGCCAACCCGGATCGGCCGGCCGAAGGCGTCGTGCTCGAGGCGAAGCTCGAGCGCGGCCGCGGCCCGGTCGCCACCGTGCTGATCCAGCGCGGGACCTTGCGGGTCGGCGACATCTTTGTCGCCGGCAGCGAGTGGGGCCGGGTGCGAGCGCTGGTCGACGATCACGGCGAAAGCCGTGACGATGCCGGGCCCTCGACGCCGATCGAGGTGCTGGGCCTCAATGGCATCCCGCTCGCCGGTGACGATTTCGTCGTCGCGGAGAGCGAGGGCCGGGCGCGCGACATCGCCGACTTCCGTCAGCGCCGGCGGCGTGACGCCGCCGCCGCGCAGGGCGGGCGCGGCACGCTCGAGCAGATGTTCTCGCAGATCGCCGCGGGTGCGTCGAGCGAGTTCCCGGTCGTCGTCAAATCCGATGTGCAGGGCTCGCTCGAGGCGATCGTCGGCTCGCTCGACAAGCTGTCGACGAGCGAGGTGTCAATCCGGGTGCTGCATTCGGCGGTCGGCGGGATCACCGAGAGCGACGTGATCCTGGCCAAGGCGTCGGATGCGGTCATCATCGGCTTCAACGTCCGCGCCAATCCCCAGGCGCGCGACCTGGCGCGCCGCGACGGCGTCGAGATCCGGTACTACTCGATCATCTACAACCTGATCGACGACATGCGCGCGGCACTCTCGGGGCTGCTGGCGCCGACGCTGCGCGAACGCCTGCTCGGCAACGCCTCGATCCGCGAGGTGTTCAACATCACCCGCGTCGGCAAGGTGGCGGGTTGCATGGTGACCGACGGCACGGTTCGACGCGGCGCCAAGGTTCGCCTGCTGCGCGACAACGTCGTGATCCACGAGGGCAGCCTGAAAACCCTGAAGCGCTTCAAGGACGAGGTGCGCGAGGTCCGCGAGGGGTACGAGTGCGGCATGGCCTTCGAGAACTACGAAAATGTCGCGGTCGGCGACGTGATCGAATGCTTCGAGATCGAAGAAGTTGCCCGGACCTTGTAGCGCCGCGCGATTTCACGGGCATGGCAGCCGCAGCAACCGGCGATGGCCAGAAAGCAGCGTGACCGCCACCGGCCGGCGGGCGAGGCCGCGGGGCGCCCCGTCAGCCAGCGCCGCCACCGCGTCGCCGAAGAGCTGCGTCATCTCGTGGCGCAAACCCTGCGCGCCGGCGGCTGTCGCGACCCGGCGCTGCGCGATGCCAGCATCACCGTGAGCGAAGTGCGGATCAGCCCCGACCTGCGCAGCGCTACCGTGTACGTGATGCCGCTCGCCGGCGCTAACGCCGCCGACATCCTCGCCGCGCTGCGGCGCAGCGCACCATTTGTGCGCGGCCTCGTGGCGCGCGATCTTGCGCTGCGCTATGCGCCAAAGCTCGACTTCGCGCTCGATGAAACCTTTGATCAGGCCGAGCGGATCTCGGCGCTGCTGGCGCGGCCCGAAGTTCGGCGCGACCTCGATCCGCCGCAACCCGAGACCACCGGGACCGACACCGCCCGGACCGACAAAGATGGCGGCTGACCCTCGGCTCAACGGCTGGCTGGTCGTCGATAAGCCGCGCGGGCTTACCTCCAACCGCGCCGTCGAGCGGGTCCGCCGCGCCACCGGCGCCAAGGCCGGCCACGCCGGCACGCTCGACCCGCTCGCAACGGGCGTGCTGCCGATCGCGCTCGGCGAGGCGACCAAGACCGTCGCTTACGCGATGAACGGCCGAAAACGCTATCGTTTCCGCATCCGCTGGGGTGTCGCCCGCGACACCGACGACAGTGAGGGCGAGATCGTCGGCGAAAGTGACGTGCGGCCCGACCGCGACATGATCGAGGCGGTCTTGCCGCGCTTCACCGGCACGATCCTGCAGCGGCCGCCTTCCTATTCGGCGATCAAGATTGCCGGTCGACGCGCCTATGCGCTCGCCCGCGCTGACCGGGCTCCGGTGCTGGACCTGCGGCCGGTCGAAATCGTCAGCCTGCGGCTGACCTCGACGCCCGACCGCGACCATGCCGATTGCGAGGCGGTGGTCGGCAAGGGCAGCTATATACGGGCGCTCGCGCGCGATCTGGGCACGGCGCTCGGCACCTTCGGCCACATCGCGGAACTGCGCCGGCTGGCGGTCGGCCCGTTCACCGTGGCGCAGGCGATTTCGCTGGAATCCGATGGAGATGCTCAACATATTGCAGAAGCTTGCCGGCATCTGCTGCCGATCGAGACCGCGCTGGACGGCATCCCGGCGCTGGCCTTGGCGGCAGCCGAAGCCGGCCGTCTGCGCTGCGGACAGCGCGTGGCATTGGCCGGCCCCGGCTGCGAAACGCCGGGACGCCCGCTCGATTCAGGCGCCGTCGTCAGCGCGTGGCACGGCCCCGCGCTCGTTGCGCTCGCACGCGTCGAAAACGGGGCCCTGCAGGCGCTGCGCGTGATCAATTGCTGAGAGGTTCAATCGATGTCGATTACGGCCGAGCGCAAACAGGCGCTGATTTCCGAATATGCATTGAAGCCTGTCGACACCGGTTCGCCCGAGGTGCAGGTGGCGATCCTGAGCGAGCGCATCCGCAACCTGACGGATCACCTGGGAAGCCACAAAAAGGACTTCCACTCGCGGCGCGGGTTGCTCGTCATGGTCGGCCAGCGGCGCCGGCTGCTCGACTATCTCAAACGCTCCGATCAGAGCCGCTACGAGACGCTGATCGGGCGTCTTGGGCTGCGCCGTTGACATTCGGCGCCCGCCGCACGCGCAAGCTGCGCTTGTTGTGGCCCCAGGGACGGGGCGGGGCCGGGCCGCCGGCCGGTGCCGCGCGACCGCTGACGCGGTTGCGGCGGGGCACGGCGCCGGCGGCGCCGCTCGCGGCGGGACGGCTCGCCGCGCGGCATTTCTTCGAAGAGGATGATTAAGGATGTTCCAAGTTTACCGCAAGGAGCTGATATGGGGCGGGCGCCGCCTGATTCTCGAAACCGGGAAGATCGCGCGCCAGGCCGACGGGGCCGTGGTCGCCACTTATGGCGGGACCACCGTGTTGTGCACCGCGGTGGCGACGAAAACCGCCAAGCCCGGTCAGGATTTCTTCCCGCTGACTGTCAACTACCAGGAAAAGACCTTTGCGGCCGGCAAGATCCCCGGCGGCTTTTTCAAGCGAGAAGGCCGCCCGTCGGAAAAAGAGACCCTGGTCTCGCGGCTGATCGACCGGCCGCTGCGGCCGCTGTTCGCGCCCGGCTTTCGCAACGAGACGCAGGTGATCTGCACGGTGTTGAGCCACGACCTCGAAAACGACCCCGACGTCGTCGCGATGGTCGGCGCCTCGGCGGCGCTGACGATTTCGGGGATTCCGTTCCTCGGGCCGATCGCCGGGGCGCGCGTCGGCTTTATCGACGGCGACTACGTTCTGAACCCGACGCTGTCCGACCTGCCGCGCTCGCAGCTGGACCTGGTCCTCGCCGGCACAGCCGACGGCGTGCTGATGGTCGAGTCGGAGGCGCGCGAGCTGTCGGAAGACGTGATGCTGGGCGCGGTGACGTTCGGCCACCGCGAATTCCAGCCGGTGATCCAGGCGATTATCGAGCTCGCCGAGACCTGCGCGAAGGAGCCGTGGGACCTGCCGCCGCCGTCGGTCGAGCACGACGCGGTCGAGGCGCTGCTGCGCGAGCGCGTCGGCGCGCTGATCGAGGCGGCCTATCGCGAGCAGGGCAAGCAGGACCGTACCAACCGGCTTGACGCGGCCAAGACGCTGGCCGCCGACCTGTTCGCCGACGAGGAGCAGCGCGCGCTCGGGCTCAAGATCTTTAAGGAGCTGGAAAAGGACATCGTGCGCGGCGCGATCCTGCGCGGCGCCGCTCGCATCGACGGCCGCGACACGCGCTCGATCAGGCCGATTGTCGCCCAGGTCGGCCTGTTGCCGCGCGCCCACGGCTCGGCGTTGTTCACCCGCGGCGAGACCCAGTCCCTGGCGGTCGCCACGTTGGGCACCGGGCAGGACGAACAGGTCATCGACGCGCTCGAAGGCGAATACCGTGAAAACTTCATGCTGCACTATAACTTCCCGCCCTATTCGACGGGCGAGGCGGGGCGGATGGGCTCCCCCGGCCGGCGCGAGATCGGTCACGGCAAGCTCGCCTGGCGGGCCATTCACCCATTGCTGCCCTCGAAGGACAATTTCCCCTACACCATTCGCGTCGTCTCCGAGATCACCGAGTCGAACGGCTCGTCGTCGATGGCCTCGGTGTGCGGCGCCTCGCTGGCGCTGATGGATGCGGGCGTGCCGTTGCCGCGCTCGGTCGCCGGCATCGCGATGGGGCTGATCAAGGAGCCCGCGGGGTTTGTCGTGCTGTCGGACATTCTCGGCGACGAAGACCATTTGGGCGACATGGACTTCAAGGTCGCCGGCACCGAACGGGGCGTCACCGCGCTACAGATGGACATCAAGATCACCTCAATCACCGAGGAGATCATGCGCATCGCGCTGAACCAGGCGCGCGACGGGCGCATCCACATCCTCGGCGAGATGGCCAAGGCGCTGGAGGGGGCGCGCGACACGGTCAGCGACAACGCCCCGCGCATCACCACGTTGACGATCCCGCGGGACAAGATCCGCGAGGTCATCGGCTCGGGCGGCAAGGTCATCCGCGAGATTACCGAGACGACCGGGGCGAAGATCGACATCGACGACGACGGCACGGTCAAGGTCGCCGCCGTCGACGGCAATGCGGCGCAGGCGGCGATCGACTGGATCCGCGGGATTGTCGCCGAGCCCGAGCTTGGCGCGATCTACAACGGCAAGGTCGTCAAGACCGTCGATTTCGGCGCGTTCGTCAACTTTCTCGGGTCGCGCGACGGGCTCGTGCACATCAGTGAGCTGGCGCCGCACCGCGTCGGCAAGGTCGCCGACGTGGTCAAGCTCGGCGACAACGTCAAGGTCAAGGTGCTGGGCTTTGACGACCGCGGCAAGGTCAAGCTGAGCATGCGCCAGGTCGACCAGGAGACCGGCGAGGATCTCGGCAACCGCCGGGCGGAGCCGGCGCGGACGCCGGAGCCGGTTCGGGTCGAGTCCTGACATCGCTGCCGGGCATCGCCGCCGGCGGGCGCGGCACGGTTTGAAGTCGGCGCGTGTCGGCGCGGCGAAGCTGCGATGGGCGCGTCGCGCATAACCGCCCCCGCCCCGGGGCAGCTGGCGTTCCCGCCGGTCATCGGCCATCGCGGGGCGGGCGGCTGCGCGCCCGAGAACACGCTCGCCGGCCTGCGCCGCGCGGCGGCGCTCGGCTGCCGCTGGGTCGAGTTCGACGTGCGGCTGACCGCCGACGGGGAATTGGTGCTGTTGCACGATGAGCGGCTGGAGCGAACCACCGACGGCCGCGGCAAGGTGCACGCCCTGCCGCTTTCGGCGATTCGCCGGCATGACGCCGGCGCCTGGTTCGACGCGCGTTTTGCCGGAGAGCCGGTGCCGACATTGGCGGAGGCGATGGCACTTCTCGGCGAGCTCGGCCTTGGCGCCAACATCGAGCTGAAGGCCGAACGGCGCCATGCGGTCGGGACGGGCGCCGCCGCCGCCGACTTGCTGAGCGGGCTGTGGCCTGCGCAGCTGCCGCCGCCCTTGGTTTCGAGCTTTGTCGCGCCGGCCTTGGCGGCGGCGCGCGACCGGGCTCCGCAAATCGCGCGCGGCCTGCTGGTCCGCGGCGTCCCCGGCAGTTGGCGGCGCCGTGCCGAGACCCTCGGCTGCTCGACCATCAACGCCGATCATCGGCTGCTGCGGCCGGCGGTCGTGGCCGAAATCCGCCGCGCGGAATATCCTGTCCTGGCCTACACGGTCAACGACGCCCCGCGGGCATGTGAATTGTTCAGCTGGGGCGTCAGCGCGGTTTTTTCGGATGTCCCACATATGATACTGGCCGCAATCGCGGAGGGTCCGGTGCCGCCCGAGGCCCCCGCGGCGCCGCTGTTGTCAACAGCTCGACGGGAAGCCCGGTTGTGAAGCCCTTGAACCCGCTGGTGATCTCGGGGCGAGAGGTGCTGCCGCTGGTCGAAGGCGGCAAAGGCATCTCGGTGTCGAACGGCGAAAGCTCGGGCGCCTGGGCGGCGACCGGGGGGGTCGGCACGTTTTCCGGGGTCAATGCCGACAGCTACGGCGAAAGTGGCGAGCTGGTCCCGCAGGTCTATCGCGGGCGCACCCGGCGCGAGCGCCACGAGGAGCTCGTCGCCTACGCGATCGCCGGCGGTATCGAGCAGGCGCGCGTCGCCCACGAGCGCGGCGGCGGTGAAGGCCGCATCCACATGAACGTGCTGTGGGAGATGGCGGCGGCCGAGCGGGTGCTGCACGGCGTCCTCGAAGGCGCCAAAGGGCTGATCCACGGCGTCACCTGCGGCGCCGGCATGCCGTACAAGATCGCCGAGATCTGCGCCCGGTACGGGGTCTACTACTACCCGATCG
>Ga0210398_10006033_pt1 | contig 11205 bp, 6 predicted proteins | sample IncBWC4OmetaG_FD_161047 | JGI IMG/M metagenome (GOLD analysis project Ga0210398, IMG submission 161047) | Forest soil microbial communities from Barre Woods Harvard Forest LTER site, Petersham, Massachusetts, United States - Inc-BW-C-4-O | ecosystem: Environmental > Terrestrial > Soil >... | reverse complement strand
CATTTAATCCAATCCAGATTATATTTCTGGATTAGGTCCGCTAACTGCTTTTTGATCCAGGCGACAACCTTGGGATTGCCGAGGCAGAGCTGTCTGGTGGGGGAAAGTGACGGGTGTATTGTCTCCAAGGGTTTGCCATCGATTTCTGCTAGCCAATCTTTGGGGATCTGACCAGACTCCACCAGTTTCGCATCCACATTTCCCGGATCAACCCATAGCCCAAACTTCATTCCCCGTGCATGTACTTCATCGGAAAGATTTCTAAGCCCGTGCGGGAATTTCAGGTTGTTCTCCTGGTAATTGCCAAGCCCTTCAGTCCAATCATTCATGCCAGGAACAATCGATGCGCCTTCGTTCCAGGTGGCATCGTGGTAGAAGACGTCGAATCCAACCCGCTGCGCCAGATCGAGTTCCCGAAGAATGGGTATTTCGCTGTTTTTCTGCGTGAGCCATATGCAATAGGTGGCCAGTGGCGCGTCCGGCAACGGTGTAAGAAAAACGTACTTCTTCAAATAGTGGAAGGCTTCATTTGCGACAACGTCCGTGTCTCCCTTCGCAAGCGCAAGAAAGGTTAGAGGTGTTTCAACGGACTGACCCGGAGCAAGCTCATAAACCGGAGCGGGCGCGCCTTTTTTGTCCTTCAGCAGAATAGTTCCTGCCTGCACGATCGTGTCCCTGGCAGAAGGATGAGTGGTCGCCTTCCATCCGAGAACACCGAGGCCAGGCTCTCCTCCGATGAGTACGGACTCCCCGGACAACTCATTTCCCAGCACTACCCAATCACGGAAATCCCGCTCACTCGACACACCGCCGGCTGATTGAAATCCAAACTGACCCTGAACAGTGGAATAAGCTTTCAAGTCATCCGGGAGGTCCTTCAGCGTGAGCGACAACGGATTTATGTGGGAATCGAGAAGAAGGCTGTGCTGACTGAAATTGTCGAGTCTTGCACCAAACTCAATGACCGCGCTGGTTGGGTACAGTCTCAACATCAAGGAAAAAATGCCACCGGAGTCAGACTTGAAACGCAGCTGCAGTTGCTTGCCTTCTTTAGGCAGGTTGGAAATAGCATCGTCTGAAAATCGGTATTGATTGCTGGACTTCTCCGGAACCGCCACAAGCGGCGAACCTGCTACAGCCCACTCGGCTCCACCTTTTCGCTTCAGGGATTTCAGCTGCACCGTGTTTGATGAGCGGACCAGTTCGACCTGCACAGTTCCGTTGGTCATCTCCCAACCAGCAGCAGACTTCGTGATGGATACCTGAGCAGCAGCAACATGGGCGACTAGAAGGCTAGAGAAGACTGCAAGGTGTAGGAATTTCATGAGTCGAATCCTCCGCTTGGGTGCTTGGGCGGTCTCGAGAGTTGAGGGCTGGTCAGATTGGAATGACGGCATGGAGCGACATATCTTTCGACCGACAACAACTGTGTCAACGATGGGAACAATGACGATTAGAGTCTTGCCCATAAGACTGGGTCTTGACGAACTAAGATCAGCTCATCTGTACCAAAACCACTTCCGACATGTGGGGCTGCTCCAGCGAAATAGTTATTCCCTTCGAAAGCAAGTCATCACCCCGCGCCTTTAAATTGGGTCGGTTTCCGTTTGCAAAGGTCAGGTCGTAGTTTCCAACACTTCGGAGTCCCCGGAGCGATAACTGAACCATCTCCTGTGAGCTCTCTGCCCTGAACGCCAAAACGGCTGCCTCCTGCTCGGAGGGAGAGACGAACTCGACAGCTAACCACTCGTCCTGACCCTTTGCCGTATCGGCGGCCGGCAACAGTTGGTAATAGTCGCTTTGCAGGAGGTGGCGATAGCGCTTGTATAACTCCATATTTCGCCGCGCCGCCGTGAGCACAGGTTCGGGATACAGTGATACCCGCTCTTTCAGTTGTCCGTTGATGGTCCCAAAGCCAAAGAGACTCATCATGCGACTTCGAAAGATCGTATCGAGCATTGCGGGATCGTTTGCATAACGTTGAAGGTCCGGATCTTCCGAGACGATCCACGCACCGTTGTACGCGCTCGGATAGAGATGGCTCGCCACCACCGCGTTGTGGCGCACATGGTCCGAGGGAAAACTTGCGTCACTGAGCCAGTTCGACCGTATAGTTCGCGCCAGACCATAGTCGAGCCGGCTGCCATATCCGCACTGCTCCAGGACGAGATTGGGTAACATCGCATGGAGGTGATTAAAGATCTCGTATTGCCCGACCAGAGCGGCGTAGCTTCCGTCGCCGGCTTGATGGCCGTGGTCTGCACGATTGCAATTGGCCGGACTGGCCGGAATCCCTGAGTTGTCCCACTTGAGCCAATCGAGCTGAAATTCCCGGACAATGCGAGTTAGTTCCTTCTTCAGGAAATCAAGATACCCGCGGCAACCCAGACACACCTGATGCACTGAGCTTTCCCAGCCGGTGGGCTGGAGCGTCTGGTCCTTTCCATCGACTTGCGCGATCCACAGCTTGGGAATCGTGGTGCCGACGATCCGGCTGTCAACGACGTTTGGCCCCACCCACAAGCCAAACCTCATCCCTGTTTCATGCACACGATGCGAGATGCTGGCGAGTCCGAGGGGATACTTCTGCCGGTCGTCCGAATAGTGGCCAAGCCCGCATCCCCAGTCGCCAGTACCTCTCTTCGACGAGTCCAGATACCAAGAGGCATCCATGTTAAAGACATCGACGCCGAGCTTAGCCGCAAACTCCACTTCCTGCAGAAGTGCTTCCTGGACTCCCTCCGTTTCCGTCGCCCAAAAGTCGTAGACAATCCACGGAGTGTTCTGTAAAGGAGCAGGGAAGACATGCTGCCGCATGTAATGCCGCGCGGTGAGGAAAGCTTGTTCGAGGTTGCCGTGGCACAAGCCCAGAAATACTCGTGGGGCAAGGAGCCGTTCGCCGGGTGACATGTCGTAGGTCAGATCGTCGACGTCCACGCTGAGCCACGTCTCATCGCCCTCCTTCTCGATACGGTAGCGCCAGCCACGCTCCCACTCGATTCCTATCAAGAGAAATTCGTCTTTGCCGACAGCCTCCAGGAGCATTAATCCCCCATATTCGGGTGCATTCCAGCGTCCTCCAGAGAGTGCCACTGGGCCGGTGACAGGGATTGATTCCAAACCGTACTCGTTACGGCGGACAGCATGAACCTGTAGGGGTCCAAGGTTGTCCCGCAACGCGAAACGGAAGGGACCAAATGCCGTGACGCCCGCAACCGGAGTTTTCAAGGCGTTGCGAAATTCAGCTTGAACTTCGAAAATAGGGAAGCCGGTGAGGGCCTGCAGCGCCATGTTCGCAGTGACGCTATTGTCGGCCTGAGAAGTAAATTCGAAGCGATCACCGGCAACCTGGCGCGTGCGCGTTCCGGGCGATGACGTCCACCTCTGAGATGCTCTCCCTGTCGTCGTGAACACCGGTCCGAACGGGGTCTCCCCGCGAATCCATTCGAAGCCCGTATTTGGGTTCCGCAGCGAGCGGAGCTGCGCCGCACCCCCTGTTGGGAAATGTACGGTGAGCGAGAGCCCGTCCGAAGTGAAAGTCACATCGTCGCCTGCTGCAGCCCAGGTGGTCCGCGCAGCAAGTGTTGAGAACAGCAGGCCGCAGCTTGTGACTTGGAGAAACTCGCGCCTAGTCGTGCCGAACGGTTTTAGTGGAACCGACATTTTTGTTCCCAGCTCGACCTATTCATGAAAGAGATCTCGAACCCACATCAGCCGGCAACACCGCTCACGCGAAAGCGACCCTCCATTGACTCGCTCTTCTCGGGTGCACAAGCCAAGTGAGGTACGAAACTAAAGAGCGGGCGCACCAGATCAAACGGTCGGAGACTTCGTTAAAGTGAGACCTGCCTCGACGAGGCAGGTCGGTAAACGGGGAGGGCGAACCTCAGAAGGTCAACTGGGCTCCAATCTGCATACGCCGCTTGAAGTCCACAATGCCAGTGATCTGTCCTGCTGTACTGGTGTCAACACTAGAGTTGGGATTTTGGAGATTGGTATGGTTGAACGCGTTAAACACATCCCACTTAAGGTCCAGGTGAACCTTTTCAGCAAATGTAAAAGTCTTTTGCAACGATAGATCAGCGGAGGAGAAGCGCGGGCCTAATATAATATTGCGGCCCGAATCGCCATAAGTGTACAAGGCAGGCACTGTAAAGGCCGTCGGGTCGAACCACTTGAATCGATTTGGATTGGACACTTCCCCACTCCCAATGCGATTTGGTCTCAGGCCGATGGTGGAATTGAGGGACGCATTATTGGCAAGCGTCGGGGTAAAGTAGAATCCTCCTTCAAAGTTGTAGATCCCACTGAGTATCCAGCCTCCGACGAAGGCCTCCGCCTTGTGATTCAAGTCGCCTGCAATTGCCTTGCCACTGCCGAATGGCAGATTCCAGACCGCCGCGGACACCCAGGAAAAGGGACGTACGGCATCCGAATTTCCGTAGTTGCTTGCAAAATTGAATTGATTTTGAGGACCGAAGGTTCCTTCATCAAGCGATTTGGCCCATGTGAAATTACTCAACAAGTTAAAGTCACTCCCGAAGCGTTTTTGAACGGAGGCCTGTAACGAGTTGTAATTACTTTTGAGCTGCGGGTAGCCGCTGAGCTGGTTGTTCCGCTGGGTTTCACCGGTAGTCCATCCGAACTTCGAGAAATAAGGCCGTCGCGGATCGAAAGGCCCAGGTCCGGGAATGGGGGCATTCACATCAATGTTGTCCCACAGGTTGCGGCCTACGTTTCCGATGTAGGCAAGTGTGAGGGTAAAGTCGCGTGAAAACAGCTGCTCCCATGTCACATTCCATCCGTCGTTGTAGCTGTGGGGATAGTCTCCCGTGCCGGGGAAGATTTGACTGAAACCGTTTGGAAGGGGAATCAACCCGTTCGAGGGATAAGGAGGAAGTGGGGCGGGCAGACCAGGACCCTGATCGAGCGTGAAGGGCAGCGGCGAATACGCATTCGCCGGACTAAATGATTGACTCTGCTTGATTGGCCAGCAGCAACCTTCAGTGCCAAAGGACGCCCCATATGGGTTGAGGAAGTAGCTGCGGCCGTATCCACCGCGGAGGACCGTGCTGTTTGTCAACCGATACGACGCTCCGACTCGCGGCGAAAACTCCGTCTTTAGAGTCGTAACACCGGCATACTTACCGGCTAAGTTGGTCAACTCTACATTGCCCGTATTCAAATTCAGGTTCCCAACACTCTGCCCGTCAGGCGTATAGATCGGCGTGGTGTAGTCCCATCGCAGCCCTATCATGATGTTGAGCTTCGGCGTGACTTTCCAGGTATCTTCACCGTAGAAGGACAGTCTCCACTGCTTTTCCTGCGGTTGAACCAGCGTTATGTCCCTGCCAAAGCTGTCGCTAAGGCCGAGTAGAAAGCTTGCCATGCCCAGGCCTGAGTTCGGCACGTCCGCATTACCAGTGAGATTCTGATTGAAATCGAAAGATCCACGACCACTGACATCAGTCCGGATCCCGTAGAACTTATGGAAATCCCCGCCAAATTTGAAGGCATGGTGGTTCACTGTTTTGGTCCAGGTGTCATAAAACTCTAAATTAGTTTCATGCTCAAAGAACGGCAGCCCTATATCTCCCATGGTGAAAGCACTCGTTGGTCCGTCAACCCCCAGCGTCGGCAGCCCGCTTGTGTAGACCGTACCGAGGTTTATATCTGGAATGCCTACCTTGGTCGCGGTGTCAAATGCCGCATCCAGTTGTAGTTCCGAAATGACGATTCGCGAAAAGGCGAAACGAAAATCTTGCTGCAGAGTTGAAGAAAACGTGCGCTGATAGTTAGCCATGCCGCTATAGACGTCGTCAGTCGAGTCACCCGAGTTTGGGACACCTCCCAGCGGTGGGCCGCCTCCCAGAACGCCGAATACGTTGTTGGTCAGGAAGTGCGCATGAAAGTAGCTGAACTTCCCAAAGATAAGCGTCTTCTGAGAAGCGAAAAAGTCCAGGCGCCCATCAACCTGATTCTGATCAAAAATGCCTGGGCGAGAAATCGTGTAGTTATTGTCGATTGCATTTGGATTTGTCGGCGACGGCAACAGGGCCAGAAGATTCGTCGTGGCCGGACTGATGCGATCAGGGCAAATCACGTTGAGGACACCGTTGCACGAGAACTGCGTGCGCCCGGTTCCGTCAGGGTTGCCCGTGGCCGGGTCATAGATCGGATTGGTCGATGCGACCGAACTGAAGTCTCCGAGACGAAATGGGGCAATCGGCGATGTGTAGAGACTGGAAGTCGAGAGATTGTTTCGCATCCCCTGATAGTCGCTAAAGAAGAATAGCTTGTCCTTTAGGATTGGGCCCCCAATACTGCCGCCGAACTGATTCCAGACGTTGCCAGGCACGCCATTGGGCTGGCTAAAGGAATCTGCAGCAAAAAAACCGGCGGTGCGGTAATACTCGAATGCCGATCCATGGAAACTATTCGTGCCTGATTTAGTAGTGGTTTGAAAAACCCCACCATTGACGCTTCCGTATTCGGCGTCGTAGTTGCTCGTTGTGAACTTCACTTCCTGGACCGATGCATTCGTAGGCACGAGGAGAGAGTAACCCTGGATCACCTCGGTATTGTCGACGCCATCCAGTATATGAGCGTTGTTATTCGGCTGGCCTCCGTTGATATTCACATTAAAGTCTTCTCCAGAGTTTTCCGGATGAAGGTCAAGCTGACCACCCGGCATAGACACCCCTGGAGCTAGAAGCGTCAGCCGGGTGACGTTGTTGCCGAAAGTGGGGAGATTGTTAATTTGGTTTGCTTGAATACTTAGGCTGACTTCTACAGAATCGGTCTGAAGAATCGGAGACTCGCTGGTAACGGTCACTGTGGAGGTTGCCGCACCGACTGTTAACGCAACATCTATGGGGACGACTGTTCCGGCCTCGACCGTGATATTCTCCCGGATCAATTTTTCGAAGCCTGCCTTTGTGACAGTAACTGAATAGGTTCCTGGCAGGAGACTGGGAAATCGATAGAGGCCCACGAGATTCGTGGTGGTCTGATCGGTCACCTGAGTGTCCGTGTTTGTCGCCTCCACTGTTGCGTCAGTGAGCACGGCGCCGGATGGATCCTTCACATAACCTGTGATGGCTCCGGTTACTGCTGTTTGCGCCTGCAACGAGCCAGCGCATAACAGCAGCACCACTCCTATTAATGTCTGGAGACGATATATTGCCGCCTTCATTGTGGCCTCCTTTGAGGATCGCGTTCATTTTCATCTGCCCATTACAGGCTGTGCCTTGATTAGCTGCACTTCTGAATCTGGGAAGGCCGCATTAGAGCGATGCCGGGCCAGATGCGGTCCTCGATCCCAATGCCGCAGGAAGTTAAACTCACTACTCAGGCGGGTGTCAATATAAATTTTGTCAACACTACTGTCAACAGTCGTGTGACGAACAGCTTCAGCACGGCGCCTAATGTTGAGAGACATTGTCAACAATATGACATCGTGTGGCTTGCGGCATTCGCTCGCATAAGGTGCGCACACATACCGGCAGGGTTATGGTGAACAACTCTCCAGCCGGAGACGCGGCCCTATCGTGCCTCTTCTTGCTGTCATAGCCTGCGTCAATCAGCCGTATTTCTAAGCAAGATGCTGACGAAAGTGTCATCGCCCGCGGTGGTCAATAAGGAAGCCGTTATCGCTAGTCTGCCCAGGCCTCGTCGAGGTACGCTCGCACCGCCATATGCTAATCTGGCATTTCTATGGCAACTCCAAAGACGAAGACTGCTAAGAAGGAGCGAGGGCTTCCTGCAGGGGAGCGAGTCGAAGCGCACCTGCGAAAAGCCATATATGCTGGCACGCTAAGGCCGCGGCAGCGAATCATCGAAGAAGATCTTGCCCGCGAGTTAAAGGTGAGCCGGGGTCCTGTGCGAGAGGCTCTGCTAAGGCTGGAGCGTGACGGCCTTGTAGTAACCACATCGCGTCGCGGCACATTTATCCGCGATATCTCTTTTACCGAAATCGGGGTAGTCTTTCGCATGAGGGCCAAACTGGAGGGCCTTTGTGCTCGTTATATGAGGGAAGATGCGTCCATTGATCCGTCAAATTTGCTTGAGCCTGTACTGAAGAAATTAAAGGCGGCCGCCGAAAAGAACAGCGAAGAACGATTTTTTCACGCAGACATGGATCTTCATCGCACGATCTGGAAGGCGTCCAACCAGCCTCTGCTTTATGGCACATTAAATTTGGTAATGAATCCCTATATCTTTATGATTGCTCGGGCCTATTCTTCTCAGGTTGCTATGGGCCGCCGTTTTGAGCATCATGAGCGATATGTGAAAATGCTGCTGAGAACCCCGATAGCCAGGATTGAAGAGGAGGTCGAGCGATACTTTTCCGAGGTGTACACACAAACCTTTGATCGCATCTCGCCCTTCCCAGCATTCGCTTTGCATGGCTGGTCGGGCGATTCCAGAGACGGCAGCGCAGCCCGGCAATCCCGTTTATGACAAACGTGAGCGAAAGAAGCCTTAACAGTTCGAGTCGAACTCTTCCCGAAAGACGCAGTCCCTAAGTTCTCTTAACGAGCGTGGCCCCGCCATCGATCAACAGTGTTGAGCCTGTCATGTAGTCGGAGTCCTTGCTGCACAGGAAGGCGAATCCGTTGGCAACGGACTCCGCGGTTTGCATCTCGTTGAGCGGAATTGCTGCTGATACGCGTTCGCGAAAATCCGGTTGTACATCGTGCAGCTTTTTGCTGAGACCGGCATATACGATACCCGGAGCCAAAATGTTAACGCGTATTCCTTGCGATGCAAGCTCCTGGGCCATGACCATGGCCATCATCTTGACTGCCGATTTGCTGCAAATGTAAGACGTGCCCTCGGGGAACGGCATGTCTTGCACCCAACTTCCGGTGAAAAGTAGTTTGCCTCGGACGCCGCGTACCGGCTCTTGCGAGACCATCACCCTTGCTGCCAACTGAGCCAGATTGAACGCCCCGTAGAAATTGACCTCCATCGTTGTCCTCAGATTAGCCGGGTTTATTTCAAGAAACGGCTCGTTGATCACGGTGCCTGCGTTTGCAATCACGACATCCAGACGATTGTGGCTCTTTAAAGACTCCGTCAATGCCGACTGAACAGCGTCGCGGTCGGTAACGTCACACGCGAAATAGGTCACGTTTGTGTTGTTGAGAAGATCGGCGGAAAGCAGTTCTTTCGGGCTTCGATCCAGAAGAATGACTCTGGCGCCTTCCTCAATAAGTCGACGTGCGACAGCGTGACCGATATCCCCACATCCTCCAGAGATCGCTACCGTTGTTTGCTCTAGCCTCTTCAGTTCAGTCACTTGGACCCTCGGATCGATATTAGTTGCGCAGCCTAAGGCTAAGGTTTAGACGCAGTGCCTGCGAGCGTGATTCGTGGCTCTCTTCTCGACTGTGAGCCGGATTCATGCTTCGCGTCTGCAATACGTCACAGAATCTATATATGGCTTTCTCGACTGTCAACAAGATAGTTGACATTTGGCCGGTGTGCTGTGCTAGCATTTGCTTTCCCTGACGCGGGATCAGCTCTTATTTGCATCCATATGAATTTAAAGTCGACTTCATTTGAAGGGCAAACAGTACTCGTGACGGGAGCGGCCCAGGGCCTAGGCAGGGCGTCCTCTTTGGCATTTGGCCGTCGCGGCGCTCGAGTGGCCATGGTTGATTTGAATGAAGCCGTGCTGAACGACACCGTTGCGGAGCTTCGAGATCAAGGGATTGAATGCGCAGGCATCGTCGCCAACATTGCAGGGTCCGGAGGTCCCCAGATCATCGTAGAGAAGACAATGAAGCTCTTTGGGAGCCTCAATATTTTAGTCAACAATGCGGCGGTATCTTCAGTGGAGGCTCTGCTAGACGTCACTGAAAATGAATGGGACAAGGTGTTTGCCGTAAACGTAAAGGCCTTGTTCTTCCTGTTACAAGCCTCAGCACGTGTGATGAAGACCGCCGGAGGGGGAAGAATCATCAACGTCTCCTCGCCGGGTACACGAATGACATTGACGAACTACACCTCATACGCGACATCGAAGGCGGCTGTAGACTATATCACCCGCACAGCCGCGGCCAACCTTGGGCCATATGGAATCACAGTCAACGCGATTGCGCCAGGCAGGATGGATACTCCCATGCAGCGCATCACCGAAGAGTCGAATGCTGCTGCTATGGGAGTCGACTTGAAAAGCTATATTGAGTCTCGCACTGTCGATATTCCGCTGCGGCGGCGCACCACTCCTGAGGAAGTTGCTGAGGGAATCGTGTGGCTTGCGACACAAGAAGCGTCGTATGTTACTGCGAATCGCCTGAATATCTCAGGCGGATTGGAACTTGATTGATGCCCCCGCCACGCGTGTCCAGATCAACTCCTCGGACGATCCGGAAATGACTATTGTCGGCATTGGTGTGTTCGATGGTCAGATTGGTGCAGCTTGAGAATAACTAAGGTCGAAACAATTCGCCACGCTGCGTTGCCGAATCTTTTGTGGGTGCAACTTTATTCGGACGACGGGTTGGTCGGCTTGGGGGAAACCTTCTATCTGCCGGCGGCCGTCGAATCAGTAGTCCATGATGTAGTTGCAGCTTTTATTCTCAATAGAGACGATTGCTCCCCCGAGAGCGTTTGGGATCAAGTCTTTAGCTATTGCAATTTTTTCGGCCACGCTGGGGCGGAGATGCGCGCTCTTTCCGCCGTTGATATTGCCCTATGGGATCTTCTAGGACAGAGCACAGGTCAGCCGATCTATCAGCTGCTCGGTGGCAAGCTGAGAGAAACGATTCCCATCTACAACACCTGTGTTGATACTGAGATTTACCGGGACCAAGAAGGTTTTATGGAGCGGCCAGGTGCACTGGCCAAAGACTTACTCACGCACGGTATCAGGGCCATGAAAGTGTGGCCTTGGGACCGCTTCGCGCCGAAATTCGTGACCACAGCAGTTTCCGGACCGGCTGGATACTTGTCCATGGGACCTTCCGGTTCATATCTATCTTTGAAAGATCTGGACGCCGGCCTTAGTGTTGTCAAGGAAATTCGAGATACTGTCGGCAGAGACATTGAGATCTTGATTGAAGGCCACTCCCGCTGGGACCTCAATTGTGCCATCAAGATCGGCAGGGCTTTGGAACCATATGACGTGCTGTGGATGGAAGATATGATGAAGCCGGAAAGTGCCGCCGATCTCTCCAGGCTCGCTTCCGAAACACA
>Ga0210398_10006032_pt1 | contig 11206 bp, 9 predicted proteins | sample IncBWC4OmetaG_FD_161047 | JGI IMG/M metagenome (GOLD analysis project Ga0210398, IMG submission 161047) | Forest soil microbial communities from Barre Woods Harvard Forest LTER site, Petersham, Massachusetts, United States - Inc-BW-C-4-O | ecosystem: Environmental > Terrestrial > Soil >... | reverse complement strand
CTGTTGCAAGGCGATTTTCTCGCTCACAATCTGCCGCATCAGTTTCTGAAGTTTGTTCACGCGCACCGTGCCGTCCATTAGAACAAAACGGTCGGTTTCCACCATCTGATCGTAGTTGTTCAGAATGCGTTCCTGGAAAATGCGAAAACTTTCGGAGCGATCCAGCGAGATTCCGAGATCCATCCCGGCTTCATAATATTTCAGCTTTGGGCGGCCGGCCACGATGCGGTTAACGGCCACATCGAGAGGAGCGCGGAAATAAAAGGTGATATCGGGAGTTGGAGCGAAGCCGTAAAGATTACGCAACCAGTGGGGAGAACATCCGCGAGCGGCATCGCGCGCAAATGCCGTATAGATATATCGGTCAGCGAGGACCAGATAACCGCCGTGCAGTAGAGGCATGATTTGGCGTTCACACCGGTCGGCGAAATCCGCCGCGTGCAGAAGAGAAAATGTCGTGGGCGTCAACAGCCTTCTCTGTTTGCCTCGCCGAGTAGCGGATCTCACCAGGGGAGAAGAATTCCATTCGGTGAAGTGAATACGATATCCGCCGATTTCGAGCCAGCGTTTCAGCAGGTATAGTTGAGTGCTTTTCCCGGAGCCGTCAATACCTTCCACCACTACCAGGGCGCCGGGATAATCGCGTTTGGTAGTAGGCTGCTTGGCTGTGACCGGATCTGCAGCGGGCGCTATGTCAGGGGTAATCGTGGCCATAGGAATAATTTACACAGAATTGCGTATCATATATCGGATCGATGAATGGGAAGTAACAAAATGGTGACTCGCCGAAGACATGGACGAGGTTCGCTGGACTGACGGGATTGATCGAGGAGACGGCATGAAATTTAGTAAAGAGTTGGCTGTAAAACCAGGACATAAAGTGAAGCTGTCCAAGTGGGACCCCGACGACACGTTTGGATTCGAAAAAAATCACGAGACGAAAAATAGCCTCGAGAAGGCCATAGAGAGGCTCGTGGGTTTTCAGTACCGGCTGTACGCCGAGAAAAAACGCACCCTCCTGCTAATCTTTCAGGGGTTAGACGCAGCCGGCAAGGACGGAACGATTCGCCATGTGATGTCGGGCGTAGATCCCCAGGGATGCGTGGTGAAATCTTTCAAGGTGCCCTCGGCGGAGGAAGCAGCTCATGACTTCTTATGGCGAGTTCACAAGGCGATTCCCGGCTACGGCGAAATCGGAGTTTTCAACCGTTCGCATTATGAGGATGTATTGATCGTACGAGTGCACGAGCTTGTCCCGAAAGAAGTGTGGTCGCGACGATACGACCAAATCAACGAATTTGAGGCCATGCTGGAAGAAAACAAGGTGAAGATTTTGAAGTTCTTTCTGCACATCAGCAAAGACGAGCAGAAGAAACGATTTCTGGAGCGGATCGACGACCCGGATAAGCGGTGGAAAATTTCCGAAGACGATTTCAAGGAACGGAAATATTGGGATGATTATACCGTCGCCTACGAGGAGGCGCTGGAACGCTGCAGCACGACGGAATCGCCTTGGTTTATCATTCCTGCCAACAAGAAATGGTTCCGTAACCTGGCCGTATCGCACATCATTGACGAGACCTTCCGAGAAATCGGCATGAAATTTCCCCCACCGACGATTAATCTGAAAAAGTTAAAGTGGAAATGAGCAAGTGATGGTGTCCTGAAGTTTTCCTGTTAGAATCGCTCGACTCTGAGCGACCACAATGGACGAGGCCGTTTTTCCGCGAAATTTTCTGAAAAGATACCCGCAGGCCACTCGCGGAGAAGGATGCTTTGTCTATACAGGGGATGGCCGACGATTTCTAGATGCATCGGGCGGCGCGGCGGTGGTCACCATTGGCCACGGAGTTAAAGAAGTTGCCGATGCGATGGCGGATCAGGCGTCACGGCTCGCCTACGTTCACACCTCACAATTCCACACTGAGATTGCAGAGAAACTCGCGCGACGGATTCTCGCGATGGCGCCGGAGGGGATGCGCGCGCAAGGACGCGTTTATTTTACGTCTGGCGGATCTGAGGCGGCCGAGACTGCGCTGAAACTAGCGCGACAATACTGGCTTGAACGTGGCGAAAGTAAACGCTTTCGCGTGATTTCTCGTTTGCAGAGCTATCACGGCAGCACGCTCGGGGCGCTGTCAGTTTCGGGGAATGTTCGGCGGCGCGAGCCATTTGCTCCCATGCTCCCGGAATGGGGACATATTCCGCCGTGCTATTGCTACCGCTGCCCTTACGGACTTCGCTATCCGGAATGCAAGGTAGAGTGTGCGGACGAACTTAACCGAATTCTGGAACGCGACGGTTCCGACAATGTAGCCGCATTTATTTTTGAGCCTGTTGTGGGAGCCACGCTCGGAGCCGTGCCGCCGCCGGACGGTTACGTTCAAAGAATCGCCGAGATTTGCCGACGACGTGGAATCCTGTTGATTGCGGATGAAGTAATGACGGGCATGGGGCGAACGGGAAAGCCGTTTGCCGTGGAACATTGGGGCGCGACGCCGGATTTCATTCTGGTCGGCAAGGGAATCGCCAGCGGCTATGCCCCGTTGGGCGCGGTCATTGTCGCGGGGCGCGTGGCGGAAACAATTTCGAAAGGGTCCGGGACGTTTCTGCACGGCTTTACGTACAACGCGCATCCGGTAGCGACAGCGGCGGGAAATGCGGTGCTGGATTACATCGAGCGTGAAAATTTATTTGCGCGGGTTGATTCCGCAGGACGCGAAATGCGTGCAGCATTTGAACCACTTAAACAATTCTCGGTTGTGGGTGATGTGCGCGGCATGGGGCTGCTGTGGGGAATAGAGTTCGTGCTGGACGCAAAGACTCGGGAACCTTTTCCGCATGATGCGCGAATCGCCTCGCGGATTCACGATGATCTGCTGGAGGAGGGGATCATGACATATCCGATTCAAGGATGCTTTGACGGCCTGCGCGGAGATCACATTCTGCTGGCGCCGCCGTTTACGATCACGTCTTCCATGATACAAATGCTGGCAACGGGGCTCGAAAAAGCCATCGCCGCACTAGAGAAGACACACCTTGCGGGAATCGGAGGGTCATCTGCACTCGGTTGATGGCACAGGGTATCGTTCGGCGATTGCAACGTTTGTATTGGCTATCTCCGTGGGATTTGCGGCGTTTGCTACCTCCAGCGATACCAGCCCAATGGTGGGATTTTCCGCGCGCGGTGCTGCGGAGGAAATGTCGATCGAACAGCTGTTCCGTTCGATGGCTTCCACTGAGCAGATTTCGAAATTCCATCGCTATCTTACTTCCGAGCCGCACCCGGCTGGCTCCGCTCGCAACAATGAACTGGCGCAATGGGTCGCGGAGCAATGGCGGCAGCAGGGTCTGGAAGACGTCACGGTACATCAATATGATGTGCTGAATTCGCGGCCGCGCGAAATTTCACTAGAGATGGTCCATCCCGGGCATTACCGCGCGAGCTTGCGCGAAGATCCGTATGATGTGGATCCTGACACCAAAAATCCGAAAGCCGACGGCGCCTACCTGGGATATTCCGCTTCCGGTGAAGTAACAGCACCAGTGGTGTACGCGCACAGCGGCAATCCGGAGGATTACGAATACCTTCGCGCGCGCGGAATCGATGTGAAAGGAAAAATTGTTCTGGTGCGCTATTCGAATCCTTATAGCTACCGAGGATTCAAGGCGCTCACGGCGGAACGGCTGGGGGCGGCGGCCATCCTAATTTATTCCGATCCACAGGAAGATGGTTACACACGCGGGGAAGTTTTTCCGGATGGGCCGTGGGGACCCGAGAGTCACATCCAACGGGGTGCGATTACGTACGATTTTCTCGAGCCCGGCGATCCATTGACGCCAGGATGGGCATCGGTTCCTGGCGCGAAACGAATCGCTCCAGAGCAAGCGATATCCCTGCCGAAAATCATGGGTGTCCCACTATCGTGGCGCGACGCGAAACCGCTACTCGAAAAAATGGATGGGCCGGTGGCACCGGATTCCTGGCAAGGTGGGTTGCCGCTGAAATATCGCCTCGGCGGTAAGCGTGTGCGAGTTCATCTGAAGGTTGACATGGACACCAGTGTGCAGCCGTATTATGTGACGGAAGCGCGCATTCGCGGCAGCGAAGCTCCTGATCAATGGGTGATTCTGGGAAATCATCGCGACGCGTGGGTGTTTGGTGCTGTGGATCCTTCCAGTGGAACGGCCTCCATGCTGGAGCTGACGCGAAATCTTGGCGAAGTGTTAAAGCAGGGGATCAGGCCGAAGCGCACCCTAGTGATTTGCAGTTGGGACGGCGAGGAGTACGCGCTGACTGGTTCCACGGAGTGGGGAGAAGAATTCGCGGCTGAACTGAAACAGAAAGCGGTGGCGTATTTGAACGTGGACGAGGCGACTTCAGGATCCAACTTTGAAGGCGATGCGGTGGGTTCGCTAGCCCCGCTGCTGGTCGATGTGAGCCGAAATTTGCCGGCACCTTCGGGCAAGACACTCTACGATGAATGGAAAGTTTCCAGAGAGGTGGAATTAAAAGCAACGCAACCTGTGCCGGACTTTGAATTGGCGAACACGCGTATTGGAAGCGGATCAGATCACACCGTCTTCTTAAACTTTCTTGGCATACCGACGGTGGGGCTCACTTTCGTGGGGCCATACGGCGTCTATCATTCTCTTTACGATGACTTCTTTTGGATCAATCACTTTGGGGACCCAGGATACCGCTACCATTCATTGATGACACAGCTTTGGGGCACCGTGGCACTGCGGCTATCGAATGCCGAGATTCTCCCGTTTGATTTTGAGTCGTACGGCCAGCACATCCGGCAATTTCTAATCGAACTTGATGATGCGAGCCATGTTGCGTCGCATATAGATTTTGATTCTCTTCGGAAATACGCTCTAGGATTCGAGCAAGCTGGACAGGAACTGAAACAAAGTGCCAGCCGTGCGGTTGCGAGCGGAGGCTTGAACACCGCGAAAGAGATTTACATAAATCAAGAGCTGATGAAAGTGGAACACAATTGGTGCAATCCCGACGGCATTCCTGGGCGCGCGTGGTTCCAACATTCGCTTTATGCAGCGCGCTACACCTATGCCCATCTCGAATTGCCCGGGCTTACCGAAGCTGCCGAGGCCGGCGATTGGAAGCGCGCCCAGGAACAGGCCAAGATCCTCGAAGATGAACTGATGAAAAATACCATGCTGTTACGGCACGTTAAGCAGGAATTGGACTCTTTCGCGGGCGCTGAAAACCCATGAAAATATTAGCTGTTCCTCTCGCCATTCTCTTTGCTGCCTTTGTACCGGTTAGAGCGCAGCAATCGGCTCGCGCGCGTGATCTTGGAGTGCCATTCGAAGGCACCCCGGGTCCTCTGAATTCGATTACAGACGTGAAGGGAGTGGAAGTTGGCTATCGCACGCTTATTTCCGGCGAAGGCAAATTGCAGGTCGGTGTCGGGCCCGTGCGCACCGGCGTCACGGCTATCTTCCCGCGCGGGAAAAAGGCGGTGGATCCCGTCTTTGCGGGATGGTTCACGGAAAATGGCAATGGGGAAATGACTGGAACGACCTGGGTGGAAGAATCGGGATTTCTTTACGGTCCGGTGATGATTACAAACACGCACAGCGTGGGAATTGTGCGCGACGCCGTCATCGCCTGGCAAGTCAAACAAGGCAGGCCAGTCCCGGAGGACGATTGGTGGTCGCTTCCAGTGGTGGCCGAGACCTGGGACGGATACCTGAACGATATCAACGGATTTCACGTGAAGCCGGAAGACGCGTTCGCTGCGATGGATGATGCGCACTCCGGTCCGATTGCCGAAGGGAACGTCGGTGGCGGCACCGGAATGATTTGTTTCGAATTTAAAGGCGGCACAGGGACTTCCTCACGCCAGTTACCCGGAAAGCTCGGTGGATATACTGTCGGCGTACTCGTTCAATGCAATTTTGGTACGCGACATCTTTTGCGAATTGCCGGAGCGCCCATAGGTTACGAAATTACGGGAAAGCGGATATGGGATGACGATACCGGTTCGATTATTGTCGTGGTCGCTACCGATGCCCCGCTTCTGCCAAATCAGATGAAACGCATCGCCAAGCGCGTTACGCTAGGTCTTGGGCGTCTCGGCAGCATTGCCGGTGACGGCTCGGGCGACATCTTTATTGCGTTCTCCACGGCGAACTCGGCTGCAGGGCTGGAACAAAAGAAAGCAGTGAATGTCCAAATGCTTCCGAATAATCAGATGGACGCGCTCTTTGAGGCGACCGTGCAGGCCACGGAAGAAGCCGTAGTAAATGCTCTCGTTGCAGCGAAAACTATGACGGGTCCCGAGGGGCATACCGTAGAAGCGCTCCCGCATAACAGGCTGCGCGAAGTTCTTGAGAAATATAACCGGCTGGCCGAAGTAAAATAGCTTTTGTGGGATTCATTGTTTGTAAGGAGGTTGAGGTCGATGAGGAATTTTTTCACAGGTGTTTTTCTGACATTGCTGATAATTGGTATCGCTATCTTTTTAATCATTAAAAATGGTTACGTGGATTTCAAGGCGGACGCAGAACCGTCCCTGTTGGAGAAGAAATTTGCGATGGAGGCGGTAGATGCTTCGGCGGACCGTCACGCTCCGGACCAGAAGAACCCCTTGACGGCCAACGAAGAAACTTTGGTGGCTGGCTCGAAGCTTTACATCAACCACTGCGCGGGCTGCCACGGCATTCCTTCGAATCCCAGCAGCCAATTTCCGAAATCATTCTATCCCCCGGTACCCACTTTCTTCACAGACGCTCCCGACATGCCGGAGAATCAAAATTTCTACATCATCCAGCATGGTATACGCTGGAGCGGAATGCCGGCCTGGGATAAGACGCTTAATAGCACGCAAATGTGGCAATTGGTGACCTTTTTGAGCAACATAGAGAAACTTCCGCCCGCGGCAAAAAGAGAATTCGATCTACCAGGGGCACCGGCTGCGGCCACGGCGCCGGCAATGACACCGAGCCCTTCAATGCAAATGAAGCACTAGGCTATTCCGAAAGTGGGCATTCTTCGAAGAAATACTCCGAGCGATGGACGCGTAGTCCTGCTAAAATTTGGCTGATTTAGTAGCTCTCTTATTGGGATGGGTTTTAAGTGTTGGTGGCCTCGCAAATTGAGGACAAAACCTAAACCCATCGGCACCTTGGGAGGAAGAATTTGACGTCTGATGCAGTCGCAGAAAAGGTGATCACTACTCTTGCATCGGTAAAGCGGATTCCAGCCGATAAGATCACACTGGAAACAAATCTGCAGGACCTGGGCATCGATTCGCTGGATGTTTTCACGTTGCTCTTTGAGCTCGAAAACGCCTTCAAAATTTCCATCCCCGATGATGATGTCCGATCGATACGCACGGTCAACGATGTAGTGACGGGCATCAAGAAGATTATTGCCGCTGCGCCGCCCGATTCGACTGTGGGTTCGCCCACACCAGCGGACTGAGAATGGCGGCCCGCCGAGTTGCCGTCACGGGTTTAGGGATTATTTCTCCCCTGGGACTGAATGTCGCCGAATCCTGGGATTCGCTTAGCCATGGACGATGCGGCATTCAGGCGTTGAAGGGCGTCGATCGGTCGCGCGTGGCCCTGAAGATGGAGAATGGGGCCGAGGTGCGCGGTTTCGACCCCACGCAACACTTTGAAGGCGGCAAAGAAGCTTACCTCGATCGCTTTGCGCAGTTCTCCGTGGTTTCAGCGCGTGAAGCCATGCGTGATTCCGGCCTTACCCTAACGCCCGCTCTTCGATATAACGCCGCGATTGTCTGCGGCTCCGCAGTGGGAGGCCAGTCCGCCATCGAAACCGGGTTCGCGGATCTTTACGTATCAGATCGCGGACGCGTTCATCCTCTTACAATTCCTAAGACGATGGCCAATGCTGGCGCGAGCCATATTTCCATGGAACTCGGAATCACGGGTCCCACTTACACGGTATCGACCGCCTGCTCGTCTGCGAATCACGCTATTGGCCAGGCGTTTCGTCTTGTGCGCGATGGTGAAGTGGATTTGGCGGTCACCGGTGGCAGCGAGGCGCCCTTCGCGATAGGGCATCTGAAGGCGTGGGAAGCGATGCGTGTGATTGCTCCGGACACCTGCCGCCCGTTCAGTAAAGATCGCCGGGGAATGATACTGGGTGAGGGTGGCGCGATGATGATTCTGGAACCGATGGGAGCGGCACAGGCGCGCGGCGCAAGAATCTATGCGGAAATTTGCGGCTTCGGCATGTCCTCGGACGCGCACCACTTGACGCAACCGACTGTCGAGGGGCCGTCACGAGCGATGCGTGACGCGTTGCGCCTTGCCGACATGGCGCCTGAACAAGTCGGCTACATCAACGCGCACGGAACAGGTACGCCCGGAAACGACCCTGTCGAGAGCCGCGCCATTCGCCAAGTTTTCGGTGCGCATGCAGACAAACTCGCTGTTAGTTCAACAAAGTCCATGCACGGCCATGCGCTTGGAGCTGCCGGCGCTCTGGAAGCGATCGCCACCGTGCTCGCTTTGCATCACGGGATACTGCCGCCTACTGCGAATTATAACGAGCGCGATCCCGAATGCGACCTCGACTACATTCCAAATCAGCCCCGCAAACAACAGGTGGAGGCGGCCCTTTCAAACTCCTTCGCGTTCGGAGGTTTGAACGCGGTAATCGCCTTCCGAGCAGTTCGATCTTAACTCCACGCTCTCGGCGCATCCCACAATCAGCCTTCTCACAGAAAGCGCTTCCTACTTCATGACGGCAGAATAGCGAGGGTTTGTTAAAAGAAGCGTGAAAGTAGTGGCGCGAGAGTTCCCCATCCGGTGGGCGTAGGAGACCAGTGCCGCGTCAGTTCGTCGGCAAGCGTGAGCGTAACTAGGATGGCGAAGAACAAAACTCCCGCAAGAATAAAAATCTTGGTCAGCCCGCTGCTGTACTTCACGTTCATGAAAAACAGAACAACGAGCAGCATTTTGGCGACGGCAATTGCAAGAGCGGCCACGGTGTTAAACGCGCCGAGGTCAATGTACGCCACGCCGGTGGTGAGTGCCGTGAGACAAAGTAACGCGACAAAGATTCCGATGTAAGTCTTCACTGGGACAATGTGCTCGGACATTAGTGGCCACCCCCCGCGTAACGCCCGCCGATCAGATAGAGTAGAGGAAACAGAAAGATCCACACAATATCCACGAAGTGCCAGTAAAGACCGCTTACTTCGAGCGGACTGTAATACTGCGGAGTAAAACGGCCACGATGTGCCATGACCGTAAGCACGGTCAATATGCCGATCCCGATAATCATGTGCAACGCGTGCAATCCAGTCATAAAGAAATAAAAGCAGAAGAACATGGGTACGTGCGCGCCGGGCGCTCCCCATTCCGGACGGATTACGAAGCCAAAGCCGGGGACCAAGTGTTCGACGTAATCGTGGTGCCACTCAAAAGTGAACTTGATCGCCAAGAAGGCAGCGCCCAAAATCATCGTAGTAATCAGAAATCCCACCTGCGCGCCACGCTTGCCAATTTGGGCCGAATGGATGGCCAGTGCCATGGTCAAGCTGCTTGCAATCAAGACAGTAGTATTTAATGCCCCGAATTGCACTTCGAGCAAATGGCTGCCAATCTCGAAAGAAGGCAGATAGAGCGCGCGGTAAACGATGTAGGTGGCAAAAAGGCCGCCGAAGAACATCATCTCGGTGAGCAGAAATACCCACATGCCGAGGCTTCCGGCCTCGCGCTGTTGCTCCATGTCTTCAAACTGGTGCGCGAACCCCGGCGGATGCGCGTTGTGGACAGCCATGTCAGCCACGAGTCACCGTGCTGTGAGCGTAGTCATAAGCATCTTCGGTTACCACGGGAATCTCCTCAAAATTTTCAGTGGGCGGCGGCGAGGGCGTGGTCCATTCCAACCCCTTGGCACCCCAGGGATTCGGGCCAGCCGTCGGTCCGTAGCGCATGGACCATGTTAGGTAGATAAGTGGGATCAGATAGCCGATACCCAAAATCGACGCGCCGGCGGACGACATTACATTGAGCACCTGAAATTCCGAGGGGTACACGGCATATCGGCGCGGCATCCCTAGATATCCGAGCATGAATTGTGGAAAGAAAGTGAGGTTGAAACCCACAAAAATTACCAGCGCCGCGAAACGCGCCCAGCCGTCAGGATAAAGACGCCCGGTAATTTTCGGCCACCAGAAGTGAATTCCTCCCAGGTAAGCCATCACGGCGCCGCCAACCATAATGTAATGGAAATGGGCCACGATGAAATACGTGCCATTCAGGTGTACGTCGGTGGCGAGCGACGCAAGAAACAAACCCGTGAGCCCTCCCATGGTAAAGAGGCCGATAAAACCCAGGGCATAAAGCATGGGAGCATCGTAAGAAATCGATCCTTTGTAGAGCGTGGCCGTCCAATTGAAAACCTTCACGGCGGAAGGAATCGCTACCATGAAACTAAGCACGGAGAAAGTCAGGCCGGCGTAAATCGACTGGCCGGTGACGAACATGTGATGTCCCCAAACCAGGAAACTAATGACAGCGATTGAGAGGCTTGAAAAAGCCACGAAACTATAACCAAAAATCCGTTTTCGCGAAAAACAAGTGATCAGCTCGCTCATCACTCCCATTCCCGGCAGAATCATGATGTAAACCGCGGGATGAGAATAAAACCAGAAGAGATGCTGGAAGAGGATCGGATCGCCGCCGATAGCTGGATCGAAGATCCCGATGTGCAGCAGGCGTTCCAGGCCCAGCAGGAATAAAGTGATGGCGATAACCGGTGTGCCAAGAATAAAAATAATACTGGTGGCATAAATGGCCCAGATAAAAAGCGGCAAACGGAACCAGGTGAGTCCCGGAGCACGCATTTTGTGAATGGTGACGACGAAATTGAGTCCGGTAAGAATCGAGGAAAATCCGGTGATGAAAACGCCGAGCGCCGTGGGGATCACCGAAGTGTGGGAAAAGCTGCTGCTATAGGGCGTGTAGAACGTCCAGCCGGTGTCGACTCCGCCGGAAATCACGGCGTAGAGCGTGAAGATGGCGCCGATGATGTAAATGTACCAGCTGAGAAGATTGAGCCGTGGAAAAGCCAGGTCCCGCGCCCCGATCATCATGGGCACAAGGAAATTCCCGAGTGTGGCAGGGATGGACGGCACCAGGAAAAAGAAAACCATGATGACGCCGTGCATGGTGAACAGCTTGTTATAAGTCTCCG
>Ga0210398_10006031_pt1 | contig 11206 bp, 11 predicted proteins | sample IncBWC4OmetaG_FD_161047 | JGI IMG/M metagenome (GOLD analysis project Ga0210398, IMG submission 161047) | Forest soil microbial communities from Barre Woods Harvard Forest LTER site, Petersham, Massachusetts, United States - Inc-BW-C-4-O | ecosystem: Environmental > Terrestrial > Soil >... | reverse complement strand
CATCTTCCACCAGATAAGTGGTGCCGCAACCACCGTAATCACCGCCAGCAACCGCAGCGCACTCCACATCGTCCGCCTGAAGTCTGCGTCGGTAAAGCTCTCCATCGTCCTCACAGCCATCCTCCCGTTGCCTTTACCGACTCGCCCGTCAGGAGCGGTTATTCTTCAAATACCGCGACGCCGTCCTGAATATCTGGATAAATCCTGCCAGCGCGCCGAGGAGTATCCCCACAATCGAGATCCAGCTCTGATGAAAGTGCCGATCCAGCCAGCTCCCCGCCAACCAACCGATCACGCACCCCGCCGGCAGCGCAATCGCCAGCTGAACCATCGACTCCGCCTTCACCAGCTCGCCGAGCGGCCCTTTGCCGCCTCCGCCCGTCGATTTGCCGTCGTTCCCTGAGCCGCCGTCCGCCATAGCAGCACCATTACACCACGCGCGGCATCACACGGTCACACAACTCCACCCGCCGCTATACTGAAATCTCAACTCACGCCAAAGGAACCCTCGTGCACGAGTCCGAGTTCGAAAAGAATCTCTACCAGCAGCGTCGCGACAAGCTCCAGCAGATCGCTGCCCTCGGTCAGGTCGACGGTCTCAGCTACGCCGAAGCGACCTACCCCAACAGCTACGCCGCCACCTATACCATCCCCGAGCTCCGCGCCGCCTACGACTGCCTTACCACCGAACAGCTCGAATCCGCTCCCCACCCCATCGAGGTCTCAATCGCCGGCCGCATCATGGCCATCCGTGTCCAGGGCAAGGCCGGCTTCGCGCAGCTCCAGCAAGGAGGCCAGCGCTTCCAGATCTACGTCCGCAAGGACGACGTCGGCGAAAATGCCTTCTCCCTCTACAAGCTCCTCGACCTCGGCGACCACATCGGTGTCCGCGGCCATCTCTTTCGCACACGCACCGGCGAGCTCACCGTCCACGTAGCCAAAGTCGGCGACCGCCCCGCAATCACCTTTCTCGCCAAAGCCCTGCTCGCCCTGCCCGACAAGTACCACGGCCTCGAAGACACAGAGCTCCGCTACCGCCAGCGCTACGTCGACCTCTTTATGAACACCGGCGCGACGAAGGCCCCCTCCACACCGGCCGCTGCGCCAAGCACCGCCGCCGACGAAGGAAAAACCGCGCTCGAAACTGCCATCCAGAGCGGAGCGAAGGCCCCCTGCGTTTCGCCCGAAGAGGCACCCACACCTTCGGAGTCCGTCGACGGCGAAACCCCCAACGTCCGAGAGGTCTTCGTCAAGCGCGCAGCCGTCCTCCGCGCCATCCGGAAGTTCTTCGACCATATCGGCTACCTCGAAGTCGAGACCCCTATGATGCACCAGGTCGCCGGAGGGGCCGCGGCCCAGCCGTTCACCACCCACCACAACGCGCTCGACCTCGATCTCTTCCTGCGCATCGCGCCAGAGCTGTACCTCAAGCGCTTAGTGGTCGGCGGCCTCGATCGCGTCTACGAGATCAACCGCAACTTCCGCAACGAAGGCATAAGCACCCGCCACAACCCCGAGTTCACCATGCTCGAGTTCTACCAGGCCTACGCGAACTACCACGACCTGATGAAGCTCAGCGAAGAACTCATCATCTTCGTCGCCAAGGAGGTCAACGGCACCACTATCACTCACTTCAACGGCAGTGAGATCGACCTGAGCAAGTGGCACCGCTACTCCATGCGCGAGGCCATCATTAAATTTTGGCCCAAGAACTTTGGCCCCCCCCCGAACATGGGCTCATTTGATTCGCTTGAGGACGTCCGTGCGTTGTATTTCCAATTAAAGGCTGGCGACTACAACATTGCTCATCCGGATTACCCTCCAAACCAACCTATCGGTAAGCTCATTGCGGACTTGTTCGAGTTCCTCGCCGAAGAGCACCTCATCCAGCCCACGATCATCTACGACTTCCCGCTGGCCGTCTCCCCGCTCTCGAAGAAAAAACCCGACGAGCCCGACTGGGTAGAACGCTTCGAGTTCTATATCGGCGGCTTCGAGGTCGGCAACGCCTTCTCCGAGCTCAACGACCCCGTCGACCAACTCGCCCGCTTCGAACAGCAGATGACCGAGAAAGAACGCGGCGACTCCGAGGCCCACCAGATGGACGAGGACTACGTCCGCGCCCTCGGCTACGGCCTTCCCCCCACCGCCGGCGAAGGCATCGGCATCGACCGCCTTACCATGCTCCTGACCAACTCGAAATCCATACGCGACGTCATCCTCTTCCCCCTCCTGCGTCCGCAAACCAAACAAGTCGAAGACGGTGAAGGCAAACACGGAGAGTCGGCCGAATAGCGCGGCCCCACCGCTCTCCACGCCCACAAACGCGTTATCCTTACTCTGTGGCCACGTCTGCGACAACCGATCACGTCTTAGCGCCCGCGAAGCCCCACACGCTCCTCGCCGACTACGCCACGCTCTTCAAACTCCGCATCTCCACCATGAGCATCATCACCGCCGGGGCAGGCTTCTACCTCGGCAGCCTGCGCAGTGGAATCAGTCCCTTCCATGCTGGCCTCGTCCAGGCCCTCATCGGAATCACCGTCGTCACCTGCGGCTCCAGTGCATTGAATCAAGCACTCGAGCGCAAGACCGACCGCCTCATGCACCGGACGGCCGACCGGCCCATGGCTGCCGGGCGCATCTCTCTCACCCACGGCCTCATTCTCGGCTTTGCAGCCACCTTCCTCGGCTCGCTCTACCTCGCCTACACAACCAATATCCTCACCGGCACCCTCACTCTTCTCACTGCCATTGGCTATGTCGCCATCTACACCCCGCTCAAGCGCGTCACCACCATCAACACCTTCATTGGCGCCTTCCCCGGAGCGCTCCCGCCCCTTATAGGCTGGACGGCGGCCCGCGGCGTCATCGAGTGGCCCGGCGTCGCTCTCTTCGCCATCCTCTTCGTCTGGCAGTTTCCTCACTTCATGGCCATCGGCTGGATGTACCGCGAAGACTATGCCCGCGCCGGCATCCGTCTCACACCTACTCTGCCCGACACAAGTTACGCAGCGAAGAGCACCGTCATCCAGGCCCTGTTTTACGCCGTCCTCATGGGCCCGGTCAGCCTCTGGCCCACCGCACTCCACACCACAGGCAACGCCTACGCCGTGGTCGCAACAGTCCTGGGTCTCGGCTATCTCTGGTACACCGTTCGCTTCGCGCGCATCGTCCGCGACCCCGACTCCCAGGCCTCACGCCAGGTCGCCCGCGACCTCCTCCGCGCCTCGATCATCTACCTTCCACTTCTGCTAGCCGCCATGATGCTAGACGCCAAAGGACGCCTCTTCTTCTAATGCAAGCCACTGTACCCAGCACAAATCTGCGCACCCCGCCGTCCGTCATCGCCACCATCATCGGCATCAGCGCAGTCGCCTCACTCTTCCTTGCCTGGCTGGTCTACTACCACCCTCCCGTCGACGCTGCCGGCACGCGCCTCGCCTTTCTTCCCGCGCTCGACGCCGTCCTCAACGCACTTTGTGCAGTCTTCCTCATCATCGGCTTTCGTTTCATCCGCCGCCGCCAGATCATCGCGCACCGCAACAGCATGTTTGGCGCATTCATCGTCTCGAGCGTCTTCCTCGTGGCCTACATCGCCAACCACGTCCTGCACGGCGACATGCTCTTCCCACGCGCCTATCCCACTGCCCGCTTCATCTACCTCTGGCTACTGCTGACGCCGCACATTCTTCTTGCCATCGTCTGCCTGCCGATGATTCTCATCACTTTTTTCTTCTCGCTCACGGGCCGCTTCCCGGCGCATCGCCGCCTCGCGCGCTGGACCTACCCCATCTGGCTCTACGTTTCGGTCTCCGGAGTCATCGTCTACGCAATGCTTGCCGCCTACCACTAACGCAGTCCGGTGGTCCGAGACCCTGAATCGCTCTTATGCAACCAGACACCCGCAAGCTCCTCCGCACCGGCCTTCTCCTCTTCGGCACCGGAGTCATCGCCGCCGCGCTCATCTTCACCAGCTTCGGAGGTATTCTGCGTCGTCAGGGCCCCCACACCAACCTCGGCTGGCTCTCGCTCATGCTGGCGATGGCGTGCCTTCCCACCGGCTTCCTTACCCTGCTCTTCGCTGCGCTCAAGCTCATCGGCGACCGCCGCCGCTGACCAAATTTGGACCACCTCTCCACAGTCCACCATCTGCTATCCTCATCCATTAAAACCCCGCATTGAACGGAGCATCGAACATGGCAAAAGGCGTCAACAAAGTATTTCTCCTCGGCAACGTCGGCAAAGATCCCGAGATCCGTTCTACAGCCGGTGGCATGACCGTCGCCAGTTTCTCTCTCGCTACAGCCGACCGGCAGAAGGACGCACAGGGAAACTGGGCCGACAAGACCGAGTGGCACAATATCGTCTGCTTCCAGCGCACCGCCGAGGTTGTCCGCGACTACGTCAAAAAGGGCACCCAGCTCTACATCGAGGGCAAGATCCAGACCCGCTCCTGGGACGATAAGACCAGTGGCGAGAAGAAGTACAAGACCGAGATCCTCTGCAACGAACTCACTCTTCTCGGTGGCAAACCTGCTGGCGAAGGCGCCTCGACCGGCGGTTATTCAAAATCCAGCAGCAGCTACGACCAGCGCACCCCCGCCAGCCAGTCCGACTACGCCGACGTAGGCATCACGGACGACGATATCCCCTTCTAGATTTCTGCTGGCATAAGATCAACAAGCATCGGCTGGATCGCTTATCCAGCCGATGCTTAATATCGCCTTACGTGTCCATGCGACCCCCGTCTGCAAGACAACCCAAAGAAACGCAGCCATATTGTACGATTGGTTCATGGGAATGAGGTCTCCCAAAACCGCCTGAGCGATCCGGCTGATGACCTCTGCCAATTCGATGTTCTTAAATTAAGGAATACGAGGCAGACGATGTCTTATCTCTGGGTCACAGTCGGCAGTGCTTTGGGTGGGCTCTTGCGCTTCATTATCGGCAAGCTGGCCATCTCCTACGATCTTAGTATGGGTTTTCCTGTCGGCACCGTTCTCATCAATGTGATCGGCTCCTTCGTCATCGGCTACTTCGGTACGCTGACCCTGCACGGCGGCAAATACCCCGTCTCGGAAAACATGCGACTTTTCGTCATGGTGGGGGTCTGTGGCGGGTTCACCACCTTTTCTTCCTTCAGCCTCCAGACCTTCGACCTGGCGCGTTCCGGCGCCTGGGGCAGGGCCCTCGTAAATGTTGTTCTGTCAGTGGTGTTGTGCCTGACTGCGGTCGCCGCTGGGCATCGTGTCGCGCAGCGTTCGGTGCAAGATATAGCCATCGCCGAAACCGCCGAAGAAGAATTTACCGGCTGATCCGCCGCTCACCTCCACCATCGCCGCATTCGTCACATCGGCCACAATCTTGCGCCGTTCGCCACTGTGCGTTTATCGTATATATAGTCCGTCTATCGAACGCTTTTGTTCGCCAGCCGGCACGGAAAGAGATTGCGCATGAGCCTTACCCCCCGCCAAACCCTCCCAACCGTCCCTCCTCCTGCCATTGCCGCCGGCCCCAAACCCACCCCCGCTGCCGCACTCGACGTTTACACCGGCGACCCCAACTTCATGACCTCCCTCGCCCGCGGACTCATCGTCATCCAAGCCTTCACCCAGCAGTCGCCGCAGATGACCATCTCTCAACTCAGCATCAAGACGGGACTCTCCCGCGCCGCTGTCCGCCGCTGCCTCTACACCCTCACCAAACTCGGCTTCGCCGGCGCAGAAGACGGCTCCCGCTACTCTCTCCGCCCGCGCATGCTCACCCTTTCGCACACCTACACCACGTCGAACACCCTCTCCAGCGCCGCCCAGCCTATCCTCGAGCGCATGTCCGCGGCCCTGCGCGAGTCCTTCTCCGTCGCCACGCTCGACGGCGAAGACATCGTCTACATCGCCCGCACCCAGGTCAACCGCGTCATGGCCGTCGACCTCCACATCGGCAGCCGCCTCCCAGCGTATTGCACCAGCATGGGCCGGGTCCTGCTCGCCTACCTCCCCGCCGAGCAGCTCGAACAGTACCTCGCAAAGGTCGCCCTCACCCCACACACCACCCGCACCATCACCTCGGTCGAAAAGCTTCGCCTCGCCCTGCGCAACGTCCGCCGCAACGGCTACGCGCTCGTCGACCAGGAGTACGAGGTCGGTCTTCGCTCTCTCGCCGTGCCCGTCTACTCGGCCTCAGGCCGCGTTGTCGCCACCGTCAATCTCAGTGGCAACGCCCCCCGCCTCTCTGTCCTCGAGATGCAGAGCCGCTACCTTACCCCACTCCGCAACGCCGCAAGTGAACTAAGCGTCTTCCTCAACTAAACCGGAGCGACACAGCGCAGGAACGAAGATCCCGTGTCCGTATCGACGATCACGCCGCTCGCCCCCGACGGCACAATGACTGCCTGCCCCGGAACGATCACAGCCTCACCCTCGGCAGTCGAAACAACTGCCCTCCCGGCCAATCCAACCAGGCATCCCGATCCCTCAAACGATACAGTGGCCTCCGAGACGCTCCCGAGATCAAACCGGTCCACCACAAAATATTTTTGTTCAATCAGCCGCGTAAAACCATCCATCACCCTCGGCGCGACCTTCCCCGCAGCGGTCTTCGTCCTGATCACCTGCAGGCCCTTCTCCAGATGCAACTCCCGAGGCCGTCCATAGTCATACAGCCGATAGGTCACATCACTCGTCTGCTGCGTCTCCAGCAGCACCACCCCCGGCCCGATTGCATGCACCGTGCCCGCATCCACAAACAGCATGTCCCCCACGAACACCGGCACCCACTCCATCAGCTCTTCCATATTCCCGTTCGCCACCGCGGCCTTCACGTCCGCGACACTCACGCCAGCCTTCAACCCGAGCGCGACCGCCGCCCCTGGCGCAGCCTCAAGCACATACCAACACTCTGTCTTGCCCCGCGTCTCTCCCAACGCCCGGGCCTGCGCGTCATCGGGATGCACCTGCACCGAGAGCTTCTCCGCTGGAAACAGCAACTTCACGAGCAGCGGAAACTCTCCACCCAGCTCCGATGCGATCGAAGCCAGCGTTCGCCCCGCCAATGGCCCCGCCTCCACCACACACTGCGGCCCTGTCAGCCAGGCCTCACCCACCAACTCCTTCGTCCCTGTATCCGAATACCACGGCCGCAGGTCGCGCTTCCCCCACACCCGCTCACTGAACCACGGCTTCAATCGAAACGGCGCAACCTTAGTCGTCATCATCGTCCTTTTTATTTTTCAACTTCACCTTCAACTGCGGCGGCACCGGCTTATCGCCCATCGCGTCCTTCCACAGAATCACATTCAGCTTCTGCACAGGCGCCCGGTCTTCGTGGCTAAAGTCCATCTTTGAACTCTCACGCGCCCCTGGGGCCGTCTTTTGGTTCGCCGTATAGATCAACCCGTTGTCCCGGTTCGTCAAGTCTGCCGAGAACGGCGCCTGGTCTCCCGCCCCGACAAACAAAGTACTGATCATCGAGCTGAACGCGTCGTTATTGTTCATCGGCGGAACTCCCAGCAGCGTCTCCATCGTCCGTATCACGCTCACAGTCGAGTAAAATCTGCTATCCACTAACGGCCCACCATCCATTGCACGCGGAGAATACTTACTCACCACCAGCGCCAGGCTTCGGTGCGCATCCACGTGGTCCGCCCCATTCTGTGCGTCGTCTTCCAGGATAAAGAACGCCGTATCGTCCCAGTACGCCGAGTGCGACACAGCATCGACCATCCGTCCGATCGCCAGATCGTTGTCCGCCACCGAAGACTTCGGTGTCGGGCCACCCGGAGTCGTCCCCGCCGTATGGTCGTCCCCAAGCCGCATCACAATGAAGTTCGGCATCGTGTCGTTGCCTGCGTCACGGTCCGCGATCCATCCTTTCAGATGTTTCAGCATGATCTCCGCCCTGATCTGGTCCGGAACTCGCAGATTGAAGTCCGGCGACTCAGGCGCAAAGTGCCCGACGAGCTCCGGCTTCGTTGGAACGTTCTTCGCGAGCAGCGGAACAGGCCACGGCCACTTATTGACTCCGCCGCCCCATTCTTCTGGAAACGCTCCACCCGGCTTGACCGTCGGCTGGCTGCACCGAGCTCCTTCCAGCAGCGGCCCCTCCTGCGAGCTTCCACTCTTCTTCGCGTCGCAAAACGTCGATGAGATGTACTCGCCAAAGTTGTAGTGCGTCTTGCCATGCCGGTCCATGTTGCCCCACAGATATCCGCTCGCCGGCTCATTCACGTCCGGAATCTTCTGCAGAATCGGATATCCCTGCGCCACCACGCCCTCGAAGTCATAGGTCCGCTGCCCGCCCCGGTAGTTCTGCTGCCACGTCTTCTCCAGGTAGTCCGTGCCGATCCCTGCCGTCGACCACACATGCCCGTCTCCGGACACCTCACCCGAGTCATAGAAGTTGTCCAGTACGCCAAACTGCAGCGCCAGCTTATGTTGATTTGGAGTCACGTTCTCACCGTACATCGCCAGGCTGGCGTCTCCATTCCCCACGGGCTTCCCGTTCAGCTTCAAATCTCCAAACACCTGGTCGTAGGTACGGTTCTCCTTGATGATATAGATCACATGCTTGATGTGGTCCACCCTGCCGTCAGAAAACTCGATCTTCTCCTCTGCCGCCTTCATCCTATTCGACTCCAGCACCTCCGCCGTCCACTTCGGCAGCTCCTGCTCCATCCCCATCACATCCAACACCGCCAGAGATCCGTACACCAGATTCGCAATATAGGTGGAGCTGCCCTGCCTGCCTCCTCGCTGCCCGGGCACCTGTCTTTGGGCAAAGTTGTTCGGCCCCGTCCCTTTACCCTTCGCGGTGGCGACATAAAGTTTGCCGCCAGTAAAGCTCATCGACATCGGCATCCACTCCGTCGGCAAAAAACCGATCGGTTCCACCATGCCTTCCTTCGCCGCCTTCGCCGTCAGCTTTGTTGTATCCATCACGGCAACTGCGTCCGAGATTGCGTTCGCCACATACAACCGCGACCCATCCGGCGAGAGGGCCAGCGCCTCTGGCTCCGCGCCAAAGTAACTCTGCTGCGGCAGGCGCGTATCGAAATATCCCTTCACCACAAACTGGTCCCCTCCCACATTCACCGCCGCCACAGCGTCCCGGTTCGCCAGCGCCACATACATCGTCCGTCCGTCGGGAGAAATCTCCAACGCACAGGGATGAGTGCCCGCCGCCACAGCGTTCTCCGGTTTCAGCAGCTCCAGCTTTCGCCCCACAGTTCCCTTCTTCAGATCAAGCTCGACCACCTCGCTCGCGTTCCACAGTGCGACAAACGCCCGCGTCCCGTCCTTCGAAACAGCAAGCGCCACAGGATAGGTCGAAGGCACAGCATCGTTCTCCGAAAGATCGAACCGCTTCACAACCACGCCTGTCGCCGCATCCATCAGCAGCACATCGTCCGACAAATTATCCGCGACCAGCAACCTCTCCGCTCCCGCCGAACCCAGCACCGCGATCGCCGCCGGAAACGGCACGCCCTTATCTCCCTCGATCCCATCGATCAGCAGTGTCTTCCGCCCGGGGGCCAGCTGCTGCAGCGGAATCTTCATGATCCGTTCGCGCGATATCTTTCCCTCAGAGAATCCATACACCACCACCCCACTTCCGGTATCGCCACCTTCCATCCCCAGCGGATCGCTCTCCGAACCCATACTCGCGTAGACATGCCTGCCGTCCCGGCTGAAGGCGAGCCCCGAGTACAGCGTCTGCTTCGCCCGAGCGGCGGTAGCGGCCTCGGGAAAATCTGTCACTGTTCCCGTCCGCGTATCCATCACCGCCAGCGACTGCATGTAGTTCGATTCGAACGTCCCATACCCTGCATTTACCGTCACCACATACCGCGCATCGGGAGACACCGCCATCGACATCGGCAGGCTGTTCAGCCGCTGCGGACTCCCCGGCACCGGTCGCACAATCTGTTTACTTGTTGGTAAATCGATCGCCTGCCCCAGCGCGGACCCGCACCCGAGAGCACAACCCACGTACCCCAACGTCATCATCACCGAACGTCGCAATCTCATCGTCCCTCCACACTATCAACTAACACCTTTGGGGGAGGATTACAAAAGTCTTACAACGCGTCCTCGTCCGTCCTGCTAGCGTTAATTCAGCAGTTCAAAGGACAGATAGAACGATGACTCCCATCAGCACCATCGAAGCAGCCCCGGTAAAGACCGCTCCCAAGCTAGCCACTGTAGTCCCGGCCGTCGCCGAAGTCACCCAGAAGATCAAGCAGGACCTTCGCATGGGCCGAGAGCACCAGGAAGGCCGGATCAACTGGGTCACAACCATCTTCATGGGACTCTTCCACGTTGGGGCCATCGCCGCCCTTTTCTTCTTCTCCTGGAAGAACCTTGCCGCCTTCGTCATCACCTACTTCTTCGCGATCAACGTTGGTATCGGCATGGCCTACCATCGCCTGCTCACCCATCGCGGCTACAAGACCCCCAAGTGGGTCGAATACTTCGTCACCATGTGCGGCTGTCTCGCGCTTGAGGGCGGTCCCATCTTCTGGGTCGCCACACACCGCGTCCATCATCAGAACTCCGACCAGGAAGGCGACCCCCACACCCCGCACGACGGAACCTGGTGGGCCCACGCCGGCTGGATCCTCTCAGGCCGCGCCCTGCACTCTGAGACCGCCCTCCTCGGCCGCTACGCTCCCGACCTCACCAAGGACCGCGTCCACGTCTGGCTCAGCAAGTACCACTGGATCCCTCTGGTCGCCACCGCTCTGATCCAGATCGCCATCGGCGCTGCTCTTGCGCCTGCGGGCCACGCCATCGTCGGGGCAGTGGGCATGGTCCTCTGGGGGACCTTCCTCCGCGTCACCGTCGGCCTCCACGCCACCTGGCTCGTCAACTCCGCGACACACCTCTGGGGCAAGCGTCGCTTTGAGACCAAGGATGACTCGCGCAACAACTGGTGGGTCGCTCTCCTCACCGGCGGCGAAGGATGGCACAACAACCACCACGCCCACCCGGTCAGCGCACGCCACGGCCTCACCTGGTACGAGTTCGATATCAACTACTACGGCATCTGGGTGCTCAGCAAGATCGGCCTCGCCGAAAAGATCCAGACCGCAAAATTCGACCCCAAGAACCCGAAACCCGCTGGCGTGCTCTAACCCGCCGGCACCAGCAACACGCAAATGGCCGTCACCTGCAAAGGAGACGGCCATTTTCATCTGCAAACGGCC
>Ga0210398_10006029_pt1 | contig 11210 bp, 13 predicted proteins | sample IncBWC4OmetaG_FD_161047 | JGI IMG/M metagenome (GOLD analysis project Ga0210398, IMG submission 161047) | Forest soil microbial communities from Barre Woods Harvard Forest LTER site, Petersham, Massachusetts, United States - Inc-BW-C-4-O | ecosystem: Environmental > Terrestrial > Soil >... | reverse complement strand
CACTCGCCGTCGAGGACGGACACAGCATGCGCGAAATCGTCGAGCCCGCCGTGCATGCCTCCGTTGCACTGCTTGGGTATCGGCGCTAGAACCAGCTCAAATCTTCAGGAAGGCGCGCAGCCGGTCCAGCACCAGATCGGGGCGCTGCTCGACGATCCAATGCCCGACGCCGTCGACCAGCTCGACCTCGAAATCGCTTATGTGCTCGGCATATCCGCCCAGGAGATCCGGTATGAGCACCGGATCTTGGGTGCCACTCAGCCAGCGGACCGGGACCTCGACGGGAACGTCGTCGAATTCGCCCCGCAGCCAGCGCAGCATCTCCGTGCTCTGAAAGGTGCGATACCACCGCGATCCGGCCACCGCGTGGCCGGGCTGGCGCATGCACTCGACGTACATACGGACGTCGTCCTCGGGCACGATGAATCCGCCGCCGACCCACGACGCCAGCATCTTGAAGTAGCGGGCCTTGGGATCTGCGATCAGGCGCGGCCCGATCACCGGCAGCAACATCGGGATCTGATACCAGAACCGCCAGATGTTGCGGACCGATGAGAGATCGCGCTGCACGTAGGGCGCCGCGGTATTGAGTCCGAAGAACCCGGTCACCTTCGCCGGATGCCGCAGCATCATGATGAACGCGACCGGCCCACCCCAGTCGTGGGCCACCAGCTTCACCGGCCCGACGTCCAGCCGATCCAGCACGGCCGCCAGGTCGTCGGCCATCTCGTTCTTCAGATAGCGCGAGCGCGGCGCCGAACTCCACCCCGCGCCGCGCAGGTCGGGGCACAGTACCCGGTAGCCGTCGGCGGCCAGCGGGCCGATCAGCTCGTGCCACTCCCACCAGTTTTCCGGAAAGCCGTGCACCAGCATTACCGGCGGCCCGTCGGCGGGTCCGGCGTCGGCGACGTGAATCGTGACGCCTCCGCCCACATCGATGAATTTATGCTCGACGCCATCGAGTGAGGGGAGGGTAACCATGGCGTGACAATTTAGCAACGGATGCGAAACTGGTCGGGGATATACACAAAGAGTGGTCATTCACCGCAAAATCGGAATGGTTGCGGGGGGGTGCGCGATAGTCGGCGCGGCAGCGATGGGCTTGGCAGGAAGCGCGCAGGCCAACCCCTACTCCGAGCAGTTCCAGTCGCCGTCGGGAGATATCTCCTGCAACCTGGTCAACTACCCTCCAACAGACAAACTCGGGTTCGGTAAGAATTTCGTGCAGTGCGACATCGTTAACCAGAGCTGGGTGCCACCGCGGCCGCCCCCAGGGGGTCGGGCCGACGCCACCAGCACCGTCGTTCTCATGCGGGGCCAGTTGCCGATTGTGGGCTACAGTCCAGGCACCTTGGCGGCCTCCGATCCGGTGAATTACGACCAACCGGTTTCAGCGGGTGTGATCGCCTGCAAGAGCGAGCAGGCCGCCGTGAAATGCACCGACGTCAGCACCGGGCACTTCTTCCGAGTGTCGAAGGAGTCCTACGAGCTGGGGTGATGATCTCCCCAGCTCATAGCCACTCGGTGCATTCAGGCGGCGACCCGCTCATCAGCGCGCTTCGACTCGATGCCGCGACCCTTCGGCGGGAGCGCCAGTTTCACGATCTTGCGCACGACGGTGGCGAACTGTTCCGGCAGCGAGCCCGAGTTGTACGGAATGCCGTAGCGCCGGCAGATCTCCTGCACCTCCGGGGCGATCTCCGCGTAGCGGCGGGCCGGCATGTCCGGGAAGAGGTGGTGTTCGATCTGGTGCGACAAGTTACCGGACAGCAAGTGGAACAGCTTGCCGCCAGTCAAGTTCGCCGAACCGAGAATCTGGCGGAAATACCACATCCCACGTGACTCGTCTTGAGTCTCTTCGACGGTGAATTCCTGTGTGCCATCCGGGAAGTGGCCGCAGAAGATGATCATGTACGACCAGACGTTGCGGATCAGATTGGCCGACAGGTTGCCGGCGAACACGAACGGGGCGAACGGGCCGGCCAGCAGCGGGAAGGCGACGTAGTCCTTCAGCATCTGCCTGCGGGTTTTTCGCCAAATACCTTGCAGGACTTCGCGTTTGTCGACCAACCGGATTTCGCCTGCGCGGATGCGTTCGGTTTCCAGTTCGTGCAGCGCGACCCCATACTGGAAGAGCACCATCAGCAGGAACGCGTAGACCGGGTTGCCAAGGAAGTATGGTTTCCATGGCTGATCCTCACTCATCCGCAGGATGCCGTAGCCGATGTCGCGGTCCATACCCACGATGTTGGTGTAGGTGTGGTGCATGTAGTTGTGCGAGTGCCGCCATTGATCGGCCGGGCACGCGGTGTCCCATTCGAAGTCGCCGCCGCGGATGTTTGGGTCACGCATCCAGTCGTACTGCCCGTGCATGATGTTATGGCCGATCTCCATGTTGTCGAGGATCTTTGCCACTCCGAGCATCGCGGTGCCCGCGAGCCAGGCCGGCGGCAGGATCCCGGCGAACAGCAGGGCGCGGCCACTCACTTCGAGTGCGCGCTGCGTCTTGATGACGCGACGGATGTAGTCGGCGTCGCGCTGGCCGAGATCGGCCATCACGCGTTCCTTGATGGCGTCGAGTTCACGGCCGAACGCATCGGCCTGCTCGGGCGTCAGGGCAATCTTGGGCTGTGACATGAAGTTCTCCAGCTTCTCTAGAGGGCGATGTCGACGTCACCGACGGGAACGGACACACAGATCTGCACGTCCTCGTCGGGTGCGGTCGACACCGCGCCGGTGGTCAGGTTGCGCACGACGCCGCAGGCTTTGCGGCGCGTGCAGGTATGGCAGATGCCCATCCGGCATCCGCTCGCCGGGGTAAGGCCAGCCGATTCGGCTTGCTCGAGCAGTGAGCGCCCGTCGTCAACCACCTCAATGCCGCTGTCCGCGAACGTCACTCGACCGCCCGACGGTTCCGCGGGCAGCGCGGGCGTCGGGGCCACGAAGCTCTCCGCGTACACGTTCTGGCAGTGCTCTCGGACGGTGTCGACTAAAGCCGCAGGGCCGCAGACGAATACGGCATCCGGTGACGGCATCGCCGCCGCCAGGTGTTTGGGCCCGAATCGGCCCTCGAGCTCGCCGCCGGCTGAGCGGGTATAGCCATGCAGCACCCGCACACGCGTCATATCGACGAGCTCGTCGCGGTAGCAGGCCTCGGCCGGGTTGCGCGCGTAATGCACGAACGCGATTTCGCCGGTGTGGCCTTCGTCGAGCAGCGTGCGCAGCATCGCCATGACGGGCGTGATGCCACTACCACCGGAGACGAACAGAATCCGGTGGGGTCGTTGCGGTGGCAAGACGAAGTCGCCGCCGACGCCGGCAAGCCCGACCACCATCCCTCGCCGGGCTCGCTCGTACAGAAATGTCGAGACCAGCCCGCCGTCGTGCTGTCCGATCGTCAGCTCGAGATGCGAGGCGCCCTCGGCATTGGCAGGTGAGTAGCAGCGGGTGTGCCGACGGCCGTCGATCTCGACGGCGAGGTTGACGTACTGTCCCGCACGCAGTGTGCGACCGGTGTCGGCGAACGCGTCGTTGGGCGCCAGCACCAGGGTGACGCTGCGCGGGGTGGTCCGCCGCACATCCACGACTTTCGCGCGGCCCTCGCCGCGCGTCCAGGTGGGGGCCAGCAGTTCGGTGTACCGGTCGACGCCGTGCGGGCCGGTAAGCAGGCCGACCAGGTCGGAACCCAGTACCCGCTTCTTCAAGTCTTGAGTGAACATATGTATACCGTGCACGCACATGGTGCAGCTCGTCAAGGGTTTCCGCAGGTCTGTGATAGCGTTCACACAGTGAACGATCGTCCTCCTAGCACACGCCCGCACCGGTCGGGCCGGGGGCGTAGCCGCGAAGGACCGTCCCGTGAGGAGCGCAAAGAGGCGACCCGCCGGGCCATCGTCGCCGCCGCGCTCAAACTGCTGGACGACCGCAGTTTCAGCGGTCTGAGCCTGCGTGAGGTGACCCGCGAGGCCGGAATCGTGCCGGGCGCGTTCTACCGTCACTTCGAATCGATGGAGGCCCTCGGGCTGGTCCTGATCGACGAGTCGTTTCGAATCTTGCGCGACATGCTGCGCGGCGCCCGCGCCGGCAAGCTCGACCCGAACCGCGTGATCGAGTCGTCCGTCGAGATCGTCGTCGCCAGCGTCACCGAGCGTCGCGAGCATTGGCGCTTCATCGGGCGCGAACGCTCCAGCGGCGTCACCGTGTTGCGCTATGCCATCCGCACCGAGTTCCGACTGCTCACCTCGGAGCTGGCCACCGACCTGGCCCGCTTCCCGGGGCTGAATGCGTGGAGCACCGAAGATCTCAACGTGCTCGCGACCCTGTTCGTCAACTCGATGATCGTCGTCGCCGAGGCGCTCGAGGACGCCCAGGGCGCGGAGGCGCTCGAGGAGATCCGGCGGACCGCGGTCAAGCAGCTGCGGATGATCGTGATCGGCATCAACGGCTGGCGCAGTAGCCCGTAGTCGGCTCGGGCACGGATTACGAGCGCTCCAGGTTCTCAGCGCAATTGGTCAGAGCCTCGGCAACGCTTCGCCGCGCACTGGCCGAAATGCCCTGCAGCATTACCGCTTCGACTCCGAACACGGCGTCATCGGCGGCGTTGAGTTGTCGCGATCCCCGGCGGGTCAGACGCAACGACCGCGCTCTGCCGCGCGGCGGAGCGTCGACGGTCTCGACTAGACCCGCCGTGCGCAATCCGGTCAGCAGGTCCTGCAAGGACTGTCGCGTCACGAAGCACAACCGCGCCAGTTCGGCGGCCGAGGCATCCGGATGTTCGGCGAGCGCACGCAGCGCCGCGTACTGCGCCATCGACAGCCCGGTCGGCTTCAGCGCGGCGTCGCATCGCCGTCGCAGCCCTTGCTGGACCCGCTTGACCAGATAACCGACCGAACGTTCCCTCTCGGACCATTGCATGACAGGAACCTTACATCAGTGCTAGGCTTAAGTAAGGAACCTGACATTGGAGGAGCCATGACCGTCATCACCGAACACGCCGACCACGCGACGCTGATCAACGTCTTCACCGTGGAACCCGAGCGGGCGCGACAACTCACCGACCTGTTGACCGCAGCCACCGAGGAAGTGATGCAGCACATCGACGGGTTCATCTCGGCGAACATTCACCTCAGCACCGACGGCACCCGCGTCGTCAACTACGCGCAATGGCGCAGTGCCGAGGCGCTCCAGGCGATGCGGCAGAACAGCACGGCCCAGCAACACATGGCGCTGTGCGCCGAACTGGCGAACGGCTACGACCCCCACCTGTATACCGTCGAGTCAGTGCACACCGCGACGGCCTAGCCGCGGGGCCATGATGGTGCAATGGGCACCAGAATGCGCGATCTGCTCGGCGGCGCGCTGCAGGCGCTGCGCTACGAACCCACCGCCAAGCGCCTTCGGATTTACCTGGACGAAGCGCTCGTCGCCGACACCGTTGACGGGCTGCTGGTTTGGGAGCCGCGGCGGGTGGTCCCGACATATGCGGTGCCGGAGCGGGATGTCTGCGCCCGGCTGGAATCGATGGGCAGGGTTGACGACCTCGCCGACTTGCCGGTCCTGGTGCCGACCAACCCGTTCAGCGCGCACAGCTGTACCGGAGAGGTGTTCGACGTCGTTGTCGACGGGGCCAGGCGCACATCGGCGGCCTTCAAGCCGGACGATGCGGACCTGAGCGGGTACGTCGCGTTTGACTTCGGCGCGTTCGAGTGGCGCGAAGAAGACGAGCCGATCGTCGCCCACCCGCATGACCCGTTCAAACGCATCGACATCCTCGCCAGCAGCCGGCACATCCGGATCGAGTGGGAAGGCCGGCTGCTGGCCGAGTCATCACGCCCGCTGCTGTTGTTCGAGACATTGCTGCCGGTCCGCTTCTACCTTCCGCGCGCCGACGTCGTCATCGATCTCGAGCCGAGCGACACCGTCAGCTACTGCGCATACAAGGGCCGGGCGTCCTACCTCTCGGTGCCCGACGGCCCGGCCGATGTGGCGTGGACCTACCACCAGCCGCTGCACGAAGCCGAACCGGTCACCGATCGCATCGCGTTTTTCGACGAGCGGGTGGACGTGATCGTGGACGGCCGGCGCCGCGAACGCCCGGTCACGCCTTGGTCGGGCTGACCGCGTTGGCTACCTCGCGTCGCAAAGACGGCAAGCTGGTCGACATCACCGGTCCCGGCATCACCGACCGGTGGGGTGTGACGTGCACCGACCTTGGTGCGTCGATAACCGCGCCCAACGGGACGCTGGTGTCGGTGTTCGGAGACACCTTCTCCGGCAACAGTGTTGGCGACGGTGACTGGCGCTCGCCGGTGATCCTGATCGGCACCGGCGACGCCCATCGCCCGATCACCTACCAGCGCGCCGGGGGCGCCGATCCCGAGTACGCACACCAGCTTTGGCGCTATACCCACCGCACCGGCCGGTCCGGGAGGCCGCGACGCGGCATCAGTACGGTCATTCCGTCCGACCTGCTGCGGGTGGATGACACGCTCTACCTGCACGCGATCGTCAACCGCGGCTTCGGCAACGTCGTGTGGACCGAGATCTGGAGCTCGGATGACAGCGGTGTCTCGTGGCGGCATCTCGCCGACGAGACGAAGTTTCCGGCCGGGCTGCACAACGGGCACGCGCAGTGCTGGTCGTGGGATTACGACCCAGTCGACGGCTGGATCTACGTCATTTCCACCGGCTTTCAGCGCGACAAGGGAATCATCCTGCGGCGGGTCCGTCCGGAGAACATCGGCGATCCGGGGCATTACTCCGGGTGGGGACGAGCCGCCGGCCGGTGGTCGTGGGGGAAGGAGCCGACCCCGCTGACGCCCGACGGCGAAAACTGGGGCGAGCTGTCGCTGCGGCGGTTGACAAAAGGCAAGTGGGTCCTGGGCGGATTCCTTTCCTCGAAATACGCACTGGGCTACCGGGTCATCGAGTCCCCCACCGCTGTGCACGATGCACCGCTGCAGATGCCGGTCGTCGGGTGTGTGTGGGACGCCGAAGATCATGGCAAAAGCCGCGTCGCGCAACTCTACGGCGGATACGTCCTGCCGGGTTCGAAGCTCAACGTCGCCGGCGGCGTCGGCCTAGTGGTGTCACAGTGGAACACCGCGCGCGGATGGCCCTACCGGGCAATGCAATTCCGGGCTACGCTGCACGACACGACCAAACATCACTCGTCCACATTGAACAGCGAGTCGCCGTCCTCGGGGGTTCCGTCGATCTGACCGCGATACTCGGGCGTGGGAGGTCCAAGTCCGGGGCCTCGCCGCTGAGCATATCGGGTTCCTCGGCGGCAACCATGTCGTCGAGAGATTCACCCTCTTCCGCTTCACGCGCCGTCATCCCGAACTTGTTGGCCTCACTCCAGTCGTCCGGCGGGTCAACGACGATGTCACCCTCGTCATTGCGGACCTCGTCGGAGTCGGTGGACTCGCTGGTGGACGGCTAAACGCCATTAGAACGCACATCCTGGCCGCGACGTCACGACTGACCCGCCGGCTAGTAGTTGACTCCACAGCGACTCACCAGCTGTGAGTGACTCGTCACATTGGCCGAACCGGCTTCACCCGCTCGTCGTGAAATGCATTGGAGGTCAATGAGGATCTGTGACATGCACCACCACAGCCGAGGAGATCATCATGACAAATCTAGACCCGCAGACCACGGGCGACTTCTGGGATGCATACCTCCGCGCCGCCGGCGCTGGTACCAACCTGGCGCATGTCAGCCGCACTTTTCCCGATGCGCCGCACGAACTCTGCTCTCCAGTTAGCGGTCCGGTGTCATACGTGCCGAGAATTGCCCCTGCGGCAATAACATTCGCCTGGGACTCCGTTATGCTGCGGGCTCCGATCGCTGTGGGCGCGCCACCTAGGGTTGCTTAAGCGGCTGAGTAGAGCGGTGCGAAGTTCGGTGAGCCGGGTTGGTCCGCACACCACCTGCCTCATCGGCCTCCTGCTCGGCGCTTGGTCCTAACTGCCTTCACAACGCCATGTCCTGAATCTGTATTCAGCGCGGCGCCCGCCACATCGGCCACAGGGTCGGACCGCCGTTGGGCACGACGATCTCGCCGGTCACCTCGAACCCGAACCGCTGGTAGTACGGCACGTTTTCGGCCTTGCTGGATTCCAGATAGGCGGGGGCGTGTTCGGCATCAACGCGATCGAGGCGTGAGCCCATCAGGGCCTGCCCATAGCCTTTCCCGCGCACCGACGTGTCGCTGCCGATCACCGCGAGATACCAATGCGGTTCCTCAGGGTGTTGTTGCTTCATCTGCTCAAGCAGTCCAGCGAGCTTGCGGGCCGTTGTCAGCCGCGGCCCGAACCCGAGGAAGAACGAGGGCAGCATCATCAGTTGTTCACGGCCCGACTGCTTCCAACGGCCCGGCGGATCCCAGAGCGCCGCAGCGCCAATCGCCGACTCGTTGCTGGCCACTTCCACGCCGCCACCGGCGAGGTGATGGTGGCGGGTCGCGGCGGCGAAAAATTTCCGCAGGTGCGCCGTCCGTACTTTGTCGTCAGGCATCATCCAGACCGACACCGGGTCGTCGTAGAAGGCGCGGCCAAGGGCATGCGACAGCTCAGTGACATCGCCTCTGCGCGCCGGACGCGTGTGGATTGTCATTGACAGCCAGAGTAGTAGCGTCGGAAATCGTGTGGGACTTCGATACAGACCCCGAATACCAGGAAAAGCTGGATTGGGTCGAAGAGTTCATGGTCAACGAGCTCGAGCCGCTCGATCTGGTCACGCTCGACCCGTATGACAAGAAAAATGCCGAGACGATGGCGATCCTGCGGCCCCTGCAGCAGCAGGTCAGGGACCACGGGCTATGGGCCGCGCACCTGAAACCAGAACTGGGCGGGCAGGGCTACGGCCAGGTCAAGCTCGCGCTGCTCAACGAAATACTCGGCCGCTCTCGTTGGGCCCCGTCGGTGTTCGGCTCGCAGGCACCCGACTCGGGCAACGCCGAAATCCTGGCCCTGTTCGGCACCGCCGACCAGAAAACCCGCTACCTGCAGCCGCTGCTCGACGGTGACATCACCTCCTGCTATTCCATGACCGAGCCGCAAGGTGGCTCGGATCCGGGTCTGTTCGTCACCCGCGCCGAGCGTGACGGCGACACATGGGTGATCAATGGCGAGAAGTGGTTTTCCACCAACGCCCGGCACGCGACGTTTTTCATCGTCATGGCGGTCACCAACCCTGACGCGCGCACCCGCGACAAGATGTCGTTGTTCATCGTGCCCGCCGACACACCGGGCATCGAGATCATCCGCAACGTGGGGGTCGGCACCGATTCACACGCCACCCATGGTTACGTCCGCTACGCCGACGTCCGGGTGCCGGCCGACCACATCCTCGGCGGCGAAGGGCAGGCGTTCGCGATCGCACAGACCCGCCTCGGCGGCGGCCGCATTCATCACGCCATGCGCACCATCGCATTGGCCCGCCGAGCATTCGACATGATGTGCGAGCGCGCGGTGTCACGGCAAACCCGGGTTGGTCCGCTGGCGAATTTCCAGATGACCCAGGAAAAGATCGCCGACAGCTGGATTCAGATCGAGCAGTTCCGGTTGTTGGTGCTGCGCACCGCATGGCTGATCGACAAACACCACGACTACCAGAAAGTGCGCCGCGATATCGCCGCCGTCAAGGTGGCGATGCCGCAGGTGCTGCACGACGTCGTGCAGCGTGCCATGCACCTGCACGGGGCGCTCGGGGTCTCCAACGAGATGCCGTTCATCAAGATGATGATCGCCGCCGAGTCGCTGGGGATCGCCGACGGGGCCACCGAGCTGCATAAGATGACCGTCGCCCGCCGTACCCTGCGCGAATACCAGCCCGTGTCAACGGCTTTCCCGTCGCAGCATCTGCCCACCCGGCGCGCCGAGGCGCAGGCCAGGCTGGCCGAGCGCCTGGAGCACGCGGTCGCCGAGTTCTAAAGACCGGCGGTGACGCGGTCGATGTGGGCCAGAAAGTGGGTCAGCACGGCGTCGGGCGCTTCGAGTTGCGGCCAGTGCCCGATGTCGTCGGCGAGCATCACCACGTCGGGGTCGGGTATCACCTCGGCGTAGCGACGTGCCATGTGCGCACCGGAGTTGGGATCGACCGGCCCGTCGATCAACCGCATCGGAACCGCGGTCTGCCGCATCGCACGCACCCAGCGATTTCGATGCGTGTAACGGTCGTTGATGAAGCGGCCGACCTTGTGCAGCACCCGGCGGCCGTCGTTGTAATCCAAGATCTGGTTGAACACGTCCATCATGTGCCGAGTCGGTTTGGTGTTCGGGCCGAACATCTCGCGCAGCGTCGGTTCCATCAGTCGACGAGACAACGTGCTGCCTTGCACAGGACTGAGGATGTCGCCGATCGGCGTGCGTGACATCAGCTTCTGCGCCGCCCGCGGCGTGTAGGTCTCGACGAACATGCCTCCGTTGAGCCAGGTGATTGAGTCGATGCTCAACTCACCATAGGCGGGCTGACGAAACTCGTTACGGGCCAACAGTTCCTGTCCCACGGAGTCACCGATGTCGTGGGCCATGATGTGCGCGTTGCCGACTCCCAGGTGTTCCAGCAGCGCCTCGTGCATGTCGGCGTGGTCGTGCACCGAATATTCGTAGGCGACCGGCTTTGCGGAGAAGCCCATGCCCATCATGTCCGGTGCGATGACGGTAAAACGTTGCGTCAGTGTTGGCCAGATCGGCGCCCAGTCGAAGGAGTTGAACGGGTAACCGTGGATCAGCAGCAGCGGAGGTCCGTTGCCTTCCATCCGGTAGAAGATGTCAAAGCCGAGGTAGTCGAAGTGCTGCCCGGCTGCCTGCCAGGATGCCAGTTCAGCGTCCACGGCCTGACCCTACGAGATGTAGCGGACGATGCTTTCGGCCACACACGCCGGCTTGGCCGACCCCTCGATCTCCACGGTGGTCGACACCGTCGCCTGTACCGCGCCGTTGCCCAGGTCATCGACACCGACCAAGGAGCTCTGCGCACGAACTTTTGACCCGACCGGCACCGGTGCGGGGAAGCGGACCTTGTTCAGGCCGTAGTTGACGGCCAGCTTGATGCCGTTGACCGTGTACATCTCGTGCTGAAGCCGCGGCAGCAGAGCCAGCGTCATGAAGCCATGGGCGATGGTCTTGCCGAACGGACCTTTCGCCGCCCGTTCCGGATCAACGTGAATCCATTGGTGATCACCGGTCGCATCGGCGAACAGG
>Ga0210398_10006023_pt1 | contig 11217 bp, 13 predicted proteins | sample IncBWC4OmetaG_FD_161047 | JGI IMG/M metagenome (GOLD analysis project Ga0210398, IMG submission 161047) | Forest soil microbial communities from Barre Woods Harvard Forest LTER site, Petersham, Massachusetts, United States - Inc-BW-C-4-O | ecosystem: Environmental > Terrestrial > Soil >... | reverse complement strand
CAAAACAGACGCATCCTTTGAAATGCTCTCCGGAGCGGCGCTTCGTGCCAGCACGATTGCCGCATTTCGGTCCATTAAATACTCCGAGAGCGGCAGCATCTTCGGATAGGGCCTCTCTTCTTCCTGTGCCCGCGTGCTCACAGTCATACTCAACAAACACACCAACGTCCCCGCTACGATTGTCCCTATGGCTCCTGTTCTAATTGTTCTAAGCATCTCAAAGAGCTCCATGGTTCTGAATAAATCGGCACGTCCACATGGTGTAAAGCATGGGACACTCTGCGGACTCTACTGCCCATGAGACGCATCGCAACTGAAGGTCCAAACTCAAACTCTGCATTTGCAGTGGCTTAGGGCGGCGTTGAACTGCCTGAACTATGAGTTTTCGGATCGGGAGAATTCGTGCGTACACTAATCAGTTCTTACATCTCTGGTGGGTTCTCACGTCAGGAATCGAACATGTAGCTCAGCTTGCCTCCTTCGTAGCTTTCAGTTCGTCAACTAAACCAGGGTGTACATAGTTGGCGAGAAATCCCCATAATGAGATGGTCCGCCGCTAAGTGGCATGATCGAACGTAGCTAACTTAGGGAGGATCATCCATGCACATCGCGTCCATCGGCATCGACATCGGCAAAACCACCTTCCACCTAGTCGCACTCGACGAACACGGCAGCATCGTGCTGCGGAAAAAGTTTTCACGCAAGCAGCTTCTGATCTATACTGCCAACCTCTCGGCCTCGCTGATTGGTATCGAAGCATGTGGCGGGGCGCACTGTCTGGCGCGTGTCCTACGGAACCAAGGACATAATGTTCGGCTGATCCCGGGACAGTTCGTGAAGCCGTACCGCAAGTCCAACAAGAATGATTATCTGGATGCTGAGGCGATTGCCGAAGCCGTTAAGCGCAACAACATGCGCTTTGTACCGATCAAGACCGAAGACCAACTCGATCTCCAGGGCCTGCACCGGGTGCGGGAACGACTGGTGCATAACCGCACCGAGGTCATCAATCAGATTCGCGGATTCCTGCTGGAACGAGGCATCACGTTCAATCGCGGACCGTTGAGCTTGCGGAAAGAGCTGCCATCGCTGCTGGAAGATGCCGAGCAACAACTGACGCCCAGCTTGCGCAGGTTGCTCGATCACCTGTGGCGCGAGTGGCAATACCTGAACAGCCAGATTGACCAGATCGCTGGCGCGATTGATGTCGTGGCGGACAGTGATGAGGGGTGTCGACGTTTGCGTAAGATCCCCGGTGTGGGACCGCTGGTTTCCACGGCCACGGTGGCTGCTGTCGGCAATGGCGCGGCCTTCAAACGAGGTCGCGACTTTGCTGCCTGGCTGGGACTGGTGCCGAAGCAGTACTCGACCGGCGGCAAAGCGAAGCTGCTGGGCATCACCAAGCGTGGCAACCGCTATCTGCGCACGATGTTCGTGCATGGAGCACGAGCCGTGCTGTTGCGGGTGAAGTACGATACCGGCGGTCTCGGCCAGTGGGTGCGCCGGCTCTCAGTCCGTGCACCGCGCAACAAAGTCATCGTGGCGATTGCCAACAAGCTGGCTCGTATCGCCTGGGTAGTGCTGTCTAGCGGTAATGAGTATCAGCATCAGCCCCTAGCGGCTGCGGTCTGAACTTGGCCGTGGAAAAGACGCTTTCGCTTGGAAAGCACAAAACGCTTCCCACTTTTCCACCGCCACTACTATGACTATGAGATTTACAGAATAATTTCTACCGAGGTCTGCTGAGGACAACTAAGGACGAGACAACAGTCGAACGGCGTGCCGGAAAACCTGTACTTGTGTATGGTCCCCAGTGACCGTCCCCATATGTAGGACCAGCACGCAGCGGATCATCATCAAGGCCGGAGGAAAATCTCCAACTGTAGGCCGGATACATTTACGCAGACCGCTTGTTCTCAACCGCGCGTCCTCTTGCAGTCAGGCGGCGGACCATACATATCACAAGCGATGTGAGAGGCCGCAATAAAACGAACCTTGATTCTTGCATTCTGGCTGGTCGGTTCCGTCGGTGCAGTGGTGTGGACGTGTTGGTGGACGTTCGCCCTTATATACACCAGACGCTTTCCTCCGGTGGCGTTCCTGTTTATCGCTTGGTGGAGCGTCGGAGCAAGAGCGAAGTATTCAGCTAGGTAGGCGCGAAACTCTTGAGTCATCTGTGCGGCGGTCGGCTTCGTTTTCCGCTTCCTTCTTGCGAAGCTCGACTGCCAGTTCTCGCCTCTCCCGTTCACGGGCAAGCCGTTCCTGAACCTTTTTGTGTACCTCTTGGAACGGATTTAAGGGCTTCTCGTTCTCCATTTTCTGAATGTACTCCGCTGAGATTTCAGCGGGCGCTAAGACCAAGCTCGTGGCCGCATTGACGGGGTGTTTTGCAGCCCAAAAGCCCAAGGTGCGAAGGGTGCCTAAAGTCGCATTAGCGGTAGTGGTGGTTTCTTGCGGGGAAAAACTCTGAGGTTCCCACAAGTATGCTCGGATTCCCAGCGCTCCACCAATCCGTGCCGCATAGAGGCTGTTATGGAAGCACCGCACCGTGTGCATGTGGACTCTAAGAGCAGTAGGCCCTCCCCGTCTCGCTCCATGCCGCGAGTCAGTTTGTGATCGAATTGGCTCGACGGTTCCGGCATAAGACAGCTGTACTCCTCGGCGGGAACTGTGGCAACACCTTTTGCCGCCATTATTCTCTTGAAGCAGTGAGCAATATTGCACAGACAAGCCTAACTCTCAACTCATAGACTTCCCGACAAACAGGTGGATCCCTGATGCCCGTAGACAGCACGCTCAGGGGGCGTTGCTCTCCACGGGCTTGGTCTACTGCTTCCGCTCGCCTTCACAGGCCCCGCTTAACGTTCGCCTTCAGTCCGTTTGAGCGGAATTTCTGGAGTGTCGGAGGTCTGGTCGAGCCGCCAGCGTGACGTGGACTGATTACATATTGAGATTGCGAGATGTAATTCTTAAATTGCACGGCGTAGAGGCTGAACACGTCGAAAGCGTGCCTATAACCGAGTCGCATCACGGCAGAACTGTCTGGGATGGGACGGTTGAAGTATTCAAACTGCACGGTCATCCAAAAGCGGAGAAGCTCTATGCTTGGGCGCACGACACTAACGACCCCAAGAAACCACACATACAGGTTACCGTTTTGCACGTTCCTCCCGTGACTTCCGCCTTGATGGCAGTCAGGGTGTCGATCATTCGGGAGTTTAGAAGTGGGCATTCAACAGCAGCAGAAGGGTAAGCCCGGACGCCCCAAACTCCCCCAAAGCAAGTTCGTGGTTGTCGGGGGTTGTACTCAAGTTACTCGACTTCTGTCGCCAGACGTGTGATGCGCCAAAACATGATTGCGTTACCGAATCTTAGTGTCCCAGTCTGCAAGAATTAGCTGACACGCCTTCTTCATATCTCCCTTGATGCTGCCGCCCTCTTTCGTCTTCGAGATAAGGTCCCCATCTTTGTTCGCGACTTGAATCTGATTATCGCGTGCGAAGCCATGTTCGATGTGGTTCAACAGAATGGTGTAGTCCGCCGCAGCTTGATTGATCGTGATTTTTATGCCGGAACAGTCCTTCTCGAAATCTTTGCTCATCTCCATCGACTGGTTACGGGCCGCATTCCATTGGCTCCCTTTGCTTGCCGATTCGAAGTAGACACGGGGTCTATTGGGCGATTGCGTAGAAACAACCGGCGGTTGTGGAGCCGAGGCAACGCTCGCGGCAAAGGCATGTGTACCCGCAGGAAGGTCCGCTGCCGGGGCAGCCAGAGACGGGTCGCTTGGCTGTTTTAACTGTTGTGGAACCACAATCTGTGCGTTTTGCGTCGGGTTTGGCGCAGTGGCTTTCGTTGGGTCAATCATGGCTTGAATAACCCTATCGCTCACACCAGCGTTCTTCAGCTCAATGAGCTGTTCAGTCGAGAGGTCGAATCGTTGACCCTTCTTTGATAATTGCTGCACGATGAGATCGTCACTTATTTTGGCCTGTGAGAGCTTAATTACGTCTTTCACGGTCATCTTGGTCTGTGATGGTTCCGACCCAAGATTGATCGTGGTTGGGTATTGGGTTTGATTCTTCGCTTGTTGGGCGATGGACCAACAGGAAAAGAATAATACAAGAGTGACCAGTGGCGCTTTCATAGCACTCTCCTATTCGTCGGATTTATAGTCAGACCGGCGATTCCTTCAGCGACGCGGAACTTAAATGAGGGGGCGCACATGAGCACGAGTCGGCCAGACGTGCTGCGCATGGAAGCACCTCAAATGCTCTAGTCAAGAAACGAAGGTCGGACTGTTAGGGCACATTATGCTCCCGCAAGACGGCCTGGCCAAGACTAATTCGGACTTCTTGGGGGCTGCTGACCATTCTTGGGACCAGGTGCCCACGAGTGACTGCGTGGTTACGGCACGGGATTCGATCTCGCCATGTTCTACTCTCATTTGCAAGGGAATGCCTTGCGCATTGAAGCAAAAATGAGGACGTTCGCCTGCCAATGAAGCTTATCTGGGTTGTCCTCCAGATACTTAATCACAACCTTGATTATTTGGTCGGGACTGGCCTCGTCAGGAATACATGGATGCTCAGGTTGTCCCGCATGGCTTTTCTGTTCAGCATCAAGTTGCTTCCAAGTTGACATTGCGTCAAGCACCCCCCTGGATATAGCCTACAACAGAACGACCCTTCAGCAAACTCCGCTTGCGATGTCTCGGCCTTAGCTTGAACCTTATTCAGATTAGAGCAGAACTGTTACAGTGTCTCACCATCGACCACTTTTTGTGTGGGTCGCACTGAGATAGTGGGAGCAACCAACATCGCGAAGAGCATCAGTGAAGTTTTCATGACGCATTCTACTCTCACACCATCAGCAACCAAAACGCAACTCCAACGACGAATCAGCCTGGGAACTACGTCGGGAAACCAAGTTGTGCCGTTTCATTCGGTCATGCGCCAACAGTACCTTTATTTCTGCCAAGTAACACCGCACGTCTCTGCCACTTCGGTAGCATCCGGCGTATCAAACTGCACCACTATCTCTGCGCCTAAGAACTCCCCAGTCCGACCACCGCTTTTCGAATTTGGGGATTGGTGCCTTCCATGTGCTCCAGCAAGTGGCCATACAATAAATTGTTGAAGTTTACCGCAGGGAAGAACACTGAGGAGAAATCAGTACTATGTGACCAACCGTCACCCTGTAGCCTCCCGTCATCCAGTCGGTATTGCACATGCATCGATCCAGCTTGGCCAGTGCCAACAACCCCATCAACAAGGATATATCCATTGAGAAACTTTCCCTTACTATGGCCGTGGTTATAAGACCTAGGATCGGGAATGAAGCCGTCGCGGTTAGGCATTTTCACATCCGGGAGTGTCTTCTGCGTCAGGTCCGTCTTTCCGTCCACTATTCCGTTCATGTAAAGGATGTACGCTGTCACCGCATATGTCTCGTTCGGGCTGAGAGTGCCTGGCTGCTGGTACGGCATAGCCCGATGGATGTAGTCCCATACAGTCGTGGAGTAGGGCCAGTAACTGCCAATCGTCAATTCGGGTTTCTTGCTCGCGAGCGTCCCTTGCCCTCCAACGAGTGCGGGGTAGCTGTCGATCCCTTGACCGCGGTCGCCGTGACAGAGAGCACAACGAGTGTTGTAAATCTCGCGACCTTGTTCGACTGTGCCATGACCTGGAGGCAGTCCCGTTCCGTCTGGAGCCACAGAGATGTTCCTGGCTTTGAGTTCGTCGGGTGTCGCAGGTCGACCGATGCCGTACGGTTGCGCCTGTGGGCGCGCCTGAGCAAAATCAAGCGAAACCACGGCGATTGCGAGCGCAAGTGCAACGAGCGCAATCCTACTCATGCTTCACCTCTCCGTCCCGGTGTACATACCAGGCTTTGATTCCGTTGTAGTGATCCGTACCGTGCAGCCCACGGACAGCCACGATTTCTGCGCGGGTGGGTTGCGTGTAGCCAGTGTCGTCCGTGCAGCGAGATTGCAGGGTAGTCTCCACACCATCCCAACGCCAGGGAAGCGAAAATCGGGTGATGGCTTTGGAAAGAATGGGCGCGTTCAATTGTGCGTTCTGCCACGTCTTTCCTTCGTCTGTGGAAACTTCCACGCGAGTGATTTTTCCGCGCCCAGACCACGCTAGGCCAGTAACGTTGTAAAAGCCCGGTCCAAATAAGTTCTGACCACCAGCGGGGCTCGTAATGACCGACTTTTCCTCCATAACGAAGGTGAATTGCCGTGCCTTCCCATTGGGCATCAAGTCGGTATAGTGAGCGGTCTCAAAGGCGGACATATACGGCTGATCGACCACATGAATGCGGCCCAGCCACTTGACATTCACATTGCCTTCCCAGCCAGGCACGATCAGCCGCACCGGATACCCCTGCTCTGGACGCAGAGCCTCCCCGTTCTGGCCGTAGGCAACGAGCACATCATCAAGAGCCTTCTCTAAGGGAATGCTGCGTGCCAAACGAATAGCGTCGCTGCCCTCGGCCAGCAACCAACTTGCTCCTGCTTTCAGCCTAGCCTGATCCAGCAGGATACGAAGGGGAACACCAGTCCACTCGGAACAACTCAGCAGGCCATGACTCCTTTGTGGAGTGATGCCCGGCCGGCCAACCTGCTCTCCGCCGCTGTTGCCGGCACATTCCAGAAAATGAAAGCGGGAAACGGAGGGGAATCGTCGCAGGTCACCCATCGTGAAAACCAGTGGTCGCTCCACGAGGCCGTGAACCATCAATTCATGCTGGTGCGGATCAATCGATGGAACCCCAGCGTGATGTACTTCATAGTGCAGGGCGGACGGGGTGATGATCCCATAGAGGTCCTGTAGGGGGGTGCGACTAGAGCCGGCGGCTGGTGTAGCGGAGTCGCGAAAATAGCGCACCGAGGTCTCGTACGGAGATCGCTCTCCGTACGCTCGCCGTGGAGTTCCGAGCTGCTGCGGAATTTCAGTCGCCCGCGTGGCTAGCGCGGCAAGCGAAGCAGCGCCTGTTACCAGAAAGGATCTCCGTGTGAAGGGTGTAGGCGGTTGACGTTGCATTTCCTCCTCCCATTTATTCATCGATTATCGACGATATTCGATGGAGAGTGTTACAGATCTAAAGAAACCAAGGTCATTACTTTTTCTAACGGTTCATGATCAGTTTTGCAGCGTTGGGAAATTCAGACAGACACTTCGGGTTCACGCGGTAATACATAAACGTGCCCCGACGTTCTGCATTAACAAACCGCACGGCGCGCAGTACCTTCAGATGATGCGAAACCGTCGGCTGCCCGATAGGAAAATGCCGGACGATATCGCACACACAGACCGCATCTTTGTTGGCAGCGAGTAGGTTTAGGATGCGGATGCGGGTTGGATCAGCCAAAGCCTTGAAGCAACAGGCGAAGGCCTCCGCCTGTTGCGCGTTTACCCCGGGCGATCGAACCGGGACACAACAGGGGCTGTCCCCTGGGTGCGTTTTTGGCTTTGCATTTCGTACCACAACGCAAGGCTAAAATATCAATCGATAAATGTCAATATATCCGAACCTTGGCGTCCACCGACTTGGGGCTTCGTGGATAACTTCTAGTGGGCTCTCTTGGCGGTTTGGACGGCTGCGTCTTCTTCGGCTCTGGAAACTTGCCTGGAATTTCTGTACCGGTGTTCTTCGACCGGCCGGGCCGAATCATCGAGTTAAACCGCCCAGCGGAGGTTCGTCGAGCCTGCCTGGCTCCTGGTGGCGCGTTCTGGCTATCGCGAGGATTGAAGCACCCGGAGCGCTTGGTACCAGGAGCGCTCCGGAGGTTGGTTACTCGTCGGCTTCGTATGCACCCGGCGTGATATGGAAGACCGGTGGGTTCAGTGGTGCATCAGACAACATTCCGGTTCCCTTCACCTTCGAGCCAAGGATCGCCGACACCGCAGGAATTACAGCGACAATCTCGGGCTTTGCATATTTCATTTGTCTCACCTCCTTTCTGTTCTGGCATTTACCTACATTGCTAGCTAGTAGACCTCACATAAATTCGTGATTATTTATTCCTACGACTATCGGCAGAATGAAACTTGTTCGAATCACATAACCAGTCCATGCAGGACACCGCGTTTAAGCGCTGCTCTCAGCCAGGATTCCATGGTGAGGGCACGCATAAGAGTCAAGGTCGGAGCTTCCGCATCTCGCACGACGCCTTGGATGGCATCGAGGATCGATTCACTCTCGACGATCCCGAGTGCACCGCATACCAACTCATTACTGGGCATGTTAAGGTTGTCCCATTGCGCCGAGATGTTTTTTATCAAGCCCGTAGAAACGTACGCCTTTCGCTTCCGGTTGAGGATCTCGTCGGGAACAATTCCAGCGAGCGCACGGCGCATCAACGACCGTCGTTGTCCCGGCCGCAGAAGTTGTTCCTGCGGAATTGCAAACAGAAATTCCAGCAGCGACCGATCCAGGTATGGGTAGCGCCTCTCGTAGGGCGGATTAGCTTGCAATGCAGAACACGCAAGTTGTCGCCGCAAGGCGTCCACTGTGTTCAGGTTTACCTGGAAACTTGGTGAGGGACCGAACAGCTTCAATCGGGGTTCATAGCCAATCAAAGCTCCCCGATGCTGATCGATGAACCTCGGACTTAGCCACGCGGCCGGCCGCCGATGTTCAGGAATACCAACCAGGCTGACTGGCAAGAATTCCTTGCCAGTCTCAAACAGCAGGCGCAACCATGGTTGCCGCTTCTGGAGCGCCCATATCCTCAACTGGTGAGCCAGCTTCCTGAGCCGGCACCTGGCCAGCAAGTCTGCGAGTTCCGGCATCGGGGTCGGCACGCCGCCAGTTACTTCGTCCCCACCGATACCGGAGAGCACTACACGATGGCCTTCTGACCTCAAACACGCAACAAAGCGGCCGGTGATGTCATCGCAGCTGTGCGCAGATCCGGGCGTGAACCCGAAGTGCCCCTCGCGAGAATCGAACTCAAGCGGTGATTGTGCGCTCACATCGATATGACATCCAGTTCGGCCTCGCCTTTGTTCCACGATTGTGAAGTACGAGCGCTCGTTCCAGTTGGGCTCCGAATCATCGTAATAAGAAAGCGTCTCGACTTTGGAAGTGTCGGCGGCTAACCCTCGGCTCGCGAGATCGTCGGCCATACACACGATCGCGGATGAGTCCATGCCGCCGCTCAATTCGGCCAGAACGGGAAAGTGTGAGCGGAGACGCCGCCGGACTGAATTTGCGAAGACGATGCGGAAGTGCTCTTCATACTCAGGATCGCTCCGGTAGCAAATCGTCTTCGCGGAGTCGAAGTTCCAGTATCTCCTTGCGGTCTGCTCCCCTTTCGTCAGACGAACAAAGGAGCAGGGTGGAACGGAGTAAATGCCGGCATAAGGAGTGAGGTGCGGTGCAGGAAAGAGCGTCAACCACCCCGCAATGTATTCCTGCTCAACCTTGAAAGTGCGCCCTGCGAACAAAACCAGAGGATCCAGGATGGTGCACCAGGTGACCTGGTCCTTTTCCACGGAATAGTACAAATGGCGAGTTCCGACAAAATCCTTGGCCAAAGTGAGTGACCGATCATTCGGATCCCAAACGGATAGGGCCCAGTCACCGATGAGCCTAGCAAAAACATCGATTCGCCAACAGTCGTAGGCCGCCGCGACAATGTCCAGATCGGTGGATTCAGGGGACAGCTTGTCGCCCAGTTCGTCAATGAGTGCTTCGCGATTGTCGAGCCGCCCGTCCCAAGTGATGACTGAGCCGGATCCTGAGATGTGGGGCTGTTTTTCCCGGCAAGATTCTTTCGTGGTGTGGAAGGCTCGGTAGAGGACTCCAATATTGTCTTTACGCAGTAGACCTTCACCATCCGGTCCATAAGGTGCCAGCAGGGGACGAACCTGGTCCAAAACAGTGGAATCTGCGGCCTTGCCATCAAAGTTGCATCTGCCGAACTGAATGCTCATGGTTCTGATCCCTTTTAGTCGCGCCAATCTAGCACTGGTCGAGCACGGCGTACATTTCCCGTATATAAGGTTTGTCGTTTACCACCCGGCCGTCGACTTCGACCCAGGCATGCGCTTTGAAGGGCATTCGTTGAGCGCCGATCATCATCTGGGCCGGTACGCCATGACGTTTCAGCAAACATGCGGTAGCGGCGGAGCGCTGAAGACAGAGCACTTCCTTCCAGTACCAGATACATGCCATATCAACGGCTGAACAGATCTGTTCGGTCGGGTCATGTGAGGCCGGCGTTTTGCTCGTCGGACAGATGCGGACCTTGCTGTACAGCGCTTGGAAGTTTCCGCGAGCCAAACACAAGTCAAACTGAATCAGCACGAGATACGCTCGCAACACGAGAAGTGACATGGGAGGAATTCTCCGGGTTACACGGTCAGTTGCAATTGGTCACAAAGAAACGCCATTCGATCCGTGAGGGCCTCAATCCGGTCGCTCAACGGCAACACCGGTGAATGCCCCCGATGTCGGCTGTAGTCCAGAAATATCGGATGACTCGATACGTTTGCCGCTTGCAGCCGGGCTGTCATCTTCCGAGCGTGCAGCGGATTACACTTCTGGTCCGAATCCCCAGATATGATCATGGTCGCCGGATAGGCTGTGCCGTCGCGCACCTTGTGATACGGGGAATAGGCGAGGAGCGCTGCAAAGTCTTCGGCATCGTCCGCGGTACCGAATTCCTCTTTCCAGAGTTGGGCGTCGTTGAACATGTGGTATCGCAGCATGTCGAGCATGGGAACCATGCAGACAACTGCACACAACAGGTCCGGCCTCTGCGTCATGGCAGCGCCCACCAGTAGTCCAGAATTTGAGCCGCCGAAGATAGCAAGCTTCCGGGGTTCGGTACGGCCGGTTTCAAGTAGCCATTCCGCAGCCGCCAGAAAGTCATCGAATGCCACCTGGCGATGCTTTCGCTTGGCCGCATCGTGCCAAGCGCTACCGAACTCGGAACCACCCCGAATATTGGGAAGAGCAAAAATGCAGCCCCTCTCGATGAGAAAGGCCACGAACACGCTGAATTGTGGCGTCATCGAGACTCCATAGCCGCCATAGGAGGTCATGATCGTGGGATGTGCGCCTCCCTCGATAACATCGTGGCGACCCACAAGAAACATCGGAATTTGTGTACCATCCTTTGCCGGGAACCAAACCTGGGTATGACGGCAGGACTGACCATCAAATGGAGTCGTCCGGTCTGCCCAGACGGCCACCTCGGAC